>ERZ1643246.3332-NODE-3332-length-13967-cov-9.380750_pt1 | contig 13967 bp, 8 predicted proteins | sample MGYA00579265_ERZ1643246 | MGnify/ENA primary metagenome ERZ1643246 (study PRJEB29033, sample SAMEA4952261) | chicken gut metagenome | biome: Broiler Chicken; feature: Gastrointestinal Tract; material: Caecum | place: Ireland | collected 2018 | study: Broiler... | reverse complement strand
GGGATCAATGCAGAAAATCAAGCTTTTTTCAGGCTTTCTAAAAAAATCTTAAAAATTAGCACTCACCTCTTGGCTCGTTTGGGGTGGTTTTGTCCTGTGGCGTCAGAGCCCGTAAAGCCTTATTTTACAAGGTTTTTGCGGGTTCTTACTTTTTGCCTGGGTGCGTCAAAAATCGTCATTTTTTGCGAAAATGGTGTAGTAAATGGTGTAGTGGAATGAGGTGAAAATAAGGAGATGAGGACATATTAATGGAAATGAAAAAGAAATTGTTTAGGAAAAATCTTAAAAGAATTATAATAATGTTATTAATGGGAATGACAGGTTAGAGAAGACCAAAATAAAATATTGTGTTGAAAATACTAGGCATGGGATGAAACGGTGGATTAAAGTGTGAAGAGGTTTTAGACTGTCTTATTCATAAAATTCACACAGTTTAATAATCTGTTAATATTACGCTCTATGATGAACGATTAAAGTTAAGCCTGAAGAAAAGATGGAGACGGAAGGATAAAGTGATTAAAAGTTATGAATAATGAAATCTTGCAGATATCCGATATTTGAGGTGTGACATTGTTGGCAGATTGTAAAAGAAGTAGGGATTTGCTATAATTTTCATTGATAAATACAGCTAAAATGGGAATGAAAGAATATTAAATTGAGGTCGTGAATCAAATATGCAAATATTAGTTTGAGCAGAATGGAAAGAAGATTAATGTTTCTATAAAAGAGATAAAAACGAGAAATTGTTTGTCTAACCAGAATATTTTGTTAAAACTATGGGTGAACATAAAAAATTATCACAAAGGAGAACTAAATTATGCCAATGTATTTGAAACGAGATGCTATTCGATTTTTTGAAGCAAGCGTGTCAGCGATTAGTATGGCAGTTATGGCTTTGGGAATGCCTAGAAGGTATGAATTTAGAGAAAAAGCTGCTGAAAATGCGATTTCTATTGGACTTGCAGGTGTGGCAGCTGAACTTGCGATGAGTGCAGTTATTGTTCAAGCTCAAGGAGAGGATGCGTTGAGATTTCCTACAGGATTCTATAAAACGGGATCTCATATAGTGGCTGATTTTAAAAAGCTTGTTGAGTCACAAGTCCCAAAAATGATGTTTCTAACACAGGGGATTAAAGAGCCTTCATTGCAGATTGCTAACATACTTGAAATGACGTCAAAATTAAAACTGATAATAAAATTAAGAGCAGGAGGGTTGCATGCTGGCTGTGGCCCATCTATGGATGTATCAATAGCTTGTGTAAACGATGTGATCGCATTTATTAGGCTGTTAGGAGCTTCTTCCAGAATAAAATCCTATATAGAAACTTTGCCTAAGCCGATTACTATAACCAAAAGTTATGATTTGATTATTGATGAACTGATTCAAAAAGTGATGCGGTCAAATACGACTTCGGAAAAAGTGAGTTCGTTAGCTTCAATATATCTTGTTATTCCAGAATTGCCTGATGATGAACCAGAATGGTTTCCAGTATTCGAGCGTGCATTAATTACTCCACGAGAAAATGATATTTCTTTTTTATTAGATACATTAAAAAAATCCAGATATGGGTCATTGATTAAAGTGTCAAAAGGAAAAGAAAGTATACCAGTTACGGTTCAGAAGGGAAATATAAATTCACTTCCAATAGAACCCCAATATTTAAAAAAGTCCTTTAGAGATATAAAGGATCGTTTATATGCCGATATTGGTACGGCAAATGGGCGTTTAGATCAAAAACAATTTGATGCACCTCCAATAGAATCCGTATATGAAATGTTTGCCTTCCCATATCATGTAATTGGAATAACAGATAATGAAGAAGAACAACTTTCTGCTGCCGATACATGGCCATTAATTGCAGCAAGTTTATCATATACAGGTACATTAGGCCCATATTGGTATTTTATACGAAAAACATCAGATTTAGGTCAGTTAGAGAGTTATATTACTAGAGCAGCAAAATATGCAGGAAAAACCTTGAAGAATGGTATTAAAGAATTTAAGCCATACATTGAAAAATTTAGAAAAGGATTGCCATTTTCGAAAAATGACAAAGAAATTTCCGAATTACTTACGGAATACGAAAGATCTAGTGAAAAGAAAAAAAGGCTAATTGGACTAGCTGAAAAATATAGTGGTAAAGAGAAGCAACTATGTGAAGAAATGCGGGATGATTTTACAAAATTTTTAAATGAGGAAATACATGTTGGTGATTTGCTTATAAAAGTGGTGGAAAAATCATATAACTTTCAAACAGAGGAAAGTAGAAAGTATTGGGCCAGAATCTTATGTGAATGCGCAACGGAATTGGAAGATTCTCGTGGTTTATATGCAGTGATTTCAGACTCCGAATTATCTCCAGCATATACAGCAGCTCGTAAAGCATTTAGAATGATTGATTTTATAAATTATGGACCGAAACTTGAATAATCAAAAAAATATTTGATTGTTTGTGATAGTAACATAAGTTGATTGCTACATAAATTGAGACATAATAGAAAAACTAATTTTTGTCTAAAAATAGTTACGATACATAGCAAGAAATTAATTTGTTGATGTTTTCACGAATAGAGATAACATATTTGGATTAATGATGGAGTGGTTTGAGGCATTGCTCAGGACAAGATGCTTATTTTAAGTTGGCTTCGATAGCATAAAGTTCGTTAAAAATCTCAGGGAGATCATTTGGATTTGTATTCTCGTGTTTGTACTGTAGCACTTGAAACTCGCTTCAACTATCGCTGAGTCCAATTCAGAGCAGATAGGGGCAGCTGTGTTTTCAATGTTTGTGATCCAATGTTTAAGCTCGTTTTTCCGCTGCTTGTCCTTTTTAATGTCTCAACTTCTTTATCCAGATAAATCGGTTTGTTCTGGCTAAAATATTTTTTTGCATTTGCAGATTTAATATTAGTGATAACCTTGATTTAATTGAAAATCACAAAAATCTATAGTACAATTCTAAAAGATATTTATGTTTGGATAAGCCCCATTTTCTTGATTATAGATAAAATGGATTTTTGGGTGAAAAATGTAGCCGATATGATGAAATTGACAAAACGGATTCATGATGTAGGTATCAAACTTACTATTTATGATTCAAAACCAAGTATTAAGAATTTGGCGAGTGACAGAATATATGGTGAGGATGGGAAGTTGTATATTGATGGAGATGTGATTGAACTGCTGATTCGATTCAGCGATGCCCAGATATATGATTTTGAGGCAGGCTATATTTCGGTTCTTTGTGATGCGTACGCAGAGGTACTATCCAAAGATTCTGTTTTGGTTGATATTATCCAGAGTTGTCTAAAAAGTATCAGAAGAATTTCTATGATCAAAAGAAAACGTACCTGATTACTGAGAGTATTCAACGGTCAATTATCGAAGTGTATGAAGATGGCGGGAACCAATTTGGCATATTAAAAGAAGATGCGTTTAGTGGTATGCAGATCACATATTATGATGACTATGATAATGGGTACCAATGTTTGTCGGAGGTGTTGAAGAAGATATCCGATGTACAGCTGACAAAGTCTAAGTTTGTAACAGTGTTTTGTAAAACATCGAGGGGAAAGTTATTATCCTACATAATCTAAGAGTTATTTCTGATATTATTTTTGAGGTAAGGGGTATCAATGTTGTAACGTATCATAAAGATGAGAAAAATAACCATGTTTACGGTTTTATACCAAGTTGGAGAAAGGACCTCCCGAAGGAGAGAAAATGAAATTATCGTATAAAAAATTATGGGTGCTGCTAGTTGAGAGAGAAATGAAGAAAACGGAATTCGCGAAGAAAGCAGGTATAAGTTCTGCATCTCTTGCAAAGTTGGGGAAAGGTGCGAATATTACGACTGATGTATTGGTGAAAATTTGCGAGGCTTTGAATTGTGATATTTCAGATATTGTCGAAATAGTTCGGGATGAAGTTCTGGAAACAAAAACTGAATGAGATTGTTTTTGGACCATAAAACGCATAGAATAAAACTCGCATACAGAAAAAGAGAAGAGGTAGCGAAAATGGAACATCAAAGCTTATACGTTATTGATAATTCATCAGAAGACCAAACAGTAAAAAAATATCTAACGGAGTGGTGTCAGGTTTCAAAACAAATGGATGTAGCTACGGGGTATTTAGAAATTGGTGGTCTATTAGATTTGGATCAGAGCTGGCAAAAACTAGATAAAATTAGAATTATCCTTGGTAACGAGATGACAAAACGTACCAGAAACGTTATAGATTCAGTAGTAACTGCGATGCTCACACGGTTAAAAGATAGTGTTGATGACGAACAGGAACATAACGAATTTCTAATAGGAGTTCATGCTATAGTCGAGGCTATGAAATCTGGGAAAATAGAATGTCGAGTGTATGATACCCATAGGTTTCATGCCAAGGCTTATATTACTTATTTTCGAGATGACTATAAAAATCGCTTTATTTCATCCATGAATTTGCCGGATGGGTATGCTCTTGTTGGTTCTAGCAACTTTACTCATGCGGGACTTACAAGGAATATCGAGCTCAACGTACAGGTGGGCAATGAAGTGGCTGAACTTCAGAGGTGGTATGAAGAACGATGGAACGAGGGAACAGACATAACGGAATCTGTACTTAAGGTGATAGAAATGCACAGTAAGGAATACAGTCCGTATGATGTATATTTGCGCTCTATGTTTGAATTATTCAAAAGTAGAGAAGAAACAATATCTGAGTGGGAAAACCATGAATCGGTTGTTTATAAAACGTTGTCGCAGTACCAGAAAGATGGTTACAAAAGCCTTGTCCAGATTGCAAATCACTACTCAGGTGCGTTCCTGTGTGATGGTGTTGGTTTAGGTAAGACTTTTGTTGGCATGATGTTGATAGAAAGGTTTGTGAAAAAAGAAAGAAAAAATGTCGTGCTAATAGTTCCTGCATCAGCAAGAGTATCTGTGTGGGAGACGACTATAAAAAAATATATTCCAGAAATTCTTGAAGGCTTCTTCCCGTTTAAGATAATCAATCATTCGGATATCTTGCTTGAAAAGAACGAGAATTTAATGTTACAGATTGCAGAACAAGCTGAAATATGTATTATTGATGAAGCCCATCACTTCCGAAATCGTTCCTCAAACAGATACCGTAAACTATTTGAAATGATGGGGACTGGGTGTCAGAAACAGATGTTTATGTTGACGGCAACTCCAATCAACAATAGTTTTTTGGATTTACAACATCTTATAGAGTTGTTTACTCATAGGCAAGATGATTATTTCGCTTCAGCTCCGTTAGGAATACATAGTTTATCTGGACATTTTAAGAGAATGGAATCAAAGCTGTCGGCGATGACGGGAACAAATGTATCAGATTCGATGGATATATCTAAGGATATTTTTCGTGCTGATTTGCTAGTGAATGAGCTTGTAGTACAAAGAAGTCGCGCATATGTTAAACGTAGTTTATCAAATGAAGAGGGAGAAAAAGTATTATTCTCTCAACGTCAAGCTCCCATTGTTGTTAACTATTCGTTAAGGAAATCATATGGAAAACTCATAGATCATTTTGTTGATTCTTTCTATAGAAAGGATAAGCGTACTGGTAAGAGCCTCCCAATTTTAGCTCTTGCAGTTTATTCTCCGTATGAAGAATCATATTATATAGGAGATCCGGCAAAAATAGATGATATGGTTTCGGGAAGACAACAACAAATTGTGAATTTGATAAGACAGTTATTGCTTAAGCGGTTTGAAAGTTCTATTGAAGCATTTGCTGAAACCTGTATTCGAATTTATGCTCGCCTTAGGAAGTTTCTAAACGATTATCAAGATTACGGAAATAAGAAACAAATTGATCGGTTGATGAATATACAATTTGATGTGAGCGAGTATGTGGATCGGTTTATCATAGAAAATATAGATACATCCGTTGAGGATTTGGAAGATGATCTTCCGAAGTACGTTTGGGAAACTGAGGAGCACATTAATGTTGAAGATTTTGATATTAGAGCAATGATTGACGATACGATTCTCGATATGGAAGTATTGGCCGAATTTATTGAAGACATTATGGAATTTGACTCATCAAACGATGATAAGATTCGTGAGTTGAAAAGAATACTTAGAGAAGATCCTCATGTGGTGGGGAAGAAAGTCATTATTTTTTCTGAATATAGAGCGACTGCAAAGTATATTTATAGAGAACTGGTGAAAGATGGATTTGAGAAAATAGAAGAAACTGATGGCCAAAGTAAGGGCAATCGATACGACTTGGTTCAGAGGTTTGCTCCTTATTATAATGACAAAACTTCCGATGACATTGAAGATGAGATTAACATTCTGATAGCTACAGATGTGCTTGCTGAGGGGTTAAACCTTCAGGATGCATCATGCTTAATTAACTATGAATTACACTGGAATCCAGTGCGACTGATGCAAAGAGTCGGCCGTGTGGACCGGCGTAGAAATTTTCAAATTGAAGAAAAACTATTGGCTGATCATCCAGAATATAGAGTTGATCGTGAAAAGGCTTTCTATTGGAATTTCTTGCCACCGGTAGAATTGGAAAAGCTGTTATCTTTGTATGAGACTGTTTCAAAGAAAACTTTAAGAATATCGAAAACATTTGGAATCGAAGGGAAAAAGCTTCTTACTCCGGATGATGATTATGAGGCACTTAAGGAGTTCAATTCTCAATATGAGGGTGAAACTTCTTCCGATGAGGAAATGGCTTTAGCTTATCAGGATTTGATGGCAGAAAATCTTAAGTATGATGATATGGTCAGTTCTTTGCCCAAAAAGATGCATAGTGGAAAAGAAATGCCTGATAATTCTGGATTCTTTTTCTGTTATGAGTTACCTACTAAGCGGACAGATGGGAAGTGGACAGAAGGGGATGGTTTGTATAGATGGTATTTTATAAAAGATGGATCTGATCAAGTGTCAGAGCAAGTATATGATATATGGAAATTAATTCAATGTACTCCTGATACAAATAGAGTGCTTGTTACCACAGAGGAATTATTTGCTGAAAGAAGAAAAATCGTAGAGTCATATATTAAAAAGTCATATATGAGAGCTATACAGGCTCCTCTGGGAATAAAAATAAGATTGGTCACATGGATGCAGTTATGTTAACTCTTCATATGAGCCAAGAGAAAGAGGTATAGATACATGAAAGCGTTGTCTTTATTTGCAAATATAGGTGTTGCGGAGGCTTATCTCGATGAGATCGGTGTTGAAGTGGTGCTTGCAAATGAATTAATAAAGAGGAGAGCGGATTTGTATTCTGAAATATACCCTAAAACAGAGATGATTTGTGGTGATATTACGGATAACAAAACTTATGCTGCAATAATGAATAAGGCGAAAGAAAAAAAAGTTGAGGTTATCATAGCAACACCTCCGTGTCAAGGCTTTAGTAGAGCGTGTAGAAATCAGGATGAAAATGACTCGAGAAATCTATTGATTATGCCGGTTATATCATTAGTTAAAGAGATTAAGCCAAAGTATGTTTTCATAGAAAATGTTCCACAGCTCCTTGAAACAGAAGTAACTATAGATGGAGATAAAACCCTGATTCAAGATTACCTATCTGATAAATTAGGGAATCAGTACATTATTTGTTTTCATCAGATTAATACTGAAAACTATGGTGTACCACAAAGTAGACGAAGAACTGTTATTTTGCTAACCCGAAGAGATCAGAACATCATTTGGGAATTGCCGGAAGAAGAAGAGAATAAAGTTACTTTGAAAGATGTAATAGGGGATCTTCCTCCTTTGGATCCTTTTATTAAGGATGTTGATGAGAAAGAGTTCAAAGAGATATTCCCTAAATATGAAGAAAAAAAGATTGCAGCTAGAAGGGTATCGATATGGCATCAGCCTCCAATTCATGTAAAACGGCAAGTGATCACCATGCTTCATACTCCTACCGGGAAAACAGCGTTTGATAATGAAAAATATATCCCAAGAAAAGAGGATGGGACAGCGGTAAGGGGATATAAAAGTACATATCGCAGACTTCGCTGGATCGATCCAGCTAGTACTGTGACAATGGATAATAGGAAAATATCCTCTCAGAATAATGTTCATCCAGGACATTATGTTGGAGAAGACGAAAATGGAGATGTGATTTATTCAGATCCACGTGTATTATCTTTATTTGAACTTATGCGTGTTATGTCTTTGCCAGATGACTGGCCATTACCTTCAAATGTAAATGTGGCCTTTGTGAGATCCGTGATTGGTGAGGGGATACCACCACTTTTTGTAAAGAAGGTATTTGAGAAAATAATTTGAGTAGGTGATGAGTATGTGTGAGATTAAAGGGCTTTCCCTTTTTGCAAATGTTGGCATTGCGGAGGCGATGTTTGATGAAATAGGAGTAAAAATTCTTCTGGCTAATGAAATTGATGAGAGGAGAGCCCGCTTTTATTCAGAGGTATATCCGAATACAGAGATGATCTGTGGAGATATTGCTGATGATTCTATTAGAAATCGTATTGTTGAGCGCTCAATAGAGAAAGGCGTAAATTTTATTATTGCAACGCCGCCTTGTCAAGGCATGAGCGTTGCTGGAAATAGGGATCCGGAAGATCCGCGAAATCAATTGATTTCGTATGCGATAGATGTGATTAAGAGAGTATCTCCTGATTTTGTTATGCTTGAAAACGTTCCACGTCAATTAAGCACAAAAATTAGAATTGAAGGAGAAACTATTAAAATTCCAGATTACATAAAGAAAGAGCTGGAAGGAGAATACCTGTTTAATAAAAAGACATTAGCAAAGACGAAAGATTTTGGAGTTCCGCAGCTACGAGAAAGAAATATAAACCTATTGGTAAAAAAGAAATGGGGATTCAGATGGGAATTTCCAGAAGCCGTTCCTGTGATTACGTTAAAAGAGGCTATAGGTGATTTGCCTTCACTTGATCCACTTCTCCATGAAGGGATGAAGCTGACGCTGGAAAAATTTCCTGATTATGAAAAGAAACGGATTGAAGGAGAAAAAATCTCAAAATGGCATCATCCTCCAACACATCCTTGGAGGCAAGTTGAATGGATGATGCATACTCCGACAGGAACATCCGCCATTTTTAATGAAAAGTTTTTCCCTCAAAAGAAAGATGGAACAGAAATCAAAGCCCATCATAACCATTATAGAAGAATGAGTTGGGACAAACCAGCACGAACAGTAACGATGTTCAATGGTTATATGTCAACATTAGCTACAGTGCATCCAGGTAGACCATATGAGAAGGATGGTGAGTTACTCTATAGTGATGCGAGAGTCTTGTCTGTATATGAACTATTTATTGTAATGTCGATTCCTTTAGAGTGGCCGGTTCCAGATTGGGTTGACGATTCTTTTCTGCGATTTGTTATCGGGGAAGGAATTCCATCAAAGGTAGCAAGAGATATTTTACAGAGCTTAATTGTTCATTTTGAATAATAGTATTTCCGGAGGCTGTTATGGGATATGCACTTAAAAATGTGAACAGTATTGAGTCAATGCTGAGATACTGTAATGATTTTTTGAAATGGAATATTGATGAAGAATACTTTGATGACATTGATGAGTTGACTTATGATTTTACTGCTTCAGATCTTGGAATAAAGAATGAAGAGTTTGCAAAGATTAATACGCTTAAGCAGATGAGACCTTTAACTGATAATCAAGATTGGGCTGTCTTTTTGGTTGACTTCGAGGGAAAACACATCGATGTTACTGCTCTCCGCAGAGTTCTCAATGCAATTATTCCCAAAAGGACTAACAGAGATAGAATGACATGGCCATGTGATCATATTTTCTTTATGTGCTTATGGGGGGAATACTCTGTTAGAACAGTTGGATTTTCTATGTTTGAGGAATATGAGAATTCTCTGCCGGTGATGAAAATCATTTACTGTACACCAGCCATTGAAAGTAAAGAAGGGATTCGTAATTTTGAGAGTAAAATCGCTTTCCTAGAATGTAACAAGAATGAAAACTTTATTGATAGGCTGAAAGTTTGGAGTCAAGCATTGAGACGACGCAATCAAAATATTCGTTCTGCCCAACAGCTTACGGAAACACTTGCAAATAAGGCTATTGAGATTACAAATACACTATCTGATCAGCTTGCAATAGAAAATGAAGATGGTCGAATTCATAAGCTGTTTCATAGATTTAACAATACATTAAATATAGAACTAAACGAAGCAGAATTCATGCGGATGTATGCACAAACTATTGTGTATGGATTATTTTCTGCCCGATGTATGAATCCTAAAGCCAAATCATTTGATATGGAAAAAGCCGTTGAATGCATACCAACTACGAATCCGCTTCTCAAGATGCTAATGGAAGAATTGCTTGGTAATAATAGCGTTGTAAATTTTGATGAGTTAAATATATCGGAACTGATTGACGTATTAAAAGATACGGATATTGAATCAATTTTGGAAGATTTTAATCGACGGACTGGGTACGGGAAAGAAGATCCATTGGTTTTGTTTTATGAAAAATTTCTGGATCTGTTTGAGAAAGAACAGAAAAAACGATGTGGTATATATTATACGCCAGCTGCAGTTGTTGAGTTTATTATTCAATCTGTTTCGGATCTATTAAAAATTAAATTTCAATATAAGGATGGATTTTCTGATGACAGGGTGTTTATTCTTGATCCGGCGGTTGGAACGGGTACATTTCTGTATAGAGTAATCAATACAGTTTATGAGGATTATAAGAGGAAGACACGATTAAGTGGAGAAGCATTTAATAACGAATGGACAGAATACCTTAAAGAACAATTTCTACCAAGACTTTATGGATATGAGTTTATGGTAGCACCATATGCTATGGCTCATATGAAGATTGCGATGAAACTTAAAGAAACGGGATATGAGTTCCCTATAGACAGTAGATTGCAAGTGTTTTTGGCAAATTTTTTAATTGAAGGAAAACATGACGTTGGTAATGAACAAGATCCATTGGAGATAGAAAATGTTCTTGCTGAATCTATACGAAGGGCTGGGAAAATAAATGTTGTTATCGGAAGCCCGCCTTTTCATGCAGATAGTAAAAATCAGAATGAGTGGATTATGTCTTTGATGGAAGACTATAAGAGGGAACCGGGGACTACGGAAAGATTAAGAGAAAAAAATTCTAAGCTAATAAATGATGATTATGTAAAGTTCATTCGTTTAGCTGAAGATCTTGTTAAAGATCAGGATAATGCTATTATAGCTTACATAATACCTTTTAGTTACGCATCCAATCTTACATTTCGAGGAATGCGATGGAATCTATTGAAGAAGTTCAGTGAAATTTATATTTTAAATTTGCATGGAAATGTCATGGGGAGAGATGTTGTCGATTCGGCTGAAGGTGACGAAAATATTTTAGATATACAGTTAGGAGTTTGTGTATCATTTTTTGTTAAGAAGAGCGACCAAGATACGGACTTTGCAAAGGTTTTTTATTCTGATTTTAGTGGTACGAGAGAGATGAAATACCAATTTTTATTGAATACCAAATTTGGAGATATTCAATGGACTTCTGTGGATCCAGTAGCACCTTATTATTTCTTCAAACCTGTTGATCTATCGCAGGCAGACGAGTATAACACAGGTGTTTCTTTGGCAGATTTATTTCCCTCTTATCTAGGTGGTGTAAAGACTCATGATGACGGGAAACTCATTTCTTTTGATTCATTTAATACTGGATATGATTACTTGTATGATTATAGACCATTTGATGTTCGTCACATAAATTATGATCGAAAAAAAGTGAGCAGAGACAGATATGACATAATGCGTCATATGATAGGACATGAAAATTATGGGCTAGTAATGGATCGCCAAGTAGTAACGGACAATTGGTCTCATATTCAGATTGTAAGACACATGATAGACAATCGTCTTCACTACAGTAATAGAGGAATTCCGGTGTTATGTCCGATGTTTTTATATGAGGATGGCGTAGCAAAACCTAATGTTTGTTCTGAAGTAGTTACTGTATTTTCAGAGAAAACAGGTCTTTCATTTTCTGAGTCATTGGATGAATCAGAAAATGAATTTGATATGATGGATTTGTTTGACTATGCATATGGCATATTGAACAGTCCATTGTATATAGAAAAGTATATAGAGTTATTAAAAATCGAATTTCCAAGAATTCCGATCCCTAGTGGAAATGAGATGTTTTTAAGAATTGTTTCCTATGGAAAGCAGTTGAGAACTCTTCATTTGTTAGAAGAAGACATAGGAAATCCTTTAGATATTAAGTTTGAAGGGGTGGGGGATAATGTTGTTTCATCAAGAAAACTTAAAGCAGAAGGGCTATTTATTAACCGGACACAGTTATTTACAAATGTTACGGAAGAAATATGGGATTTCTGCTACGGTGGTTATCATGGCTTGCAAAAATGGTTTAAGGATCGGAAGGGAATGAAACTATCAGAAAAAGATATTCAGCATGTTATAAAGGTACTGAATGTATTTTACCGAACAATCAACATTCGAGAACATTTAGATGCTTGCTTGGATGAGTTTGGTCTTATTTGAGCGTAAATATAGTAAATGCTTGGAGTTCTTATACGAACGATGATTTAAATGCGTTTAGACTCAGATCACTTTTGAGTTGACGAATATAGACAAGGTTGCATAACATAGTGGCCAAAAAAATTAAGGTTTGTGATTGGTTAAATGATTATTTCAGAACGTTTTGAGCCAGCAAACCGGATTTTGAGAGCCACCATTCCGGAGAATGAGAGCCAGTCAAAATTCATGATTTTGGTTTCAATAGGTTACTTACTGGAATACTACTTATAAAGGCGGCTAAAGCCAAGCTATAGCGGCTTTGGCCTTGACAAGCATTATCCAGCAAGTTGTGTATCAAGCAAGCAAAATCAAAGAGTTTCTGTACCATCGGAACTATGGCGCTGACTTTACTTTACCGGAAAGGTGGATCTGCCACGCCATAACAATCAGTTGAATATTCGAAATTTTTTCTAAGGCATCGACTTACAGAGAAAATCATCACTAAAAGTTACATCAGTATCTGAAAATAATGAAAACGCTACTGGACTATAATTTCTCAGTAGCGTTTACTTATTTTCAAATTTGATAATATCATTTGGTTCACAATTTAAAATTTCGCAAAGGCGCTCCAATGTAAACATGGTAATTGACTTATTATGTTTTAAGTTATTGATTGTCCGGGGATTGATCCCATACTTATGAATCAGTGTATAGGTGGAGATATCCCGTTTCTTCATGGTCTCCCATAATGGAGAATAGCTTATCATTTCTGCTCACTTCCCAGTTTGTAATATAATCATTATCATGGGAAAAATAATAGTTTACTATACTGAAAAATGTATCTATAATGGAGGCATATGAAAGGAGAGCAGGAATGAAAAAATATGATGAGCTATCCAACAAAGAAAAACATAATTTTGAAGAATTCCTTATCTTAACATTCGAGGTTTCCGATGATGAGCTGGCGGCAATCGATAAACAAAAGCCAATGACAATGGAACTTTTTTCTTCATGTCTGGCTAAGTGTACAGAGCGTGGGCTCTATAAACTTTTCGAAAGCCTGTTGGATGAGTATCCGGATTTAACGGATAAATACGTAAAAGCTATTGATGATGATATAAAAGATGTGATATTGCCGGAAAGAACTCCAGAGGAGGAAGAAGAAAGCTGGAATCGATTGTGCGAAAGAATAAAAAATGAATATGGTGATGATGTAATAAGCGAATAGCTGCCGGAAAATCTGGTGGCTATTTTTTATAACAGAAATCAATGAATTAAAATCTGGCATCCGGTCAAAAAAGACTGGATGTTTTTTTGTGCACTTTATTAAAAACTTAGTCTCCAAACACTGTATAATCCTCGAATTTCCTTTCTATAAGTGCGGGGAAATATTTTTTGAAGTAGAAAATTAAAAGATTTTTCGAATCTCCTTGTATTTCTGTCTCTGACGATTGGGTTAA
>ERZ1643246.3331-NODE-3331-length-13967-cov-32.616734_pt1 | contig 13967 bp, 14 predicted proteins | sample MGYA00579265_ERZ1643246 | MGnify/ENA primary metagenome ERZ1643246 (study PRJEB29033, sample SAMEA4952261) | chicken gut metagenome | biome: Broiler Chicken; feature: Gastrointestinal Tract; material: Caecum | place: Ireland | collected 2018 | study: Broiler... | reverse complement strand
TATCTTAAGAAGGGCTACAAGCATTCCAATCACACAAAAATTAAAAAATTTATATTATAACTTCTTTTGTTGGGCTTCTCTACATAAATAAGACTGTGAACAGTAACAATAATCGTTAAAATACTTTAGAAAATTCATAAAAAATACTTGAGAAAAGAGCTATGAAATGGTATAAATATTAAAAAGGAGGCAAAGAATGGATAATATTCTACAAGAAACAAAATTTATAATGAAAAAATATAACATAAAGGCAAATAAAAATTTAGGACAAAATTTTTTAGTAAGTAATGATGCAATTAACCAAATAGTAAATAGTGGAGAAATAGAAAAAGATGATTTAATTATAGAAATAGGACCAGGGCTTGGTACATTGACAAAGGAACTTTTAGAAAAAGCCAAAAAAGTAATTTGTGTAGAATTAGATAATAAAATGGTAGAAATATTAAATGAAAGATTTAGTTTATATGATAATTTAGAAATATTAAATCAAGATATATTAAAAACAGATTTAAAAGAAATAATCAAAAAAGAAAAAAATCAAAATAATATAAAAGATGTTAAAATAATTGCAAATTTGCCATATTATATAACTACTCCAATAATAATGAAACTACTTGAAGAAAAATTAGATTTAAAAAGTATAACAGTAATGATACAAAAAGAAGTAGCAGAAAGACTAATTGCAACACCAGGAGAAAAAAATACAGGAGCAATTACATATACAGTATATTATTATGCAGAAGCAAAAAAGATAGCAGAAGTACCAAATACATCATTTATACCAGAACCAGAAGTAACATCAGAAGTAATTAGATTAGATATAAGAAAAAAGCCACCAGTTGAGACTAAAAATACAGAAATGATGTTTAAAATAATTAAAAATGCATTTATGCAAAGAAGAAAAACATTATTAAATTCATTAACAAATACAAAAATATTTAAAAATAAAGAAGAAGGAACAAAAATTTTAAAAACATTAAATTTAAATGAAAATATCCGTGCAGAAGAATTAACATTAAAAAATTTTGCAGAAATAACAGATTTATTAACATAAATACCATTGCACATTTTTTTATGCTATGTTATAATAAAAAAAATAGAGATGAAAAAAAGGAGGTAACATGAATCAGATATTAGTAACAAAGAAATTATATATTACCCCAGAATTAAAAAAGAAGAAAAAAGTATATAAATTTAATTTTATATTTTCCATTTTTTTAATAGGAATTTTAATGTCATGTTACATATATGCAGAATATGATAGAAACAAAAGTGAAGAAGTTTCTCAAGAAATATTAGCAAATATGCAAGAAATGGAAAAGGACAATACAGTTGCAAATAGTAATGTTTTGATGGTTGTTTTAAATAATGATAATGCAAGTGAAGGAACAGAAGGAGAAACTGTAATACAACAAAATAAAGAGCAAATAGAATATAAAACAGTAGTTAATGGATATAACTGCACAACAGTAGCAACAATTAACATACCAAAAATAGGTGTAAATTATCCAATATTAAAAGGAGAAACAGGAAGTGAGGCAGAAACAGAAGCATTATTAAAATCATCACCAACAGAATTTTGGGGGAATGGAGCAAATAAAGTAGGAAACTTCTGTGTAGTAGGGCACAATTATAGAAATACAAGATTTTTTAGCAAAGTACCAACTTTGGTAAATGGAGATATTATAGAAATAACAGCAAATGGAGAAACAGTACAATATAGTGTATATGATAAATATACTGTTGACCCATCAGATGTAAGTTGTACAAGCCAAAAAACAAATGGAAAAAGAGAAATAACTTTAATTACTTGTACAGATGATAGCAAACAAAGAGTTATTGTTAAAGCAAGAGAAGTAGAGTAAGTTTAAAATATATGATATAAGAAAAATGTAAAAAATGAAAATTCTATAAAAGAACTTTCATTTTTTTTTGTGTTATGATAAGATATAAACAGAAAATAAATAATATAAAGAGGAAATAAAATGACAAAAGAATATAGAGAAGCATTTACAGAAGTAAATGAAATTCTAAAGTATTTTAATAAAGATTTATTAAAAAAAATTCCAAAAGAATTTATAGAAAATATAAAAGAAAATATGTCTACAACATATAAAGTAATATATGATAATACAAAAAGTTTAAATGAGCAAAATATAAAACAAGAAACAAGAGCAATATTATCTATAATATATCGCGACTATATTTGTGATAAAGAAACAAAAGAAAAAATAATACAAAAAGACAGAAAAGAATGGCTTGAATTAGAAGAAAAGAAAAAAGAAGAGTATAAAAATACAGAATTATTTAAATCTCCTATTAAAAATCAAAATATAAGCAATGATAAATATTTAAAAGTAGTAGAAAAACAAAATATTATTATAAAAATAATAGAAAAGATAAAAGAAATTTGGAGGAAAATACGTGGATAAAACTCAAAAATTTGAAAATATATTAAAATATTTAAAAGGAGAAATTGATTATGACCAACTAGGAGATAAACTTCTTGGAGGAGAAAATTTGGATTTTTTAAAAGAGGAGAACTATGACGCATATAAACAAGAAGAACTAAAATGCATAACAGATCCAGAGTTTTATCAATTTCTAATAGACAATAAAAGCCTAGTTGAAGCTATGAAAGAATATGGAGACATATTAAAAAAATATCTTAATATAAAGTATATAAAAAATACTCCAGAAGCCATTGAAAATCGAGAAAAAATAATAAAAATAATCACTCGGATTACCAGATAAAAGCAAACTAGAAATTTTAAACTGTACAGAGGAAGAAGAATATGAATATGACACTATAATATATAATCCAATAACAGTAGGAATGGATAACAAGGTATTAAAGTCAATTATTTTATCATTATCAGAAGAAGAAAGAATAAAATTTTTACTTGATAAAAATAATGGCTATTTACACTTTGAAAGATTAGAAAATAAAGAAGATAAGATCGAAATATTTAATTCATTAAGTGAAGAAAATAAATTAAGAATATTCAGAGAATACACAACCATTTCTTATGAAGACCAAAAATTCACTTATATTCCTTTTTTAGAAGGTAGTAGTAAAAGTTTATATGGAGAATTAGTAAATAACAATCTTACAAATGAATCAAAAATGGAAATATTAAGAGATTCAGACAATCAATATGACTATATATTACAAATATTAAAAAATATAATACCTGGAAGATGTAAAAGTTTAGACTTAGAAGGTATAATATTAGAATTAGATAATGACTCAAAAATGGAAATATTAAGAAATAATAACAATCAGTATGACAATTTATTTGGAAAATTAGAAAAAGATGAATTAGAAGAAATAGTTTTCAGTATAGAATATATAGATAATGAAGCAATAGAAATACTAAATAAATACTTACTTCACTATGAAGAAGATAAAATAAAGTCTTTAAGTGATAAAGTAAAAAGATTTGCAAAAATTGATGAAAGGATTTTAAGTGTATACAGATATGATTTAATAAATTATCTACAAAATGAAAGTGATGAAAAAATACAATATCTAGAAGAAAATTTAAAGCAACTCGAAGAAATAAATGAAGACATTTTAAGCACATGTGAATTTGAACTACTAACAGAAAAATATAAAAAATTAAAAAGTAAATTAGATGTAATAACATGTGATAAAAAAGTACAAGAAAAAATAATAAAACTAAATGAAAATCAATATAATATTGTAACACAAGTTCTAGATATTATAGAAGAGGATAATGTTAAAGATTGGATTCCAATTTTAGATAATCTATTAAATGGATTAAACAATAAAAAATATTCTGAATTAGTAGAAAGCATCAAAGAAACAAAAATAACAGATAGAGAGACAATTAGAAAATTAGCATCTATACTTACAGATTCAGAAAATATTTTTAATATACAAGACATAGAAGAAGTAAAAGAATTTGATAGAATACAGTATGTAGAAAATATAAAACAAGGAAAATTAAAAACAAAATATATTAAAAGTTTAAATGAAATTGAAAAATTAAAACTATGCATATTAGAGAAAAAATATGGACAATCATTAGAAGAAAGTAAAAGACTACTAACTAGATATGGTAAAAGTTTAGATGAATTTGAAACAAATGACGAAAATGACATAAAGATAAAATCATACTTAGAATCTATAAGAAATATACTAAACACAAATAATATAAAAACATTAGAAGAAATTTATACCAGCAATGAAAATTTACAAGAAAATTATTTATTTAGTAATATTATTGAAAGTAAAATTAGAGAATATTTTGCAAGAGAATATAATAGAGTATTATACAAACCCCAAGATAAAGATAAAATAGATATTGATATGCCACTTGCAGATGGAATAGATATTTATAATGTGGGAGGAAATTTTATAATTGAATTAACATCATTAGGAGCATATAGTGGATATGATGTTAATGCAAATTTTAATGATGAATGGAACAGAAAATTAATAAAATCACATGGATTTTGTACAACTCCAATAGCAAATAACAATATGGCAACTGCTAGAATAAGATATTTAGCACTAGGATTTTCAAATTTTGCAGAAAATTCATTACTTCTATCAGCACCTTGGGATATAGTCTCAACAGATGCTAATGAAGAAATGAATACTAGTAAATATGAAGATGGAGAAATACTATATGAAATGCCAAAAAATCTAATAGATGATATTAGACATACTCATCCAGAAAATGTAAGAGAAAGAAGGGCATTAGAAAAAGGAAAGGTATATAAAAAGCAACCAAATTATATAGTATATATTCCAGAAATTTCATTAGAAAAATACCTTGAATTACAAAAACAAGGAAAACTAGATGATATAGAAGAAAGAAAAAAATTACTAATAGAATATGCTCAAAATGATACAATATGGCAAAACACTACAAGAGCTTCAAAAGAGTTTGCAAAAGAAACAGAAGATGGAAAAATAAAACCATTACCAATAGCTATTCTAGACAGAACACATATAGCTATAAAAGAAAAAGAAAAAATAGATAATCTAGAAAAAGAATTTAAAAGAACCAGCAATCCAGATTTAATAAAAAAAATAATAGTAGAGTCAGAAAACAATAGAACTGGTAACACTTTTTGTGACCAAATAAGAGATAATTTATTTTCACCACAAATATTACAAGATAGAATAGCTAAAATAGAAGAAATAATTAAAAATCTAGAAACCATAGATTCAGAAAAAGCAAATAAATGTAAACAAATGTTGATAGAAACAACAATAGAAGAAGAGCAAAAATATCAGCGTTTTGAATATGGAAATAAAGGATATAAAACCAAACCAGGTTATAACCATAATAAATATTTACAAAAATGGATTGAAGAATTTAACAAACCAGATAATATATCAGAATTTAGAAGAGAATGTTTAGGACCAGAAGGAAAACAAGAAATAGCAAAAATAGTTAAAGAAATAGATGAAATGCCAGAATACCCAATAAAAGGAATACATTCAAAAAGACATGCCCAAAATGTAACATTATTTTCATACATGATAGCAAATAAAGAGGGAATATTAGACGATAAAAGTAAAAAATTATTATTACAAGCTGCTAAATATCATGATTCAGGAAGATATGAAAATTATCATGGTGGAAAAAGAGCAGATGGAAAAGATGAACATGCAAAATATAGCACAATAGTTGCAGAAAACAATTTAAAAAAACAAGGATTTAGCAGTAGTGAAATTGCAATAATAAAAACAGTTATTTTATATCATGAACAACCAGAAAAGAAAATAAATGAATTTGACGAAGCAGAATTTATGAATATGTGTCTAAAATTTGGAGTACAAGAACAAGACATAGAAAAAACAAAAATAATGTGTAAATACTTAAAAGATGCAGATGCACTAGATAGAACTAGATTCCAAGGAAGAGGTACACTACAAGCAAAATATTTAAGAACAAACACAGCCAAAGCCTTAATAGGAGAAGCCAAAAGAATAAACAATAAATATAGAGAATTAGAAAAAACAGAAGAAGATTTATCAATTATACATATCATTGATGAATATGAACTTGAAGAAAATAATAATAGAGTATCTGAATCAGAAAGAAGAGAAGCAACACAAGTAATTGATGAAATTATGAAGAAATCTGAATTGGAGGTAGATACTAATGGATAAACAAGACACAAAAGAGCAAGAAATTTTAGAAGAAGCATATAAAGTTTCTGAAGAAATAAATAAAATCTGTGAAAATAATAAAAAAACTGATAAACAAAATTAAAGACTATTAACAAAAAATTAAATCCTTTCATACAATATAAGAAAAGTAATATAAATGTATGGGAGGATTATTTTTTATGGCAAAGATAATAGTGTTTAACAATGATACAGATAGAATGGAAACATACTACAGAGGAGAAAATGAGCCGATGCCATATAATACAAACGGAACATTAAAAGTAAGAGAATTTAGAGGTTCAAGTAATTCAAACACACTATGGACAACAAAAAGAACAATGCAAACATGGAATAGTCAAAGATATATATTTGGTGGACCAATACCAGTAGGTTTTGCATTTAAAAGACCATATGAAGGAGGTCATGGAAATCAAAGTCAACATTATGCAGGAGTAGCTTTTGATGTAGGGCAAAGACTAACAGCAACTAGAAGAAGACAATTATGGGAAAGTGCAAACAACTCACAAATATGGAGTTATGTAGAACCAATAAGTTTAACACCAACATGGGTACATTTTGACAAAAGGTTTGGAACACCAGCATGTCCAACAGGAGGATACCCATTATTAAGAAGAGGAAGCCTAAGTAATTATGTACTAATAGCACAAGACGATTTAAACACATTAGGATATCGAACAGGAGGTCTTGATGGAATATTTGGCTCGGCAACACAAACAGCTGTAAGAAATTTTCAATCAAGAGTAGGGCTTACAGTAGATGGAATAGTAGGATGTAACACATGGCGTTCATTACAAGAAAATGTAGTAGGAACAGGTAGAACTTCTACAACAATAGATTAAACATAAAAGAAAAAGATATCATATAATGACATCTTTTCTATTATAATATTTTTTGGCATCACTCATTATAGCAGCAGATGCCTTTCTATTTATTTCATCCTCAGAAAATTTCTTTTGTAATTCAAGTAAATCTTTAGCTATATAACCTAAAATGGTTTTATGATAATCATTTAATTGTAAATAATCCTTTACAAAATTATCATCCATATACTTAGTAGAATAAGGAGTACTACAATCAATAACATCTTGAAATAAAAAATTAGAGTCAATATTTAAAGTTTTGCATAAATTAACAATAGTCTTAGCACTACCAAAAGCAATACCACGTTCTAGTTGGCTAATATATCTAGAAGATAATTGTAATTTTTCTGCTAATCTTTCTTGGGTAAATTTTGTTTTTGACCTTGCTAATTTAATATTTCTGCCAATATTTTTTCTTAATTCTTTTTCAACTTTATCCATAATTAACCTCCTTTTTAGCTATATAAAAAGTATAACAAGCCAGAAGTTAAAGTTAAACGAACTAATAATAACACAAAAATACAAAGTAAAACTAATAATATGAAAAAGCAAAAAACAAAAAATAAAAAAAGATAAAAACGAAAAAATTTTAAAAAAATTCATAAAAACTATTGCAAAATATAAAAAGTTATATTAAAATCTAAGTGAGTGGAGAAAAGTGGTACAAAGTGGTAAAAAGTGAAAAGAGGTGAAGCTCAAGTGTTAATGGGAGAATATGAACATTCTCTAGACGCAAAAGGAAGACTAATAATGCCAGCAAAATTAAGACAAGATATTGGAGAAAAATTCATTCTAACAAAAGGGTTAGATGGATGTCTATTTGCGTTTTCAACACAAGAGTGGATAAACTTTGAAGAAAAATTAAAATCACTACCACTATCAGATAAAAATGCAAGAAGCTTTGTAAGATTTTTCTTAGCAGGAGCAACAGAATGTGAAATAGACAAGCAAGGAAGATTTTTAATACCAGCAAACCTAAGAACTGTAGCAGGATTAGAAAAAGAAGCTATAATTATAGGAGTAGGTACAAGACTAGAAATATGGAATAAAGAAACATGGTTAAAATGTGATGAAAATATATCAGCAGAAGAAATAGCAGAAAACATGGCAAATCTTGGTATATAACTTGAAAAAGTTTATATAGCTACAAAAGATAAAAATGCAAAAGAAGAAAAAAGAAATTACAAAAGATAAATATACAAAAGACAAGAATACAAAAGACACTTTAAAACGCAAAAGAAACAATAAAACAAAAGATGAAGTTTAAACAAAAGAAATATACACAAAAGATAAAATTAACAGAAGAATACAGATAAAACAAAACACAAGATAAATAAAAGGGATAGACAAAAGACAAAATCAAAAGATAAATAAAATATAAACAAAAGAGGAATGCAAAAGATAAATATATTAAAATCATAAGATAAAAAGTCAATTAACAAATGACTAAGCAAAAGAAAACATTACAAAAGCAAATAAAAACCAAAAGAAAAAATACAAAATAAGATATCAGCTGGTAGAAAAAGTTTTTTACCAGCTGAAATGTTAAGTTTAAGAGGTGGAATTTTGGAATTTAAACATAAACCTGTAATGTTAGATGAATGTATAAAAGGACTAAACATAAAACCAGAAGGAATATACATAGATGGAACAATCGGAGGAGCAGGACACAGTAAAGAAATAGTAAAAAGGCTAAATGATAAAGGCATGCTAATTGGAATAGACAGAGATGAAGAAGCATTAAAAGCAGCCAAGAATAATTTATCAGAATATAAAAATGTAAAATATATACATGGAAATCATGACAACATAAAAGAAATTCTAGAAAAAGAAGGAATAGAAAAAGTAGACGGAATATTATTAGACCTAGGAGTATCATCATATCAATTAGACGAAAAAAACAGAGGATTTAGCTACTTAGGAGAAAACGAATTAGATATGAGAATGGACAAAACTCAAAATTTAACAGCAAAAAATGTAATAAATGAATATCCAGAAGAAAAACTAGCAAACATCATATATGAATATGGAGAAGAAAGATTTTCTAGACAAATAGCAAAAAACATATGTATAGCAAGAAAAAACAAAGAAATAGAAACAACAAAAGAACTAGTAGAAATAATAGAAAAATCAATACCAAAATCAAAGCAAAAAGATGGACATCCAGCAAAAAGAACATTTCAAGCAATAAGAATAGAAGTAAATGATGAAATAAAACCATTATATAAAACAATATTAGACTGTATAGAAATGTTACAAGAACAAGGAAGACTATGTGTAATAACATTCCATTCACTAGAAGATAGAGCAGTAAAAAAAGCAATGATAGAAGCTAAAGGAAAATGCACATGTCCACCAGACTTACCATATTGTGTATGTGGAGCAAAATCATTAGGAAAAATAATAACAAAAAAACCAATATTACCAAGCAAAGAAGAAATGGAAGAAAACTCAAGAAGTAAAAGTGCAAAACTTAGAATATTTGAGAAAATTGAAAATAAATAAAAAACTATAACTAAATAAAAATAATTAAAAATAGGAAAATTTCAAGAAAATAATAAAAACACAAAAAGAAATAAATAAAAAACAAAAGTCAAAAGGAGGTGATAACTTATGGCAGTAGCAAGATATCAATATGAAACAAGCCCAAGAAAACTAGAGCCAACAGAAGAAAAAAGAGGCAAAAAAGCAAAAGTAAATAAAAAGAAAAAAATAAAAATAGTCAAAGAAGTGCCAAGACAAGAAATAAAAGTCTCAAAAGAACAAAGAAGAAAACAAATAAAACTAATAATGTTTTCATTAGTAGCTCTAGCAGTATTACTAGTCATAAGTTATCGAAACTCACAAATAAGTGTAAAATTTAGTGAAATCCAAGACCAAAAAAAGGAATTAGCAAGTTTAGAAAAGGAAAATGAGCAAACAGAAGTAAATATAGAAAACAGCTTAAACTTAAGCAATATAGAACAACAAGCAAAAGAAAAATTAGCAATGAGTAAATTAACAAATAAACAAACAGTATATATAACCTTGCCAAAAAAAGACTACATAGAATCAGCTTCAGAAAAGATAACAATAAAAGAAGAAGACGATAAAAATTGGTTTGAAAAAATCATAGACAAAATATTTGGAAATTAATTGTAAAATAATAACACAGCACTTATTTTCGTCTAGCAAATAATTAAAAATTTTAATTATAGCTATGCAAAAATAAGTGTTTTTTATGTATGAAAAAATGAACGTTAGGGACACTCAATTTTGTCCACAATGTTCACTCGGACAAAATGGCCTGTCCCTAATGTCCGAACAAGTGGAATAAAAAATAAATCTCTAAATAAAATTATTTAGAGGTGAATAAAATGCAACTAAAACTATCAATGAAAAAAAGAATAAGAAATATACTATTCATTGCATTTTTAATTATAGCACTACTAATAGGAAAAATAGGATTTATACAATTTGTTCAAGGGAAAGAATTATCAGAAATGGCATATGAACAGCAAACATTAGATAGAAGCATAAATCCTAAAAGAGGTACAATATATGATTGTACAGGAGAAAATATACTTGCAGTAAGTAGCACAGTAGAAACTGTAACAGTAAATCCAGGAAATATCAAAAAAGAAGATAAAGAAAAAGTAGCTAAAAAGCTTTCAGAAATTTTTGAATTAGATTATGAAACAGTATTAAAAAAAGTAACAAAAAGAAGTTCAATAGAAACAATTGTAAAAAAAGTAGATAAAGAAAAAACAGATACATTAAGAACATGGATGAATGAAAATAACATAACAGAAGGCATAAACATTGATGAAGATACAAAAAGATATTATCCAAACAATAATTTAGCATCACAAATAATAGGGTTTTGTGGAAGTGATAATCAAGGTTTAGATGGAATAGAAGCAAAATATGATGAAACATTATCTGGAACAAAAGGAAGTATAAAAAGACACACAGACGCAAAAGGAGGAGAAATAGGAACAGAAGGAGAAAACTACATACCAGCAATAGATGGAAATGATTTAATATTAACAATAGACATGAATATCCAATCAATAATAGAAAAACATTTAAAAGAAGCATGTATTGACAATGTATGTACAGATGGTGGAAACATAGTAGTAATGAACCCCAAAAATGGAGATATTCTAGGAATGGCAACATATCCATCATATAATTTAAATGAACCATTTGAAGCATATACAGACGAATTAAAACAAAATTGGGATAGTATGAGCCAAGAAGATAAAACAAAAAGCCTGCAAACTGTATGGAGAAATAGAGCAATAACAGATACATATGAACCAGGTTCAACATTTAAAACAATAACAGCATCTGCAGCACTAGAAGAAGGGATAGTAACAGACATTGATAAACAAGGAGAATTTACATGTACAGGAGGAATAGAAATTGCAGGAGTTAGGATAAAATGCTGGAGATACTATAGACCGCATGGAGCAGAAAGTTTAAGGCAAGCACTAATGAACTCATGTAACCCAGTATTTATAGGACTAGGACAAAAAATAGGAGTAACAAAATATTTTGAATACTTAAAAAAATTTGGACTACTAGAAATAACAGGAGTAGATTTACCAGGAGAAGCAAACAGCATATTCATAAAGCAAGAAAAAGCAGGACCAGTAGAACTTGCAACAATAAGTTTTGGTCAAAGGTTTGAAATAACACCATTACAACTAGTAACAGCAGTATCAGCAATAGCAAATGGAGGAACACTTGTAAAACCAAAAGTAGTAAAAAAAATAGTAGACAGTCAAACAGGAGAAATAACAGAAGTAGAAACACAAACAAAAGGAACAGCAATATCAAAAGAAACCTCAGAAAAAGTATTAAGCATGATGGAAAGTGTTGTATCAGAAGGAACAGGAAAAAATGCAAAAGTAGCAGGATACAGAATAGGAGGAAAAACAGGAACATCAGAAGACGGAGTAAATACAAATAAATATGTAACATCATTTTTAGGAGTAGCACCAATAGAAGACCCACAAGTAGTAATGTTAATAACACTATATAATCCCACCGGAGAAGGAGGACACCAAGGAGGAGGTGTAGCAGCACCATTAGGAGGAAAAATATTTAGCGAAATATTACCATATTTAGAAGTAAGCCAAGGAAATCAAGAAGAAATAGAAGTAGTAAACCAAGTAAAAGTCCCAGAACTAACAGGAATAAACATAAAAGAAGCCAAACAATTAGCCAAAGAAAACAATATAAATCTAGTAATAGAAAATGAACCAGAAGAATTAGATGAAGAAAATACAATAATAAAAGAACAAACACCAAAAGCAGGGATAACTATAAATGAAGGAACTAATGTATATTGTACTATACAATAAATTATTATCTTATATAAAATAAAATTAAAAAAAGTGATAAATATACAAATTATTAAATACTTATGATAAAATAAAAACGTGAGGTAAAAAAATGAGTAGAAAAAAGAAAAATAAAATAAATAAAAAATCAAAACAATTATTAAAAATAATAACTATAATAATATTACTAGCAATAAGTATTATATTTGGAGATGACATACTAAACACAACAAACGAAAACACACTAGCTCAAGCAAGCAAAACCAGTAATAATAGCACAATATTATCAAATCAAACAAACACAAGCACAAATATCAGTATAGAAGATATCCCAGAATATACAGACAAAATATATATTGAAATAAACAACAATAAACCATATTTTCAAGAAAGTGAATACACTAAAGAAAGTTTTGAAAATTACAGCCAATTAGACAATCTAGGAAGATGTGGAGTAGCATATGCAAACATCAGCAAAGAAACAATGCCACCAGAAGGAGATGAAAGAGGAAGTATAAGCAATGTAAAACCAACAGGATGGAAACAAGCAAAATATAATGGAGAATATTTATACAACAGATGTCATCTAATAGGCTATCAATTATCAGATGAAGACGCAAACGAACTAAATTTAATCACAGGAACTAGATATTTCAATGTAAATGGAATGTTACCATTTGAAAATAAAGTTGCAGAATACATCAAACAAAACGAAAACAATCATGTACTATACAGAGTAACCCCAATATTCGAAGGAGAAAATCTATTAGCAACAGGAGTAGAAATGGAAGCATATTCAATAGAAGACAATGGTCAAGGAGTATGTTTTAATGTATTTGTATATAATGTAGAACCAGGAATCACAATAAATTATAAAACAGGAGAAAGTTTACAAAACAATTGACATAATACATCAAATAATATATAATACACCTAGTTTTAAATCTTTTGTTACAAATCCAAGTAACAACAAATTCCCAAAAACAAAAAAATAAAACTAGGAAGGTGATGCTTATTGAATTTAGAAATATTCAACAATCTATTAAACAAAGTAAAAGAAAGTGACTTCATACAAAACTTTCTAACAGAACTAACAGACTACTTAGAAAAAAATAGCAAAGGAGAAAATCAATTGAAACCTCAACAAAAAGAAACAAGCTTAGAAGCAGCAAACCAAGAAAACGGACTATACCAAGTAGTAGACTTCAGTTCAAACGGAGTATATCTACAAAACACAGAAACCAACAAAATATTTGAAGAAACAAACTTACCCCAAGAAATAAAAAACAAAATAGGAAATGACTACATACTAAGATACCAAAACGGAACATACAACATAGAACAAGAGCTAACTGACAAATTTATGAACAACATGGTAGGAATACAAGAATACAAAAAAATACAAGAAAACTTCATAAAAGAAAGCAACATACAACAAATAGACCCAAACACAAAATACAAAATAAAAGACCACCAAGAAAACCACACAATACTAACCTACGGAAAAGAAAACACCATAAAAGTCCCAAACGAACTACTCCCATTTTTCACAAATGAAAAAACAACACTAATTTACAAAAACGGAAAATTTGAAAAAATATA
>ERZ1643246.3330-NODE-3330-length-13972-cov-4.899044_pt1 | contig 13972 bp, 9 predicted proteins | sample MGYA00579265_ERZ1643246 | MGnify/ENA primary metagenome ERZ1643246 (study PRJEB29033, sample SAMEA4952261) | chicken gut metagenome | biome: Broiler Chicken; feature: Gastrointestinal Tract; material: Caecum | place: Ireland | collected 2018 | study: Broiler... | reverse complement strand
GTACGTCCCGCAGCAGGAACTCGTCGTCGGCGACATCGTGTACCTCGAAACGGGCAACAAGGTCGCGGCGGACGGGCGGCTGATCGAAAGCACCTCGCTCATGTGCGACGAATCTTCGCTCACCGGCGAATCGGCGCCGGTGGAAAAGGACGCCTCCGCCGTGCTCGAAGACGAAAAGACGCCCGTCGCCGAGCGGCTGAACATGGTGTATTCGGGCACCTTCGTCACCGGCGGCACGGGGAAGATGGCGGTCACGGACGTCGGCGATTTCACGCAGTTCGGGCTGATCGCCCGCGAGATACAGGGCGGCGGCGAGGGGCAGACCCCCCTGCAGGAAAAGATGGGCAGGCTGGGCAAGAGCATCACCGTCATCGGCGCGGTGTTCGCGGCGCTCATCTTCGTCATCCAGCTCGTATATTTCCTCGCGGTCGGGCCGCGCACCTTCGAGACCATCAGCAGCGTGTTCATCGAGAGCATCGTGCTCATGGTCGCGGCGGTGCCGGAGGGCCTGCCCACCATCGTCGCCATCTCGCTCTCCATCAACATCGCGCGCATGGCGCGGCAGAACGCGCTCGTCAAAAAGATGATCGCCTGCGAAACCATCGGCTGCATCAACGTCATCTGTTCGGATAAGACGGGCACCCTCACCGAAAACCGCATGACCGTCGTCGATATGTGGTCGGGCGGCGGGTTTGTCGAGGAGAACTCCTTCTGCGACAGGGTGATGCTCGAAAACTACTGCCTCAACAGCACGGCGGATTTGTATTACGACAACGACATCGTCCGCTTCGTCGGCAACCCCACCGAGGGCGCGCTGCTCGTTTCGGCGAAAAAGTGCGGCGTCGACTACGCCGCCCGCAGGGAGGGCGCGCAGGTCTGCGACCTGTACCCCTTCTCTTCCGACACGAAGAACATGACGGTCTGCGTCCGCACGGCGGAAGGGTACACCGTCTACACGAAGGGCAGCCCGGAAAAGATCCTCGCCCTCTGCTCCGTGGGAGAGCCGGAGCGGCTGCGCATCGAAGAGGCGATCGTGGGGCTGCAGAAGCGCGCCCGCCGCGTGCTCGCCTTCGCGCATAAAGAGGTGAAGGCGCGCCCCGCCTCCCGCGAGGCGGCGGAAGCGGGGATGACCTTCGACGGCTTCGTCGGCATCGCAGACCCGCTGCGCGCCGAAGTCAAAGACGCCGTGCACGCCTGCAAGACGGCGAACATCGAAGTCAAGATGCTCACCGGCGACAACATCATCACCGCCACCGCCATCGCAGACGAGCTGGGGCTTTTAGAAGGCGGCGGCATCGCCGTCGAGGCGTCCTACCTCGAGGGGCTCTCCGACGAAGAATTTTCAAAGGTGCTGCCCTCCGTGCGCGTCATCGCGCGCAGCACCCCCCTTCTGAAGATGCGCGTCGTCAAGGAACTGAAATCGAAGGGCAACGTGGTCGCCGTCACAGGCGACGGCATCAACGACGCCCCCGCGCTGAAAAACGCCGACGTCGGCATCGCGATGGGCATCTCGGGCACAGAAGTTTCCAAAGAGGCGGCGGACATCGTGCTGCTGAACGACTCCTTCTCCACCATCGTCACCACCGTCAAGTGGGGCAGGGGCATCTACGAAAACTTCAAGCGTTTCATACAATTTCAGCTCACGGTGAACGTGGCGTCTGTTCTCACCGTGTTCCTCTGTACGATCATCGGGCTGTTCGCGGAGGACTTCCATTCTCCCTTCTCCGCGCTCGATCTGCTGTGGATCAACATCATCATGGACGGCCCTCCCGCGCTCACGCTGGGGCTTGAACCCATCCGTGACGACCTGATGACCCGCAAGCCCACGGCGCGGGGCGAGAGCATCGTATCCAAAGAAATGCTGCTGCGCATCGGCGTGAACGGCGCCTTCATGTGCGTCATCTGCCTCGCGCAGATGGGCTTCGACTTCCTCGGCATGGGCGCGGAAAAGGTGTCCACTTCCGTATTCACGCTGTTCGTGCTCTTCCAGCTGTTCAACGCCTTCAACTGCCGCGAGCTGGGCGATAAGAGCGTTTTCCCCAACTTCTTCAAAAACAGGCTGATGCTCGCGGCGTTCGTCATCGCCTTCGCGCTGCAGGTGCTCATCACGCAGTTCGGCGGGCAGGTGTTCGATACCGTCGCCCTGAACGCGCTCGACTGGCTCAAACTCATCGGGCTGGCGCTCTCCGTCATCGCGCTCGACGAACTTGTAAAAGTTTTCCGCCGCGCCGCGAAGGGGAAGAAGATGCGCGCATCGGCATAATTCTCTTCCGCATCGCCGAAAACAGGGCCGCAGGCTTTTTGCCGCGGCTCTTTTTTCACGGAAAAAGCGCCGCGGCGCCGGATATTTTTTGCTTTTCCGTTGACCTTTCTCCCTTTCTGCGATACAATAGAGTCATAGAACGGAAACGGAGGGAAAAACATGATGCTGCCCATGCGTTACAGGCTGATGACGGAGAAGATCCGCCGCACGTCGGAAGAGATGGCGCGCACGCTGTACGAGCGCGTCGCGCCGCTGCGCGCGGAGTTCGCGCGTACGGAGGAGCCCGTCCCCTTTGCGGAGCGGGAAAAACTGCAATATGTGCCGGTCGCGGAGGGCGACGTATGGAGCCGGACGCTGTTCGACTGCGCCTGGTTCCGCTTCACGGGCGAGGCGCCCGCGGGCATACCGGAAGAGGAGCTGTACCTCGGCATCGACGTAGACGGCGAGGGCTGCCTCTTCGGCGAGGACGGCACGCCCGTGCGCGGGCTGACCAACGTGTCGACGCTGACCGAGCATATGCTTCCCTTTCAGGGCAAACGCTATGTGCCTTTCCGCGAGGGGACGTTCCGCACCCGCCCCGTAGACGTATGGGTGGACGCGGGCAGCAACGATATGTTCGGCACTTTCAAGGGCGGCCGCCTGTGCATGGCGGGCATTTACCGCTGCGACGAAAAGCGGCGCGAACTGCTCTACGATTACGCCTTCCTGTTCAGCCTCGCGGAGGGGCTGGACGGGCGCGACCCCGAAAAGATGGGCATCCTCTACGCACTCGAAGAGGTCGCCGTCAACTTTTCGGCGGATATGCCGCGCCAAAAGACGGAGCGCCTCCTGCGCGTGCTGAAACCGCACCTTCTTCGCCGCGGGCCGTCGCGTCCGTCGCTCACCTTCTTCGCGGTGGGGCATTCCCATCTCGACCTCGCGTGGCTGTGGCCGCTGCGCGAAACGCGCAGGAAGGCGGGCAGAACCTTCTCCACCGCGCTCGCCAACCTGAAACTGTATCCGGAATATGTGTACGGGGCGAGCCAGCCGCAGCAGTTCGAATGGGTCAAAGAGGACTATCCCGCCCTGTACGAAAAGATCGGGGCGGCCGTCGCGGGCGGGCGTTTCGAAGTGCAGGGCGGCATGTGGGTGGAGGCAGACACCAACGTCACCGGCGGAGAATCGCTCATCCGTCAGTTCTATTACGGCAAAAAGTTCTGGAAGGAAGAGTTCGGCAAAGAGGTTAACACCCTCTGGCTGCCCGACGTGTTCGGTTTTTCGGGCGCGCTCCCGCAGATCATCCGCGGCTGCGGCTGCGAAAACTTCCTCACCATCAAATTGAGCTGGAACATGGTCAACGCCTTCCCGTACCATTCCTTCCGCTGGAAGGGGATCGACGGCAGCGAGGTGCTCGTGCATATGCCGCCGGAAGGGACGTACAATTCTTCCGCCGCGCCCGACAAGATCATCGAGGCGGGCGGAAATTACGCCGAGCGCGGCATCTCCGCAAACGCGATGCTGCTGTACGGCGTGGGCGACGGCGGCGCGGGGCCGGGGCGCGAATTTCTCGAATTCGTGCGCCGCGAAAAGGACATAAGCGGCATGCCGCGGGTAAAGAGCGCCACGTCCGCCGAATTTTTCGCCGCCCTCGCGAAGGAGCGGAAAAAACTGCCCGAATACCGCGGGGAGATGTATCTCGAACGCCATCAGGGAACGTACACCTCGCAGGCGGAAAACAAGCGGTGCAACCGTCTCGCGGAAAACAGGCTCGCCGAACTGGAATTTGCCTGCGCGCTCAAAGGCGATAGCGGCGTCTATGAGAGGGGGCTTGACGATATCTGGAAAGAAGTGCTGCTCTATCAGTTCCACGACGTCCTGCCCGGTTCCTCCATCCGCAGGGTATACGAGGAGACGGGCGCCCGCTACCGCGCCATCCTCGCCCGCATCGGGGAGGAAACGGCGCGCGTGCTCGGCGGCGGAGAAAAGAAGTGCGCGCTGAACGCTACCTCCTTCTCCCGCGGCGAATACCTGAAATGCGGCGACGCCTGGTACAGGGCGGAGGCGAAGCCGTGGTCGCTGACCGCGCTCGTCCCCGCAAAGGGGAAGGGCAGCTGCCGCGCGCGGGGGCTGCGCATCGAAAACGGCCTCATCCTCGCCGAGTTTTCCGAAACGGGCGAACTTACCCGCCTCTTCGACAAAGAGAACGGGCGGGAGGCGATGTGCGGCGGCAATGCCTTCCGCCTGTACGACGACAGCTTCGACGCATGGGATACCTACGTCGGGTATCCGGGTTCGGATGCGCAGACGCTCCGCGGCTGCCGCGTCGGGTATGTCAATGAGGGCTTTTGCGCCGGCATCGTGTTCGAGTATGCGTTCGGCGGTTCGCTGCTCCGCCAGACGGTCACTCTCCGCGAGGGCGACCGCGCCCTGTACTTCGGCAATCACATCTCGTGGCAGGAAACGAAAAAGATGCTGCGCGTCGATTTCCGCCCGAACGTTGTCGCCGAAGAGGCGACGTTCGATATCCAGTTCGGCAGTCTGAAACGCAGCATGAAGGAAAACGATTCGCACGAATGGGCGCAGTACGAGGTCTGCGCGCACAAGTGGGCGGATATCTCCGGGCGCGGGTACGGCGTCGCGCTGCTCAACGACTGCAAGTACGGCTACCGCGCCAAAAACGGCGTGCTGTCGATGAACGTGCTGCGCAGCCAGATGTACCCCTGCGCCGACCAGGACAAGGGGGAGCACGACTTCGCCTATGCCCTGCTCCCGCACGCGGGGGATGCGCATGCGGGCGGCGTCGCGAAGGCGGCGTACGCGCTGAACAGGCCGCTGCGCGTCGTCGGCGGGGAAGAGACGCCCTCCCTCGTCGCCACGGACTGCGAACACGCCGTCGTGGAAACGGTCAAGCCCGCCTATGACGGAAAGGGCATCGTCGTGCGCGTGTACAACGATCTGCCCGAAGAGATACGGGCGCGCGTCGCCTGCGGCGGCAGGCAATGCCGCGCGGCGGATATGCTGGAAAACGCGGGCGAGGTACTGCCCGATGCGCCCCTTACCTTCCGCCCCTTCGAGATCAAGACGCTGCGTTTCCTGTGATTTTACGGCTTTCCCCCGCATAAAGAGGATAATGCAGGAATAAGCGGTAAAAAGTTACGCATACTTTTCCCGACGACAAGCCGCGGCAAAGGCGGCGGAAGGGAGGAAAGCAATGAAAGCAACGGGAATCGTAAGGAGGATAGACGAACTCGGCAGGGTGGTGATCCCGAAGGAGATCCGCCGCACCCTGCGCATCAAGGACGGCGACCCGCTGGAAATTTTCACGGACAGGGACGAGCTCATGCTCAAAAAGTATTCGCCGATGGCGACGCTGGAAAAGTTTTCGGAGGGCACGACCAAATCGCTGAGCGATTTGAGCGGCTGCACGGCGGTCATCTGCGATACGGACGAAGTGCTGTACGCCTCCGGCGGGGAGCGCAGGGGGTTCACGCGCAGGCAGATCTCCGAGCGGCTCGAACAGGTGCTGCGCGACCGCCGCAGCTATATCGCGAATCTTGCGGAAGGGGGAGACATCGTCCCCCTCACCGAAGGCGAAAACGTGCGCGTCACCGCGCAGATCATCGTGCCCATCGTTTCGGGCGGAGACTGCCTCGGCGCGGTCTCCCTGCTCACGACGGAAGAGGGCGCGCGCATGGAGAGCGGCGCGGTCAATCTCTGCCGCCTCACCGCGGAGATCCTCGCAAACCAGTTTGAATGAAGCGGTGCGGGGTTTCCCCGCCTACATATGAAAAAGCAGAGCTTTCTCAAGGGCGCGGTCATCATATCCGCGGGCGGCATCGCGGCAAAGATACTCGGCGCGTTTTACCGCATTCCGCTGGCAAACCTGCTCGGCGGGCAGGGCATGGGGGTGTACCAGATGGTATACCCCTTATATTGCCTCCTGCTCACCCTCTCGGCGACGGGCATCCCCGCGGGGCTTGCGCGCATCGTCTCCCGCCGCGCGGCGGACGGGCAAGAGGTGCGCGGCGTGCTGTTTTCGGCGCTTTCCCTGTTCTGCGCGGTGGGCGCGGCGGGCAGCCTCGTCATGTTCCTCGCCGCGCCCTTGTTCGCGGCGGCGCAGGGCGAACCGGCGGCGGCATCGGCGTACCGCGCGCTCGCGCCGTCCGTCTTTTTCGTGTCGGCGATTTCCTGCGTGCGCGGCTGGTTCCAGGGCCGCAGCAGCTTTCTGCCCACGGCGCTCTCCGAAGTGCTCGAACAGCTCGTAAAGGTGGGGCTGGGGCTTGCGCTCCCCGCCCTCTTTCCCGCCCGCGCCGTGCAGATGGCGCTCCTCGCCGTCACGGCGAGCGAATTTGCCGCCTGCGCATGGCTGCTCCTGCAATGCAGGCAGCGCCGCCCGCTCTACCGCGAAAGGGCGGGGCGCGTCTCTCCCTTGCAGCTTCTGCGGGTGACGGTGCCCGTGGCGGTGGCGGCGGGCGTTCTGCCTCTCTCGAACATCATAGAGAGCATCCTCATCGTGCGCATCGTGGGCAGCTATGCGGCGAACGCCACCGCGCTCTACGGCCTGTACGCGGGCAGCGCGGTCACGCTCATCAACCTGCCCGTATCCGTCTGCTACGGCATCGCGGCGGCGATTGTGCCCTCCGTATCCGCGGCGCAGGTCACGGGCGGCGCTGCGGCCGCGGAGCGCCGCGCGCTGCAGGCGGCAAAGTACACGCTGTTTATCGCGCTGCCCTCGGCGGCGTTCCTGTTCGCGTTCGCGGGGCAGACCGCCCGCTTTTTATATCCCTCCGTCGCAGCGGAAGAAGGGGAGATGCTCGCCGCTCTCATCCGCGCCCTTTCGGGCGGCGCGGCGCTGCTGTCGCTGGTGCAGACCTTTTCCGCCGTGCTCACCGGCAGGGGAAAGCCGAAGGTCGCGGCGCTGTCCATGACGGCGGCGTGCGCGGTAAAGCTCGCGCTGGAAGCGCTGCTGCTGCGCGATGCGCAAATTTCCGTTCTGGGCGCGGCTTATGCCTCTTTGGGGTGTTATTTTGTTGCGCTTCTCGTCAATTTGTTATATAGTATAAGGGAAGCAAAAAACCGCCTTCGCTTTCTGCGGCACGCCGCGGGGTTCTCCCTCGCCGCCGCGGGCTGCGTATGTGCGGCGCTCCCCGCGGCGCGCGTGCACGTTCTGCTCGCTCTCGCCGTCTCGGCGGCGGTGTATCTCGCCGTCACCTTTCTCGGCGGCGCGTTTTCCGCGCGGGAGCTCGATCTTTTCCGGAGGAAAAAACATGATCCATATCATAGGCTTGGGGTGTGACCCCGCAGACCTCTCCGCCGCGGCGGAACGCGTGCTCCGCAGCGGCGTGCGCGTCATTCTGCGCACGGGCACAGGCGCCCCCGCGGAGGGCGTGCGCGCGCTCGGCATCCCCTTTGAAACGCTCGACGCGCTCTATGCGTCCTGCCGCAGTTTCGATGCGCTGAACAAAAAACTCGCCGCCGCCGTGCTCTCCGCCGCAAAGGAGGGCGACGTCGCCTACTGCGTGGACGGGAGCGTGACGGACGACGTCTCCGCGCAGCTCGTCCTGCGCCGCGCGAAGGGCGCGCGCGTGTATGCGGGCGTGTCCAAAGCGGACGCCGCCTTTGCGGCGGCGCGCGTGCCCGCGGTGGGCAGGTCGGCTTTTTCCGCCTATTCCCTCCCCGAAGGCCGCCCCGCCCTCCCGCTGTGCGTGTACGACGTCGACTGCGACCTCATCGCCGGCGACGTGAAGCTGCGCCTCTGCGAGCTGTACGGCGACGAGGCGGACGCCTTCTTCGTGCAGGGCGGCAGGGCGAAAAAGATAAAGCTGTACGAGGCGGACAGGCAGGGTACATACGACGCGTGGAGCGCCGTCGTCGTCGGCGAAATCCCGCTCCTCAAACGCACGCGCTTCGGCTATGAAGACCTCGTCGCGATCCTGCGCCTTCTCCGCGCGCCCGGCGGCTGCCCGTGGGACAGGGCGCAGACGCACGAGAGCATCCGCGCGAACATGATCGAAGAGGCGTACGAGCTCGTCGACGCCGTCGACAGCAAAGACGATTCCAAGATCCTCGAAGAGGCGGGCGACGTGCTCATGCAGGGCGCCTTCCACTCCGTCATCGCCGAAGAGCGCGGCGCGTTCACCCCCGAAGACGTGCTTTCCGCCGTCTGCGAAAAGCTCATCTTCCGCCATTCGCACATCTTCGGCAAGGATAAGGCGGAGAACGAGGCGGGCGCGCTCTCCGTATGGGAGAAGAACAAGCGGGAAGAGAAGGGGCAGAAGACCGCTTCCGACACCGTGAAAGACGTCCCCGCGGCATTCCCCGCCGTCATGCGGGCGCAGAAGACGGCAAAGCGCGCGGCAAAGTTCGGCTACGACTTCAAAGACGCCGCCGAGGCGGGGGAGAAGGTGAAGGAGGAGCTCGCCGAACTTCTGTCCGCGGTAAAGGAAGGGGACAAGGCGCACATAAGCGAAGAGGCGGGGGATCTGCTCTTTTCCGCCGTCAACGTCGCCCGCCTCGCGGGCGCGGACGGGGAGATGAGCCTCAAAGAGAGCACCGACAAGTTCGTCCGCCGCTTCTGCGCGACGGAGGCGCTCGTCCTCGCGGACGGCAGAAAGATGGAAGAGCTGGACGCGGAAACGCTCTGGAAGTACTACGAAGAGGCAAAAAAGCGGAATGGCTGAAATCGGGCAGAGCATAAAAATCGGGGATACGTTGCTGCCGAACAACGTCCTGTTAGCGCCGCTCGCGGGATATACCGACTTTGCCTTCCGCAAACTGTGCTATTCTTTCGGCGCGGGGCTTTGCTTTACCGAGATGGTCTCGGCGAAGGGGCTGTTTTACAACAGCGAGGCGACGAAGCGGCTTCTGCACCTCGCGCCCGAAGAGGAAGGGCGCACGGCGGTGCAGCTGTTCGGCGGCGACCCCGCCGTCATGCGCGCCGCCTGCGAGAGCGAACACCTCGCCCCTTTCCGCATCGTCGATATCAATATGGGCTGCCCCGTGCCGAAGGTGTACAAAAACGGCGAAGGGAGCGCGCTGCTCGCCGATCTGCCGCGGGCGGAGCGCATCATTTCCGCCTGCAAAAAGAGCGGAAAGACGGTCACCGTCAAATTCCGCATCGGGCTGGATAAAAACAGCATCGTCGCGGCGGAATTTGCCAAAATGTGCGAGGGCGCAGGCGCGGACATGATCACCGTGCACGGCCGCACGCGGGATATGTACTATGCGGGAGAACCGGACTATGCGCAGATCGCCGCGGCGAAGGAGGCGGTGAACATACCCGTCATCGCCAACGGCGGCGTCTTTTCCCGCGCCGACGCGGAAAAACTGCTCCGCGAAACGGGCGCCGACGGCGTCATGGTCGCCCGCGCGGCGCTGTACGACCCGCATATTTTTTCGGAGATACTCGGCTGCGGCGGCGGATGGAGCAAACGCGCCGCCGTGCTCGGGCAGATAGAGGATATGCTCCCCTTTTACGGGGAACAGTTCACCCTCGTACAGATGCGCAAGATGGCGGCGTTCTACCTGCGCGGTACGCGCGGCGGCGCGAAGCTGCGCGCGGAGCTGCTCGCCTGCCCCTCCGTTTCCCGCCTGCGGGAGATGGTCGGCGAGATCTACGCGGAAGAATAGGCGCGCTTTTATTGACAATTCCTCCCGAAAATGGTATATTGTATACAATGTATCGCAGCGGAATAAACGTCCTCCGCCCGGGCGCGGAGGGCTACAAAACAATGACCCGCCGTTATAGCGGCAGGAGAAAAGATCGCTTCTGGGAGATCGACTTCCTGCGCGGGCTGTGCGTGCTGCTGATGGTGTTCGACCATCTCATGTACTGTCTGTGGGATCTCATGCCCGCCATCAACCAGATGTTCGGCACGCACCTGTTCACGGAGAGCAGGCAGCTCGCACTGGAATATTGGCGGTGGGACGTGCGCGACAACGTGCGCCTTATCGTCATTTCCGTCTTTTTCCTTCTTTGCGGCGTCAGCTGCACCCTCACCCGCGGCAACTTCCGCCGCAGCATCCCGCTCGCGCTGGTCGCCGCGGGCATCTCGTACGTCACCGCCCTCCTCGAACAGCTGGGGATGGGGCAGCAGGTCATCTTCGGCGTCATCCATATGCTCGCCTGCGGCATCTTCCTCTATGCCGTGTACGACGGCGTCGCGGGCGCCGTCTGCGGCGTGCTCGGAGAAGGGAAGGCGGCGCGCATCGCAAAGTATGCGATAAAATTCCTGCCCGGCGTCATGGGCATCGTCTTTCTCGCCTGGCTGTTCGGCGGCGGCTACGCCGAACTGCGCTTTGCGTACGGGGTGTGGGACGTGCATTCCCTCTACGACGCGGCGGGGGCGACGAACGCCGAAAAGACCTTCGTCTCCACCTTCCTGTATATCCGCAATTTCACGCCGGATTCGGGCGATTATTTCCCCATCCTGCCGTGGGCGGCGCTGGTGCTTATCGGCGGCATCTTCGGCAGGCTGTGCTACCACACCGACGCGAAGTACGCCTTCGCGCCCTTCGGCGGCGCCTGGAACAGCGGCATCTGCTTCTTCGGCAGGCACGCCGCCGTCATCTACATCGCGCACATGGTCGCCATTCCCGTATTCCTCGCGCTCTGCGCGGCGATCTCAATGCTCTTCACATAAAAAACCAAAAAGGAAGCATACGTCTGTATGAAAACGATCCCCGCAGACACCTCTATGTACGATGCGCTGCTGCTGAACATTTCGGGCAGCACCGTCCGCACCGCGATCTCCTTCTACGGAAAAAAATATTCCTTCGACGACGTGTTCGCCGCCATCGACACCCTTGCGGACAACCTCGCGGCGGAGTACAGCATCGGCAAGGGAGATACCGTCACGCTGTGCATGCCCAACTCTCCCGCCGCGCTGTACTGCTTTTATGCGGCGAACAAGCTGGGCGCGCGCGTCAATCTCGTGCATCCCTTTCTCCCGCCCGAAAAGCTGAAAGAGAGCGCGCGGCAGACGGGCAGCAAGCTCATCCTCGTATACGACCTGTACAAATGCGGGCAGGCGGATTTCGGCATCCCCGCGCTTGTGAGCGACAGCTCCTCGTACATGGGGCTCGTCCCGCGCATCTATTATAAGATGACCAACGAACGCACGGCGTTCGGCGAGCCGTTCGAGCCGCTCCTTAAAAAGCGCGGCAACCCGCGCCTCCCCGCGGCAAAGTGGAAAGACGGCGAACCCGCCGTCTATCTCGCCAGCGGCGGCACGACGGGCGAACCCAAGATCATCGCGCACGACAATTCCGTGTTCAACCGCCTCTGCGCAAAGGCGGAAGAATTTCTGAGCGAACCCATCGGAAATTACCGCGCTCTTTATAACGTTCTGCCCATTTTCCACGGCTTCGGGCTCTGCATCAATATGCACATGTGCACGCTCATGCGCCGCACGAACATCATGTGCATCAAGTTCAGCCCTAAAATGAGCGCCCGCCAGATCGTAAAGGGCAAGGCGAACATCCTCACGGGCGTTCCCACCATGTTCTTAAAGCTGCTCGGCGAAAAGGCGTTCACCGGGGCAGACCTCTCCAACATAAAGGACGTCTACGTCGGAGGAGACAGCGTTCCCCAGCAGCTCATCGACGACTTCAACGAAGCGCTGGAAAAGGGCGGCAGTTCGGCGCGGATGTACGTCGGCTACGGTTTGACGGAAACCGTCACCGTCTGCCTCGTCAACACCCTCGCGCACCACCGGGAGAACTCCATCGGCTATCCGCTCTCCGGCACGCGCGTGCGCATCGTAAAGGACGGCAAAGACCTCCCCGCGGGAGAAGTGGGGGAGATATGGCTGCACACCGACCAGTTCATGCTCGGCTACCTGCACGGGAACGGTTCTCCTTTCGAGGAGGAAGACGGCGTCCGCTGGCTGAAAACGGGCGACTACGGCTGGCTCGACGAAGACGGCTACCTCTATTTCAAACAGCGCATCAAGAACATGATCAAGGTGAGCGGCGTGCCCGTATACCCTTCGGAGATCGAAGCCGCCGCGCAGGGCGTGAAGGGCGTGCGCAAGGCGTGCGCCGTCGGCATTCCCGACGCGGTGAAAGGGCAGGTCGTCCGCCTGTTCGTGGAGCCTTCCCCGGGGGCAGACCGCGCCGACCTCTCCGTCCGCATCACGGAAGAGTGCCGCCGCGTCCTCATCGCCTACGCTGTACCGAAGGAGATCGTCTTCGAAGACCGCCTTCCCGTCAACCTCATCGGCAAGATCGACCGCAGCGAGCTGGAAAAGAGATAATATTTGTCCGCATACGGGCTTCCCCCGCGGGGGAAGCCCGTACCTTTTGCCGCGGCATTCTCTCCGTCGCGCAAGAATGCGAAAATTTTCTTTTTTTGTCAAATAATCTTGACATTTTGCATATTCTATGGTATTCTTAATTCATAAAAATCTGTAAAGATTTTATTAAGGAGGAGAGAATATGTTCTGCAAACAATGCGGGAAAGAGATCGAAGACGGCAGCTCCTTCTGCCCCTTCTGCGGTGCGAGCCAGGCGGATGACGCGCAGGCGCAGCAGCAGGCACAGAACCAGCAGACGCAGCAGCCGCAGCAGCCGCAGCAGCCGTACCAGGCACCGTATAACAATAACCCGTACAACCAAACCTATTACGCGCCGCCCAAGCCGCAGGAGAGCGGCGCCGGCTGGGGCGTGCTCGGCTTCTTTTTTCCCGTCGTCGGGCTGATCCTCTTCCTCGTGTGGAAGGATGATCATCCTGCCCGCTCCAAAGGCGCGGGCATAGGCGCTCTTGTCGGCGTCATCTTGAACGTCGTATGGATCGTGATTTATGTAGTCATCGTCGTTGCCGTTGCCGGTTCTGCGGGCTACTATGCCGCGGCCCCCGCGTTGCTGTTCCTATGACAAAAGCTCCCCGCCCGTAAACGGGCGGGGATATTTTTCCGAAAAAAAAGCGGAGCGTTCGCGCTCCGCTTTTTTCATACGCTTTTCTGTTTTCAGTGCGTGATGCGCTCTATGTCCGCCTTGCGGCACATCACGATCAGCCGCTCCGCCGCGTTGAAGGCGTAATCGGGGGAGGGCAGGGGGATGAGCGTCGCCCCGCGCTTGATGGCGAGGATATTCAGGTTGTATTTCACGCGCACGCCCTTGTCGCGGATGGTCTTTCCCTCCCACGTTTTCGGCGTGGGGATCTCGTAAATGGCATATTCGGGCGTGAGCTGGATATAATCAAAGATATTGTTCGCGCTGTACTTCACGGCGAGGCGTTCCGCCATCTCTTTTTCCGCGAACACGACGTCGTCGGCGCCGTTGCGCAGCAAAAATTTTGCCTGTATCTCCGTCGAGGCGCGCGAGAGCACGAACTTCGCGCCCGCCTCTTTGAGCAGGGAAGTCGTTTCCAGCGAACCCTGAAAGTTTTCGCCCATCGAAACGACGCAGATGTCATAGTTGTCGATGCCCAGCCCCGCGAGCACGGAAGGCTTCGAGGCGTCGCCGATCTGCGCGCTGGTAACGTAAGGCAGGATCTCGTTGACCTTCTCCTCGTCGGTATCCACCGCCATCACATGATTCCCGAGCTCGGCAAATTTTTTCGCCATATAGGTACCGAACCTGCCCAGCCCGATGATGAGAACTGATTTCATATTACCTCCGATAAACTTTGCTCGGAGAATTTGTTTTGAGCTGACAAAACAAATTCTTCCGAATTGAGGACAACCCCACGGGCACGCCCGCAAAGCGGGCTAACCGCGGAGGTTTTCC
>ERZ1643246.3329-NODE-3329-length-13976-cov-14.579412_pt1 | contig 13976 bp, 8 predicted proteins | sample MGYA00579265_ERZ1643246 | MGnify/ENA primary metagenome ERZ1643246 (study PRJEB29033, sample SAMEA4952261) | chicken gut metagenome | biome: Broiler Chicken; feature: Gastrointestinal Tract; material: Caecum | place: Ireland | collected 2018 | study: Broiler... | reverse complement strand
CCACGACAAAAGCCGCTTCGTAAATTTCTTCTTCATAAGTTTGTTTTCCCTGCCTTTCAAACAATTTCGTTCGTTCCGGCGCTGCAAAAGCTGCGCCGGTACTCCTCTAATTTAACGTCCCCCACCTCCTTGTCCTTTGCCCGAAAAAGTAAACTTTTTCGTTCGTCCGTTTCGGCTCCTTCAATGGAATCAAAACGAAACTCCTTGTAGGCCGGATTCCCTGCCCGGCCCCTGCGCGGAAAAGTTTCCCATTCACGGCAAAAGGCATAATTTAACTAATTTTCTATTTCATTTTATCACGATAGATTGCAAAATTCAACGGGAACTGCCTTGTTTTTTGTACAAAATTCCATTAAACTTTTTGGCACTTTCCGCAAAGCCATTTTTTCCTGCCACATCTCAGCAAAAGATTGGCTGCTGAAAAAGAATCCATCTACGGTCAGGATGCTGTTCTCTCCGTAAACCCCTCCGTTAGATTTCTAACTAAAAAGCAAAAGGCCCCCTGCCAATTTTGCAGAAGGCCAAAGGTGTTTAGTTTCCCATTTCCCGGAAAAGGTACGGGAGCCGCCCCACCATATCCGTGGGGAGCATCCCTTGCTGGGAGAGGATCTGGGCGCACCGGTCCCCGGCCAGGCCGTGGAGATACACCGCCGCCCGGGCCGCCGCAGAGGGCTCCATGCCCTGGGCCGCAAAGGAGCCCACCATCCCGGCCAGCACATCACCGCTGCCGCCCCGGGCCATCCCCGGGTTGCCGGTGCGGTTCATCCAGGCCCGGCCGTTGGGAAGGGCAATGAGGGTGCCCGCTCCCTTGAGCACCACAGCCACCCCGTTTTCCTGTGCAAACGCCTTTGCCGCTGCCAGCCGGTCTCCCTGCACCTGGGGAATGGACACCCCCAGCAGCCGGGCCATCTCCCCAGGGTGGGGGGTGATGATGACCGGCTTTTTGGCGGCTGCTTCCCGCAGCCACTCCAAATGGCCGCAAACCGCGTTGAGGCCGTCGGCGTCCAGCACCACCGGGCAGCGGGCGGTTTCCAGGAGCGTTTTCACCAGCTGGGCCGTCCCCGGCGCGGCGCCCAGCCCGCAGCCAATGACACAGGCAGAGGCGCTTTCCAGGGCTTCCAGGAGCCGGGATTCACTTTCCGGGGTGAGGGCGCCTGCTTCCCAATCCAGCAGCACATACACCGGCTCCAGCAGCCGGGAGGCGGCAATGGGGTAAATGCTCCGGGGCAGGGCCAGCTTCACCAGCCCCGCACCGCTGCGCAGGGCGGCTGCGGCGCACATCACCGCGGCCCCGGCCATGCCCTCGCTGCCGCAGACGCACAGCAGCTTGCCGTAGTCCCCCTTGTTGCTCTCGGAGTCCCGGGGGCGGAAGCACTGCTGCACCCACTCCCCCTCGATGGTCTCCAAAGCCGGCGTCGCTTGCGCCACAATCTCCGGGGAAATCCCCGCCTCCATGGGAACCACCTCGCCGCAGTACTCCCGGCCGGGATAGAGGACATGCCCGGGCTTGGGAACCGTAAAGGCGGCGGTATAGGTGGCCTGGATGCAGGGGCCGTGAACCGCGCCGGTATCGCACTCCACGCCGCTGGCAATATCCAAAGACAGCACCGGCACACGGCACTGGTTGACAAACTCCGCCAGAATCCCCACAGGCTCCGGCATCACCCCCCGGAAGCCAAAGCCATACAGGCCGTCTATGATGTAGTCCGCCCCGGCGATTACCTGCCGGGCCGCCCGGGGTTCCCGGTTCCAGTCGGTGACCGTCACGCCGCCGCCCATGTGGCCATAGGCGTTCCGGGCCAGGTCTGTGGCCGGGAAGCCCTCTGCCAGCACCACCGACACCTTGGCCCCTGCGTCCCGGAGGAGCCGCGCCGCCACATAGCCGTCGCCGCCGTTATTCCCCTTGCCGCAGAGGATGGCCACTGCCTTCCCCCGGACTTCCCATTTCTGCTGCAAGAGCCGGACTGCCGCCGTCCCTGCCGCTTCCATCAGCTGCTCCATGGCGCCGCCCTTTTCCACTGCGCGGCTTTCCATGGCCTGCATTTGTTTTTTGCTGTAATACTGCATTCCGCCTCATCCTTTCCCAACACCCGGGCAACCCCGGGCAAAAACTCTCTTTTCTTTCCATTGTAGCCCATCTTTCCCCATCTGGCTACCCTTTTCCCCAAATCCCCCTCCCCAAAACGGAAAAAGAGGAACCAAAAAACCGCCCGGTAGGGAACGGACGGTTTTCTGGGAAAGGATATTTACACAAACATGTGGAAAACGCAAAGATCAGGAACGGAGAATATGCCGGTACAGGTTAATGTAGTCGTTGGCGGAACGGGCCCAGCTGTTGTCACAGCGCATGGCGCGATCCACCAGGACCTTCCAGCCGTCCCTCTTATAGTAGCCTTCCAGGGCGCGGTTAATGGCGTGATACATATCGCCGCTGTCATAGGACTGGAAGGTAAAGCCGTTGCCGTGGCCGTCGCCGCTGTCCTGAATGGAGTCCTTCAGGCCGCCGGTGGCGCGCACCACCGGGATGGTGCCATAGCGCAGGGCGATCATCTGGGACAGGCCGCAGGGCTCGCTCTTACTGGGCATCAGGAAGATGTCCGCGCCGGCGTAAATCTTTCTGGAAAGCTCGGGGATAAAGCCGATGCAGGCGCAGAACCGGCCGGGATACTTGTTCTGCATCTCCCGGAAGAAGCACTCATACTCCCAGTCGCCGGAACCCAGCACCACAAACTGCACATTGGTCTCATACATGAGCTTGTCGGCCACTTCCTTGACCAGATCCAGGCCCTTGTGGGAAACCAGGCGGGTTACCATGCCGATCATGGGCACGTCGGGGTCCTGGGCCAGGCTCAGGCGCTCCTGCAATTTCCGCTTGTTCTCCGCCTTGCCCGCCATGTTATCCACGGAATAATTGGCATAGACGTTCTTGTCGGTCTCCGGGTTATAGTTGACCACATCAATGCCGTTGAGGATGCCGGAGAGCTTCCAGGAACGCTCCTTGAGGATGCCGTCCAGCCGGTGGGAATACCAGGGGTTGAGGATCTCCTGGGCATAGGAGGGGCTCACCGTGGAAACCCAGTCGGCGCACTCAATGGCGCCCTTCATGATGTTGACGCAGTCGTCATACTCCATGATGTGGGCTTCGGAAGCCGGGATGCCCAGCACGTCGTTGAGGAGCTCCATGCCGTATTTGCCCTGATACTGGATATTGTGAATGGTAATCAGGGTCTTGATGCCCCGATACCAGTCGTTGTTGGCATAGAACAGCTTGTAGTACACCGGCACCAGGGCGGTCTGCCAGTCGTTGGCGTGGATGATGTCCGGCTTAAAGTCCAGATAGGGCAGCATCTCCAGGGCCGCCCGGGACAGGAAGGCAAAGCGCTCCGCGTCGTCATAGTGGCCGTAGAGGCCGGGGCGCTTGAAGTAATACTGGTTGTCGATGAGGTAATAGATGACGCCGCCTACCTTGGCTTCAAACACGCCGCAGTACTGCCGCCGCCATGCCACCGGCACAGACAGGCTGGTGACAAAGTGCATCTGCTCCCGCAGCTCCTGGGGAATATCCTCATACAGGGGCATCACAATCCGGCAGCCAATCAGCCGGGCGCGGAGAGCCTGGGGCAGGGAGCCGGCCACATCTCCCAAACCGCCGGAAGCGGCAAAGGGAAGGGCTTCACTGGTACAAAACAAAACCTTCAAAGGGTCTCACACCTTTCCAAAATATTGACGCCCCGCAGGGCACTGGGAGGGAATCCTCCCGGAAAATACCGGAGCCCGGCGGTTTGGGCCAGGCTCCGGACAACGGGAAAAGCCGGAATCAGACCAGGCTTCCCTTGCTGATAAACACCGGGTAGGACTGGAAGCCCATGAGGGTGCGGGCATCCTGAATCACAACGTCCTTATCGGTAATCACATAGTTGAGGGTGCTGTCCGGGCCGATGACTGTATCCTGCATAATCACGCAGTTCTTCAGCTTGGCGCCCTTGGCCACGCGCACGCCGCGGAAAATCACGCAGTTTTCCACCTCGCCGTCGATAACGCAGCCGTCGGCAATGAGGGAGTTGGAAACGTGGGCTTCCAGGCCATAGCGGGCGGGCATATCGTCGCGGACCTTGGTGTAAATGGGACGGGCCGAATCAAAGAGCTGGTCCCGCACCTTGGGCAGCATCAGGGCCATGTTGGCCTCAAAGTAGGAATTGATGGAGCCGATGATGGTGGAATAGCCGGTGAACTCATAGCCGAAGATCCGCAGGCCAGCCAGGTTCTGCTGGATGATCTCCCGGCCGAAGTCATAGCGGTTGCGGCTGACGCATTCGCTGACCAGCTTCATGAGCAGCTCCCGGCGGATGACATACATATTCATGCCGTAGTTGCACTCGCCCTCCATGTTGGGGCCGATGAGCATCTCGACTACCCGGCCGTCGGGGGCGGTGTTGATGACGTTGGCGTTGGTGCTGTAGGAAGGGACCTTCCCGTATTTATACACCATGGTGATGTCCGCCTTGTTTTCGATATGGCTGGAAATCACGTCGGCATAATCGATATTGCACATAAAGTCGCAGTCGCTCAGGAGCACATACTCCTCTTTGGAGTTGCGCAAAAAGCGCATCACAGAGGCCAGGGAGCCAATGCGGTTGGGGAGCTTGGTGCCGTCTGCCCCAAAGGGAGGCAGGATGTACAGGCCGTCGCGCTTGCGGGAAAGGTCCCAGGCCTTGCCGGAACCCAGATGGTCCATCAGGGACTGGTAGTTTTCTGCGGTGATGACGCCCACCTTGTCAATACCGGAATTCACCATATTGGACAGTGGGAAGTCAATGAGGCGGTACCGGCCCCCGATGGGCACAGAAGCCAGGGTGCGGTGTTCCGTCAGTTCGCGCACACGCTCATCGTGTACATTGGCGAACAGGATTCCAAGGACTTTGTTTCCGATCATCATTTTTTCGCCACCTCCTCAGCGTCGATCATGGCTTTAGGCGGCACGACCGTACCGGGCTCCAGCTGGCAGCCGGCGCCCAACACCGCAACGCCCCATTCGTCTTTCTTTTCAATATCTTCCGGACGGGCGCCAATCTGGGAATTGGCTCCCACCACGCAGTTTTCCGATACGATGGCATACTGCACCACCGCGCCCTCTTCAATGCGGGACCCGGGCATAATAATGGAATCCTTCACCACGGCGCCGGGGGCGATATACACGCCGGCAAACAGCACGGAGCAGTCCACTTCGCCATACACATTGCAGCCCTCGGAAATCAGGGAGTTCTGCACCTTGGCGGTGCTGGAAACATAGTGGGGCGGCATGGCCGGGTTGCGGGAATAGATCTTCCAGTTTTCATCGGAGAGGTCCAGGGGCACATTGGGATTGAGCAAATCCATATTGGATTCCCACAGGCTCTCAATGGTTCCCACGTCCTTCCAATAGCCGGAGAACTGATAGGCTACCATCTTCTCGCCGGCGTTGAGCATGGCGGGAAGCACGTTTTTGCCGAAGTCGTTGGAGGAATTGGGGTCGGCTTCGTCGGCTTCCAGGTATTTGCGCAGCTTGCTCCAGGTGAACACATAAATGCCCATGGAGGCCTTGTTGCTCTTGGGAACGGCGGGCTTCTCATCAAACTCGTAGATGGTGCCGTCCTCATAGGTATTCATAATGCCGAAGCGGGAGGCCTCGGACATGGGGACTTCGATGACAGCGATGGTGCAGTCCGCCTTCTTCTCCTTGTGATAGGCGATCATCTTGGCGTAATCCATCTTGTAGATGTGGTCGCCGGAGAGGACCACCACATATTCGGGATTATAGCGGTCGATAAAGCGGATATTCTGATAAATGGAGTTGGCAGTGCCCTTATACCAGTCGGAGTGCTTGCCCCGCTGATAGGGAGGCAGCACATGGACGCCGCCATTCATGCTGTCCAGGTCCCAGGGCTGGCCGTTGCCAATGTACTCGTTGAGCTCCAGGGGCTGGTACTGGGTCAGCACGCCCACGGTCTCAATGCCGGAGTTTACACAGTTGGACAGCGGGAAGTCAATAATGCGGTACTTTCCGCCGTAGGGCACAGCCGGCTTTGCCAGGTTGCGGGTGAGAACGCCGAGACGGCTTCCCTGTCCGCCTGCCAGCAGCATGGCCACTACTTCTTGTTTTGGTAACATTTGGATTCCCCCTCTGAAGAATTATTTCTCTGATTTATTTTTTCGGGAACTTGTTTTCTTGGGCGTGTTTTTTTTCACCGGGCGGGTCCGGGCTGCCGGTTTGGCAGCGGGGGCCTTTTCCCCGGATTTTGCGGGTTCGGCAGAAGAAAGGGCCTTTTTGGGGGCGGCCTTTTTCTGCGGGTAGCGCCTGCGGCACTTGAAATACATCACCGACATGGCCGGCAGGGTCAGGCTGATGCTGTTTTCAAAGCCGTGCATGGGCTCTTCCTCCGAACGGATGGTGTCGCCGTTGGTAACGCCGGCGCCGCCGAACTCCTTACTGTCGGAATTGAAGAGTTCCGTATAAATACCGGCATAGGGGATGCCGATGCGGTAATCCTCCCGCTGGACGGGGACAAAGTTGCACACAACGATGAGATCGTTGCCGGCCTTGTCGAAGCGGCGGAAGGCAATGACGCTCTGGGAATAGTCGTCGTTGGAGATCCAGGAGAAGCCCTCCCAGGAGAAGTCCACCTGCCACAGGGGCGGGGTCTCCAGATAGAAGTGGTTGAGGGCCTTGAAGAACTGGTGGGCCTTCTGGTGCTCCGGATATTGGAGCAGCCCCCATTCCAGCTCTTTTTCAAAATTCCACTCGTTGGCCTGGCAGAATTCTGTGCCCATAAACAGGAGCTTTTTGCCGGGATGGGCCATCATATAGCACATAAAGGCCCGCACGCCGGCATATTTCATTTCCTCGTCCCCCGGCATCTTATTAAACAGGGAGCACTTGCCATACACCACCTCGTCGTGGGAGATGGGCAGGATAAAGTTCTCGGAGAAGGCATAGAAGAACGAGAAGGTGATATTATCGTGGTTGAACTTGCGGAACAGGGGGTCCAGGGACATATAGTGGAGCATGTCGTTCATCCATCCCATATTCCACTTGTAGTTGAAGCCCAGGCCGCCGCAGTAGGTGGGCTTGGAAACCATGGGCCAGGCGGTGGATTCCTCGGCGATCATCATGACCTCCGGGGCCGCCTCGAACACCGCTTCGTTGAGGCGCTGTAAAAAGGCCACAGCTTCCAGGTTTTCCCGTCCGCCATCCTTGTTGGGGACCCATTCCCCATCGTTGCGGCTGTAATCCAGATAGAGCATGGAGGCGACGGCGTCTACCCGGATGCCGTCAATGTGGTATTCCTTGACCCAGAACACCGCGCTGGAAACCAGGAAGCTGATGACCTCGTTGCGGCCGTAGTCAAAGACCAGGGTGCCCCAGTCCTTGTGCTCGCCTTTCCGCGGGTCTGCATACTCATAACAGGGGGTGCCGTCAAACCGGGCCAACCCCTCGGAATCTTTCGGGAAATGGGCGGGGACCCAGTCCATGATGACGCCGATGCCCGCCTGATGGCAGCGGTCCACAAAGGCCATAAAGTCCTTGGGCTCGCCATACCGGGAGGTGGGGGCAAAATACCCCATGACCTGATAGCCCCAGCTCCCGTCAAAGGGGTACTCCGTCAGGGGCATCAATTCAATGTGGGTGTAGCCCATCTCCTTGATATAGGGGATCAGCTCATCCGCCAGCTTGCTGTAGGAGAAAACGCTCCCGTCGCTGTACTTCCGCCAGGAGCCGGCATGCATCTCATAGATATTCACCGGCTGCTCATAGTGGGGCTTGCGGGCCTTCTGCTGATACCAGGCGGCGTCAGACCACTGATAGCCGCTGATGTCGTAATAACGGGAGCTGTTGCCGGGCCGCGTCTCAAAGTGATAGGCATAGGGGTCGCTCTTCATGAGCTTGTCCCCGCCCTGGGTCACCACACAGTAGCGATACAGGGAGAAGGGGGGCAGCTCGTCTATGTAGCCCTCCCACACGCCGTCGCTGATTTTTTCCATGGGATTCGCGGCGTCGTCCCATTGGTTGAACTCCCCAACCACCGACACTTCCTTGGCATTGGGCGCCCACACACGGCACACCATACACGGCTTGCCGTCCTTTTCTGCGGGGTGCATACCCATATACTCATAGGCCCGGTAATTGGTGCCCTGATGGAATAAATACAGGGGGATATTGCCCTGTTCCTTCTTTTGTGGAGATTGCATGGTAATCATCTTCCTCCCATTTCAATTTCCGTTATTATCATCATACCATAAAACAAAAAAATATCAAGCGTTTTTCGTCATTTTTTCGGAACGTTTCAGCCTGTGATTTTTTATATTTGTGTGATATGTGCAGGAAACCCCTTTACTTATTGTGCAATAAACGCTACCCGCAGGAAAACCCATTGGATTTTCGGTATTTTTGACGAAGCCCCCCGGAAACCTCCCCCTTCCCCCTGGGGCAGGGAGAGGCCTCCAGGGCCTTTGCAGACCAGTGTACCATGAGGGCTTTGTCAAAAAAGAGCTTTCCCAGTCGCCTTGCAAAGAAATCCCCCCAGGCCCCCTAAAAAAGCCGCCGCAGGGCAAAAAAGCGGCTGCCACAGCCAAAAAGCCGCAGCAGCCGCCGGAATTCCGTTGTATTCTCTTAGTCCTTGGCCCGGGAAGCAATCTCCTGGGTAATCTTCTCCACAAAGCCGCCCACGGGCAGGGAGCCCAAATCGCCGTTCTTGCGGTGGCGCACAGAAACCGTACCGGTCTCGGCCTCTTTTTCGCCCACTACCAGCATATAGGGGATCTTCTGCAGCTGGGCTTCCCGGATCTTGTAGCCCATTTTCTCCGGGCGGAAGTCCGCCTCTACCCGGACGCCGGCAGCTTCCAGCTCCTTCTGCACTTTTTCAGCATAGTCGCGGCACTTCTCGCTGATGGGGATGACCTTGGCCTGCACCGGGGCCAGCCAGGTGGGGAAGGCGCCGGCAAAGTGCTCGATGAGGATGCCGATAAACCGCTCGATGCTGCCGAACACTACCCGGTGGATCATCACCGGACGGTGCTTCTGGCCGTCCTCGCCGGTGTATTCCAGCTCAAAGCGCTCGGGCAGCTGCATATCCAGCTGGATGGTGCCGCACTGCCAGGTGCGCCCAATGGCGTCCACCAGATGGAAGTCCAGCTTGGGGCCATAGAAGGCGCCGTCGCCCTCGTTGACCTCATACTCCCGGCCCAAATCCTCAATGGCGCCGCGCAGGGCGTCGGTGGCCCGGGCCCAATCCTCGTCGCTGCCCATGTGGTCCTCGGGCATGGTGGAGAGCTCAATGTGGTATTCAAAGCCAAACAGGCTGTACACCTGGTCGATGAGGGACACAACCCCCTTGATCTCGTCCTTGATCTGGTCGGGGGTCATGAAGATGTGGGCGTCGTCCTGGGTGAAGCAGCGCACCCGCATCAGGCCGTGGAGGGTGCCGGACATCTCGTGGCGGTGGACAATTCCCAGCTCGCCCAGGCGCAGGGGCAGGTCCCGGTAAGAATGGAGCTGGGTCTTATACACCAGCATCCCGCCGGGGCAGTTCATGGGCTTTACGGCAAAGTCCGTATCGTCAATCACCGTGGTGTACATATTGTTCTTATAGTGGTCCCAGTGGCCGCTGCGCTCCCACAGGGCGCGGTTCAGCATCAAAGGCGTGCTGATCTCCTGATAGCCGGCCTTGGTGTGGACTTCCCGCCAGTAGTCGATGAGGGTGTTCTTCAGAACCATGCCCTTGGGCAGGAAGAAGGGGAAGCCGGGGCCTTCCTCCATGAGGGTGAAGAGGCCCAGCTCCTTGCCCAGCTTGCGGTGGTCGCGCTTCTTGGCCTCTTCCAGCATGTTCAGATAGGCTTCCAGCTCGCTGGCCTTGGGGAAGGCAATGCCGTACATCCGGCACAGGCTGTCCCGGCTGGCGTCGCCGCGCCAGTAAGCGCTGGCGGCGCTGGTGAGCTTCACGGCCTTGACCGCGCCGGTGCTCATCAGGTGGGGGCCGGCGCACAGGTCGGTGAAATCCCCCTGGGTGTAGATGGAGAGCTCCCAGCCCTTTTCGGCGTACTCTTCCAGCAGCTCCAGCTTATAGGGCTGGCCTGCAAAAATCTCGCGGCCCTCCTCCACGGTGATGGTGCGCTGCTCAATGGGCAGGTTGGCCTTGACGATTTTCTTCATCTCGGCTTCGATAGCCGGAAACTCCTCGGGGGTAAAGGGCTTCACGCCGCCGATGTCGTAGTACCAGCCGTTTTCCAGGGCCGGGCCGATGCCGAAGTGGGCCTCGGGATACAGGTGCTGGATGGCCTGGGCCATAATGTGGGCGGCGGTGTGCCAATAAGCGTGCTTGCCGTCGGGGTCGTCAAAGGTCAGGATGGCCACCTCGCAGTCCTGGGTAACCGGGGTGCGCAGGTCTACGGCCTTGCCGTTGATGCGGCCGGCGCAGGCAGCCTTATACAGGCCCATGCCAATGCTCTTGGCGATTTCAGCCACGGTAACGCCGCTCTCAAACTCCCGCACTTCTCCCTTTAATGTGACTTGAATCATGGGAATCTTCTCCTTTATCTGAAAAATAGGGGATGCAAAAAAACAAAAACGCCCGCCCCACTTCTGGGGCAGGCGTATCAGCTCTGCGGTTCCACCCGGAATTCAGCCTTTCCTCTGGGGAAAAGCCCTCCTTCGGCCCATAACGGCGCCACCCGGCCGGCCTTTAGCGGTTGCCCGCGTTCGGCGGCTGCTCCAAGGCGGTATCCCCTTTTCCTTCCTGCCGCAGGCGCTTGCAGCCGGTGACGCCCGCTCTCTTTTGCAGGAACTCCGGAAAAGGAGCTTCCTCTTCACTGCATTCTTGCTTTATTGCTTTCTGTCCTCCATGGTATCACGGTTCCCCTCGGTTGTCAAGGCGTTTTTCAGGCACAGGGGGGCGCTGGCCAGCTGATAGCCTGCAAACACCAGATAGCCCGGCTGCTGCCACTCCATCCCGGCCAGGAACAAGAGGACGCAAAGCAGCATGGCCGCCAAAGCAAAGGCGCACTTTATCAGGAACATCCCCCGGGTGCGCAGCCGGCGGCTCACGCACAAGTCCAGGCCCATGAAAGCGCCATAGGCCAGCCAGCTCCCAATGGAGCAGAACACATACCCATGGGCATATTGCAGGGTCTCCGAAACCAGCCGGTCCAACGCGCTGACGCCGGCGGAAATCAACCCCAACGGCACGCACAGGGCCAGCAAAAACAGTATGTAGCGAAGATTTTTCAAGGCAGTTCCTCCCCGGCTATTACCGTTTCGCCTTCTTTTCTGTGCGGTGGCGCAGCATGGCCTGGCGCTTGGCGTCTGCCGACACCCGGTCTTCTTCCCGGTTGCGCACCCGGCTCCGGGCCGCGCCGATGGTGCCGGTAGCCGCCATCAAGACGGCGATGAGCCAGTATCCCAGCCGGATTGCCGTGCCCGGGGCAGACACCCAGTCCGTGTGCTCGTTATACTGCAGATCCATATAATAGAGCAGCTCTCCCCCGGTTTCATACCCGGTGAGCATCAGCCCGTCGGGGTGGGCCATCATGTAGACTTCGGCGAAAATCCCAAAGGCCACCAGCAAAGCGCCGGCAATGCAGATGATCAGATAGGGAATCCAGCGCCGGCGGCGGCACAGATGCACCAGGCGCACCAGCCCCACCCCGCACAAAACCAGCCCAATGGCCAGCAAAGCAATCCGCAGGGCAATGGCGCCGCCGGTGGTCCAGAAGGCGTAATCCGCCTCCCAGCCGGCATAGCCCGGCATCTGGGCAAGCTGCCCGCTTTCCAACGCGCCGGAAGGCTGGCGGACTTCCCGGCCATAGGGGTTGTTGTACAAATTCCATTCATTACAAACGGTGAACAGCAGACAAAGGGCCCCCACCAGCGTCATGATTACATCAATCGCCGCCCGTTTTTCCTTTGTCTGTGATTTGGGCTCCTGCTTCAACAGAGCACACTCCTTTCTGTCAAGTCCATCAGTTGTCCTTCTTATTTATTTTTATTATACCATAGCTTGGGGGAATTGTGTAAAGAAATCCTGTTTTTTATAAAAACTTTCTTTTCCTCCCTGCACCCTCTTTGACACCCGACGCCACAATAGCAAGAAAAAGAAAAATGGAAAAAACAAAAGAGGCTGTCTTTTGCAAGACAGCCTCTTTCTATTGGCAAGAATTACTTACAGGGATTTTTGCAGGCGCTTTTTGCGATACAGTACCACTGCACTGCCGCCCAGGGAGACAACCAGGAGCGCTGCAACAGGCAGATAAGCCGTCGTGTCACCGGTGGCCGGGTTGTTGCCCTGCTGGCCTTCCGATACTGTCCCTTCCGGCTTGCTGCTGGCGCTGGTATCGGTATCGGGCTTACTGGTATCCGGGGTGCTGCTATCAGGGTTGCTGGTGTCCGAGTTGCCGCTATCGGGAGTTTCCGATTCGTCGTCAAGCTGGACGCGCAGCCCGCTGTCGGTATACACAATCTCGCCTTCAAAATCTGCGGGAACATTGCATTCAATTTCGTCAAACTGAGAGAGCACATTGGAGCAAGTGATAATGTCCAGGTTCTCATCAGGCTGATAATCCTCAAAGTTCAGTACCAACTTTCCGCCAAAGGAGGCGTCACCGGTAATTTGCAGCACATCGTCCGCACTGGAGACAGTCATTTCCAGAGTAGCATTGTCGCCCTGGGTATAGTCGCCGCCAATGGTCATGGCGTCATCGGTGTTTTCCACAACCGCAGCGTTGTTGATAACATCGCCGGCGCCGAAGGCGGTACCGTAGTCAGCGCGGATGGTGCCGCCCTCCACCGTGGTGCCGCCGGTATAGCTGTTATTGCCGGAGAGGACCAGCATACCGGTTCCCTGCTTTACCAGAGCGCCGTCGCCGGAAATATCGTTCTTCCAGTTATCCGCTGCGTTCAGGCCGCCCTTGGACGCGTCCATGTTTACCGTTACATCGGTGACAAAAGCGCCGTAGCCGTTGGAGGCCTCAAACAGGTTCAACCGGCCCCAGCCCTCTGCGTCGTCCAGAACGGAATAACCGGAGGGAACACCCGTGGTGTACAGAACATAGCGAATCTCGTCGCTGCTCAAATAGGGATACCTGCTTTCCAGAAGGACCTCCGCGCCCTTGGGGACTACCATGGGCTTTGTGGTATCGGAGCCGTCCTTCTTCAGGTTGTAGGTCATCCGGTACAGGTAGGTGGCCTTGTCCTGCTGATAGCTTTCATAGTCGGACTTCTCTTCCACCGTGATGTCATCCCCTACCAGCAATCTGCCGGCGGCAAGACCCTGTTCCTTGGCATCTGCTTTATCAGGGTCATACAGGTTCGAAGCGGCAATGGCGGTGGCAGTCATTCTGCCGCCGATAACGTCCAGGCAGGAGTGCATGCCCGCTACAATTCGGTCATAGCCCAGCTCGCTGGCCCGAAGCATCAATTCCGAATACTGTTCCGGCACCGAGTAGGCCATGGCGATGGCAGCCACATAAGCGGCGTTGGTGTGGCCGCTGGGATAGCCGCCGTCGTTGCCGGGATCGGCATTTTCCATAGGCAGCAGGGAATCCAGGATGGTTACCTGGGGCAGCGTGGTATCAAAGCGAGACCAGCGGTAGGGGCGCATATACTTATAAAATTTTTTTGCCGGAGAGGTGCTGGCCGCGCCGCCGCGCAGGGTGGACACCAGGTTGACAATCCCGCCGTACACACCGTTGGGGTCTGCCCACTGGGCGTCGTTGTGGACGTCCTTATACTTATTGGTAGAAGCGTCTTCGGGAACGGTATCGCTCCACAGGTCTGTGTTATCGCCAAAGTCGGCTTCGGTTTTCCCCTCTGCCACCGCAGCATTGTAATCGGCTTCCCGCATCACGTAGCTCTGAGCATTTACGCCTTTGATAAATTCATCCGCATACTCTCCCAGGCCGGAAATCATGCTGTAGTTTTTATCCCGAACATCATCGTAAAAGGCCTG
>ERZ1643246.3327-NODE-3327-length-13982-cov-7.650822_pt1 | contig 13982 bp, 13 predicted proteins | sample MGYA00579265_ERZ1643246 | MGnify/ENA primary metagenome ERZ1643246 (study PRJEB29033, sample SAMEA4952261) | chicken gut metagenome | biome: Broiler Chicken; feature: Gastrointestinal Tract; material: Caecum | place: Ireland | collected 2018 | study: Broiler... | reverse complement strand
ATTCATGGCAGATAAGATTATTGAAAACAACCAGGTGTCCATTATGGGACAGATCGTTTCACCATTTACATTCAGTCATCAGGTTTACGGGGAGGGATTCTACCTGATCGAGGTGCTGGTGAAACGGCTCAGCGACTCGGAGGACAGGATTCCGGTGATGATCTCGGAACGCCTCATCGATGTGACGCAGGATTATGAAGGGGAGTACATTCAGGTCTATGGACAATTCCGCTCCTATAACCGGCATGAGGAAAAAAAGAACCGGCTGGTTCTGTCCGTATTCGCCCGGGAAGTGAGCTTTGTGGAAGAAGAGGATGACTCCGTCAAATCCAACCAGATTTTTCTGGACGGGTACATATGCAAGCCTCCCGTCTACCGAAAGACGCCCCTGGGGCGGGAAATCGCGGATCTTTTGATTGCGGTCAACCGGCCCTACGGGAAATCCGACTACATTCCCTGCATCTGCTGGGGAAGAAACGCCCGATACGCCTCGGCCTTCGCCGTGGGCGGCCATGTGCTGATCTGGGGAAGAATACAGAGCAGAGAATATATAAAACGCCTGAGTGAGACGGAATCTGAAAAGCGTACCGCCTATGAGGTGTCCGTCAGTAAACTGGAGTACCTGTGAGAATTCTTGACAAGGCACTGCATTGATGCTATAGTAAGAAAAAGTAGATAGAGGTTGCATGTTTCAAGAGTAGGCAGACGGATGCGCCAGACGCAGGGGAAGGCTGCCGAAAGGGGAAGATGCCGAAAGGAGCGGATTTCTGGGGCCGGCTTCTTGGGCATAAGGTGAAGAACCTTATGACTGTCATCGCAAGATGGAGAGCTATCTGATATATGCTTACTGTATTCTATGTACGGTGTATATTGGGAGGCGTCCATATCTTGGCCGCCTCTTTTCTGCTTTCTATATAATTATCAGCCAAGGGAGGAAAAGGATATGGCAATTTTTACAGGTTCTGCGGTAGCGATTGTGACCCCCATGAAGGAGGGCGGAGAAGTAAATTATGAGAAGCTGGGCGAGCTGATTGATGAGCAGATCGCGGAGAACACGGATGCCATTGTCATCTGCGGCACTACGGGAGAGTCTTCCACCCTGAGCCATAAGGAGCATCTGGAAGCCATAGGGTACTGCGTGAAGCATGTGGCCGGAAGAGTGCCGGTGATCGCCGGCACGGGCTCCAACTCGACCAAAGAAGCCATCTATCTTTCCGTTGAGTCGGAGAAGCTGGGAGCAGATGCGCTTCTTCTTGTGACACCCTACTACAATAAGGCAACGCAGAAGGGGCTGATTCGCCACTATACCGCCATTGCGGAAGCAGTGAGCCTGCCCATTATCATGTATAATGTTCCGAGCCGCACAGGCGTCAACATTCTTCCGGAAACAGCCGCGTATCTGGCTAAAAATGTGAAGAATATTGTGGGGATCAAGGAGGCCAGCGGAAATATTTCCCAGATCGCAAAGGTAAAGCAGCTGGCCGGAGAGGATATTGAACTGTATTCCGGAAATGACGACCAGGTGGTGCCCATCCTCTCACTGGGAGGAATCGGCGTGATTTCCGTGCTGGCCAATGTGGCTCCGAAATATACCCACGACATGGTCATGCAGTATCTGGAGGGAAATGTGGGAGAAAGCTGCAGAATGCAGCTGCAGGCGCTGCCGCTGATTGAAGCGCTGTTCTGCGAAGTCAATCCCATTCCTGTGAAGGCGGCCATGAATCTGATGGGAAAAGAAGTGGGAGAGCTGCGTCCGCCCATGTATGAGATGGAGGCCGCGAATCAGGAGAAGCTGAAAAAGGCCATGGAGGACTTTGGACTTCTGGGCCGGTAAGGAGAAAAGAACATGATCAGAATTATTATGAATGGCTGCAACGGCCATATGGGCCAGGTAATTACGGAGCTGGTGAGAGAGGATGCCGGGGCGGAGATTGTGGCGGGCATTGACCTGCTGAACAACCGGGAGAATGGATATCCTGTTTTTGAGAAACCGGAGGACTGCAGAGCGGAGGCGGATGTGATGATTGACTTTTCATCCTTCCGGGCGGTGGACGGTATTCTGGATTACTGCCGGAGCAGGAAGCTTCCGCTGGTTCTGTGCACAACGGGGCTGACAGAGGAGCAGCTTCAGAAGGTAGAAGTGTGCAGCCGCGAGTTTGCGGTTCTCCGTTCCGCCAATATGTCTCTGGGCATCAATCTTCTGATGAAGCTGATTCAGGACGCGGCGAAAGTTCTGGCCTCCGCGGGGTTTGACATGGAGATTCTGGAGAAACACCACCGCCTGAAATGTGACGCGCCCAGCGGAACGGCCCTGGCTCTGGCGGACAGCCTGAATGAAGCCATGGATCATCAATACCATTACGTTTTTGACAGGAGCCAGCGCCATTCCCGGAGGGAGGATAAGGAAATCGGAATTTCCGCAGTGCGCGGCGGAACCATCGTGGGACAGCATTCCGTTCTCTTTGCCGGACCGGATGAGGTGATCGAGCTGAACCATACGGCCTATTCCAAAACCGTATTCGGAAAAGGCGCCCTGGAGGCGGCAAAATTCCTGGCGGGAAAAGGAGCCGGACTTTATACCATGAGCGATGTGATCGGATAAAAGCAGCGGGAAGAACTCCGGAAGAAGCGCATAAAAGGATTAAAAGGGGCAAATACTACCTGTGTAAAATCTTTGTTTGTCCGGAGGAAAATTCGATGAAGGTAATAAAAGGTGTTATGGCCGGCATGCTGGCCGCCATTGCCATCGGCGTGGTGATCACGGCCTGCGAGTGCGGCCGGGAAAAATGCTGTCAGGACAGCGGAAACTGAAAACAGGCATGCAGAGAGGGATGATCCCTGTTCCGGAGCTTTGAACTGAAAGCGGGAGCAGGGGCCATCCCTCTGTTTTTATGCTGCATCAGATCTTTTCGTGATTGTGGAACTTCCGGATCACCTTCTGGATACGCTCCACCGGGTCCAGAAGGCTGCTGATGGAGGTATCGTGATTCAGTGTATCAATCAGAAGCGCGATATACTTGCTCATATCGCAGTTAATATAGTAGGGTTTCTGCAGAAGCTCGGGGGTCTGATAAACCAGATTCGTGGTCACCAGCTTGGTAAACCACCCCTTTTCATAGGCCCGGTCAAATTTTTCCAGGCCATTGGTAAACAGGCCAAAGGTAGAGCACATGTAAATATTCCGCGCACTGCGCTCCTTCAGAAGCCTTGCCACTTCCAGCATACTGTCTCCGGAGGAGATCATGTCATCCACAATAATCATATCCTTGCCGGCCACATTGCTGCCCAGAAATTCATGGGCCACGATGGGGTTGCGCCCGTCCACAATCCGGGAATAATCCCTTCTCTTGTAGAACATGCCCATATCTACGCCAAGATTGTTGGCCATATAGATGGCGCGGCTCATGCCGCCTTCATCCGGGCTGATGACCATCAGATGGTCGGAATCCAGAATCATATCTGAGGAATGGCGCAGAATATTTTTAATAAACTGGTAGGCCGGCTGCAGGGTTTCGAATCCGCTTAAGGGGATGGCATTCTGGACACGCGGGTCGTGGGCGTCGAAAGTAATAATATTGTCCACGCCCATACTGGTCAGTTCCTGAAGAGCCAGAGCGCAGTCCAGGGATTCGCGGCCGGAGCGCTTGTGCTGGCGGCTTTCGTAGAGAAAAGGCATAATTACAGTGATGCGGCGGGCCTTTCCGCCCACAGCGGCGATCAGCCGTTTCAGATCCTGGTAGTGGTCATCCGGGGACATATGGTTTATGTGGCCGCAGAGAGAGTAGGTCAGGGAATAATTGCATACATCCACAAGAATGAAAAGGTCGTCCCCGCGGACCGATTCGTTAATAAAGCCCTTGGCCTCTCCAGAACCAAAGCGGGGAACCTGGGAGGGAATAATGAAGGTGTCCCGCTCATAGCCGCTGAAGGACAGATGGTTCTTGTAAGAGTGCTGCCGTTCTCTTCTCCAGCGGACCAGATACTCGTCCACTTTCCGCCCGAGATCTGAGCAGCTCTTGTGAGGGATGATTCCCAGTCGGCCGACGGGGAGAGCCTGATAGTAGTTGTCATTTGTCTGCGACATCTTTTAATTTCCTCCTGTTAACTGTTTTTGTATACGTATATCGTTCCCGAAAAGCCGGATCATCTTGTAGTGGCTCAGAATCCGGGAAAATGTGCGTTCCGAGTAGATTTCCTGGAACTGCTCCATGGAAAGATTCGTGGAAAGAATCGTTGACTTTTTCCGGATAATCCGTTCATTGATACAGAGAAAAAGCTGAGAAGCCACAAAGGAATTGGTAAGTTCTGTGCCCAGATCATCGATGATCAGCAGATCGCAGTCAAAGATGTGAGCGTGCGCCTCCCGGATTTCGTCACTGGAAGCAAACTTGTATTTCTCCAGCAGATCGAAGAGATCGAAGGCAGTGAAGTAGATAACGCCGAAGCCCGTCTCAATCAGCTCCCTGGCAATGCAGTGTGAAAGAAAGGTCTTTCCCACGCCGGTATCCCCGTAAAAGCAAAGATTCTCAAACTGTTCCGAGAAGTCCCGGACAAATTCTCTGGCGCAGCGCAGGGCCAGAGCTGCCGTTTCGCGTGAAGATCGGCCGCTGGCCGGATTCACGATTTCATCGGAATAATAATCCAGCCGGAAATGGTCAAAATTCTCCTCGGCCAGAATGTCCTGAAGATTTGACTGCGTATACAAAAGCGCTGTTTCCGCCCGCCGGAAGCAGCTGCATTTCTGATTGCCGACGAATCCTGTGTCGCGGCACCTGGGACAATCGTAGTGCAGCTCCAGATAGTCCTCCGGAAAACCCTGAGACAACAGAAGCGCCCGGCGCTCCTGGCCGAGCTCCCCGATGGCCTGCTGCAGGTCAAAATCCGGTTCAGAGCTTACGGACAGAAGAATGCGGGCCTTGCGCAGGCTGAGAGAAGCAATCTCTCCGTCGATCTCCGCCAGGCGGGGGAAACGGCTGTAAGCCTCCCGGATCCGCTGGTCCTGGGCACGCTTGTTACGGATCTGCTTCTCCTGATACTGGCGCAGGATGGCGTCGTATTGTGTATTGGTAAGGGGCATGAGGGCCTCCTCTCTTAATCTGCCAGCTGTTTTTCAAACAGCTGTTTTTCCAGCTGACGGTAATCATATTCCCGCTGATGAAAATTATTAAAACGGCTGGCCGTCTGTGTCCTGGCCGGCCGCGCGGGAGACAGGGGCTTCTGGCTGTTCCTGTGCTCTGTATCCAGCCGGCGCACATCTTCCAGGGTGCAGACCTTCGCCCGTTTCCAGGAGGAAAGGATTCCCTCCGCGTACTGAAAGCTGGGCTGGCCTGTCTGTGTGATGGTGCGGGTGCAGGCCTCTGTGATCAGATCCATGGTAAATCCGTATTCCTTCAGCCAGCGGTTCATATATTCTGTTTCCGCGGGGATCGGGTTCCGGCTGCGGATTCCGAAAGCCTTCAGGATTGAGAAGTAATTCTTGTTCCAGACGCTGGTCCGCGCCTTGGCCTCCGCCACGGAGGAAATGCCTTCCTGGTGCCACTGAAGACCGACCTTTTCAATATAATGGAGACTCGTGCTGCCTTTGGAAACACAGTATTCGATCAGATACTCAATCAGATCCATGGGAAAATGAAGTCCGTCGTAGAAGTAAAGGATCCGGTTTACATCCGTAGAGCTTAAGGTCCGCCCCAGATACTGCTCGGCCAGGAACAGGAGCTGACGGATATCTTCATTATTTTTCTGAAGTTCCTGCACGCGGCCGGCGGAAAGCCGGGGAAGCCGTCCGGAACTCCCGGCAGTGGCCGGCTTCGGTTCCGGATGTTCCCTGCCGTCCCGGACAGGAAGAAACTCAATCCCTGTCAGATCCTTCCCTTCCAGAGAAAGGCGCAGAAGACCGTTCTTTTCCCAGTAGCGGAGAGCGCGCATAATATCCTTTTCCGTACAGGAAAAAACATCGGCCAGAGAGGACAGGGATATCTCTCCTTCCGGCTGATGCAAACTGCGCAGAAGATACAAATATATTTTTACAAATTCTCCGTTCGCCTGCGGCATATAATTGTCTATAAAAAGATCCGGTACAGCCGTGTCGCTGACGGCCCGGCTGTTCTGGATAAAAATGCTGCCCATACGGCCACCTCTTTGCTGTTTTTGATGCAACCTCAGTATAACACAGAGTTTTCGGAAAGAGAATAGCCATTTTTTCCGGGGAAAAATCCATGCAATTTTGTGGAGAAAGTGGATAAAGTGGAGAAATAATTGCGGTGTCAGTGAAGATAGAAAAAAAGATGTCGGATGCAGGCGGATTTTAAGGGACAGCAGCGAAAAATGGAGAAAACTTATGTTAACAGTGTTGTCCACAAAAAATCCACATGCTTTTTCACGGCAGATTGTGAATAAGCATGTGGATAATGTGGATAACTTACTGTTGTATGAGATTTTCGCCGATATTTACCACATCTCCGGCGCCCATAGTTATCAACAGATCTCCGGGATAACAATTTTTTTTCAGAAATGCTTCGATTTCCCCGAAGGACGGGAAATAGAAACATTCTGTTCCGCGGGACAAGACCGCGTCCCGGAGATCCTTTGAGGAAATTCCCAGGGTATCTGTTTCCCGCGCCGCATAAATATCGGCCAGCACCACTTTATCGGCCAGGGACAGCGCTTCGGCAAACTCCTGGAACAGTGCCTTGGTTCTGGTATAGGTGTGGGGCTGGAAGACGCACCAGAGAGTCCGGTGCGGATAGTTCCTGGCTGCGGTCAGAGTGGCCCGGATCTCCGTGGGATGATGGGCGTAGTCATCAATGACCGTTACGCCGCCGAAGACTCCCTTGTACTGAAAACGCCGGTCGGCCCCATGAAAGCGCAGGAAACCCTGGCGGACCGTATCCGCATCGATCCCCAGCACATCGGCCAGGGCAATGACGGCCAGCGCGTTGGAGACGTTATGGGCGCCCGGTATCCGCAGGGAAAAACGCCCCGCAGATACGCCCTGCCGGAAGGCGGTAAAGGAGGGGCAGCCCTCCTGATCAAAGGAAATATCCCCTGCGGTGTAGTCCGCGTCAGAATGCAGCGAATAAACAATCACCCGGCAGGGGAGCCCCTCTGTGATCTTTTCGTATGCCGGCGTGTCTCCGTCGATGATCAGCGTGCCGTCTGGAGGAAGAAGCTGTGCGAATTTCCGGAAAGAATGCCGGATATCTTCAATATCCTTGAAAAAGTCCAGATGATCGGCATCGATGTTCAGAATCAGTCCGATTTTCGGGAAGAAGCTTAAAAAACTGTTTGTATATTCGCAGGCCTCTGTGATAAAAGTATCGGAATGGCCGACGCGGATATTGCCTCCGATGGAAGGCAGGATGCCGCCTACAGAAATGGTGGGATCTCTGTCTGCTTCCAGCAGAACCTCCGCAGCCATGGAGGTGGTTGTGGTTTTCCCGTGTGTCCCGGCCACGGCAATGGGAAGACGGTAATTTTTCATCATCTGACCCAGAAGCTCCGCCCTGGTGAGCATGGGAATACCCCGGGAAACCGCGGCCGCGAATTCCGGATTATCCGGATGGATGGCAGCCGTGTAGACCACCAGCTCCGTATCGCCGGGAATGTTTTCGGGCCTCTGGCCGTAAGAAACGCGGGCGCCCATGGAAACGAGACGCTGCGTCAGGGCGCTTTCTCTTGCATCAGAACCGGAGATCCAAAATCCCTCCTCCAGAAGGACTTCAGCCAGCCCGCTCATGCTGATGCCGCCGATGCCGATAAAATGAATATGAATTGGTGCGTCAAAATTAATGGTATACATAATTCCCATCCTTGCTGTATAATCTGAGCGCCGGAAGGACCGGCTGCTTTTACAGAAATTATAACCTGTCCGGAAATAAATGTAAATGGCGGAAGCGTGTCCGGGGAAAAATCCGGGCGGAACGGAACAATAAGTCGAATTTTGTTAAATATGTATAAAGATGCAGAAAAAATATAGAAAAAATGCATTGAAAAATGTAGAAAATGCGTGGCCCGTGTTGGCGGGAGACGGAAAAATAGGTTAAATGTCACAAAATAAATCCCGGAAATACAAATAATATATAAAAAATGTTCACAATTTTTGGAATCTATGCTATAATATGCTATCATATACAACAAGAGGTGATTGCATGATTAAAAAAGAAATGATAGCTATGCTGCTGGCGGGCGGACAGGGAAGCAGGCTGGGTGTGCTGACCGAGGAAGTGGCCAAGCCGGCGGTAGCTTTTGGCGGGAAATACAGAATTATTGATTTTCCTCTGAGCAATTGTATTAATTCCGGCATTGATACGGTGGGCGTGCTGACCCAGTACCAGCCCCTGCGTCTGAATGCGCATATCGGGATCGGCATCCCGTGGGATCTGGACAGGAATGTGGGAGGCGTCACCATTCTGCCGCCCTATGAGAAAAGCAGCAACAGTGAATGGTACACGGGAACCGCCAATGCAATCTTTCAGAATATGGCATATATGGAGAGCTACAACCCGGATTATGTGCTGATCTTATCCGGGGACCATATATATAAGATGGATTATGAAGTGATGCTGGACTACCACAAGGCCAATAAGGCGGATGTAACCATCGCGTGTATGCCGGTGCCGATTGAGGAGGCCAGCCGCTTTGGAGTCATGATCACCGATGGAAATGGAAGAATTACAGAGTTCGAGGAGAAACCGGAACATCCCAGAAGCAACCTTGCCTCCATGGGCATCTATATTTTCAGCTGGAAAGCGCTGAAGGAATCTCTGATAGCTCTGAAAGATCAGCCGGGCTGCGACTTTGGAAAGCATATCCTCCCCTACTGCAGAGACAACGGCATGCGTCTGTTTGCCTATGAATTTAACGGGTACTGGAAGGATGTAGGGACCCTTGGCTCCTACTGGGAAGCCAATATGGAATTAATCGATATTATTCCGGAATTCAATTTATATGAAGAATTCTGGAAAATATATACAAAAGGCGATGTTCTCCGCCCTCAGTATGTTTCTGAGGAAGCAGTGGTGGACCGCTGTATCATCGGGGAAGGCGCAGAGATCTACGGAGAAGTACATAACTCTGTGATCGGTGCCGATGTGTGGATTGAAAAGGGAGCCGTTGTAAAAGATTCCATTATCATGCGCCACAGCCGGATCGGAGCCGGCAGCACAGTGGACAAGGCCATCATTGCCGAGAACGTGAGGGTGGGCAGGGATGTCCACATCGGTGTGGGTGAGGAAGCGCCCAATGTACTGAAGCCGAATATTTATGCCTTTGGACTGGCCACCATCGGGGAGAATTCCGTGATACCGGATCATGTGTCCATCGGCAGGAATACGGCGGTTGCGGGGCAGACCTGCGCGGAAGATTATCCGGACGGACAGCTGCCCGGAGGCGGAGCACTTCTCAAGAAGGACGGTGATAAAGCATGAGAGCATTGGGAATTATTTTGGCCGGCGGCAACAGCAACAGAATGCATGAGCTGTCCAACAAGAGGGCCATTGCGGCCATGCCGGTGGCGGGAAGCTACCGCAGCATAGATTTTACACTGAGTAACATGACGAATTCGCATATTCAGAAGGTCGCGGTGCTGACCCAGTATAACGCCAGATCCCTGAATGAGCACCTGATGTCCTCCAAATGGTGGGATTTTGGAAGAAAGCAGGGAGGTCTTTACGTGTTTACCCCCACGGTGACGGCCAACAACAGCTGGTGGTACAGAGGGACAGCGGACGCGATTTATCAGAATCTGACGTGGCTGAAGAACAGCCATGAGCCCTACGTGATCATTACCTCGGGGGACGGAATCTATAAGCTGGATTATAATAAGGTGCTGGAGTACCACATTGCCAAGAGAGCGGATATAACCGTGGTCTGTACGGAATGCAGGGAGGATGATCCCAGCCGCTTCGGCGTTCTGAAAATGAATGAGGATTTCCGGGTAGAGGAGTTCGAGGAAAAGCCCATGGTCTACAGCTCCAATCTGATCTCCACCGGTATCTACGTAATCCGCAGAAGACAGCTGATTGAGCTGATTGAGAGATGCGCCCAGGAGGACCGGTACGATTTTGTCAAGGATATTCTGATCCGCTATAAGAATCTGAAGCGGATCTACGGATACAAACTGGATACGTACTGGAGCAATATTGCCACAGTGGACTCCTATTACCGGACAAACATGGATTTCCTGAAACCGGAAGTCAGAGAATATTTCTTTGGAAATTATCCGGGAATCTATTCCAAAATCGATGACCTTCCTCCGGCGAAATATAATCCGGGAAGCAGCGTGAAGAACAGTCTGATTGCCAGCGGCTGCATAGTAAACGGTCAGATTGACAATTCCGTGATATTCAAAAATGTCTATGTGGGCAACAATTGCGTGATAAAGAATTCCATTGTCCTGAACGATGTATACCTGGGGGACAATACACATATTGAAAACTGTATCGTTGAGAGCAGGGATACAATCCGGGCAAATTCCTACTTTTGTGGGGAAGATGGAATTAAGATTGTCGTAGAGAAGAACGAAAGATACGCGATCTAGTTTATGAGGCGAAAGGGGAAGTTATTATGCAGATTACAGATGTCAGAGTCCGCAAAGTGGCTAAGGAAGGCAAGATGAAGGCCGTAGTATCTATTACCATTGATGATGAGTTTGTTGTGCATGATATTAAAGTGATCGAGGGCGAGAAGGGTATGTTTATTGCCATGCCAAGCCGCAAATCTACGGACGGGGAATACAGGGATATCGCTCATCCGATTAACTCAGACACGAGAGACCGGATTCAGACGATTATTTTGGAAAAATATGAGCAGGCTATGGCCGAAGATGTCGAGGCGGCCATGTAGTGAAGCCTTTTCTGGAGAGGGTTTAGTTTGTTGGGGGAGAGAGCGTCCCGCTGCCGTGTGCGGCCGGGACGTTCTCCTTCTTTGTGTTATAATTTTCCAGCATGAAAAACAGCGGGAGGAAACGGAATATGAATCTGCCGGAAAAATTTCTGGAACGAATGAAGAGGCAGCTGGGAGAGGAGTTCCCGGCTTTTCTGAACAGCTATGAGCAAAAAAGGCATTTTGGGCTGCGGGTAAATACCCTGAAAACAGATCCGGAGGAATTTGAAAGAATAGCTCCCTTTCCGGTCAGAAAAATACCGTGGATTTCCAATGGATTTTTTTACGGAGAGGGCGTATATCCGGCGCGGCATCCCTATTATGCGGCGGGAATCTACTACCTGCAGGAGCCAAGCGCCATGACGCCGGCCAGCCGGCTCCCGGTGGAGCCCGGAGAGAGGGTTCTGGATCTCTGCGCCGCGCCGGGAGGAAAGGCCACGGAACTGGCCGCCCGGCTGCGGGGGCAGGGACTTCTCGTGGCTAATGATATCAGCAGTTCCAGGGCGAAGGCACTGCTGCGCAATCTGGAGCTGACGGGTGCGGGAAACTGCCTTGTTACCAGTGAACCGCCCCATCAGCTGGCCAGGGTGTTCCCGGAATATTTCGATAAGATTCTGGTGGACGCGCCCTGCTCCGGGGAAGGGATGTTCCGCAAGGATCCCGATGTGGCCGGCACGTGGAGTGAAGAGCGGGTGGAGTATTTCGCCGGGCAGCAGAGAAATATTCTGACCAGCGCGGCGGAAATGCTGCGTCCCGGCGGTATGCTGCTGTACTCTACCTGCACCTTTTCTCCGGACGAAAATGAAGGGGCAATTGCCTGGTTTCTGGAGCATTTTCCGGAATTTTCCCTGGAAGAGCCGGAGGGTTATGAAGGCTTTTCCGAGGGAAGGCCGGAGTGGGGCGGCGGGCGCCGGGATCTTAAGCGCTGTATCCGGATCTGGCCTCACCATATGGAGGGTGAGGGCCATTTTCTGGCGCTTCTGCGAAAAGGGGGAGAGAAGAACGGAGAAGAAACCTTAAGGCCCCAGAAACGGCAGAGGCCTGGGCGGGAAGAGAAAAAGCTGCTGGAAACGTTTCTGAACGCCGGAGGAGCGCGGCTGAACTGGGAACAGGTGGAGGAGCGCGGCGGACGCGCATATCTGGTTCCGGAGCTTCCGGAGAGCGTGAAGGGAATCCGTTTCCTGCGCAGCGGCCTGTATCTGGGGGAATTTAAGAAGGGAAGATTCGAACCCTCCCAGCCGTTTGCCATGAGTCTTGGAGCGGAAGACTGGAGGGGAGCGGTCAGGCTTCCTGCAGAAGACGGAAGGGCGGACCGGTACCTGCGGGGAGAGACGCTTCTGTTTCCGGAAACCGGGAAAACAGCTGAAAACGGGTGGAAGCTTGTCTGTGTCGAAAAATTTTCTCTGGGATGGGGAAAAATGGTAAATGGCGCGCTGAAGAACAAGTACTTGTGCAGCTGGAGGAAAAAATGAACTATATCTTGTAGAAAATGCTTCAAAAATAATAAAAAAAAACGACAAAATATTACACCTATGTTACAAAAAGTTAAAAAATGCTTTCATTTTCTGGAAAGGTATGATATAATCTAAAAAGCACGGGGAGCAGACCTTCCGAGGAAGGGCTGGTGCAAGTCTTTTCCGGGGGGGATACCAGGGAGAGGCGAGGGGTAACATGAGGTGTAAGAAATGAGAAATAAGAAAAGATTCGGATGGATTCTCGCGGCAGGCCTGCTGGCTGCAAATGTACTTCCCTGTTACGGGGCAACCACACAGGAGCAGATTGAAGCACAGCAGCAGGAAAAACAACAGACAGAGGAAAATCTGGAAAGTACAGAAGACAGAATTAACGAGTTGGAGTCCATGAAAGGCGAATCGGAGGCATATTTGTCAGAACTGAACCGTCAGTTAGCCGATTTGACAACGGGCCTGCAGCAGCTGCAGGAAGAAGCTTCCCAGAAACAGACAGAGCTGGACCGGATACAGAGTGAATTAGACGAGGCAAAAGCCCGTGAAAACGAGCAGATGGAGGCCATGACTCTCCGGATTCAGTATATGTACGAGCATTCTCAGACAGGAGCGCTTGAGATGCTGTTCTCAGCAGATAATTTTATGGATTTCCTCAACAGGGCCAACAATATTTCTGAAATTACCAAATACGACAGAGAAATGCTTGCCGCCTATGAGGAAACCCGCCAGGAAGTAGAGCAAAAAGAACAGCAGGTACTGGATGAGCAGGCGGAGATTCAGAGACTCCAGGATGCCAGCACCGAGCAGCAGGAACAGATACAGGAACTCTACGAGGCTACATATAATCAGATACAGGAATATACGGCAAGCCTTGACGGGGCTTGGAGTCAGCGGGCTGATCTCCTGGCGGAGATTGAGAGCCAGGAAGATACGCTGAATCAGCTGCTGATCCAGGCCAAACAGGAAGAGGTTGCGGCCCAGCAGCGCGCGGAAGAGGAACAGAGGGCAGCGGAAGAAGCGGCCCGGCAGGAAAGCGCAGCTTCTTCGGACACGGCTGCGGAACAGGCTCCGGCTTCGGAGAGCGGTTCATCGGCATCGGAGGAGACAGACAGCAGTACCTCCGGCGGTACATATCTGGGCAGGTTTAAATTAACGGCATATTGCTCCTGCTCCATCTGCTGCGGACAGTGGGCGGCTAATCCGGGCCTGACCGCCAGCGGAGCCATGGCGCAGGAGGGCGTGACCGTTGCCATGGCCGGTGTGCCCTTTGGAACGAAGCTGATGATTAATGGACACGTGTACACCGTTCAGGATCGGGGAACTGCTTATGGCCATGTGGATATTTATTTTTCCAGCCACGCGGAGGCCCTGCAGTTCGGCCTGCAGTACGCGGATGTATATCAGGTGGGCTAAAAGCCGGTTGAACACGAGAAAGAAGGGTTCCGGAAGTCATGAGATGGCTTTCGGGACCTGTCTGATTAAAAATCCGCGCTGCCTGAAGATTTGTGTTAAAAGGAAAAAATTTTTGTTGACAATTTGTAAAGTATCTAATATAATTAAGACTGCTGATGAGATGCAGCTATCGAAGCGTGGCTCAGTTTGGTAGAGCGCTGCGTTCGGGACGCAGAGGTCGTG
>ERZ1643246.3326-NODE-3326-length-13985-cov-4.478679_pt1 | contig 13985 bp, 13 predicted proteins | sample MGYA00579265_ERZ1643246 | MGnify/ENA primary metagenome ERZ1643246 (study PRJEB29033, sample SAMEA4952261) | chicken gut metagenome | biome: Broiler Chicken; feature: Gastrointestinal Tract; material: Caecum | place: Ireland | collected 2018 | study: Broiler... | reverse complement strand
ACCATGGATTGATGGGGTTTACAAAGTGATCGAGGAAATGAAGTTGTTTCATGAAATCCATATTACACAGGCGAGCTGTACCATTTCATCTCATTGCGGCCCCGGAACCCTTGGCGTACTGTTTATGACAGAAAATTGATGGTCCAATTCCTATATAAAACTTGTAAAAGAAAAAGGCCTGCGTAACAGCAGGCCTTTTTATGGATTTGTGTTGGGATTAAAGGGAATTCACAATCTCTTTTGCCCATTTTTTTGCAGTATTTACGTGTTCATCAGTAATTTTCGGGCCGCCAAGTCCGAACATTGCCTTCGGCGCAGCGAGTTTGAGAACATTACTGCAAACATCCACTTTGTTTGCTTTGAGTGTTTCGATAACCTTTTCCGCACCGCCAGTACCATCGGAAGAAACAGCGTAGATAGCGACATGTCTTGCTCTCTGCGGATTCATGGTTTTGATAAAGTCCATTAGTTTTGGATCAGGATTGGAGCTATAACTTTCAACACCAATGAATGCGATATTCTCGCTGTCACAGGGGTATGCCGGGGGGATTTTATCGCATTTGCATTGCATATCTCTTGCAATGACCTCGGCAATTTTTTCAAGATTTCCGGACTTGGAAAAATACAGGGATTGTGCTTTCATTTTAACATTACCTCCGAATTTAGAAACCCAGTTTTCGAAATAAACGTGATCATTGGCTCCATTACCTGAATAGTTAGAAACCATATCGATTCGAAAAGCGGCATTATCTATTATAGAAAATCGAAAAAAATAAGTAAATAGTATTAACAGTTTTTTCAAGAAATTCTGTGCTTTTCCATAAAATTTTAGTACTGATTTGTGTACGCCTACGAAGAACATATGGAAGGATTTGTAATTGGCACTGAGAATCGGCCAACATTTGTTGACAAGGCTTTTCGGGGAAGGTAAAATACTGAAAGAACGGTTTTTGGAAGATTTCGTTTGCGCCAAAAAAGGGAAAATGTGGGGAATAGAAAATGAGGATTGTTTTTGTAATTGACATGTATGATGTCAAGAAAAACGGGACGACCATGACTGCTAGACGTTTTGCAGAAGAATTGAGAAAACATGGCCATGATGTGCGGGTTGTCTCTACTGGAAAACAGGAATCCGGGAAATATTTGGTACCTGAACGTCATATTCCGGTTGTAGATTACTTTTCCAAAAAACAGAGTTTTGTTTTTGCACAGCCGGATGACTCAGTACTCCGTAAGGCCATGGAAGGAGCGGATCTTGTCCATCTGTTTTTGCCGATGAAACTGGAAAAAAGAGCGCTAAAACTTGCAACAGAGCTTCAAATTCCCTGTAGTGCGGCGTTTCATCTGCAACCGGAAAACATTACTTATAATATCCGGATGGGAAGGATACAGTGGCTTTCCAGTTTTATTTACTTCTGGATGCGGAAAAGTTTTTATGGTAAATTCGGCCATATCCACTGCCCATCAGAATTTATTGCTGAACAGCTTCGAAAACACCATTACCGGGCGAAACTACATGTGATTTCCAACGGGGTTACAGAAGAATTTCAATTTGAACACAGGCCAAAAACAGATGCTCTATTCCACATTCTGATGATTGGCCGTCTCTCCCCGGAAAAACGGCAAGATCTGTTGATAAAGGCGGCAAAACAATCCAAATATTCTGACAGGCTTCAGCTTCATTTTGCAGGAACGGGACCAAGTGAGCAGTCTTTGAAAAAACAAGGAGCTTCTCTTTCTCATCCTCCAATTTTTGGCTATTATCAAAAAGAAAAATTGCTTCAACTGATTCACTCAAGTGATTTATATGTCCATACATCAGATGCAGAAATTGAAGCCATTGCCTGCCTGGAAGCAGTCGCCTGCGGCCTTGTTCCTGTCATTTCCAATTCCCGCAAATCGGCAACTTCACAGTTTGCTTTGGATTCCCGCAGCACCTTCTTAGCGGGGGATGCAAGCGATCTCGCACGAAAAATCGACTACTGGATTGAACATCCTGAGGAAAAACACCGGATGGCAGAAGAATATGTTAAATCTACTGAGCCATACCGTATTGAACATAGCGTAGAAAAGGCGGAGCAAATGTTTGCAGAAGTTTTAAAGGATACGGGGAAAAAGGGATGAGAAAAGGGCAAAAGCTGATTTTACAAGGTTTCCGGTGCTTTTTTTATTATGTAGTTGCTGTTCCAATTCTCGCAATCCTTTGCCGGGTGGTATTTGGTCTTGAAATTCGAGGCAGAGAACATCTTTCTTCGCTAAAGGGGGCGGTACTGATTTGCAACCATGTACATTATCTGGACAGTGCCATGGTAGCGGTGGCTGCTTGGGGACGTCATGTTACATTTGCCACATTGGATCAAAATTTTAAGTTGCCCATAGTTGGATGGCTGCTAAAACAATTTGGTTGTATTCCAGTGGGGACGTCTCTGAAGGGAACAAAACTGTTTTTAGAACAATCTGAACAATTGCTGAGGGAGGAAAAGCTGGTAGGGATTTTTCCAGAAGGAAACCTGCAAGAATACCATTCTTCTCTACAGAAATTCCAAAGAGGCGCATTTTTGCTGGCAGCAAAAACAGAGGTACCGGTCGTGCCTATGACAATTACTCAGCGCCCAGTGCAGTGGTATCGAAAGTTTTGTCATCGAAAACCATTCCTTACCCTACAAATTGGGGCACCACTGATTGCTCCAGAAGGGATGGGGGAAAGGGAACGGGCGCAGTTTTTACAGGAAAAAGCTTATAAGGAAATGTCTATTCAATTGGAAATCATGAAGAGGGCCAATTTCATGGAAGTAAAAGCGTAAAAAAGCACCGTCTTCTTAGACCGTGCTTTTTTTATAATTTCTTTCTCCTACGTATCTTTTTGTATTTTTTGTTTTTCTGGTTCACTAAAACTGCATAGATAATATAAATGGCAATCAACAAAACAATAATTATCAAGATAATTTTTGCCCAAATGGATCCCAGAGCTTGCTGGAACATATCTGTGTAATACAGCCATTTACTGCGTTCTACAGTTTCTTTGGCCACTAATGAAACTTCCCCAATCGTCTCATCCTTGAGTTTGAGTTCAACCGATCCTACGACATCTCCCGCTTGGATGGGAGCTGCCAGTGGTTCCTCCGGGAGATGGATGATTTTTTGGACATCGTCCTCAGTCACATAGGAGGGCAAAAGCGCGGTGAATTTTTCCTGTGGAGCAACGTGGACAAAATCCTGATCTTTTCCATACTTGACTTTTGCTTCGTTGATAGGGGTATCCGGATCCAGCATGGTTAGGTTTGCAAAGTTTTCGAATGCCCAGTCGTACAGATGTACGGTATCATAAAAGGCCATGTTGTAATCATAAGATTCCCCGTTTGCGTCTTCGGTTGGGGCGCCTAAAATGACACAGAGATAGTTGTATCCATCTTGGGAAGCAGTGGATACCACACATTTTCCAGCTTCTGGAAGACTTCCTGTCTTAATTCCGGTAATATAATCCCGATAATAAACCGTTCCCGGTTCCATCATCATGTTTGTGGTCACAAGCAGGCGTTCATCGGCATAGTCCGTTGCTGGCAAGGTATATCGGATTTGAGAGACGGCTTCCCGGAAAGTGTCGATTTTCATGGCATATTGGGCAAGGATAGCAATGTCCTCAGCCGTGGTATATTGCTGTTCGTCAAACATGCCATGCGGATTTACATAGTGAGTGTTTTTCATCCCAAGTTCCTGTGCTTTTGCATTCATTTTTTCCACAAATGCCGGGATTCCAGGCCCCAGGGCATTGGCCACAATGTTAGCGGCTTCGTTGCCGGAGGGGATCAGCATGGCATGGAGATAATCTCTCATAGTAAGAGTTTCCCCAATTCGGATATCCGCAGTAGACGCGCCTGTACCATAGAGATCTTCCATGTCTTCTGAAGTGGCTGTTGCCGTGGTATTATCGAGATCCTGTACAGATTCCAGCAGCAAGACTGCGGTCATGATTTTGGTAATGGAAGCGGGATACATTTTATCCTGCGTATTTTTAGAATATACGACTTTTCCCGTATCCGTATTGATCAGCAGTGCAGAATGGGCCAGGATCTCCTCGTCTGGCTGGTCGGAAGCAGCGGCGGCGCCCAGTGTGCCGGTACTGATAAACACAAAAATCAACAACATGGATAAAAAAAGTGATATTTTTCGCATATGGGGATTCTCCTCTTGTCTGGGGTATGGATTTGTTGTATGATAATAAAGTTAATAGTCGTTTATACGGCCAATTTTCATTATGTTTCATTATAACAGAAAAATGCGAAAACACAAACAAATTGAAAAAACTATTTACCGGACGGAGGGATTTTTATGAGCCAGCCCTATGGCTTTGACACCTTGATGACACATGCAGGGTACTCCGGGGATGTTCAGACCCATTCCAGTACCTTGCCGATTTATCCGACAACCGCCTATCAATTTGACAGTACCCAGCATGCGCAAAACCTTTTTGAACTCAAGGAGGGCGGCAATATCTACAGCCGTCTGCAAAACCCAACCAATGATGTGCTGGAAGCGCGGATTACCGCTTTGGAAGATGGCGTGGGGGCTCTTGGTTTTTCCTCTGGACATGCGGCAATTGTCAATACCCTGTTAAACCTGGCAGATGCAGGGGATGAAATCGTCTCCTCTATCTGTATCTATGGCGGGGCAATCAACCTGCTTGGCGTCACCTTGGATCGTCTGGGCATTAAAGTAAAATTTGTTGACCCGGATGATTTAGAAGCTTGGGAAAACGCGATTACGGACAAAACAAAGGCCCTGTTTACAGAGGTTGTCGGTAATCCGAACGCCAATGTGTCAGATCTGGAAGCAATTGCAGCCATTTCTCATAAACATGGCGTTCCCTTTATTGTAGATTCCACATTTACTACTCCGTATTTAATTAAACCCTTTGAATTTGGGGCGGATATTGTCATCCATTCTGCTACCAAGCACCTGGGCGGTCATGCCAATGCAATGATGGGATTGGTTGTGGACAGTGGGAATTTCCAGTGGGAGGGCAACCCCCGTTTTCCACACTATAATGAGCCGGATGTCAGCTATCATGGGGCTGTATTTGCCAAGGATTTTGGAAATGCAGGGTTTATTACCCGCCTGCGCACGCTGATGATGCGTGATTTGGGTGCTTGCCCTTCTCCGTTTAACTCCTATTTGATTGTCCAGGGGATTGAAACGCTCTCCCTCAGGATGCAGAAAATGTGCGAGAATGCCCAAAAAGTTGCCGAGTATTTGGAAAGCAATGAAAATATCAGTTTTGTCAACTATCCGGGTCTTGCCTCCAACAAATACCATGCTTTGCAGCAAAAATATCTGCCAAAAGGTGCGGGTTCTGTATTTACTTTTGGCATCAAAGGTTCCAGAGAAACCGGGGCAAAGTTTATTGATAGCCTGAAAATGATTTTACATGTGGCAAATGTTGGGGATGTCCGTTCTCTGGTCATCCATCCTGCGACAACAACTCACAGCCAGCTCAGTGATGAACAACTGGAAATGTCGGGAATTACCCCGCAGACGATCCGCCTTTCCATTGGAATTGAGGATGTCAAAGACATTATCGCGGATCTGGATCAGGCCATCCGAATTGCCGTGGGCAAATAAAGCACCCATGAAAGGAAAAGAAAGGGGGACTTTGTTTGGTTTATATCACAGGCAGCATGCACGGTGATATAGAATGCTTCCATGACGGAAGGCTGAAGCACCTGAAAAAAGGCGATACCCTGATTGCAGTTGGAAATTTCGGCTTTTTGTGGAATGGCGGCAAAAAAGAACAGTCCACGCTCAAATGGATTGGTAAGCGGAAGTACCAGGTCCTTTTTGTGGAAGGCTGGTATGAGAACTACGATGAACTGGAGCAGCATGAAGTTGTTGACTTTGCCGGTGGAAAAGCCCGGCTGATATCAGGAAACCTAATGCAGCTGATGCGTGGAAATGTCTATCATATCGAAGGACACAGTATTTTCACATTCGGCGGTGGGGAAAGCCCGGACCGGGAAGATCGCGTGGAAGCGGGAACCTGGTATGAACATGAGCTTCCCACGGCGGACGAACTCAATTTTGGGTTGGACAATCTGGAAGCGGAACATAATCAGGTTGATTATATTCTCACCCATGAGGCGCCGTGGAATATCAAACGATTTTTGGACTTGGATGAGAGTGATAAAAATGTCCTTCAGTTTTATTTTGATCAATTGGAGGCACATATCCATTACCGGCACTGGTTTTGCTCCAGTTTGATGCGGGACAAGGTGATTCCACCTCAGTATACCTGCATATACCGGCATGTCATCCGTTTAGGGGAAGAATTGAAATAGGGCAATTGCAGCCCTGTATATTCTGGGTATCTTGATATTGTTTTATAAAAATGAGAAAACCCCCTGGGAATGGAATTCCATTCCCAGGGGGTTTTCTCTTCCCCCCACGGTCATGCAGAAGTGAGTCCCAAATGGTTTTGTAACATGTTCACCTAGTTTTCATTTTAAAACAAGCTTTTATTATTGACTTAAAGTTTAGTTTAAGTTTTAAAATGAGGTCCAAAAGGAGGGACTGCATGGATCAGTGATACAGAGAACCCTTGAATATGTTTTTTAGAATGGTCCGTATTTATCCCAAAGGAAGTTTTTGAATTGCAAACAGAAATCGTCTCCGGATATGGAAGGAGGAATTTTTATCAAACGGTTTTTCTTTTTGCTGTTGTGTATTGCACTGTTATTGAATAGTTGCCAGGCAAATCCAGTTTCTGTACCGAATGAACCAGATCTTTCGTCTGCTGCGGTTTCTACAGAAAATGGGGAAGGTACCGGTACACAGGTATGGGAAGAATCCAAAACAGTTGTGGAAACAACCCCTTATATTGACCAGGTGGTGCAGCAGACGATTGAAAAAATAACGATGCCGGATATGAGTGAGTATGAAAAAGCAAAGGCTGCTTTTGATTACCTGATTGAGACCACATACTATGAGGATCCCATTGGCATGGATGTCTGGCGTATTCGGGATAAGACGAAAAACCCAACTTATACCTTTTTGGAAAATAGGGCACTGAGCGTCCTGCTTTATGGAAAGGGTTACTGCATGGACTATGCTTCCGCCCTGGTTTTGCTCTTGCGCGGCATGGGGATGGAAGCAGTATATGTTCCTGGATTGACCTATTCAGCAGAAGGGGCTTATGTGGATCATGCTTGGACTATTGCAAAAATCGATGGCGTCTGGTACCATCTGGACAGCCAGTTGCAAGATGAAATTTCCAGAAATCATTCTATCAGTTATTTGTACTTTATGAAAAGTGATGCTACTATGAGAGCTTCCCATCGCTGGGGACAAAACTTGATTGATTCTGGTTTGTTGACTGAAGAACAAAATGCGGAAATTGCCAAAGGGTATTTAGCACCGGAATGTCCCCGGGATTATCCTACACCGAAAAGAAGAGAATATACTCCTGTTCCAAGTCAGGATTCTGAAGAAATTTTGTCACAGCTTGAACAGGAACGCCGACAGTATGAACAAGAACATGGCCCACTTGCACCTTTGGAATTGGATTTGGCCGTTCCAGTATTCGGTTTTGGGAGTTTTGGTCCTCCCGATTAAACATGAGTGTAAAAAACTTTTAAAAATGGCAGTGCCCCCGGACATTTTATGTGCCCGGGGGCATGGGTTTCCAGCAAAAAAGTTTGGATATTATAAAAAGTAAAGACGAAAAAGAGCAATCCATATTTTTGTCTAAAGAGGTAGAAGAAAAATTACAAAATAACACATTTTGTGGGATTGACTAAGAACATATGTTTGATGTATAATGAACTCGGAAAGGGGAAGAAATATGGAGCGGACAATTTTACATTGTGATCTCAATAATTTTTATGCATCAGTGGAATGCAGGGATCGTCCGGAATTGTCCCATGTCCCAGTTGTTGTGGGAGGGGATATGAGGACGCGCCATGGGATTGTCTTGGCCAAAAATGAGATTGCTAAGAGTTATGGAATCCGTACAGCGGAAACCCTATGGCAGGCTTACCAGAAATGCCGTTCCCTGGTGGTCGTTCCTCCAAGGATGGAAGAATATTTAAAGGTTTCCCGACGGGTGAGGAAAATATATTGTGATTATACGGATATGGTAGAGCCTTTTGGAATTGATGAGTGCTGGCTGGATGTGACCGGTAGCTTCCGTTTATTTGGAACCGGAAGGCAGATTGCCGATACTATCCGGGAAAGGGTACGCAGAGAAGAAGGGGTCTGCATTTCTGTAGGAGTCAGTTTTAATAAGATTTTTGCAAAACTTGGCAGCGATTATAAAAAACCAGACGCCGTAACAGAATTTCCACGTGGCCGAATGGAGGAACAAATTTGGCCTTTGGATGCTGGGGAGATGCTGGGAGTGGGAAAAGCAACACGGGAAAAACTTGGACGTATGGGAATCCATACAATTGGGGATATTGCCCATGCAGACCGAACGCTGCTCAAATCCATGCTGGGAAAACTGGGGGATACTCTTCATGAATATGCCTGCGGGATGGAACATTCCCGCGTTCGATTTGAATATGAACGGATACCGCCAAAATCAGTTGGACATAGTTCTACCTGTCCACAGGATCTGAAATCCGCTGAGGAAATCCATCGAGTGTTGTTGGCGCTGAGCGAGGAGGTATCCCGGAAACTCCGAAGAGAACATCTCTATGCATTTTCTATTTGTCTGATATTAAAAGATACCTCTTTGTCCACCATGGAACACCAGTGCCGTTTAGAGGAACCTACACGGGGAGTACGGGAAATGATGCAGGCGGCGGATAGGCTTTTATTCCAATCCTACCGGTTTGCACGCCCTATTCGAATGGTAGGAATCCGTGCAAGTACTTTGGTACGGGAAGAGGAATATGCGCAGACTTCCCTGTACCTGGATGCGCAGATGAGAGAGAAAGAGGAGCGGATCGATCGGAAAATTGACGCACTGCGGGAGCGCTTTGGAAAACAAGTCATTCAAAGGGCGAGCTTGCTGAAGGGATGGACTCCCTCTGTGCGTCCAGAGATAGAAGAATCTCTGCCAGGCAATTTGTATAAATAACGGCATCACTCACACTGCAGCAATGCAAACTCATGGATGGATGAATTATTATTTGTGAATACCTCCTGTTGACAAGAAAAAGTATTTCTTTGCAAAGAAAAGCAAACACTGGAAAAGGCAAAGGATTCGACATGCTCTTGACATAACTTGCATATGCCCATTATAATAAACAAGAAAGCCCAAAAATGGGTCCAGGAAAATGAAAAAGTGTTTCTCATAAAGGAGATGGCATCCATGAGTGAAAGTTGTAACCATGATTGCTCCAATTGTTCTGTCAGTTGCAGTGAACGCCAGAACCCGTCTGATTTTGTGGAAAAGCTCAATGAGCTTAGCCATGTCAATAAGGTTATCGGTGTTGTCAGCGGCAAGGGCGGAGTAGGAAAATCCCTAGTTACCTCCCTGATGGCAGTTCTAATGAATCGAAAAGGCTACCATACTGCGGTGCTTGATGCAGATATTACCGGTCCATCCATCCCAAAAGTATTTGGGATTCATGAACGTGCAAAGGGCGGCCAATTGGGCGATAAATATGTGATTTATCCGGAAAAAACCAAAACAGGAATTGATGTGATGAGCGTCAACCTTTTGCTGGAAAATACCACAGATCCCGTTATTTGGCGTGGCCCCATTATTGCGGGCACGGTCAAACAGTTCTGGACGGATGTCCTCTGGGATAATGTGGACTTTATGTTTGTCGATATGCCTCCGGGAACTGGAGATGTCCCATTGACCGTGTTCCAGTCCATCCCGTTGGATGGTATCATCGTTGTGGCGTCTCCGCAGGATCTGGTTTCCATGATTGTTACAAAAGCGGTCAATATGGCGAAGATGATGAACATTCCCATCCTTGGCCTTGTGGAGAATATGAGCTATGTCCAGTGCCCGGACTGCGGGAAAAAGATCAGCCTGTTCGGAGAAGGACATCTGGATGAAGTTGCAAAGGAACATGGAGTGGAGGTGCTTGGTCGTCTCCCGGTTGATCCAAAACTTGCAAAGGCGTGCGATGCCGGTGCAATTGAGCTGTTTGAAGGAGATTGGCTGGACAGCGCTGCTGATAAAATTGAACAGATGAAGTGATTAGAATCCCTCCCATAATCTCGGGAGGGATTTTATATTGTTTACAGACTGGCAGAAATACCGATGTGATTTGACAAATCCATCTCGAATTTACAAAAATTGACAAAAGAATCAATTGACAAACCCTGGTAGCTGTAGTACAATGCTGACAAGAAGCCGAAAATCAGCAGAGGAGCCGACGGTATGCCGGCCATATGAGGAGAAGAACATGCCATATTGCAGTGCGACGGATGAAGAACTTGTGCAGTTGTGGCGCAACGGCTGTGATGAGGCAGAAGTAGAACTGATCCGTCGGTATCTTCCCAAAATCCGCGCCTATGCGTCCCGGTTCCGTTTTTCTGGCATGGAACGGGACGACCTGGTGCAAGAAGGGCTGATTGGCTTTATCAAAGCAATTTCTGCTTATCGGGATGAAAATATTTCCGGTTTTTCTGCATTTGCGGGGGTCTGTTTTCGTAACAGCATTAAATCCGCAGCGGCAAGGGCGTTGGAAGATAAAAACATTCCGCTGAGCAATTATCTGTCACTGAGTGACGATAGTATCGGAAATCTTCCCGATACGTTGCAAAGTTCCATTTTTGTCGATCCTGAACAAACAGTGATTCGCCGGGAACTCCTGGACGAAGCACTGAGCAAAAACTCCGGTGTACTTTCCGCTTTTGAAAAGCGCACGCTCACCCTGTATTTAAGCGGTTGTTCCTATGGCGAGATGGCAAAAAAGCTTGGCTGTTCCCCAAAAAGTGTGGACAATGCCCTGCAACGTGTAAGGCGTAAACTCAAGGCCGTTTCTTAGCATTGGCGGCTGACAGACTTTTCCCACAAACCGGACGGCCGGTTATCATATGCCCTCGGTAGCTTAAAGACAGAGCGTTGATCCAAAAAGCATCAAAGGTGTCGGTTTAATTCCGTCCATGGGCGCAAATTTTCAAAGCGAGGTATGAAACATGTTCCAGGACAAAACATTAGTATGCAAAGAATGCGGAGCCGAATTCGTCTTCACAGCGGGCGAGCAGGAATTCTATGAATCCAAGGGTTTCGTCAATGAGCCGCAGAGATGTAAGGCGTGCCGTGACGCCCGTAAGAATGCTTCCAGACCGGAAAGAGAGATGTTTACCGCTGTCTGCGCAAGCTGTGGAAAAGAAGCAAAGGTTCCTTTTAAGCCGCGTGAGGATCGCCCGGTTTACTGCAGTGAATGTTTTGCAAAGATGAAAGAAGAAAATAATTAGTCTTGTTTTATCAAAGAGGACAGCTCAGGCTGTCCTCTTTTTATGGACAGGCAGGAATGTTAGGTAAATTTTGGACCAGCACATAAAATATACAGCGCCACTCCAGGATTTCTGGCACAAATGTATATTGAAATTGTATAAGTTAATCCTTATAATAGAAACTATCAAAGTGGACAAAGCCGGGATAGTTTGCCCGGCGGCAAATAAAAGGAGGAACTCTTTTCATGGCTAACAGAGTAACAAAAGATACTTTAATTGGTGAAGTTCTTGATATGGATATGCAGACTGCGGCTTATTTCCTGGAAATGGGGATGCATTGCCTTGGCTGCCCGGCTTCCAGAGGGGAAACTTTGGAACAGGCCTGCATGGTCCATGGCGTCAACTGTGACGAGCTTGTCAACGAAATCAACAAATACTTTGCAGCAAGCGAAGTTATCAAGAAATAGCCTGTTTTTTAAAAGCGCCGCATCAATCTGCGGCGCTTTTTTGTCTTGTAGTTACCAGAAGAGATAGGGAATGTGGTATATAGGAGCACAATCCGAGTTGAAACAAAATATCTCCTTGTTTCGTGGTTTACTCTAGAAGATTTTTTGCAAATATACACGAATTTCCAGAGTAGTAATGAAGTGTGAAAATGGAAAGATATTCATCTATTCATAGTACTGCAGCTGTTATCCATGCTGTATGGTAACTATGTTTTCAAAAGTTGCTAAAACCTGTCATGGCGTTCTGGTATTTGCTATTTTAAAACGAAACGGTGAGCATTATCTTACATCTCGTTGTGTAAAAAAACACCGAACCGGAATTTCCGGTTCGGTGCGGACATTACAAAAACCTGGCAAACGCAGCCAAACATCGAATAAAAGGTTCGTAATGTCAAGCATAGTATCGCCTTTTTGTAGGGAAATTATACGCACTGGACAGTTGTCCAATATTTTACACAATTTTAGTTGCAAAACATCCGACGTTGTGATACACTGATGAAAGTGTTTTACGCAAATTGATGGAGGTGCCAATTTTGAACGTTTGGGAAATTGTGAGCGGCATTTTGCTGATTATTACCTGCGTGTTGCTGATTATCATCGTGGCTATGCAGTCCAACCGCAGTGAACAGGGTATGAACGCAATTACCGGAGGGGACAGCTCCGATTCTTATTTTAGCAGAAACTCTGGAAGAACCATTGATGCAATTTTAGCTCGGTGGACCAAAATTTTTGCTGTGGTTTTGTTTGTCCTCACCATTGCAATTAACATTGTTTCTGTATTTTTTAAATAAGATTTCAGAACGTCCTGTGTTGCTGGCAGGCCCTGCGTATTACGCAGGGCTTTTTGTATTTATAACAAGAAAGTTTATAATGATTTTTTGCTTTATTCGCAATTGTATGACTTGGAATGGATAAAATACCAATATGGAACAGAAAGAAGGGTTATGGATGAAAGAAAAATTATTACAGATTTTGCGGCGCAGCAAAAAAATTCCCCTTACATTCAAAGAACTGCGGAAAAAACTGGGTGGAAAACGGATTTCTCAGGCCCAGCTTTTAAAAAACCTCAACGCCTTGGTTTCTACAGGAGAGGTGGTCTGTTACCAGGGAAAATATCGCCTAACAGAGTATACGCCATTTGAAAAGGCAGTGATCAGCCGGGTGAATGGGACATTTGGGTTTGCAACTTTATTGGAAAAAGAAGGGGAGGTATTCCTTCCCGGAAAATACCTGCTTGGCGCAATGCCGGGAGATACTGTATTGGTTAAGTTGGAGCCGACTCAGCGTTCTTCCGATGCGGGACGAGTAGTTTCTATTATCAGTCAAAACGATACGAGTTTCACCGGAGTGTTCCACCGGGATGGAGATATTTGCACAGTGGAACCGGATCGGTCAATCCGGTTCCCGGTCAGGGTTGGAAAAAAACATACCATGGACGCCCGGGAAGGCGATAAGGTCATGGCTCGTATTGTCAAGCGGGGAGAACACCACAGCGATCATCGGGCGGAGATTGTTGAGGTGTTCGGGAATTCTAATCTTGCCAAAGTATGTTGTAAGTCCATTTTGGCGGCGAACCAGGTGGAAGAGGAATTTCCTTCAGAGGTTCTGGCACAGGCGCAGTTGATTGAATCTGCCGGTATTCCACAAAGCGAATATGCAGGCAGGGAAGACTTACGAGGGCTCCCCATTTTTACCATTGATTCCAGTGACAGTAAGGACTTGGATGACGCCATCTCTATTTCCCGGACAAAGACAGGGTACCTGTTAGGGGTGCATATTGCTGATGTCTCACACTATGTTACAGCAAAAAGTCCACTGGACAATGAGGCATTTGAAAGGGGGACTTCTGTGTATTATGCGCAATCAGTTGTCCCAATGCTGCCAGTCGCACTTTCCAATGGGATTTGTTCACTGAATCCACAAGAAGACAGGCTGACTTTTTCCTGTTTTGTGGAATTGGACACGGAAGGCAGAATGCAGGGATACCGTTTCTGCAAATCCGTGATTTGCTCCAGAGTCAAGGGTGTGTATTCAGAGGTAAACCGTATTTTGGATGGGCAGGCCGACGAAGTACTGAAAGAGAAATACGACGGCCTGTTTGAGGAAATTGCCCTGATGGAGGAA
>ERZ1643246.3323-NODE-3323-length-13989-cov-6.392350_pt1 | contig 13989 bp, 12 predicted proteins | sample MGYA00579265_ERZ1643246 | MGnify/ENA primary metagenome ERZ1643246 (study PRJEB29033, sample SAMEA4952261) | chicken gut metagenome | biome: Broiler Chicken; feature: Gastrointestinal Tract; material: Caecum | place: Ireland | collected 2018 | study: Broiler... | reverse complement strand
GTATTTACTACAAAATATATGAACTTTTCAAGGTGCTATAGACAGGCTTTTGACCCCAATATCATTTCTATATTTATATTAGCAAAGGGATGAGAAAATGTCAAATTGTTTATTTGCTAAAATGGTAACAGTTCAGCCTTCCGGCTTCACTGTCACAAAAGCATGCACACAGGCTACGTTTCCTGCAGCCCGGCTCTCTGATTGTCTTTCCTGTTTTTATAGCAAAAGGCATAGCGGAAACTGTACACAAATTTCTGCCTGTGAAAAAAGTATGAAATAGGTTGCCCGCACATCCAAAATGGAATATAATAAGTAACAATGACGCTGTGGAAAAAGAGATTTGGCAGCGTAAGTTGACATAAAATCTGGAGGATCAAATGAAAAAGTTAAGTACAAGAATGGCATGCGGTATGCTGGCAGCGGCTCTGGGCGTTTCCGGACTTGCCGGATGTGGAAATTTAGATGGAACGCAGACGGTTGCCACTGTGGATGGCCAGGAAGTGACGTTGGGACTGGCCAGTTACATTCTCCGTACCGACCAGGCGGAGATGGAGGGATACTATCGGATGCTGGCGCAGAGCTACGGTATGGACGGCGGAGAATACTGGAGTACCGAGACGGAAGAGGGCAGGACTTACGGCGAAGATATCAAGGATAATGTGATGGATACCATCAAAGAACTGTATGTGATGCAGGAACATGCGGAAGATTACGGCGTGAGTATTACCGAGGAAGAACAGGCGGCCATTGATGAAGCGGCAAAAACCTTCATGGACAGCAACGATGAAGAGACGCTGGAAGCCCTGGCAGTTTCCGGGGATGATGTGAAAACGTATATGGAGTTGTATACCATCCGTCAGAAGATGCGGGATCCCATGGTTGCCGATGTGGACCGGGAGGTCTCTGACGAGGAGGCGGCTCAGACCCGCGTGACCTTTGTGGAGGTGTCCACGGAGGGAACGGAGACGGATGAGGACGGCAATACGGTGGATCTGACCGATGAAGAAAAAGCGGAGAAGATGGATCAGGCGCAGCAGATTCTGGACAAGGTGGAGGCTGCGGAGGATCCGGCTTCCGCGGATATGGACGCCCTGGCAAAAGAAGTGGACGAGAACCTGTCTGCGGTGGAGCGAACCTTCAGCTCCAGCGGCGAGGGCGATGAAGCCACGGACCAGGCCATCAAAGATGCGGTGGCGGATCTGGAGGACGGCCAGGTGGTTCCGCAGGTTGTGGAAGGAGAAGACGCCTATTATGTGGTTCGGCTGGATCTGAAATTTGATGAAGAGGCTACGGAGAATGAGAAGAAGCTGATCATCAGTGACAGAGAGGACGAACAGTATGACGATCTGCTTGCGGAGTGGAAAGACGCGGCAGATATGGAAGTGAAGAATGGCGTCTGGAAGAAGGTGAAGGTGACAGACAGCCAGCCCTATGAACTGAAGCAGGAAACTGCGGAAGATACCCAGAATACCGGAGACGCCGACAGTACGGAGACTACCGGTGATGCTGGAAATACGGACGGCACAGGGAACACCGGAGATACCGGAAGCACAGACGGCGCAGATGATGCCCAAACTGCCGATGGTGGGGAAACCACAGACGGAGAATAAACAAGAACGGTATAAAAGCGCCTGATTCGGCAGGATCAGGCGCTTTTGCTGAAAGAGATTTTTGCCGGGATAATATTCCGCCAAAGGCGGCGGAGAGATTTCCCGAAAGAGGAGAAAACACATGACACGACAGGAATTTGAACAACTGACACAACAGGGAGTGATCCTGCTGGACGGAGCCACCGGGTCCAACCTGATGAAAGCCGGGCTTCCCCGGGGCGTCTCCGCAGAACAGTGGGTGACGGAGCACCCGGATGTGCTTCAGGAACTGCAGAGCGCCTATGTGGAAGCGGGCAGCAAAATCGTCTATGCCCCCACCTTCGCGGCGAACCGGATCAGCCTGGCCAATTTTGGGCTGGAGGATCAGGTGGAACGTCTGAATGCGGAGCTGGTGAGAATTTCCCGAAAGGCTGTGGACGGCCGGGCGTTTGTGGCGGGAGATGTGACCACCACCGGCCAGCTGATGGAGCCCAAGGGGGATATGACATATGACCGGCTGTACCACGCCTATCAGGAACAGGTGCGCGCTCTGGCAGACGCGGGGGCGGATCTTCTGGTGGCGGAGACCATGCTGAGTGTGGAGGAAACCATTGTGGCTCTGGACGCCGCCCAGTCCGTCTGTGAACTTCCGGTGATGTGCACTCTTTCCCTGGAAGCAGACGGAACGGCCATGTACGGAGGCAATGCGGTGGAGGCGGTGATTTCTCTCCAGGAAATGGGAGCGGCTGCCGTGGGGCTGAATTGCTCCGTGGGGCCGGATCAGCTGGAATCCGTAGTCCGCAACATGAAGGAAGTCGCTCAGGTTCCGGTGATTGCCAAGCCCAACGCGGGAATGCCGGTGATCAATGAGAAGGGCGAAGCTGTCTACAGTATGAATGCGGAGGACTTTGCGAAATATACAAAAGTTCTGGTGGATGCGGGCGCCGGTATTGTGGGCGGCTGCTGCGGTACCACGCCGGAATATATAAGGAAGCTGGCGCAGACTCTCGGACTGCGCTGACGCGGGAAATGACGGGGGAAATTATGGCAAAAATAAAAGAGTATGATATTGAAGAAATGGAAGAATTGTACGATCTGGGAAAGGCGCTGGCCTCTCCGGTGCGCCTGGAAATTCTGCAGCTTCTTTATGATAAAAGTCTGATCATCGGAGAAATTGCCAAGGAGATGAATCTTCCGGCGTCCAGCGCGGCATTTCATCTGAAGATTCTGGAAAAAGCAGGGCTGCTCAGAATGGAGGAACAGCCGGGAACCCGCGGAACCACCAAGCTGTGTACCAGAAAAGTGGATATCCTGAATATCAATCTGGTGAAAAAAAACGCGGAGATCAATGAACTGGTGAATATGGAAATGCCGGTAGGAGCGTACACCGGCTGTCAGGTGTCGCCCACCTGCGGTCTGTGCGCGGAAGATGGTGTTCTGGGAAATGAGGATATGGAGCAGTGCTTCTATTATCCGGAAAGAATTCGGGCCGGCGTTCTCTGGACGTCTTCCGGATATGTGGAATATAAGTTTCCCAACAAAGTTCCCAAAAAAAGAACGCCCAAGCGGTTGGCTTTTTCCGGCGAGATCTGCTCGGAAGCACCCGGTTACCGGGAGGACTGGAAATCGGACATTACCGTATGGATCAATGGCGTAGAGTGCGGAACCTGGACCAGCCCGGGAGATTTGGGAGCCAGGCGGGGACGGCTGAATCCCCCCAGTATTCCGGACGGCAGTACGCAGTATGGCCTTTGGGTTACCTGGGTGGTGGATCAGGAAGGCTGCTGGATTGACGGAGAACGGGCAGGCGATACGGTCATCGATCAGCTTCATCTGATGGACGCGCCTTTTGTGAAAGTGAGGCTTGGAAATAAAAAAGATGCCCGGTATGTGGGAGGTTTCAACCTGTTCGGAAAACATTTCGGGGATTACGATCAGGATCTGGTGATGACGGTGGAGTATTGAATATGGCGTGCGGCGGCTTTTTTGCCGTAAGAAAGGGAATGGAAAGAGGAACCTGTGGCAGAGGGGTCCTCTTTTTTCTTTTGCAGGAAATTGCTTTTCTGTGAAAGAAAAACGCTCCGCGAAGATCGCAGGATCTGCCCCGGCAAAGCGAGAGTACTGCGGCGGAAGGAAAGATATCGCCTGCGCGTCCCTCCGTTTTTGCTGTCAAACAGTGGAGCGGGGATTGCCTGCTTGTAATCGGCGGACAAAACAAGAAAAATGTTCGTGGAATTATTTTACAAAAAAGAGAAGACGCTTTTGTGGAAAATTACAATTACCAACAGAATGGATTATATGAAGAATGAAAATGAGATTCAATAGAACAGAAATACTGTTTAAATAAAAAACTAAAAGTGAAAAGCATGGTAAAAATGCCGAATAAATCTGAAAAACCTGTTGACAAAACTATAGAAAGTGGTATTATAAGAGCAAATGAAACAGAAATGCTGTTGATAAATACCTGTGATATCATCCGATCAGGTATGAAAACAACAGCAGCTTTGTTACATAGCTTGGCCGAGCGAAAGTAATATGGAAACAAGGAGGAGAAAGATGAAACGTAAAGTATTAGCTACCTTTTTAACGGCGTGTATGGCAGTTGGTATGCTGGCCGGCTGCGGCGGCCAGGGGGGGGGTACAAGCGACTCCGGAACCTCTGATACCACGGCGGAAGATACCGCGGGAGATGACGCTGCGGCAGAAGACAGCGGAGATGCCGCTGAGGGCGAAGCGGATGTAAATGAGGATGGTACCGTCAATAACCCGGAAGCAGTTAAGGTTGATGAGAACAAACTGGTGGTATGGTCCCTGTTCACCGGCGGTGACGGCGAATATTTCGACCGTGTAATTGAGGACTATAACTCCAAGGATCCCACAAAACAGGTACAGCCCATCATGCTGGTTTGGGATGACTATTATACCAAGCTGCAGACAGCAGTTGCCGCGGGACAGGGCCCGGATATCGGAATTTCTCATGCGTCCAAACTGCCGGAGCTGGTAGATCAGGGCGTTGTGGAGCCTCTGAATGATTATCTGGATGAACTGGGAATTGATATTTCCACCATGTATCCGCAGGCGAACCTGGATGCCGTTACTTTTGACGGTGAGATTTACGCCATTCCTTTTGATACCCATGCCGAGATGATGTGGTATAACACCGATATTCTGGCAAAGGCCGGCGTTGAGGTGAACGAGGACGGAACTCTGAACATCGGAAGCTGGGATGACTTCAAAGCGATCCTGGATAAGTGCAAAGCGGTTATGGGAGACGGCGAGTCTGTGATTTCTCTTACAAACAACGGTGATGATCCGTACCGTATCTGGTGGGCGACTTACTTCCAGATGGGCGGAACTCCGCTGGTAAGCGATGACGGAACAGAAGTTACCATGGACAAAGACATTGCTGTGAAAGCCGCGGACTTTGTGAAATCTCTGTATGACGATGGATATGTTGCAGAAGGTATCACCGATCATCAGCAGTTCTTCCAGGGCGGAAAAGCTGCATTCTATTTCGGCGGAACCTGGGGTTACGGCGCGCTGTCTCAGACAGACGGTCTGAACTTCAATGGCATGGCATGGCCGCAGCTGTTTGATCAGCCGGCAAGCTGGGCTGACTCTCACACGCTGATTCTCCCGGTAAATCCGGACAGAAACGAGGAAGATACACTGGCAGCCGTTGAGTTCCTGGTTGGCGCATCCAACGAGGGCGGCATGATCTGGGCGGAATCCGGACAGATCCCGGCGGCAAAGGCTGTAAACGAGAGCGAAGAATTCCTGTCCATGCCCACAAGACAGAACTATGTATCCACACTGGATACCGCTGTAATGCCTACCAAGAACCCGCATTTCTATGCGATGAAGGCCGGCATGATCGAGAGCCTGAATACTTTATGGTCTGGAACAGCAGATTCCGCGACAGCTATCGATTCTCTGTACTCTGAGCTGGAATCCAACCTCAGCTGACAGTAAGCGGAAGTGATGAAGGGGAGCTGCAAAGCTCCCCTTTTTAATCAGAAGAATCCATAAAGAACAGGAGGAAGATCATGAGCAAAGCGAGAAAAAGAAAAACCGCCCTGGTGGCACTGGCTTTTATTCTTCCGTTTTTTGTCCTTTACACGATTTTCACCATCTGGCCGGTGATCCAGGGCTTTTATGTAAGCCTTCACAAATGGGGCCTGATGGGAAAACAGGACTTTATCGGACTGGATAACTATACGAAATTCCTGGGCGATAAAAACTTCTGGGGCGCTCTGAAAAATACGGCGATATTTACCGTAATCACCACCCCGCTTCTGGTAATCACGGCGCTGGTGCTGGCCATCCTGGCCAACCGTGCCACAAAGATGAAAAAAGGGCTGCGTATCATTTACTACCTGCCCAGCGTACTTTCCGTATCCGTGGCGTCTTTCATCGCCAAATACGTATTTTCTCCGTACACCGGACTGATCAATGGTCTTCTGCATACCATCGGCGTGCTTCCGGCAGATCAGGAAATGCAGTGGCTGAACGATCCCGGACTGGTATGGTGGACTATTTCCCTGATGACCGTATGGTGGACCATCGGCTTCAGTATGCTGCTGTATCTGTCTGCTCTGCAGGATATCTCCACCGACATCTATGAGGCGGCGTCCATCGACGGAGCCACCAAACGGCAGCAGCTGTTTTCCATCGTGCTGCCGCTTCTGAAACCCACCACCTGGCTGGTGATTCTGCTTCAGATGATCGCCTGCGTGAAGGTTTTCGGTCAGATCTATATGATCACCGGCGGAGGCCCTGCTTCCAGCACAAGACCCATGGTGCAGTATATTTACGAAAATGCCTTTGAGAAAAACAACATGGGCTACGCGGCAGCCATGTCCTATGTGCTGTTCGCCATCCTGCTGATTCTGTCTCTGGGACAGCAGATGCTTCAGAGAAGGGGGGAAAAATAAATGACAAAGAAAACACCTGGATACTGGGTTCTGAACGTTGTTTCCATCCTTCTGGCACTGATCTTTATCGCGCCGATTTTCTGGGCATTGATGGTATCTTTCCAGAGAGAAGGAAAACCCATCACTTCTGTGGTGGACTGGTTTACGCCGCCCTATACGCTGGAGAACTATCCGAAAATCATCATGAATTCCAGCGTACCCACCTGGCTGATCAACAGTCTGATTATCGCGGTGATCGTTACTGCTCTGACGGTAATCTTCTCCGCCATGGCGGCCTACGCGCTGGCAAAGCTGAAATTTAAAGGAAGCAACGCGTTTTTCATGTATTTCCTGATCGGTATCCTGGTGCCCGGAGAGGCCACCATCGTACCGTTGTTTATCACGGTAAACAGCCTGCATATGATTAATACCTACGCGGGTATGATTCTGCCGTCCATCGCCGGTTCCATGAACCTGATTATCATGATTACCTTCTTCCGGAATCTGCCGGATGAGCTTCTGGAGGCGGCAAAAATCGACGGCGCCGGCGAGGTGCGTATCTTCTTCCAGATCGCGCTGCCGCTGTCCAAGACCATCATCGCCACGGTCTGCATCTTCGCTTTCGTGGGAAGCTGGAACAACTACCTGTGGCCGTTGCTGTGCGCCATGAGCGAGAACCTGTTTACCCTGCCCATCGGTATCCCCACTTTCGCGGGAACGTATTCGGTGGACTATGTACAGCCGCTGACCGCCTGTATGGTGGCGTCTCTGCCGATGATTATCATGTATATCATCTTCGAGCGGCAGATCGTTGCCGGAATTACCTCCGGCGCAGTCAAAGGCTGATCCTATGGCCGGGGAACGAAACCGGTCGGTTGACATCTGCAAGGGAATTCTGACAGTGACCATGATCCTGGGCCATTGTATTCAGTTTTTCGGTTTTGAGGAGGAGGGCCTGCAGAAGATCCTTGTAAATGTCATCAACCTCACCACATTTTCCGGGTTCCTGTTCTGCTTCGGATTCGTTGGAAACCTGGCATACTATGAGAACAGAACCTTCAGAAGAAGCGCCTGGAAGCTGGCGAAAAACGCGGCGCGTCTGCTGATCGCCTTTTATGTGTCCGGCATCGCCTATATGGCTTTCGTGGAGGATAAGATTTTCCGGTGGGATTTCATCACGGAGATTCTTCTTCTGAAACGGTATCCCGGCTGGTCGGAATTTCTGGCGTCCTTCGCGGCCATGATGGCGGCCGGGATCCTGCTGTATCCGCTGATGAAGCGGATGAACGGCTGGATTCTGGCGGGAATCGCCGTCGTAAGCGGCGCGGCCTGTTTTCTTCCTTATGGGGAAATCCACAATTCCTGGCTGGCGCTTCTGGCGGGTTCCTGGGATTTTACCACCTTTCCCATTCTGCAGTATCTGGTATATTTCGCCGCGGGCGTATGGATTTCCAGAAAACGGCTGTGGTGGAAACCACAGATTCTGGCGGTGGTACTGGCAGTCAGCCTGCCCTGTATCGTTCAGTTTGTCACGGAAGGGTATCTTCCCGACCGTTTCCCGCCCTCCGTCTTCTACATTGCCGGAGGCAGTCTGTTCGTCTATCTGGACTATCTGATTGCCGGCGGACTGGAGCGGATCGGGAAAAAGAACCGGGCAGCGGAGGCAGTGTCCGGCTATCTGGAAAGATGCGGAAGAGCATCTCTCCACTATCTGCTTCTGAGCAATCTTCTGATTTTCGCGCTGGACGGATCCTCTTTCAGCTTCCGTTCCAGGGCCTACACCTACGGAGCCTTTCTGGCGATCCTTCTTCTGATTTCTTATCTGAACCAGCTGAGAAATGAGAAAAAGATCCGGAGGGCCGCAGGGTGAATTTTATAAAATGAAAACCGATTCATGGAGGAATAACACGATGAAGTGCTATGTGAAGGATTATCCGAGACCGCAGTTTGTGAGAGACAACTGGGAAAACCTGAATGGAACCTGGGATTTTGGATTTGACGACAGCAACTGCGGCGAGAAAGAAAAATGGTATGAGAATTTCAAAGGCGACAAAAAGATTCAGGTACCCTTTACTTACGAGACAGAACTGAGCGGCATCCAGGATGAGAGCCGTCACGACAACATCTGGTACCGGAGAACCGTTCAGGTGGACGGAAGCCGTCTGGACAAAGACAATTACATCATTCATTTTGAGGGCAGCGATTTCGTCACCAAACTGTGGGTCAACGGCCAGTATGCCGGAAGCCACAGAGGTGGATACGCCCGGTTCACCTTCGACATCACCGGCCTGGTGCATGACGGGGAAAATGAGCTGGTGGTGAAGGTGGAGGATTCCTTCGACATGCAGCAGCCCAGAGGAAAACAGCGCTGGATCGACAACAATTTCGGATGCTGGTATGTGCAGACCACCGGTATCTGGAAAACCGTGTGGACCGAGTACGTTCCCAAGGTGAGCCTGGATTCCGTGAAAATGACCCCCAACCTGGAGGATTACAGCCTGGAAGTGGAGTACAATGTAAATGCTCCCGAGTGCATGATGAACGGCGACCTGATGGTGGAAGCGGTGGTTTCCTTCAAAGATATGGTGATCAACCATACGTACACCGCCATGATGGCCGGTCATATGCAGACCAAAATCGACATGGACGTGAAGAAAGCGGACTGTCTGGAGTGGACGGTGCAGACCTGGAGCCCCGAGGAACCCAACCTGTACGATATTGAATTCCGTCTGGTGAATAAGGGCGAGGTGCTGGATCAGGTGGGATCTTATTTCGCCATGAGAGAGATCCGCATCGACGGACCCAACATCCTGCTGAACGGCCGCCCGCTGTACCAGAGACTGATCCTGGATCAGGGTTACTGGGGACCCTCCCATCTGACCCCGCCCAGCGAGGAGGCGCTGATCGAGGATATCGACAAGATCCACGCCCTGGGCTACAACGGTCTGAGAAAACATCAGAAGACAGAGGACGAGCGTTTCCTGTACTGGTGTGACGTGAAGGGTATGCTGGTGTGGAGCGAGGTTCCCGCTTCTTACCAGTACACTGACTACGCGGTGGAGGAGTTCACCACAGAGTGGATGGAGATTGTGCGTCAGAACTACAACCATCCCTGTATTATCACCTGGACGCCTTTCAACGAGTCCTGGGGCATCAGCAAGGTGGAGACCAACCGGATGGAGCAGCACTTCACCGAGGCCATTTACCATCTGACCAAGAGCTTTGACAAACACCGCCCGGTGATCGTCAACGACGGATGGGAGCATACGGTGTCCGATATCATCACGCTGCATGACTATGAGGAAGTGGGCGAGATCCTGAAGAAACGTTATACAGAGTTCAAAGATGAGATTATGACCACCGAGGTATACCACAGCAACCACAAGTCCGCCTTCGCCAACGGCTATGAATATAAAGGACAGCCGGTAATCATCAGCGAGTACGGCGGAATCGCCTTCAACAACGATGATTCCGGATGGGGCTATGGAAATAAAGTAAATACCAAAGAGGATTTCATCCGCCGGTTTGACAATATCACCACGGCAGTGAAAGAGATTCCTTATGTGTGCGGTTTCTGCTATACCCAGGTTTCCGATGTGCAGCAGGAGATCAACGGACTGATGGATATTAACCGGAACTTCAAAGTGGAGCCGGAAGTGATCAAGGAGATCAATGAGAGAAAAGTAGGATACTGGAGATCCTTTATGTAAACTGAATCATAGCTGCGGACGGTTCCGGCGGGGAATACCGGCGGAATCGTACCGGCTGTGAAAACGCTGCGGCGGGTAAAAAAGCAATGTGATAGATTGGTATTTGTATCACGTTGCTTTTTTTACACAAAAATTGCCGGGAATCGTAATTTTGAAGGCGGGAAATGGGATATTCCGGGCGGCAAGGTGGAAGCCTTTGAAACGCCTCAGGAAGCTGCCATACGGGAAACCGAAGAAGAGATTGGGCTGAACGTACGGGTCAAAGGTGTGATATTTGAAAGCTCTAATTTCGATACAGAGAAAAATCAGGTGTTCACTACACTGGTATATTTGTGCGACTCTGAAAATAACGGCAGGATGAAGCTGAACCTTGAAGAGCATGATGAATATAAATGGTCTGCGCCGGAGGATATTCTTGATATGAAAGAGGAGGAGTTAGTGCCTTATATGAAAGGGATGATTCTGGCTTTTAAAAGAATGAAGGCTTATTGACAATGAATTTTGAAAGTATCAAAGCATCCGAATTAAAGAAGGTACAGGCATGAAAAAAATTGTAACAGTAACTGTGGACAGAAAGATGGGCACCTGCCATCCGGAGCATCCTGATATTTTCTATGAAATCAATTATGGATATATCAAGGGAATCCCCGCTCAGGACGGGGAAGAACAGGATGCCTATATCATTGGCGTGGATGTACCGCTGGATACCTTCACCGGCGAGGTGATCGCTGTGATTCACCGGAAGAACGATGTGGAGGGAAAATGGGTGGTGGCCCCGCCCGGATCTCATTTTGATCAGGAGGAGATCCGAAGACTCACGAATTTCCAGGAAAAATATTTCGACACAGAGATTGAGCTGCTGTAGCAGCCAAGAATCAGCGGATGGGGGAATTTTACATATGAAAAAAATGTTTCAGAATCCGGTTTTAGACGGCCTTGCCGACCCGGATGTACTTTTCTGGCAGGGCACCTATTATCTTTACGCCACCAATACTGCCATCAAGGAGGGGGATCCTCTGGGATTCCGTGTCTACACCTCCACAAATCTGGTGGACTGGCAGGATGCGGGGATGGCTCTGCGGGCGGAGGATTCCTGGGGTGAAAAGCAGTTCTGGGCGCCGGATATCGTGGAGAAGGACGGGAAGTTCTATCTTTCCTATTCGGTGGAGGAGCACCTATGCGTGGCGGTGAGCGATTCGCCGCTGGGGCCTTTTGTGCAGCCGGTGAAGGAACCGCTGCACCGGGAGATCAAAGAGATCGATAGCCATTTTTTCCGGGACGCGGACGGAACCTGGTATCTGTATTTTGTCCGGTTCCATGAAAATAATGAGATCTGTGGCGCGAAGATGACGGAGGATCTTATGGGGATTCAGGAGGACACCCTTACCCGGCTGCTGGTGCCGGGGGAGGCGTGGGAGTGTCAGAAATGGCCGGTGTGTGAAGCTCCTTATATGATACTCCATAAGGGAACGTATTATCTCACCTATTCCGGCAGCCATTTTGAGACGGATTACGGTTCCGGGTACGCGGTGGGGGATTCGCCGCTGGGGCCCTTCCGGAAATATCAGGGGAACCCGGTGCTGCGTTCCGGGAAGAAAATTCATGGCGTGGGGCACCACTGCATCACCCGGTCGCCGGATGGGAAGGAGCTGTTTATTCTTTATCACTGTCACTGCGATGAGGCCCGGGCCAATCCCCGGCGGCTGTGCGTGGACCGGCTGCGGTTTGTGCCGGGCGCGGACGGGGTGGATGTGATAAAGGTGGACGGGCCCACGGAGGAAGCGCAGGAATATTTCTGGTGAGGGGAGGAGCTTTGAATGACAAATGACATGACCACCGGCCGTCCGCTGCCGCTGCTGGTGAAGTTCGCCATCCCGCTGACTCTGGGAAATATCCTGCAGCAGCTGTACAATGTGGCGGATTCGGTGATTGCCGGGCAGTTTATCGGGGTGGACGCCCTGGCGGCCATCGGGAGCGCGGGACCGTTGATGTTTATGGTGACCGGATGGCTCAACGGCCTCACCAGCGGATTTGCGGTGCTGCTGTCCCAGAGCTTCGGGGCAGGAAAGAAGGAGGAGCTGCGCCGCTACGCGGCGCTGTCGGTGACAATCAGCTTTGTGGTGACTGTGGCGCTTACAGCCATTTTGCTGGCGGCCAACCGGACGATTCTGGGATGGATGAATGTGCCGCAGGAGCTGATGGGGCAGACCTGGCGGTATACGGAGGTGATTTACGGCGGCCTTCTGGCTACCTGCGCCTACAATGCTCTGAGCGCTGCCCTGCGGGCGCTGGGAGACGGGAAGACGCCGTTGTATTTTCTGCTGCTGGCCTCTGTGCTGAATGTGGCGCTGGATATCATTTTCATCGTATCCTTTGGCATGGATGTGGAGGGCTGCGCCTGGGCCACGGTGATCGCCCAGGGATTTTCCGCGGTCTGCTGTCTGTTTTATATCGGGAAGAAATATGAGATCCTCCGGCTTTCCCGGGCGGATTTCCGGTATTCCGGCAAACGGGTGGGAGAGCTTCTGGCGCTGGGCGTCCCCATGGGGCTGCAGTTTTCCATCACCGGCATCGGTACGGTGATTCTGCAGGGCGTGGTCAATACCTTCGGAGCCGTCTGCATGGCCGGGTATTCCGCCGCCAACAAGCTGCAGAATATTATCTGGATCATTTACTTTTCTCTGGCCACGGCGGCGGGAACGTTCGTGGGCCAGAATATGGGAGCGAAACGTATGGATCGGATCCGGCAGGGTGTCCGGACTGCTCAGTGGATGATTCTGGTATGGAGTGTGGCGGCTATCGCCATGGTATATCTGGCGGGGCCGTTTATGCTGCGACTGTTTGTGGACGCTTCGGAGACGGCGGTGATCGACGCGGCCCAGACCTTTTTCCGGGTGTCCGGCTGGGCGTATCCGTTTCTGGGAAGCCTCTGCCTGTACCGGAACGTGATTTCCGGGATGGGAAATGGCTGGATTCCCATGCTTGCCGGGGTGGCGGAGCTGCTGGCACGCTGCCTGGTGGTGGGGATTGTGTCCGGATGGGGGAGTTATGCGGCTGTATGCTTCGCGGATCCGGTGGCGTGGGTGGCCTCCGTAATTCCGCTGGTGCCCTATTATCTCTGGCGGTCAAGAAAATCCGCGGATGCTCTTCCGCGGCAGGCGGAGAACGGAATTTTATGAGAAAAGTAGGAGAAGGTTATATGAGCAAATCGTACAAGGAAATGAACGAACATGAAAAAATGCTGGCGGGCCTGCCCTATCACGCTTACCGGGACGGTCTGCCCGAGATGCGGATGGCCTGCAAAATCCGGCTGCGTCAGTTTAACACCTGCCCGCCGGAGGATCTGAAGGAGCAGGACCGGCTGATCCGGGAGATCATGGGAAGCGTGGGGGAGCATATCGAGATTTTTCCGCCTTTTTACTGTGATTACGGGAAAAATATTCACATTGGTGATGGATTTTTTGCCAGTTACAACTGTACCATGGTGGACTGCGGGCCCATAATCATCGGGGATGACACCATGATTGCTGCCAATGTGACCATTACCGCCGCCGGGCATCCCATCCATCCGGAGCCCCGGACGCAGGGGTATGAGTACGGCATCGAGACGGTGATCGGCAGCCGGGTGTGGATCGGGGCCAACGTGGTGGTGAATCCGGGAGTCCATATCGGGGATGATGTGGTGATCGGATCCGGCAGCGTGGTGACGAAGGATATTCCCTCCGGGGTGGTGGCGGCGGGAAATCCCTGCCGCGTGCTGCGGGAAGTGACGGAGGA
>ERZ1643246.3322-NODE-3322-length-13994-cov-5.783342_pt1 | contig 13994 bp, 12 predicted proteins | sample MGYA00579265_ERZ1643246 | MGnify/ENA primary metagenome ERZ1643246 (study PRJEB29033, sample SAMEA4952261) | chicken gut metagenome | biome: Broiler Chicken; feature: Gastrointestinal Tract; material: Caecum | place: Ireland | collected 2018 | study: Broiler... | reverse complement strand
GTCGTCTCATCATCGACGGCACTCAGGAAGATGACCGGTCGTCCCATTTGCTTCATTCGCCGGCAGATGGTGAAGCCGCTGCCATCCGGCAGCCCCAGATCGATGATGCCCAGATCACAGTCACTCGTCTCCAGGTGGTGAAGGGCCTGCCGGACGCTGGCGGCCATGACGACCTCATAGCCCTCCCGCTGCAGGGAATAGGTCAGTCCGGCGGCGATCGCCGCATCGTCTTCCACAAATAATATACGCATGGTGCTCACCTCATTTATCATCAGTATAGCACAGATCCGCGGGCGTTACGTGATGGAACTGTAAGAGAAAGACCGGGCAGTTGCCCGGTCAGATACATTCACTGATCCAACGGTGTTCGCTCATCTGCGGCGGGTGTTTCATCATCAGCAGCGGGATGTCCTGGTGGCTGCCTTCGATCGGCGCATCCGCATCGCTGATGACACACAGCGTCTTGCCTTCCTGGGCAAGCAGTCCCAGCATCTCCTGTAACGTCGATGCATCGGCATAGATGATCTCGCTGATTGTGACCGTCTCTGCCTCTTCTGTCACGCTGGCATAGCCCAGCACCTGTCCGTCCTTTACGTATTGCACGCTTTGGGCACCGCAGACCTTCTGGTATGGAAGCCAGAAGTCTGTATAGTAATGCACATCCCGGATGCGCCAGCCGTCAAAGCGCTGCATGAACGCTGTGTAGAGCTGAGCGCAGTCCTCCGCCTGCGCCGGGATCAGCTCACCTGCGTCCGCCGCTTTTGGCGGGACACTGAGGACGGTGCGCTTGCCGACATGGGTGATCGCATAGCCATATGGCACATACAGATCCCAGTCATACGCCTGCAGCATCATGCTCTCCTGTGCGAATTCCTGATCGAGGTGACGCATCAGCAGATGCAAATAGCCACAGCCGCGAAAGCCCTCTGCGACCGCAACACCTTCCAGAAAACGGATCGTCTGCACATGGCCACCGACGGACATCTGCCAGCGCGGGATCATGCACATGGCAATCAGCGTATCCTTTGTCGTGATGATCCGACAGTCGGCCGGATCATAGAGATGCGTGAAGTAAAAGTCGGCCGTTTCCGGTGTTTCATCCGCAAAGCTCTGTAACCACAGCGTTCGCAGGGCTGTCTGTTCTTCTTCCCGCGGAGGCCGGATCTCCCAGTCTTCAAAGCGTGCGGTGTACTTTAGCGGTATGCGGATGGGGTGCATGTCATGCTTGGCCTTTGCCAAGGCGGGCAACCCCATGTCATCCTCCCGGTTGAGCAGCGTATAGCGGGGATCAGCGGTTTCCAGGTATTGTTTTAAGATGGCGACATACAGTCCGCGGATGTTGCGATTTGCCTTTTCCACATGAATATCCAGCATATGATCCGTGAGCGCAGAAACGATGGAAAAAGCCTCCAGCTTGCCATCGATCGTAATGACACCGCCTTCCAGCCCCAGTTCTTCAAAGTGATCCATCAAAAACCGGATGCCGGCTTCTTCTTCCCGGATCCCGAAGATGTCCTCATGATCGTCCTGCCACTCTTTGAGAAAGGTGAGGACGTCATCAAAATCCGCCGGTGTCAGCCGGTGAAATTCGTAGCGGTCTCCATACTGCTTGAGAAACGCATTGTAATGGTTGCGGCGCTTCTGCATCTTTTTACCGCTGAGGGTCTCCTGCTGCCTGCGGTCATAGATGTAATCCTTGCCATCCCACTCCCTGTGAAACAGGATCTTTCCATGATAGTGGTCCTGCAGCCAGTCGCGCCAGTCTCTGGACACGCTGGAGAGCCGAGGCGGGATGCCGTGTTCCCTGCTGTAAGCCAGCATCGCTTCGATGGCTTCTTTTCGATAGGATCCTTCGCAAAAGGGCATGTACCAGTAGATCTGTCCGCTTTCTTTGATCTTGAAATAGGCGAGGGCAAAATGGTCGTACACCTCAAAGTAAAACGGATAGGGTTCCTGCCACATCAGCATCGTCACGATGTTGGCGTTGCAGTCTTCATAGCCGGCCGCTTCGATCCATGGCTGCAGTTCCCGATAATTCTCAATCGTCAATTTTTCCATATGATCAACCTCGTACTCCTTATTATAACCATGACCCGTCCGTTGACAAGTACATTGCCTCGCTCATGCCGCAAACGGCGCGCCACCGGCGATGAAGCCCTTGACGATGCGGGCCATCTCTTCCACCGGCACCTGCATGCCCTCCTTGAGCCACTGTTCCAGGATGGCGATGCAGCCGGAGCTGATGAAGGTGTAGAAGTAATCCATCACCTGCGGATCCCAATGCGGATTTTTGTAGAGATAGGCATGCATGCAGGCTTCCTTGCCGATGGCGACGAGACGAAACAGGAAGTTTTTGTCGCCGTTGGGGCTCAGGGTGATCAGGCACAGCTCGGCATTGTTCTGGATGAGGGAGAAGATCTCGGTGATCATGTCGACCAGATCGACATTGTTGCTGCCGCTCAGCAGCGGCATCATCTTTGCGTGAAATTCCTGTGTCATCTCTTCCTCGATCTGATGCATGAGATCATAGATGTCCCGATAATGTGTGTAAAAAGTGCCGCGGTTGATGCCGGCGCTCTGACACAGCTCCCGCACGGTGATGCTCTGCAGCGGTTTTTCTTTTAACAGCTGCAGGAACGCATGCCGGATCAGGATCTTGGTGACGCGTACGCGGTTGTCTTGTTCTTTCATGGCTTCATGCCCCTTTCTGATGGGTGGACAGTGATCGTGAAATCAACACTTTTTCTGTTCGTGTCTGATTTTTGACAGACCTTGCAGAACTGATGATTGAAAACCATCCCTGCCCTTATTATAATACAAGTAGGAGATAATCGACAACGTGTTGATTATTTAGGGCGGCGAGGTGAGACAGATGAGCGCATACATTGAATTTCAAGATGTAAAAAAAGTATATCAGATGGGCGAGGTATCGATCGAAGCGCTGGCCGGTGTAGATTTTGCCATCGACAAGGGAGAGTTTGTCGTCATTGCCGGTGCCAGCGGTGCCGGAAAGAGCACGATCTTAAATATTCTGGGCGGTATGGACAGTGCGACCAGCGGCACGATCATCGTAGATGGCAATCGTGTCAGTGATTACACACCGAAACAGCTGACGACCTATCGGCGCTACGATATCGGTTTTGTCTTTCAGTTTTATAATCTGGTCCAAAATCTGACGGTCAAGGAAAACGTCGAACTGGCCACACAGATCTGCAAGCATCCATTGGATATCGATGAGACGATCGCTGCTGTTGGTCTGGCGGATCGTTCTCGTAACTTTCCGGCTCAGCTCTCCGGCGGTGAACAGCAGCGAGTGGCGATCGCCCGTGCCCTGGCCAAGAATCCAAAGTTGCTGCTTTGCGATGAGCCGACCGGCGCTTTGGACTATCAGACCGGCAAGCAGATCCTCAAGCTGTTGCAGGACACCTGCCGGGAAAGAGGCGTCTGCGTCATCGTCATCACACATAATCTCGCTTTGACTGCGATGGGCGACAAGGTCATCAAGGTGCGCAACGGACGCATCGAAAGCATTGAACGCAACGAACATCCTCTGCCGGTCGAAAGGATCGAATATTGATGGGCAGTGCATTGTTGAAGGATATCCTGCGGGAGATCAAAAAAAGTCTGGGACGCTTTTTGTCCATCCTGCTCATCGCAGCGCTGGGCGTTGCCTTCTTTGCCGGCGTGAAGGCCAGCGTGCCGGATATGAAATATACGGCAGATGCATATTTTGATGCATACAACATGCAGGATATCCAGCTGATCTCCACCGTTGGCTTCACCGAAGAGGATGTGGAAGCCATTCGCGGTATCGAAGGCGTGCAGGGCGTACATGCGACCTATACGATGGATGCGGTGACGACCAAAGACTCCAGACAGATCACGCTCAAGGTCATGACGATGCCACAGCTGGATCCGGATCCGGATGATCCGGACTATATCAACCAGGTGCGTCTGATCGAAGGACACATGCCGCAGAAAAGCGGGGAATGTCTGGTGGAGGCGGACCGTCTTAAGGCCAGTGGGCTGACGATCGGTGATACGATCACGCTGTCCACGGGAACAGATGAAGACATCAGCGAATATCTGAATCAGGATACATTTACGATCGTCGGTACGATGTATACCCCGGTCTATCTTTCCTATGAGAAGGGATCGACGACGATCGGCAGCGGAACGATCGACAGCTTCATCACCATTCTCGATGAAGACTTTGCCCTGGATTATTATACGGAAGTCGACGTGACGATCGAAGGAGCCAAAGCGTACAATTCATATGAAGATGTTTATTTTGATGTGACCGATCCGGTGAAGAGCCGCCTGGAATCGCTGGGATTGGAACGTGCGGATCTTCGCCTGGATGAGATCAAGGCGGCGGCCACCGAAGAGTATGAGGACGGTGTCGCTGAATATGAGCAGGCGGTGGAGACGTTCAACACGCAGATCGAGGATGCTCAGCAGCAGCTTGACGATGCGGAAAACCAGCTGGTCATCTCTCAGGCAACGCTCAATTCCTCGCAGCTGTATGCCCAGCAGGAAGTTGCCAGCGGGGAGAGCCAGCTTGCCATGCTGGAGAGCATGCTGGAAAGCGCAAAACAGCAGCAGTCTTCCATGAAGGAACAGCTGCGTGCACAGATCGAATCGCTGCAGACCCAACTGGATTCGCTCAAGGAGCAGCAGGATGAATACGAACAGCTGGTCGAGGAGAACGATCAGAAGATCGCTGAGCTGCAACAGCAGCTGGAAACGGCGGATGAAGCAGAGAAACCGGCGATCGAGGCTGAGATCCGTCTGCGCCGGCAGGCAAAGGAAAGTGCCCAGCAGGCCTATGATGCGCTCGTGTCGACGATCACTACGCTGCAGGGACAGCTGGATGCCCTCAAGGAACAGCTGGATCAGACAGATGGTTATATCACGGAGCTGGAGGGCATGCTGGAAGAACAGCGGACACAGCTGGCACAGGCAAAGGCGGCGGCCGATCAACAGATGGAAGAAGGACAGCAGCAGATCGATGACGGCTGGGAAGAGCTGGCACAGGGAAAAGCGGAGCTTGCCCGTCAGCAGGCCCTGGGCGAAGCGGAGCTGGAGCTGGCAAAAGAACGGCTGGACAAAGCGAAGGAACAGATCGATGCGATCAGCGATCCGCAATGGTATGTGCTGGACCGTGAATCGCAGTATTCCTATATGGACTATGGCAGCGTGGCCGACCGCATGGAAGGCATCGCGAAGGTATTTCCGGTCTTCTTCTTTCTGGTGGCGGCGCTCGTGTGTCTGACGACGATGACCCGCATGGTCGATGAGCAGCGCGGCAACATCGGTACGATGAAGGCGTTGGGCTATGGAAAGGGTGCCATCGCTTTAAAATATCTGCTGTATGCGTTTATCGCCGGAGTCGTTGGTTCCATCCTGGGCTGTGCGCTGGGCATGTGGATCTTCCCGACGGTCATCTTCAGCGCATGGAATCTGATGTATAATCTGCCCTCGCTGCAGTTTGTCTTTCAGCCAGGGCTGATGTTCACGGCCAGCGCGCTGGTCATCGGCGTGACGATGCTGGCAGCATTTGCGGCCGTTTACAAGGAACTGATGGAAGTGCCGAGCCAGCTGATGCGTCCTAAGGCGCCGAAGATCGGAAAAAAGATCTTGCTGGAACGCTTCCCGGCTCTGTGGTCCCGCTTCTCTTTTACCTGGAAGGTAACGGCCCGCAACATCTTCCGCTATAAGAAACGCTTCTTTATGACCGTGGTCGGCATTGCCGGATGCAGCGCTCTGCTGGTGGCTGGTTTTGGCATTCAGGACAGCATCTCGGATATCGTTGATAAACAGTATGAAGAGATCTTGAACTACGATGCGCTCATCAGCTTTGAAAGCGATGCGACCATGCTGGAAAAGGATGACTTCCTGCGACAGCTGGAAAGCGATGATCGTATGGAATCGGTCATCGGCGTGGAACAGCTGGCGGTCACGGTCGACAACAACGGGGAAGACAGTTCGGTCTCCGTCGTCGTTCCAAACGATGTGAATGAATTTGCTTCGTTTACCACCCTGCGTCACCGCGGCAGCGAAGAGGCAGTCGCTTTGGGGGATGACGGCGCGCTGATCAGTGAAAAACTGGCAATGAATCTGGGCATCGGCTCAGGTGATACGATCACCATCAAAGACGGAGATGGCGTGGAACGTGATATCAAGATCGCTGATGTCGTGGAAAACTATGTCGGACATTATCTGTATCTGTCCCCGTCTTACTTCCGTGAGGTGTTTGCGGAGCGTCAGAGCGATACAGCCGTATTGGCAAAAACAACATCGACCGACGCTGATTTTGAGACAGCACTGGGGGAGGATCTGATGAGCGAAGAGATCGTGTCTTCCGTTACGTTCTACTCCGGCTTAGCTTCCACATTTGATGATACGATTTCCTCTTTGAACTTTATCGTCGTCGTGCTGGTCATCGCAGCCGGCCTGCTGGCTTTTGTCGTCCTCTATAATCTGACCAATGTCAACATCTCCGAGCGGATCCGGGAGATCGCGACGATCAAGGTGCTGGGCTTCTACGACAACGAGGTCAGTTCCTATGTCTTCCGCGAAACGATCTTCCTGACGATCATCGGCGCGCTGGCAGGTCTGGTGCTGGGCATCGGTCTCCACCAGATCATCATGAGCCTGGCCGAGATGGAGAGCGTCATGTTCGGCCGCAACATCGATGCCATCTCCTATGTGATCTCCTTTGCGATCACGATGCTGTTTGGCATGATCGTCAATCTGGTGATGTATCGCAAGCTGAAACGCGTACAGATGGTGGAGTCGCTCAAATCGGTAGAATGAGAATTTTGTGAAAGAACTTTCAGTGAAAACTGGAAGTTTTTTCTTGAGGCATCCCTTGTTTTCGCTTATAATAAAACCATGCTTTTGTAAGGGGGCCTGCAGGATATGAAAGATGGAAAGCTGATACTGCCGGAGAACTACGAAAACCGGCTGGACTATGTGGCAACGGAGATCGCCATCAAGAACGTAAAAGATCTCTTTGAGCGCCGTCTGGCCTATCATCTGAACCTGATGCGCGTATCGGCACCGCTGTTCGTGCGCAAGGACAGCGGGCTCAACGATAACCTCAACGGGGTGGAGCGGCCGGTCACCTTTGATATCCGTGACATCGAAGGGGATGTGGAGATCGTGCATTCGCTGGCCAAGTGGAAGCGCATGGCGCTGAAGCGGTATGGCTTTGAGGTCAATAAGGGCATCTATACCGATATGAATGCGATCCGCCGCGATGAGGAAGTGGACAACCTGCACTCGGTCTACGTCGATCAGTGGGACTGGGAGAAGATCATCTCTCCGCAGCAGCGCACGCTGGCCCACCTGCAGGAGACGGTCAAAAAGATCCTGCTGGCATTGACAGAGACCCAGCAGCAGCTGTGCAGCGTCTTTGAGAATCTGGAGCCGTTCATCTCACCGGAAGTTTCCTTCATCACTTCACAGGAGCTGGAGGATCGCTATCCGCTGTTGACACCGAAAGAGCGGGAATACGAATACACGAAGCAACACGGGACGGCTTGCATCCTGCAGATCGGCGACAAGCTCAAAAGCGGGATCCCGCATGACGGACGGGCTCCGGATTATGATGACTGGTCGCTGAACTGCGACATCCTGATCTATTATCCGATCATCGATCAGGCGGTGGAGATCTCCAGCATGGGCATCCGCGTCGATTCGATGTCGCTGCTGTCCCAGCTGGAAAAAAGCGGCTGTATGGATCGCATCGCCCTTCCGTTTCACAAGGCGCTGCTGGCCGGAGAACTGCCGCTGACGATGGGCGGGGGCATCGGACAGTCCCGCATCTGTCTGCTGCTGCTCAACAAGGCGCACATCGGTGAAGTGCAGGCAGGCGCCTGGCCGACACCGATGATCGAAAAATGCCGTAAGCACAATATCATCCTGTTATGACAGGGGAAGAGGAGCCGTCGACCGATCGTTCCTCTTTTTTGCGTTTTGGAAGGAAAATGAGCAGAAATGAAAAAAGGGTGGTAATTCACAGGAAAATGGGATATAATAGTATCGCTTTGAGTGTGCCCGTAGCTCAATTGGATAGAGTGTCAGATTCCGATTCTGGAGGTTGCAGGTTCGATCCCTGTCGGGCGCGCCATTTTTTTTATGAAACAGACAAAGCGTTACAGGCGCTTTGTACGATAAAGCAGGCGGTAGACGGCAGACGGGCGCGAGGGAACGGATCTGTCCGTTGCGATGCGCAAGAGGGAGAAGATGCGATGAAAGGATATCTGTTTGACCTGGACGGCACGCTGATCCAATCGATGCATGTATGGGAGGATGCGGTGTTCCGTCTGTTTGAAAAGCTGAATCTGACGATGGATGTCGATGAGGCGCGCGATGTGTTCTCGGCGATGAAGTTCACCGAGGTGCTGGAGGCGATCATCGAACGCTTTGACCTGAAGATGGATGTCGCAGCGCTTTATGATCTGGTCATCAGCGATGTACGGGAACAGTATGCCCATACGGTGCCTGCTGTCGAAGGTGCCGTCGAATAGGTCCGAAACTGCCGGCGGCAGGGAAAACGCATGTGTGTGGTGACCGCCAACGATACGCCGCTGACAGAGATGGTCCTGCAGCGACTGGGCATCCTGGAAGACATGGAATTCATCCTCTCCAGTGAGGAGAGCGGACTGACCAAGCGCACGCCGCAGATGGTGCTGGAGGCCGCACGGCGGCTACAACTGGATCCTTCTGAGTGTGTCATGCTGGAAGATTCACTGTATTCGATGAAATCCGCAAAGCAGGCAGGCTGTTATGTGATCGCTGTCGCCTCTGCGGACCAGGCGGACTACGCACAGATCTGTGCCACTGCGGATGAGGTGCACGAGGATCTGCGGACAGCTTCGATCCGATGAGGGAGAACGAATGGGTTCTTCCTTTTTTAATGGATCAGAAAAATGAAACACTTTTTATCAAAAAGGTGCATTCAGAACAGAACAATTACAGAATATGTTTGAATAAATCGACCGATTTTGAAAATTTTTTCTTCATTCTATTGTATAATGACAGATATCCGCAGGAATATGCAATGAAAAGAAAGGATGAAGCTTGTGGAATTATTGAAACTTCTGGGAATCGTCATTGTCATCGTCGGATTTGTGATGAAGATGGATTCCATTCTGATCATCATGGCGGCTGCCGTCGTGACCGCGCTGGTCAGCGGCATCGATCTGGTCACGCTGCTGGAAACGCTGGGCTCCAGCTTTGTCTCCAATCGTAGCATGTGTACTTTTGTCATCGTTTTCCTCGTTACGGGAACGCTGGAGCGCAATGGCTTGAAACAGGCGGCCAGCGACCTGATGACGAAATTTAAGAATGCGACGGCCGGTGTCGTCATCGGCATCTATGGTGTCTTTCGTCTGTTTTTTGCGGCCTTCAATATCAGCTTCGGCGGTGCGGCCGGCTTTATCCGTCCGATCGTCATGCCGATGGCGAGTGCAGCGGTCGAGCGGGACGGCAAGCCGATCGACCCGGATCATCTCGAACAGCTCAAGGGAATGGCAGCCGGCATGGACAATGTGGCATGGTTCTTTGGACAGGTGCTCTTCGTCGGTACCAGCGGCATGTTGCTGGTGCAGTCGACGCTGGCAGATCTCGGCTATCAGGTCGAATTGCTGGATCTGATGATGGTGCAGATCCCGGTGGCGATCACTGCGGTCGCTGTCGCGATCGTCTATTATTATCTGAAGGATCGTCAGCTGATGAAACGACGTGCGGCAGGAGGTGAGTCCTGATGCGCGATCCGATCGAATATTTCATGAGCGCGGAGGTCACGCTTTCTGATAAGCTGCTGGAGGTCCTGTATCTCGTGATCGGACTGCTGTGCATCTATACGGCCTTTGCCAATCTGAAGGACAAAAAGAATGATAAGAACATCGGAACGTTCATCTTCTGGCTGATGCTGGGTCTGATGTTCGTGCTGGGACCATGGATCCCGCCTCTGTATACCGGCATCCTGATGGTGATCATGGTGTTGGGCCCGATCTTCAAGCAGGTCAAGCGCGGCAGTGAGCCGGAACCGACGGTGGAAGAAACACAGCGCAATTACAGGAAGGTCGGCATGAAGGTGTTCGTACCGGCGCTGTGCATCGGTGTATTTGCGCTGGGCTTTGCCCTGTTTACCTCGATCTCGCCGCTGGTCGGCATGGGGGTCGGCGTCTTTGTGGCGGTGCTCATCCTGATGGTCTACTCGCGCGAGAACAAACCGCGCATCTTCCTGCATGACTGCCGGCGCATGCTGGATATCGTTGGACCGCTGAGCATGTTGCCGACGCTGCTGGCGGCGCTCGGTTCGGTCTTTACCTCTGCCGGGGTCGGCGATGTCATCGCCCAGCTGGTATCCAATATCATCCCCAGCGGCAACATCGTCGTCGGTATCATCGTCTATGCGGTGGGCATGGCCACCTTCACGATGATCACGGGCAACCCATTTGCGGCGATCACCGTCATGACCGTCGGCATCGGTGCACCGTTCGTGCTTTCGCTGGGAGCGGATCCGGTCGTGGTCGGATCGCTGGCGCTGACCTGCGGTTATTGTGGGACGCTGTGTACGCCGATGGCGGCAAACTTCAACATGGTGCCGGTCGCCGTGCTGGAGATGAAGGACAGCAACGGCGTCATCAAGAAACAGGTGCTCATCGGTGTGATCATGCTCGTATTGCAGATCATCTACATGATCGTCATGTGTTAGGAGGACAGGTATGAGAAAAGTGTTGATCACGGGCTTTGACCCGTTTGGCGGCGAAACGATCAATCCGGCGTTTGAGGCGGTGAAGCTGCTGCCGGATCAGATCCTGGATGCGCAGATCATCAAGCTGGAGGTTCCGACCGTATTTGGCAAGGGGCCGCAGAAGACGGTCGAAGCGATCGAAAAGGAACGGCCGGATTTCGTGTTGTGCATCGGACAGGCTGGCGGACGTTCCCAGCTGACACCGGAATTTGTCGGCATCAACTATGCACAGGCCCGCATCCCGGACAATGAAGGCAATCAGCCGCTCAATGAACCGCTGGTCGTCGGCGCTCCGGACGCATATTTCACGCAGCTGCCGGTCTACGCCATGGTGGAGAAGATGAAGGCAGACGGTCTGCCGGCGGCGGTTTCCTACACGGCCGGTACCTACGTGTGCAATGCGATGATGTACTGCGTGCTGCATGCGCTGCATACGAAATATCCGACGATCCGCGGCGGCTTCATGCACGTGCCGTATGCGACGCAGCAGACGGTCAGCCAGCCGGCCGGTACCCCGGGCATGGCTCTGACGGACATTGCCAGAGGCATTGAACGCAGCGTGGAAGCGATCCTGGAGAACCGCGAGGACATCACGGCTGTCGGCGGAGAAATACACTGATGTTTGAAGCGGAACAGCTGGCGGAGCCGATCCTGCTGTGCGGGGTCGAACTTCCAGCGAGCGAAGCGACGATGTTTGAGGATCTGCAGGTGCTGAGCCGGGCATACGCAAAAGAAAAGCCGCAGATCCGTTATCAGAAAAAGCCGGTCTATACGATGGTGGCGACCTCCTCCAGAAGGCTGTTCATGGGGGATGTCGTCGAAAAGAAGAATCCGGGCAGAAAGCATCTGCAGATCCGGAAAGGACAGTGGGTCGTCAAAGTGGCGATCCCTTACCGCATGCAGGCAGCGCTCCCTGCCAAGGTCGCCCGTCTGCGCAAGCAGTTCTATCAGGACTGGCTGCCGGATCAGCCATATACATCTGCATCGTGGCAGGACCTGGAGGTCTATCATTACCGTCAGCGCTATTTCCGCAAGTCGGTCAAGATGGTGATGGAACTGTGGTTCTGCCTGGAACCGAAAGTGAAGGAATAAAAAAGAGGTCATCGAGCGGCGGCTGCTGTTGGATGACCTTTTTCATGCAGAAGCGAAAGGAGATCTGGTCGTGGGAAACGAATGTTGGCTTGAAGGTCGTCTCTCTTCCGTCTTCTGCACCAACAGTATGACAGCGGTTTGTAACAGAATCGTCAGAGAAATGTTTGGATCTTGTAAATGAGGAGAGCGAAAAAAAGCCGTGCGCACCGGCACGGCAGAAATCGGTCACTGTTGTTCAAAATGGCGGATGAGCGCATCGCCCAGTGCGCATGCCAGCTGTTGCTGGAAGTCGGCATCGCCCAGTTTTTCCATGTCATCCGATGAGGTGATGAAGCCCAGCTCCAGCAAGACGCTGGGTGCCTGGGTGAAGCTCAGGACATGCAGCGGGAATTCATCCTGATCGCGGATCTCCCGATCGCTCGTATAGTTGAGCGATCGAAGCGCTTCGTGGAGCTGAGCGGCGATCGCATAGGAATTGGGATCGGAAAAGGAGGTCCAGACCTCAAAGCCGTCCGCTTCTTCCTCGGAAGAGTTCAGATGGATCGAAACGAAGGCATCGGTGTCATAGGCATTGGAGATCTGGGTCCGTGCGTTGAGGTCTTCGGCTTCATCTGCAGAGAACGCCTGATCCTCCTGACGGGTGTAGATGACCAGATATTCCTGTTCCTGCAGGTATTGCCCCAGACGCAGGGTGATCGCCAGCGTGATGTCTTTTTCCGTGTAGCCGTTGCCGATGCTGCCGCCGTCCATTCCGCCATGTCCGGCATCCAGGACGATGGTGTGCTGCAGATTCTTCAGCCGACGGATCCACTGAGTGAAGGGACCGTCCGATTCCTCTGTGGTGCGAAAGAAGGCGGAGACCTCTTCCGGCGATGCTTCTTTGTAAAGGGCCTGCGGCTGTGTCGCCGTCATCGCATAGGAGATCAACAGCACGAGGCTGAGGATCAGCGGTCGCAGGATGACCATCTTGTTCGTTTTCCGCATGTGGGGCGCCTCCTTTCCCGGCAATGTATTCATTATACTAATTCTGAGCATATTGTAAAGAAAAATCGTACCGATGTAAAATACCTGAATTTGATGACATTCGATGCTTTTTGGGAATGCCGAAGGGTGCATCTGTTTTCAAGGCGGGCAAAAAAGAGGGGCGTTCGTGCGCGCGGATCCGGAGAAGTTGTTATAATGGAAAAAGAAGAATGCTGCTTCAAGATGTCGTGAACGGTGTGATCGGCAGAAGAAAGAGAGGAGAGAACGGGATGGAAACGTATGAGCGGATCAAGGAGCTGTTTGAAGCACATGGCGATGCGCAGCGGGCGGCTGCCATGTCCGCCTATCTGCGCGATCAGTTTTTGTTTTACGGGATACCGACACCACAGCGTCGGGCGCTGATCCGCCTGTTGTTGCGGGCGGAGAAACAGGCAGGGCGCATCGACTGGGCACTGCTGGACCTCTGTTACGCAGATCCCCATCGGGAAATGCAGTATGTCGTCTGTGATTACCTGCGCAGCCTGCAGGCGCTGCTGACGTATGAGGATCTGGACCATATCCAGGTCTATGCGCAGACAAAGTCCTGGTGGGATACGATCGATTCGCTGGATCAGACCATCGGTGCGATCGGTCTGCGGGATCCTCGGGTCGACGAGCGGATGCTGGCATGGGCGCAGGATGCGGACTTCTGGCTGCGACGGATCGCCATCGATTATCAGCTCGGTCGGAAAGAACGGACGAATACCGCTTTGCTGGAACAGATCCTCGTGTGGAACCTGGGCAGCGAGGAGTTCTTCATCAACAAAGCGATCGGCTGGAGCCTGCGGGACTATTCCAAACAGGACCCGGCATGGGTCCGTGCGTTCATCGATGCGCATCGGGAAACGATGAGCGCACTGAGCATCCGGGAAGCGAGCCGTTACCTTTGAGGTCACGATCCGTCCGCTTTGACGAAAACTGACATCCTTATCTGTCGGATGGGGCAAACAGCGGAGCAAACTTCTCCGGATCATCGAAACGGTCCGGCCGAGACAGAGAAAAGGCGATGAACCGCTGATCCATCGCCTTTTTATCTTAAATGGTGGAGGCTAAGGGACTCGAACCCATGACCCCTTCCACGTCAAGGAAGTGCTCTCCCAACTGAGCT
>ERZ1643246.3320-NODE-3320-length-13997-cov-5.458543_pt1 | contig 13997 bp, 13 predicted proteins | sample MGYA00579265_ERZ1643246 | MGnify/ENA primary metagenome ERZ1643246 (study PRJEB29033, sample SAMEA4952261) | chicken gut metagenome | biome: Broiler Chicken; feature: Gastrointestinal Tract; material: Caecum | place: Ireland | collected 2018 | study: Broiler... | reverse complement strand
CAGTACGACGCGGTTCTTCCCTTTATCGAGGGGCGTGTTCTGGAGCCGTGGACCCACAACAAGGCGATTCAGAAAGCCATCGAGAGCCGGCGGATTACGCCGGAACAGAAAGAATATCTGCGTTCGCTGAAAATACGGAAATAAGCAATCATAGCGTCTGTGTACAGGGGCAATATGCCTCAAGCCATGCAAGATAAGGAGAGAGAAGGAGAAAATTATGAGTACGACGATTTTGTGTTATGAGAAGTGTTCCACATGCAAGAAGGCGTTAAAGTGGATGGACGAGAAGGGATACGCCTATGAGGCGCGGCCGATCCGCGAGGAGCATCCCACGGCGGAGGAACTGAAGGACTGGTACGTCAAAAGCGGTCTTCCCCTGAAGCGGTTTTTCAATACCAGCGGCAATCTGTACAAGGAGTTGAAGCTGAAGGATCGGCTGCCGGAAATGAGCGAGGAGGAGCAGATCGATCTGCTGGCCTCCGATGGAATGCTGGTAAAGCGCCCGCTGCTGGTGACGGACAAAGGCGTCTTTCCGGGATTTAAGGAGCCGGAGTGGGAGAATCTTTTAAAATAAGCGAACAGGAGGATGCGGAATATGAATCCGGTTTATGAGAAATTGATGAAATGTCTGAACAGCGTGAAGGAGAAGGTGGATTTTGTGCCGGAGATCGCGCTGGTACTGGGAAGCGGTCTGGGAGATTACGCGGATCAGATGGAGATTGCCGCGACGGTGGACTACCGCGATATCGAGGGTTTTCCGGTATCTACCGCCCCGGGGCACAAGGGCCGTTTTGTCTTCGGCTATGTGAAGGGTGTCCCTGTGGTGGTCATGCAGGGGAGAGTTCACTACTATGAGGGCTATGATATGACGGATGTGGTGCTGCCGATCCGTTTGATGAAACTGATGGGAGCGAAGGTTCTGTTTTTGACCAACGCGTCCGGCGGTATCCGCCAGGGCTTTCATCCCGGCGATCTGATGCTGATTACCGGTCAGATTTCCTCCTTTGTGCCCTCTCCGCTGATCGGAGAGAACATACCGGAGCTGGGACCGAGATTTCCGGACATGAGCCATGTGTACGATGAAGACCTCCAGCAGATTGTGAAAAAGACAGCCTGCAGCCTGGATATCGATCTGCGGGAGGGCGTCTATATTCAGCTGAAGGGGCCGAATTACGAGACGCCCCAGGAGATTCATATGTGCCGGGTACTGGGAGCCGACGCGGTGGGCATGAGCACGGCCTGCGAGGCGGTGGCAGCCAACCACATGGGTATGAAGATCGTGGGTATCTCCTGCATTTCCAATCTGGCGGCGGGCATTTCCCCCACACCGCTCTCCGAGGAGGAGGTCATTGAGGCCGGAAGACAGGTGGCGGAGAAATTTACGGCGCTGGTTACCGCGTCCATCGAAAACATTCACAGAAAGGAAACGACAGCATCATGAATATTCGGTTTTACAACGCAAAAATTCTGACCATGGAGGAGGAAAAGCAGTACCGGATTGCAGAGGGAGAACTCTGGGTCAAGGGAAACACCATCTGCTACATCGGCGATGGCAGCGACGTGGCCACGGTATGCCGGGGAGACGAGGTCATTCTCTGGGACCGGGAGATCGACGCGGAGGGAAATCTGCTGATGCCGGGCTTCAAGAACGCTCACACCCACACGGCGATGACTTTTCTGCGGTCCTACGCAGATGATCTGCCGCTCCAGAGCTGGCTGACGGAGCAGGTTTTCCCAAGAGAGGCCCAGCTTGTGGAGGACGACATCTACTGGCTGGATATTCTGGGTATTATGGAGTATCTGACCAGCGGCATTACCTCCAATTTTGACATGTATTTCTTCCCGCCGAAAAACGCGCAGGCTTCCATCGACTGCGGATTCCGTACCGTGCAGACCAGCGGCCTGAACAACTTCGGCGGCAGTGTACAGGAACTGGAGGAAAATTATCTGAAGGTCAACGATATGGGCGAACTGGCATCCTTTATCATCGGCTTCCACGCGGAGTACACTACTTCCCGGGAACTGATGGAAGGGGTTGCGGCGCTGGCTCAGAAATATCATTCTCCGGTGTTTCTGCACAACGCGGAGACGGCGCTGGAGGTAAAGGAGTGCAAGGACCGCTGGGGCATGACGCCCACGCAGCTGACGGATGAGCTGGGTATGTACGCTTACGGCGGCGGCGGTTACCACTGTGTGCACATGGAGGAAAAGGATTTTGAGATTTTCCGTAAGAGAGGACTCACGGCTGTGACGAACCCGGCCTCCAATCTGAAACTGGCCAGCGGAATCGCGCCCGTCAAGCGTTTCCTCGACGAGGGTATTGCCCTGGCTATCGGTACCGACGGCCCGGCCAGCAACAACTGCCTGGATATGTTCCGGGAGATGTTTCTTACCACGGCGCTGGCAAAGGTGCGGGAGAATGACGCTGCCTGCGTTCCGGCGGAGGAAGTGCTCTACATGGCCACCACCGAGGGGGCCCGCTGTATGGGACTTTCTGACTGCGACCGGCTGGCGGTGGGCAAGAAGGCGGATCTGATCATGATCGATCTGTGCCAGCCCAATATGCAGCCTGAGAACAACATTCTGAAAAACATTGTCTACAGCGGAAGCAAGCAGAATGTGGCCATGACCATGGTAAACGGAAGAATCCTCTATGAGAGAGGTGTTTTCGACATCGGGTTTGACCCGAAGGAAGTTTACGCGAAAGCCAACGCTGTCATTCGGAGAATGAAATAAGATGCTGAAAGTGACATATATACAGCACAGCTGTTTTCTGGTGGAGCTTGATGACCGGCTGCTGCTGTTCGACTATTTTGACCGGGATACCATAAAGGATATCGGATATGAGGGAAAGCTTCCAAAACTGCCGGAGGACAAGCGGCTTTACGTCTTTGCCAGCCACAGCCACAAGGATCACTTTTCCCTGGAGGTGCTGCGCTGGGCGAAAGAGCGGCCCGACACCCGCTATATTTTGTCAAAGGATATCCGCCTGGGAAGAAATTATCTGGTGAGAAACGGGATCGATCCCCAGATCAAATCCGCCATACAGTTTGTGACGCCGGTGCGCCAGTATGAGATGGACGACATGAAAATAGAGACCCTCCGCTCCAACGACGCGGGAGTGGCCTTTCTGGTGGAGGCCTGCGGTAAGACCATTTACCATGCCGGAGATCTTCACTGGTGGAATACCGGGCAGCAGGAGTTTTCCGGCGAGCTTTACGGAAATGCTTATAAACGGGAACTGCACCGGATCGAAAACCGGCATATCGACGTGGCTTTCGTGGTGCTGGACGGACGGATGCAGGATATGTACTATCTGGGCATGGAATATTTTCTGAACCATATGGATGTGGATCGGGTATTTCCCATGCATCTTTGGAGACAGTACGATCTGATCTCAAAATTCAAGCGCCGCCCGCAGCTCGGGAGGCTGGCGGATAAGATAGTGGAGATGGATCGGGAGAATATGACGTTTGACATAGAGGGAGAATAGAGATGGAAGTGACAATATTTACAGACGGCGCGGCCCGGGGAAATCCCGAGGGGCCGGGAGGATACGGCGTGGTGCTTCAGTACGTGGATAAGAAGGGGCAGCTCCATGAGAAGGAACTCTCCTGCGGCTATAGGAAGACTACCAACAACCGCATGGAGCTCATGGCGGCAATCCGGGGACTGCAGGAGCTGAACTGTCCCTGCGATGTGACGCTGTACTCGGATTCCAAGTATCTGGTGGACGCCTTCAACAGCCACTGGATCGACAACTGGCAGAGAAACGGCTGGAAGAAATCGGACAAGAAGCCGGTCAAGAATGTGGATCTGTGGCAGACCCTTCTGGCGGCGATGAAGCCCCATCGGGTAACCTTCCGTTGGGTCAAGGGCCACGACGGCCACCCGGAAAATGAGCGCTGCGACACACTGGCCACCACGGCGGCGGACGGGGACAACCTGCTGGAGGATGTGGAACTGACGCCTTGAAAAAACAGCGGGGTTGTTCTATAATGCTACCGATGCTATGTGAACGTCCGCGGATATCCGTGTCAGCGTAGGAAGGAGGAACGGACGGCGATGGAAGTTCTGCTCAGCTTTGTGCAATACGGAGCGATATTTCTCTTGCTGGCTGCGGTCAGCATTTTGGGTACTGTCGCGGGCATTATTTTATGGAAGAAAAAGAATGCCGGGGCGTCCACAAAAGAAAAGGAATCTTCTGCGGAGGATTCGAAGAAAGAACAATAGATTTCGGAGGAAGAGACGTTGAAGAAATATGGAGTGAATGAACTGCGAAGGATGTATCTGGATTTCTTCGCGAGCAAGGGCCATCTGGTTATGAAAAGCTTTTCGCTGGTGCCCCGCAATGACAACAGCCTGCTTTTGATCAATGCGGGTATGGCGCCGCTGAAACCTTACTTTACCGGGCAGGAAATTCCGCCCAGGAGAAGGGTGGCTACATGCCAGAAGTGCGTCCGCACGGGAGATATCGACAATGTGGGAAAGACAGCCCGCCACCTGACCTTTTTTGAGATGCTGGGAAATTTTTCCTTCGGGGACTATTTTAAGCATGAGGCTATCGCCTGGTCCTGGGAATTTCTGACCAAGGTGCTGGGAATGCCCGAGGACCGGCTGTATCCGTCGATCTACGGCGAGGATGAGGAAGCCTTTGAGATCTGGACCAAGGAGATCGGCGTACCCGCGGAGCGGATTACCCGTTTTTACCGGGATCCGGAGACGGGGGAGTGCGACAACTTCTGGGAGCACGGCGCGGGACCCTGCGGACCCTGTTCCGAGATCTATTTCGACCGGGGAGAAAAGTACGGCTGCGGAAAACCTGACTGCAAGGTGGGCTGTGACTGCGACCGTTTCATGGAGGTGTGGAACAACGTGTTTACCCAGTTCAACGGGGATGGCAAGGGCCATTACGAGGAGCTGGAGAACAAGAACATCGACACCGGCATGGGCCTGGAGCGTCTGGCGGTGGTTATGCAGGATGTGGATTCCGTGTTCGACATTGATACCATGAAAGCCATCCGTGACAAGATCTGTGAGATGAGCGGCAAGACTTATCACACGGACGCGCTGGATGACGTCTCCATCCGTCTGATTACCGACCATATCCGTTCGGCCACCTTCCTGGTGTCCGACGGTGTGCTGCCCTCCAATGAGGGAAGAGGCTATGTGCTGCGCCGGCTGATCCGCCGGGCTGCCCGTCACGGAAGAATGCTGGGCATCGACGGAACGTTTCTGGCAAAGCTCTCCGAGACGGTTATCCGCGAGAGCAAGGACGGATATCCCGAGCTGGAGGAGAAGAAGGAGTTTATCTTCCGGGTACTGACCGAGGAGGAGGAGAAGTTTAACAAGACCATCGATCAGGGCCTGGCAATTTTAGAGCAGATGGAGCAGGAGATGGTGGCCTCCGGAAGCAAGGTGCTCTCCGGGGAGAATACCTTCCGGCTCTATGACACCTACGGATTCCCGGTGGACCTGACCGGGGAGATCCTGGAGGAGAAGGGATTTTCCTACGATGAGGCCGGATTTACCGCATGCATGGAGGAGCAGCGCCGCAAGGCGAGGGATGCGCACAAGACCACCAATTACATGGGCGCTGACGCCAGCATCTACGAGGAGATGGATCCGGCGCTGACTTCGGAATTTGTGGGTTACGATCATCTGGAGCATACGTCCGATATCCGCGCGCTGGTAAAGGTTTCCGGCGATGAGGGCAAGGAGAGCCTGGCGGATGTGCTGACAGAGGGGATGGAGGGAACCATCATTGTGGATGAGACGCCCTTCTATGCCACCATGGGCGGTCAGATCGGAGACAGCGGTGTGATATCCTCCCCGAAGGGAAGTTTCACAGTAAAGGATACCTTCAAGGCAGTGGGCGGAAAGATCGTTCATGTGGGTCAGATGACGTCCGGGGAGCTGCGCGTGGGCGATACGGTTACGCTGAAGGTGGATGCGGACAGGAGAAGCGCCATTGCCAGGAACCACAGTGCCACCCACCTTCTGCAGAAAGCGCTGCGCGAGGTTCTGGGAAGCCATGTGGAGCAGGCGGGATCTGATGTGAATCCGGATCGGCTGCGCTTCGACTTTACCCATTTCTCTGCCATGACAAAGGAGGAGATCGCGAAGGTTGAGGATATCGTCAACACGAAGATTGCCGAGGCGATTCCGGTGGCGACGGAGGTCATGAGCCTGGAGGAAGCCAAGAAGACCGGCGCCATGGCGCTCTTTGGCGAGAAGTACGGCGAGAAGGTCCGCGTGGTGGAGATGGGAGATTTCTCCGTGGAGCTCTGCGGCGGAACGCACGTGAAAAATACCAGCGAGATTGCGGCTTTCAAGATTCTCTCGGAATCCGGCGTTGCCGCGGGAGTTCGCCGTATCGAGGCCCTTACATCCAGGGCGGTGTTTACCTACTATGATCAGGTGGAGCAGCAGCTTCAGGAGGCGGCGACGCTGGCCAAGTGTACGCCTGCCGGCCTGACGGAGAAGATCAGTCACATGCTGGCGGAGATTCGGAGCCTCCACGCGGAGAACGAGTCCCTCAAGAGCAAGGCGGCAAAGGATGCCATGGGAGATATCACGGATCGGATGCAGCAGGTAGGAGACCTCTCCTTCCTGGCGGTTGCGGTGCCGGATGTGGATATGAACGGTCTGCGGGATCTGGGCGATGATCTCAAGGCAAAAATGGGAGAAGGCGTTGTGGTTCTGGCTTCCGCCAAGGACGGCAAGGTCAGCCTGATCGCCATGGCTACCGATGGAGCGGTAAAGAAGGGCGCCCATGCGGGCAATCTGATCAAGGGCATTGCCGGTCTTGTGGGAGGCGGCGGAGGCGGCCGTCCCAACATGGCTCAGGCCGGAGGCAAAAAGCCGGAGGGCATCGACGCAGCTCTGGCGGAGGCGAAGACTGTTCTGGAGAGCCAGATCGGATGAGAGCGGGAACTCCTTTGGCAGCGGTAAAAGATGCTGCGCCTGCTGAAACGGAGAGTGTGCCTGAAAAAAACTGTTGACGAAAGCCGATAATATGGTATAATATTTAGCAGTGCAAAGAAAGCTACCCAAACAGTTGGATGCGCACAATACACAACTGGAGGGAGGTTGGGAAGAGATATGTCAAGTGTGATCGTAAAAGAGAACGAGTCTTTGGACAGCGCATTGCGCAGATTCAAGAGGAACTGTGCGAAGGCAGGGATCCAGCAGGAGATTCGTAAGAGAGAGCATTATGAGAAGCCTAGCGTAAAGCGCAAGAAGAAATCTGAAGCTGCTAGAAAGCGCAAGTATAATTAAGTGCTTAGAAAGAGGTGTGATGAACGGTCGCATCTCTTTTTTATTTCACAGGAAACCCGGAGGATGAATCGGATGGAGGAATTGAAAAAGCAGATCGTATCGTACTGGTCACAGCGGGCGGAGGCGTTCGGCGACCAGCGGCTGCGGGAATATTTCGACGAGAAGCATGAGGAGTGGCTGCGGGAACTGCGGCGGTACCTTCCGGATGTGGAAAGCGGGAAAACGAGGATCCTGGATGTGGGGACCGGTACCGGTTTTTTTGCTTTTCTTCTGGCGGGGGAGGGATACCGGGTAACCGGCATTGATCTGACGGAGGATATGATTGTGAAAGCCAGGGAGACGGCAGAGAAGCTGAAGATCTTCCCGGAGTTTCTGGTTATGGACGCCGAGGAGCCCTCCTTTGGGGAGGAAAGTTTTGACGTTATTGTCACAAGAAATCTGACCTGGAGTCTGCCTCATCTGAAGCGGGCTTACCGATCCTGGCACCGTCTGCTGGCGCCGGGAGGAATCCTGATCAATTTCGACGCCGATTATTGTCGGGAGACACCGGCGGAGCATCTTCCGGAGCATCACGCCCACAAGGCGCTGTCTGAAGGGACGCTGCGGGAGTATGAGGCGATTAAGGGAAAACTCCGGCGGACACAGCAGGAAAGGCCGACCTGGGACGAGGCGCTGTTGAGAGAGGTGGGATTTTCCGATATCCGGGTGGATACTTCTGTCTGGGAACGGATTTATGCCCGGAAAGATGAGTTCTACAATCCCACGCCTATCTTTACGATCACAGCGCGAGCCTGATCGGGGAAACATTGCCGCAGGGGCAAGCGGGGATTCCGTGAAGGGGGAGCGCGTTTTCTTCATTGACGGATTCGCGGTTGTTGCGCTACAATATGCAGAGGTATTGGAAGAGATGGTCCTTCCCTGACAGGGGAGGGTTTGAAATGGAAAGAACGGCCGAGAGATCGGACAGGAAAGACGGAGGTTAGCATGACCATAGATCAGAGCAGAATTCGCAATTTTTGTATTATCGCCCATATTGATCATGGAAAATCCACGCTGGCAGACCGCATCATCGAGATGACGGGACTGTTGACGGATCGGGAGATGCAGTCCCAGGTGCTGGACAATATGGAGCTGGAGCGGGAGCGGGGGATTACGATCAAATCCCAGGCGGTGCGCACGATTTACAAGGCGAAGGACGGACAGGAGTATGAGGTGTCCCGGAGTCTGGCAGCCTGTGACGGAGCTATTCTTGTGGTGGACGCCGCCCAGGGAATCGAAGCCCAGACTCTGGCCAATGTGTATCTGGCTCTGGATCACGATCTGGAGATTCTGCCGGTCATCAACAAGATCGATCTGCCCAGCGCGGATCCCGACCGGGTCATCGAGGAGATCGAGGATGTGATCGGTCTGGAGGCTTCCGACGCGCCGCGGATTTCCGCCAAGACGGGAGAGAACGTGGAGGAGGTGCTGGAGCAGATCGTGCACAGACTTCCCGCCCCCATAGGCGATCCCGAGGCGCCGCTGCAGGCGCTGATTTTCGATTCCATCTACGATTCCTACAAGGGGGTAATCGTCTTTTTCCGGATCCGGGAGGGGAGCATCCGTCCCGGGGACGCCATAAAAATGATGGCCACCGGCGCCACTGCTGATGTGGTGGAAGTGGGATATTTCGGGGCGGGACAGTTCATCCCCTGCGACGGGCTGAGCGCCGGCATGGTAGGCTATCTGACCGCCAGCATCAAGAATGTGAAGGATACACGGGTGGGCGATACCATTACCCATCAGAAGAATCCCTGCGCCGAGCCGCTGCCGGGATATAAGAAGGTCAATCCCATGGTGTATTGCGGTCTGTACCCGGCAGACGGGGCAAAGTACCCGGATCTGCGGGACGCGCTGGAGAAGCTGCAGCTGAACGACGCCTCTCTGCAGTATGAGCCGGAGACTTCGGTGGCTCTGGGCTTTGGATTCCGCTGCGGGTTCCTGGGACTTCTGCATCTGGAGATCATCCAGGAGCGGCTGGAGCGGGAGTACCACCTGGATCTGGTTACCACGGCGCCGGGCGTTGTCTACCGGGTGCACAAGACCGACGGCACTATGATCGAGCTGACAAACCCATCCAATCTGCCGGATCCTTCGGAGATCGACTATATGGAGGAGCCGGTGGTGGAGGCTGAGATTATGGTAACCAGCGATTACATCGGGGCGATTATGGATCTGTGCCAGGAGCGCCGGGGAACTTACATCAGCATGGAGTACATGGAGGAGACCAGAGCTCTGATCAAGTACACGCTGCCGCTGAACGAGATTATCTACGACTTTTTCGACGCGCTGAAGTCCCGCTCCCGGGGGTACGCCTCCTTCGACTATGAGATGAAGGGATATGTCCGGTCCGATCTGGTAAAACTGGATATTCTGATCAACCGGGAGGAGGTGGATGCCCTGTCCTTCATCGTATTTAGGGATACGGCCTACGAGCGGGGAAGAAAGATGTGCGAGAAACTGAAAAAGGAGATCCCACGGCATCTGTTTGAGATCCCGATTCAGGCGGCCATTGGAGGCAAGGTCATCGCCAGGGAGACGGTCAAAGCCATGCGCAAGGATGTGCTGGCCAAGTGTTATGGCGGCGATATTACCCGTAAGAAGAAGCTGCTGGAAAAACAGAAGGAGGGAAAAAAGCGCATGCGCCAGGTGGGAAATGTGGAGATTCCCCAGAAGGCATTTATGAGTGTGCTGAAGCTGGATGAAGATTAGAGAGAAGGATGTGAGGGAAAAGGGATTGGAGCTTTACCTTCACATCCCTTTTTGTGTGAAAAAATGCGATTACTGTGATTTCCTCTCTGGGCCGGCGGATGGTCAGGCTAAACGGGCGTACTTTGAGGCGATGAAGAGAGAAATCCGCTATATGGGACGCTGGTGGCGCGACCGGTGGACAGAGGGGGAGGCTGGAAGGGAGCGTGAAATGGCGGATCCATCCGAGCTTCCGGGAGTTCGCAGTATTTTCTTCGGCGGGGGGACACCCTCTCTGCCGGAGGCCGAAGAAATCGTGGGGGTAATGGAAATTCTGCGGGAATCTTTTTCCATAGAAAATGGAGCAGAGATTACACTGGAGTGCAATCCCGGCACGGTGACGGAAGAAAAACTTCATATATATAAGCAGTGCGGCGTCAACCGGCTGAGTATTGGTCTCCAGTCTGCCGACGAGGAGGAACTGCGGACGCTGGGACGGATCCATACCTATGATCAGTTTCTGGAGACTTATGCAAAGGCCAGGAAAGCGGGATTTTCCAATATCAGCGTGGATCTGATGGAGGGATTGCCCGGCCAGACCTGGCAAAAGCTGTCTGCGACGCTGGAGAAAGTGGTAGCCCTCGGGCCGGAGCACATCTCTCTTTACAGTCTGATCATCGAGGAGGGGACTCCCTTTTATGATCGGTATCAGAAGGATGTCGAGAAAAGAGAGGAGGGCCTGCCCACCGAGGCGCTGCCGGACGAGGACGCAGAGTATGACCTTGCCAGGCGCTCGGCGGATTTTCTGGAGGAGCATGGGTATCATCAGTATGAAATCTCCAACTATGCCAGGGATGGATTTGCCTGCAGGCACAATGTGGGATACTGGCGGAGAGTCCCCTACCTGGGATTTGGCGTTGGGGCGGCGAGCCTGGCCTTCGGAAGACGCTGGAACAATCTGAGAGATCAGAAGACCTACACAGAACTCTGCGGTAAATGGGAAACCTGGGGAGACACTTCGCCCCTGTGGGATCAGATGACAGAACTTTCGGATCAGGACGCCATGGAGGAGTTTATGTTTCTCGGGCTGCGGATGCGGGAGGGCGTATCTATGGAGACATTTGAAAACATGTTTGCCAGGCCGATGGTTGAAGTCTATGGAGACGTGCTGGAACGCCTGAAGGAGCTGGGGCTTCTGGAGATCGACGGCGACCGGGTAAGGCTTACCAGGCGGGGAATGGAGGTCAGCAACGTGGCGCTGGCGGAATTCCTGCTGTAAGTTCTGCTGCTCCTTGCAGACTCGTTTCGTCACGATTCACAGCTACCCCACCCGCATGAGCACCCGTCGCCTCTTCGAGGCTTCCGTCCCGCTCCTTGCGGAGCTAAGGCTGCTCATGCGGGTGGGGTAACTGCTCCACAGTCCTAATTCAGGAGAAACAACATGTGCTTACGCGCGAGCACGATGCGCATGTTGTTTCTCCTGAATCGTAGCACTTTTTCTCAAATTTGATAAATTTTTTCTTGACAAAGGGATATGGCAGTGATACATTATCTGTAGATGTTAGCACTCTAAACAATCGAGTGCTAACAGCGAAAGGTTCCGAGGTGAGGTAACGGGATGGAAGAGTTAGGAGAGAGAAAAGAGAAAATTCTAAATGCTATCATTCAGAATTATCTGGAGACCGGCGAGCCGGTTGGTTCCCGGACGATCTCCAAATATTCTGACTTGAATCTCAGTTCCGCGACGATTCGAAACGAGATGTCGGATCTGGAGGAGCTGGGGTACATTCTTCAGCCCCACACGTCTTCCGGGAGGATTCCCTCTGACAAGGGCTACCGGTTTTATGTGGATCATCTGATCGCAGACAAGGACCGGGAAGTGACGGAGATCAAGGATCTGATGATCGAGAAGACGGAGAAGATGGAGAAGATGCTCAAGCAGGTGGTCAAGATTCTGGCAAACAATACCGAGTATGCCACCATGATCACGGCACCCTCCATTCAGAAGAACCGACTGAAATTCATCCAGCTCTCCGCCGTGGATGAGCATCAGGTGCTCGCCGTGGTGGTTATGGAGGGCAATATTGTAAAGAATCGGATCATTTCGGTGGAGTCGCCCCTGAACAACGAGACCATGTTGAAACTGAACATTCTGCTGAACACAGAACTCAACGGACTGGCAGTCAACGAGATCAATCTGGGGCTGATTACCAGATTGAAGGAGCAGGCCGGCATCCACAATGAGATTATCTCCCAGGTGCTGGACACCGTGGCGGAGACGATACACGGGGATGAGGAGCTGGAGGTTTACACCAGCGGGGCCACCAATATCTTCAAATATCCGGAACTGAGCGATTCTCAGAAGGCCAGCGAGCTGATCTCCGCTTTTGAGGAAAAGCAGTCGTTGGTGGAGTTGCTGGCAGATGCCAGTGAGGACAGCGGCGAGACAGGGATTCAGGTATACATCGGCAACGAGACGCCGATCCAGAGCATGAAAGACTGCAGTGTGGTTACAGCCACCTACGAGCTTGGAGAGGGCGTCAAGGGAACGATCGGTATCATAGGTCCCAAGCGAATGGATTACGAGAAAGTAATGGACAATCTGAAAAACCTTCGGGTGCAGTTGGATAGAATCATCAATCATAAAGAAGAATAAACAGGAGGCGATGAGCAGTGGCAGCAGAAGATATGGAGAAGAAGGATCCGCAGGATACCGCGCAGAACCCATCAGAATCCGCTCAGGATAAAGAACCGCAGAAAACCGCGGAGCGGGAAGCGCAAAACGGAACGCCTGCAGACGAGACGGCTTCGGAGGCGGATGCGGCAGATGAGAAAGAGACTGCCGCAAAAGCGGAAGGCGGGCAGCCGGAGGCTGAGGAGAAGAGCGATGCGTCGGAGGAGACGGACGCGGCGGACACTCAGGAGGAGGCTGCGGAGGAGCCGAAGAAGAATGGAAAGTCCGAGGGATTTTTCAAGAGAAAAAATAAGAAAGACAAGAAGGATGAGCAGATCGAGGAACTGACTGATCGGGTCAAGCGTCAGATGGCTGAGTTTGAAAATTTCCGCCGCAGAAGCGAGAAGGAAAAGAGCCAGATGTACGAGATCGGCGCCCGGAGCATCATCGAGAAGATTCTTCCGGTGGTGGATAACTTCGAGCGGGGCTTATCCGGCATAGAGGAGGGAAATGATGATCCCTTCGCTGCAGGAATGCAGATGATATACAAGCAGTTGATTACCAGCCTCTCCGAGGCGGGGGTAACGCCCATCGAGGCGGTGGGCAAGGAATTTGATCCGAATTTCCATAATGCGGTTATGCATGTGGAGGATGAGGCCTACGGCGAGAACGAGGTGGTGGAAGAGCTGCAGAAGGGCTACATGTACCGGGATACCGTGGTTCGCCACAGTATGGTAAAAGTGGCCAACTGACCGAAAGCAACTTGAATTTAGAATAAAGAAAAAAAGATTTCAGGAGGAAAAACATCATGGGAAAGATTATTGGAATTGATTTGGGAACAACAAACAGCTGCGTGGCAGTTATGGAAGGTGGAAAGCCGACGGTTATCGCAAACCAGGAAGGCGCGCGGACGACACCGTCTGTAGTGGCTTTCACAAAGAACGGAGAGCGTCTGATCGGCGAGCCTGCAAAACGTCAGGCGGTAACCAACGCTGAGAACACGATTTCTTCCATCAAGAGAGATATGGGTACCGATCACGGCAGAACCATCAACGGAAAGAAATATTCTCCGCAGCAGATTTCCGCTATGATTCTTCAGAAACTGAAGGGCGATGCGGAGAATTACCTGGGCGAGAAGGTAACGGAAGCGGTAATTACCGTTCCCGCGTACTTCAACGACGCACAGCGTCAGGCGACTAAGGACGCAGGTAAGATTGCCGGACTGGATGTAAAGCGTATCATCAACGAGCCGACGGCAGCCGCTCTGGCTTACGGCCTTGACAATGAGAAAGAGCAGAAGATCATGGTATACGAC
>ERZ1643246.3319-NODE-3319-length-14001-cov-13.578517_pt1 | contig 14001 bp, 13 predicted proteins | sample MGYA00579265_ERZ1643246 | MGnify/ENA primary metagenome ERZ1643246 (study PRJEB29033, sample SAMEA4952261) | chicken gut metagenome | biome: Broiler Chicken; feature: Gastrointestinal Tract; material: Caecum | place: Ireland | collected 2018 | study: Broiler... | reverse complement strand
CTAAATTATGTGTATCCATCTCCGAAAGCGGCAGGTTCTCATCGTAATACATGAGCTTCCTGGAATTAGCGCTTTCTTCTGCCCTGCGCTGCTGGATTGCTGTAAATTCCTGCTCTACCTGCTGGCGTTCTACCATAGGCTTGCCCACAAACACGCCCACCAGCACTGCCGCTGCGACTACCACGGCCACGCAGGCAGTAATGATAAGATTGCGAGTACGTTTTTTCATAATAAATCCACCTTTTTACATTTTAACTGGTTTTTACTGCAAAACCTACTTCTTGAGCAAGCGAAATAGGAGATACATACATCAAAGTAGCGATGCCAGAAGAGTTCGTCCGGAAAGCTGTTACAACTGCATTTGCTTGAACACCTGAACCATACTTTCGATAGACCGGACCGCCACTATCTCCCTTTGCGCACAACTTATTACTCCCGGATTTCGTCATTCCTATCGTCCACAAATTCTTACCGAAATATTCAGTTTGTCCCATATTATACTTTACATTTGTCCCTATTTGTTGCACAGTTCCGCTACTTGTTGCAGTGCTCGCTCCATATTTCGACACCGTTGTTCCAACAGGGACAGAACCAGCAGAAACTACAAGTGCACCATTTCCAAGACGATTAGAAAGACTTGCATTGCTATTAGTCTCTACAATAGCAAAGTCACCCAATGCATTTACTCCTATGGACATATTGGAGGGATTCCCTCGATACTTAACCACTTCTCCAATTTTAGTTCCTGATAAATAGACAGAGGGCCAATTTTCATTTCCATGTCCGCAAGTAATAATTGCATTTTTCCCCTCATATCTACCAGCAAAACCACATGAAAAACTATATGAGCCACTCGAACTTAGAGATAGCCCATTTCCGCCGCGGACATTAACGGCGCTTATTGCGGGCGTTTCCATGGTCACTCGAACCGGCAAATCATTCAAAGCCAACTGGGCCTTTCGCTGGTCACCAATCAAAGCAGAGAACAAATCAATGCCAAAAAAGTCCTGGTCAGCACGAGGTACAGCCTTAGATAAGGTATGTTCTTCCTGATTCAACCCCACTACCAGTTCGTTGTTTTTTACATCAATGCTGGTGCTGACAACATCAAAGCCCTGATTCTGAAGCTGATCGGCCTGCGTCCGTACTGCTTCCAAATCATTCAGGGAATTTTCTACTTCCCGGAACGTTACGCAGGTATCCAATTTGCAGCGTTCCAGATAGTCTTCTTTCATTTCTTCCGTGGGATTTACCAGAGAAATCACCAACTGATCCCCTTCCACCATAGAACCGCCATAACCATTCGGGCAAATCGTTTCCCCATTCGCATCCTTCGGAAAAGTCGCAATCAAATTCTGATACGCCTCCAAAGGCTTTTCCTGCTGTTCCATAGCCAAAAGAGTTTCTGCCGGCAAAGTCGCCTCATACTCTTCCTGGGTCATCTCCACCTGGGTTTCCTGTACAGACTCTTCCACAGGCATGGCCTGCATCTCACTGGGCGCAGCCGCCCCGGCCGTAACGCCCAATCCGATGGTCATGCAGACAGACAAAAGGACTGCCGTAATTTTTTTCATCGTTTTCATAGCCGTTCTCCTTCTACAGTTACATATTCCGTTATGATTTCCGGAATTTGGTCAAAAAAGGCCCCTCGCCTTCCGGCTGAGGGGCCCCATTGTACTGCAACAGGAGCTGTTCATGGGAACCACCTCTTTCTTCTCATGACCCCACCGAGGGTCTGGGAATACAGAAGCTATCAACCACTTCCTGCCTACAGTTTACCAGATTTTTGCTATTTTGTAAAGAAAAATTACAAATCTGTAACCATTTGTCATCAAAATGTAATCCGATTTTCCACAAAAAGCTCTCCCGGATTACAGCTCTTCCAGCTCCTCCTGGCTGACAATATGCATCCCGGCCCGCTCCAGCACGTCGGAAGCCTTGTCGTTGTCCTCTACCCGGAAAATCATATAGGCCCGGCCCTTTTTCCGGGTCAGGAACGCATACATATATTCCAGGTTAATGCCGTTGTCGCCCAACAGCCGCACAATTTCATAGAGGCTGCCGGTTTCATCGGCAATCTCCACTGCCAGCACCGGTGTGATGGAGAAAATATACTCCGCTTCCTTCAGCACGCAGGCCGCCCGGTAAGTATCGTTTACGATAATGCGCAGAATCCCAAAATCCGGCGTTTCCGCAATGGAGAGGGCCCGCATATCAATGCCGTTTTCCTGCAAAACCTTGGTAAAGGCCGCCAGGCAGCCGGCTCTATTCTCCAAAAACACGGAGATCTGATTTACTGTCATTGCTATCCCTTCCTTTATAGTAAGTTTATTGGATCAATACAAATGGCGCTTGTCGATGACGCGCACCGCCTTGCCCTCGCTGCGGGCAATGGTCTTGGGAGCCACCAGGTGCACATCGCCATAGATGCCCAGCATGGACTTCAGGTCGGCTTCCAGCTCCTGCTCCCGCTTGGAAACCTCGGTGACGGTATCGGAGAACATCTCCGGAGTCATCTCCACCTGCACTTCCAGCTTGTCGCTGTTGTTTTCACGGCTGACGATAATCTGATAGTTGGCGGCGTATCCGCGGTTCAGGAGCACCGTCTCAATCTGGGACGGGAATACATTGACGCCCTTGACAATGAGCATGTCATCGCTGCGGCCCATGGGCTTGCTCATCTTCACATGAGTACGGCCACAGGAGCACTTTTCATGGGAGAGGACGCAGATGTCCCGGGTACGGTAGCGAATCAGGGGGAAGGCCTCCTTGGTGATACAGGTGAACACCAGCTCGCCCTTTTCCCCATCGGGGAGTACCTCACCAGTCTTGGGGTCGATGACCTCGGCGATAAAGTGGTCTTCGTTAATGTGCATACCCGTCTGGGCGCTGCATTCAAAGGCCACGCCGGGGCCGGAAATTTCCGTCAGGCCATAGATGTCATAGGCCTTGATGCCCAGCTTTTTCTCAATATCCCGGCGCATTTCCTCGGTCCAGGCCTCCGCGCCGAAGATACCGGCCTTGAGCTTGATTTTATCCTGAAGGCCACGCTCCCAGATGGATTCCGCCAGATAGGCCGCATAAGACGGGGTGCAGCACAGGATGGTAGAGCCCAGGTCGCACATAAACTGGATTTGGCGCTCGGTATTGCCGGAAGACATGGGCAGGGTCAAGGAACCCAGCTTGTGAGAGCCGCCGTTCAGGCCCGGGCCGCCGGTAAACAGGCCGTACCCATAGCAGACATGGACCACATCACTGGGGGTGCCGCCAGCCGCCACAATAGCACGGGCGCAGCAGTCCTCCCACAAATCAAGGTCGTGCTGGGTATAGAACGCCACTACCCGCCGGCCTGTAGTACCGCTGGTGGACTGGATACGCACGGCCTCCTCCAGGGGAACAGCCAGGAGCCCATAGGGATAGGCTTCCCGCAGATCGTTCTTAGTCAGGAAGGGCAGCTTGTACAGGTCGTCTACCGAGTGGATATCCTCGGGGGTCACGCCCTTTTCCTTCATAAGATTCCGATAGTACGGCACATGCTCGTAAACGTGGTGGACGGTTTTCACCAGACGTTCGTCCTGCCAGGCCCGAATCTGTTCCCGGGAGGCAAGCTCAATTTCCGGCTGAAAATAATTTTCCATTGGTATCTTCCCCTTTTTAATCATAATAATTGGTATCTGCGACAGCCCGGAGGCTTTCCTTTGATTTATCCAAACAAAGCGCTAAACCATCCGCAGGGTTATTGTATCATTTTTCAAACGAAATGTAAATAAATCCAATCAAGAAAACGACTTTTTTGTGATATATACAAGGAAGCCCCTTTCCCCTGTACTCCAAAATCCCACAAAAAAAGAGGCCAATACGGCCTCTGAAAGCGTTACTCTTCAATTTCAATGCCAAAAGAGCTCATGGCGTGGACAATATGCAGCCGCATAGCCGTCTCCGCGCCCACTGGATTGCGCTGAGCGATAAACTCCATGAGCATCCGGTGGTCGGTCAGGGTATCCTGCACCACCTTGTCTTTGTTCTCCGAGAACCGAACCCCCTGATGAATCGCCCGGTAAATGATGGGAATCAGCCGGCTTACAAACTCGTTGTGAGCCGCCATGGCAATAGACTTGTGAAAGGCCTGCTCCACTTCCGTGCGGTCTTCCCCGGCAGCAATAAGGGCTTCTTCCTTTTCCCCATACCGCAGAATCTGCTGGATTTCCCGATTGCTGGCCCGCTTGGCCGCATACCAGGCCGCTTTTGGCTCCACCATCAGCCGGAATTCAAAGAGGTCCCGGAGGTTCATCCGCAGGCCGCTGAGCTCGTCCTCGCTGATGGGATGCTCGTGGAGGTTCCGCTCCACCACATAGGTGCCCCGGCCTCGGCGGATCTCCAGCACATTGTGGGAAACCAGAATCCGCACTGCCTCCCGCAAAGTAGCCCGGCTCACGTGAAGACTGGCGGAAAATTCATTCTCGTTGGGCAGCTTATCCCCAGGGTGCAGACTTCCCTCCACGGTAATCATAGAAAGGATGGTATCCGCCACTTGCTGGGAGAGGGTTTTTTCTTTTTGTGCCATGGTCGCGCTCCTTCCGCCGCAGTGGCGGCCGTAAAATTCTGCCTATCAGTATAGCACAAGGGCCAGAGGAACACAAGAAAGCCCTCTGGCCGAGGCTCCGAAAGCCCCGGCCAGAGGGCAATTTTTATTCTTTTTGCTGACGCTTGGTTGCTTTCCAGTCATAGGGAAGCAGCTTCTCCAACGTCAAAACGGTATCCCGAGACACCATTACTTGGGCTTGGTCATTCTCTGGGTGCAGGGCGGTAATCAGCTCCCGGCACCGGCCGCAGGGCGGAATCGGTTCCCCTTGGCTATTTACCGCCACCATCTTCACCACACGGCTCTCCCCAGCGGTGACCATAGCGGCCGCTGCGGCGTGTTCCGCACAGAAGCCCACAGAGCAGGCAACATCCATACAGACGCCCACATACACATTTCCCGTATCCGTCTCCAAAGCGGCTCCCACACTTCCGGCCTCTGCCAACTCGGACAGCTCTCGGGGATTCACTACCGCAAAGGCCCGTTTGCAAAGTTCTTGAAAGTCCATAGCCTCTCCCTTACATTCTTCTGAATTTTTTCACTTTTTTCAGCTTGTTCTTCTTCCGGTTATAAATCAGCGCCAAAATAATATAAATCACCAAGAGCAGCAGGATAACGCCTACAATCACCAGGAACCACCGTGAGGTTACCACATTCCGAATTTGGCTGAGGGTATGGAGCAGGTTGCTACGCTCTACGGATTCCGCCGCTACCAAATCCACGGTGGTCAGCTCCTGACCGGCATAGCTGAGGGTAGCCGTGCCCACCTTCTGGCCCTTCTGCACCGGCGCCTCCACGAAATCCGGCAAGTCTGTCTCCACTACAATGCTGCTGGCCTCTACGGACGTGGGCAGGATGGTGCTGAAATCGCTGGCCGCCACCACCTGGAGCCGGTCCTGGTCCCAGGCATACTCCAGCTTGACTTCGCCCAGGGCGTCCCCCTCGGACACCACCGACTGCCGCTCCAGATTGTCGAAAGCCCATTCATACAGGTTGCGGCTGTCCAGCATTTCCCCGTGATGGTTGGTGCTGCCGTCGCTGGTATAATAGGGGCAGCCCATGGCTACGCACAGGTAATTATAGCCGTTTTTCACAGCAGTGGACACCAAGCAGTACCCAGCTTCGTCATGGGAGCCTGTCTTGATGCCCACAGCATAGGGATAATAATATTCGCCGTTGTCGATATTCTGGTTCAGCATCCGGTTGGTGGAATAGACCGTCCGGGGTTCAGCGCTCTTATTGGTTGCCCGCAGCGTGTAATAAAGCTGGTCGGTAATCTCCGTAAAATGGGGCAGGTTCAGGGCATACTGGGTGATCTTGGCCATATCGTTGGGGGTGGTATAATGGTCGTCGTCGTGGAGGCCGTGGGGGTTGGCGAAGTGGGTATCCTCACAGCCCAGCTCCTGGGCCTTCTCGTTCATCATATCCACAAAATCGTGCCAGTCCCCGCCGCCTACATATTCCGCCAGGGCCAGGGCTGCGTCATTGCCGGAGGGGACCATCATCAGGTTCAGCAGCTCCAAAACGGAGAGCTCCTCCCCCACGATAATGCCGGACATAGAGCTGCCGGTGCCGGTGAGCTCATTGTTGACATTTTCGCTGACAGTGGTCATGGAGCCTTCCAAGTCCTCCACATGGTCGCACACTACCGCATAGGTCATAATTTTTGTAATGGAGGCCGGTTCCAGCCTTTCATCTGCATTTTTCTCGTATACAGTGGTATTGGTATCCAGATTGATAAGGACTACGCCTTCGCTTTCCAGGTCAAAATCAATGGAAAAAGTGGCCGCCCCAGCTGTAACCGACAGGGCCAGGCAGCAGCAAACCGCCAGAGAAACAACTGTGCGCAGCAATTTTTGTATTTTTTTCATGGAACTTTCCCCTCCGATGTGGTATGATAAAGGGCAGCGGGAATTTCCGCTTTCCGCGATGTTCTGTAAACTCTTCTTCCAGTATACCAGCTAACTCTTTTCTTGGAAAGCCCTCTTTCCCATATTGTAATAAATTGTAATCATTTATGGATATGCGGGCAGGGACTTCAATACAGCAGGAGGCATCTCAATTATGATATATGTAACCGGCGATCTTCACGGGGACCTATCCCGATTGGAGACGTTCCGTCTGCATCGCTTGAAGCGGGACGACAAGCTCATCATATGCGGCGACTTTGGTTTTCTCTGGGACAACAGCGACTCTGAGAAAAAAGCCCTGGATAAGCTCTCGAAAAAGAAATATACGATTTTATTTGTGGACGGCACCCACGAAAATTTTGACCTGTTGGAACAGTATCCGGTGGAGGAATGGAACGGCGGCAAGGTTCACCGGATCCGGGAAAACATCCTGCACCTGATGCGGGGCCAGATCTTTACCATAGAAGGAAAGAGCATCTTCACCTTTGGCGGCGGAGAAAGCCCGGAAAAACAGATGCGCATTGAGGCCGGCTGCTGGTGGGAACGGGAAATGCCTGACATTCACGAAATGGACGAGGGCGTGGAAAACCTCTATCAGCACGACCTGACTGTTGACTACATCATCACTCACTCCCCGTATCCGGGGGCGGGCCGGCGGTTTGAGGACCCTCGGGAGCGCACGCCTTTGGAAACCTATTTTGAAGAGGTGGCCAAGAAGGTCAAATATCAAAAGTGGTATTTCGGCTCCCTTCATGTAGACCGGAACTACACTTCCCGGCACACAGCGGTGTTTGAGGCAATCCTGCCCATTGACGCCGACGGCCGGAAAGGGAGAAAAAAGTAAAAAACGTATAGACGAAAGCGGCATCCTTGGGGACGCCGCTTTTTTATGCCCGTTTATCCCTTTACGAAAATGCGAAGCTCTTCCAAAGAGGTCATCCCATTTTTCTCATAAAACCGGAACGCCGGCGCTGTCCGGTCCGTGGTGAGCATGATTCCCTTGAGGCCCAAGTCCGGCAGGCGGCTTTCGATTTCCTGCAAAAAGCGGCTGCCTATCCCCTGCCCCTGCAAATCATACCGGACGGAAAAGCTGTCGATGTAGTACTCCATTCCCTGGATCCAGGCTTTTTTCATTCCCAGGCACAGGGCCGCCAGACGGCCGTCCAGCAGCCCGGCAAAGCCCACAAAGTAATTGTTATCCGCCATGTTGCGGAAATAGTCCTCTACCTGCTTTCGGGAATCGTAGGTTTCATTCCAGGGCTCCCGGGAAAAGACATCGATCAGAAAATCCACACTTTCCTCTAACCATTCCTGCGTCCAGGGAATCACTTGCCATTCCATCGCTCTGCCTCCTCTATCCGTCTATCGATATCCTACCACGATGGAAAAATCTCCGCAAGCCCTGCTTGTGCTGTTGTATCTTCCGTGCTATGATACTCTCAAAAGGGGAAACCCTATTTTTACAATAAGGAAGTGCGCTGTTTTGGTTGGAGTTTTTATCAGATTCGGGCCTGAGAATTGGCAGATTTTTCAGCAAACCCACGGCTTTGCCTGTATCCGTGCAGGCGGGGAATATGTGATTCCAGAGGGCCGGGAGATTGCTTCCCCGGTGGTATACGTCAGGATCCTGCGGGAGGACAGCGGGATGGAGGTATTGGGCTGGCAGCGTGCCCGGCTGCTCCCAGGAGAAAAGTGGGAGGCAGAACTCACCGTCCCTGCCGGCGGCCTGTACCGCCTAGAGACCACCCTGCTGGACGAAAGCGACCCTGTGCTGGAATGGGGCGTCCGGGGCGACATGCGCCATCATCTTGGCGTGGGAGACCTGTATGTCATTGCCGGCCAGAGCAATTCTGCCGGATACGGCAAAGAACCCGCCTATGACCCGCCGGAGCTGGGGGTCCATCTGTGCCGGAATAGCCTGCACTGGGACTTAGCTTCCCATCCCATGAACGATTCCACCGACTCAGCCCATCCGGCCAATCTGGAAGGCTGCAACACCGGGGCCTGCCCCTATCTGTCCTTTGCCAAAACCCTCCACCGGGAACTGGGCTACCCCATTGGCCTGATACAATCTTCCCTGGGCGGCTCTCCCCTCTCCCAGTGGAACCCGGAAGAGGACGGAAGCCTGTACCGCTCCATGATGGAGACCCTGCGCTTCCAGGGCGGCCAGGTAACGGGGGTTCTCTGGTATCAGGGCTGCACCGACGCGGAAAACGGGCAGGCGAACAGCTATTTCTCCCGGTTCGCCCAAACCGTGTCGGCTTTCCGGAACGAAATGGGCGCAGAGGTTCCCTGGCTCACCATCCAGCTGAACCGGCGCTTAGCCTATGAAGACGGTCTGCCCTTTGATGAAGGCTGGGGCACTATTCGGGAGGCCCAGCGGCAGGCCGCGCGGAAAATTCCGGGGATTTCCATCGTTCCCGCCATCGACTGCAGCCTCAGCGACGGCATTCACAACACCGCTGCCGCCAATGTGGTGCTGGGAGAACGGCTGGCCGCGGCGGCTCTCCGGGACATCTATCACCGCTCCTGGAGCCATCCTGCCCCCGATTTGGAATCAGCGGTGCTGACAGCTCCGGACGTCATGGAGCTCACCTTCTCCCCTGTGGCCGGGCGAATCTACGGCTATGATTCCGTTTTGGTCGACCGGAACGCCTTCACCATTTGGAGCGGAGACAAGGCTCTTTCTATCAAAACAGCGGAATATTTTGATAATAAAATCCGCCTTCACTTGTCGGAGCCGGCACAAGAGCCTTGCCAGGTTTCCGCCGGCTGGCAAATGGAGCCTCCTGCCCGCCTGCCGGTGGATTTCGCCACCCATTTGCCGATTTTGGCTTTCCATCGCGTGAAAGTCACTCCTTTTTCTAAACTATAAAACCCGATAAACCCAGCAGAAAAGGGGTTGCTCTTTTTTCTGCTGGGTTCTTTTTAAAAACTTCTGCTAACCCAGCGGTGGTGTTGACATTCGTTGTCTGACAAGATATAATGAGATTATACAACTCGGAACGAAACTTAGAAGGAGGCTTTCCCTTGAGAAGCGATGCAGTGACCAAAGGCGTGAAGAGCGCCACCCACCGCGCCTTGTTCAACGCCCTGGGATTTACCAAAGAGGAATTGGAGCGTCCGCTGGTCGGCGTGGTCAGCTCCCAGAATGACATTGTTCCCGGCCACATGAACCTGGATAAAATCGTAGAGGCTGTGAAAACCGGCGTTTCCATGGCCGGCGGCACCCCCATTGTGTTCCCGGCTATCGCGGTGTGCGACGGCCTGGCTATGGGCCATCAGGGCATGAAATACTCCCTGGTCACCCGGGATCTCATTGCCGACTCCACCGAGGCCATGACTATGGCCCACGCTCTGGACGCCCTGGTGATGGTGCCCAACTGCGATAAAAACGTCCCCGGCCTGCTCATGGCTGCGGCCCGGCTCAACGTGCCCACGATTTTTGTCAGCGGCGGCCCCATGCTGGCCGGCACTGTGGATGGCTGTAAGGTGAGCTTCTCCAGCATTTCAGAGGCCGTGGGCGCCTACAATGCCGGCAAGATCGACGATGCCAAGCTGCTGGATTTTGAAAACCACACCTGCCCCACCTGCGGCTCCTGCTCCGGTATGTACACCGCCAACTCCATGAACTGCCTCACCGAGGTATTGGGCATGGGCCTGCCTGGCAACGGCACCATTCCGGCTGTCTACTCTGAGCGCATCCGTCTGGCCAAGCACGCCGGTATGCAGATTATGGAGCTCATCAAAAAGGACATTCGGCCCCGGGATATTATGACCGAAGCGGCCTTCCATAACGCCCTGACCATGGATATGGCTTTGGGATGCAGCACTAACAGCATGCTCCATCTGCCGGCCATTGCCCATGAGGCGGGCATTGAGCTGAACGTGGACATCGCCAACGACATCAGCGAAAAGACTCCTAACCTGTGCCATCTGGCTCCTGCCGGCCCCCATCACATGGAGGATCTCAACGCTGCCGGCGGCGTGTATGCTGTGATGAAGGAAATCAGCAAGCTGGGCCTGCTGAACCTGGACGTAGTGACCTGCACCGGCAAGACCGTGGGCGAAAATATCGCCAACAGCGTCAATCGGAACCCGGAGGTCATCCGGCCGGTAGAGAACCCCTACAGCCCCACCGGCGGCATTGCCGTGCTCCGGGGCAATCTGGCGCCGGATTCCTGCGTAGTAAAGCGCTCCGCCGTGGCGCCGGAAATGCTCAAGCACACTGGCCCCGCTCGGGTCTTTGACTGCGAAGAGGACGCCCTGGCAGCTATTAACGGCGGCAAGATTGTAGACGGTGATGTGGTAGTCATCCGCTATGAAGGCCCCAAGGGCGGCCCGGGGATGCGGGAAATGCTGAACCCCACCTCGGCCATTGTAGGCCGCGGCCTGGGCAGCACTGTAGCCCTCATCACGGACGGCCGCTTCTCCGGCGCTACCCGCGGCGCTGCTATCGGCCATGTTTCTCCCGAAGCCGCTGTAGGCGGCCCCATCGCTCTGGTGGAAGAGGGCGACATGATCTCTATCGACATCATGGGGCACTCCATCCAGCTGGAGGTTTCCGATGAAGAGCTGGCCCGGAGAAAGGCCGCCTGGAAACCCCGCCAGCCTAAAATCACCACCGGCTACCTGGCCCGCTACGCGGCGCTGGTGACCTCCGGAAACCGGGGCGCTATCCTGGAAGCAAAATAACATCATTCTCCTATACAAAAGGCTCGCCGATTGCACTCGGCGGGCCTTTTCTCTGCAAAACAGGGGAGCAAATTCCCGTCTTTTCCCGTATCATACAGTCGCGCCCCGCTTTTTTTAAAGCGAATTACGGCGGGAAAGGAAGAATTCTTCATGGAAAACAAAACTTGGACCCCCGAACCGGAACCAGTGATTGGCCCAGCGGAAGTCCGGGCGGCGGCGGAATTGCTGAAAAAATACCGGCAGGGCAAGGCCAACCTGGAAAAGCGGGTCATCGAAAACGAACAGTGGTTTAAAATGCGCCACTGGGCGCAGTTCCGGAAAAATTCTCGATCCGGCGACCCGGAACCGGCCTCGGCCTGGCTCTTTAACTCCATTGCCAACAAGCATGCCGACGCCATGGACAACTACCCGGAGCCCAACGTCCTTCCCCGGGAGGAGAGTGACCGGAAGGCCGCTCAAATGCTTGGGGCCATCCTCCCGGTCATTTTGGAGCGAAACCAGTTTGAGCGCACCTACTCCGACGTCTGGTGGAAAAAGCTGAAAAGCGGCACCGGCATTTACGGGGTCTTTTGGAACCCGGACCGGGAAAACGGCCTGGGGGACATTGACATCCGGCCGGTGGATATGCTCAACATCTTCTGGGAGCCGGGCATCCGGGATTTGCAGGACAGCCGGGACCTGTTTACTGTGGAGCTGCGGGACAACGCCCTGTTGGAAGAGGAATATCCCCAGCTCCGGGGCACCTTACACACCTCCGCTCTGGAAATGGGCCAGTACCTCTATGACGACAGCGTGGATACCAGCGAAAAATCCGCCGTAGTGGATTGGTACTACAAGCGGGACGGCCTGCTTCATTACTGCAAGTTCGTCAATGACACGGTGCTCTTTGCCAGCGAAAACAATCCCCTCCTCCGGGAAAGCGGCTGGTATGACCACGGTCAGTACCCCTTTGTGGCGGACACCCTGTTCCCCGACGAAGGGACCCCTGCCGGCTTTGGCTATGTGGATGTCATGAAGGACTGTCAGATGTATATCGACAAGCTGAATCAGGCGATGCTCCGCCACGCCATGATGGCCTCCCGGAAACGCTATTTTATCCGAGACAACGGCTCCGTCAACGAAAAGGAGTTTGCCGACTGGAACCGGGACTTTATCCATGTTTCCGGCTCTGGCCTGGGGGAGGACAGCATCCGGGAAGTAAACATCGGGGCTATTGACAGCCTGATCCCCAACCTGCTCTCCCAGAAAATTGAGGAAATAAAGGAGACCAGCGGCAACCGGGATTTTTCCCAGGGCAGCACCAGCGGCGGCGTCACGGCGGCCAGCGCCATTGCCGCTCTGCAGGAGGCGGGCAGCAAGCTCTCCCGTGACATGATTAAGGGCAGCTACCGGGCCTTTGCCCAGCTGAATTACCTGTGCATTGAGCTGATCCGGCAATTTTACACAGAGCCTCGGTGCTTCCGGATTGTGGGGACCGACGGCGAGGAGTATTTCAGCGTGGACAACCGCACTTTGCGGCCGCAGTCCCAGGGGAGCGCCTTTGGTCTGGATTTGGGCAACCGCCTGCCGGTCTTTGATATTCGGGTTACCAGCCAGAAGGCCTCTCCCTTCAGCAAGGCCGCCCAGAATGAGCTGGCAAAGGAGCTGTATTCTCTGGGCTTCTTCCGGCCGGATATGGGAGAGCAGGCCCTGGCCGCCCTGGAAATGATGGACTTTGAAGGCAAGGAGATGGTGAAAAAATCCGTCTCCGAAAACTTGCAGCTTCAGGAGCAGCTTTCCAAAATGCAGGAACAGCTCACCCAGATGGCCAAGCTGGTGACGTCCGGTTCCGCAGCCCCCGCCATGGAAGAACCAGCTTCCGCTCAGGAACAGACAGAACCCACAGAACCGGAGGCCGCATCTTGATGCAGGTGGATTTTCAGCAGGAAAAGGGGCGGATACAAGTCCGCATCCGGGGCCATGCCGGGTATGCGTCTGCCGGGGAGGATATTGTCTGCGCGGCGGCCTCTATGCTGGGGGCTTTGCTGGAAGACACCCTTCTCCGAGAAAATACCCGAGGCGGCCTGCGGGCCCTGTCCGTACAAAAGAGCAGTGGAGTCCTAGAACTGGATTTCTCCCCTACCCTTTCCGGCTGGAGCCGCCTATCCCCGGTACTGGAAGCAGCGGAACACGGCTTCCGATTGTTGGCAGACAAGTATCCCAGCTGTGTTTCTCTGGGTCATCAGCTTTTCCCATCCTGAAACCACAAAAAGCCCGACTGTGCTCCCTTTTAGGAAGCCAATCGGGCTTTTGCTTTGTCTGTATTCGCTTTTATCTATGCTTTTTTCCCAGTCTGCCTTCTCTGCAAATAGTTTCCAGCAAGGCCGCACAGCCCTGGGCTACATCCTCGTAGGTCTGGTCAAAATCCCCGGTATACCAGGGATCCGCCACCTCCCGGTCCTCTCCGCAGAAGTGCAGGAGCATGGAGACCTTCCCCCAGTCCTCTTCCCGGAGGATTCCCTTCATATTCCGCAGGTTCCACCGGTCCATGCCAATGAGATAGTCATAGTCCTTCCCGTCCCGGGCTGTCATCTGGGTGGCCCGGCGGTGCTCCGTGGGAATGCCGGCCTCCCGCAGCTTATTCCGGGTACCGGGATGCACGTCATTGCCGATTTCCTCTCGGCTGGTGGCAGCGGAACGGATGAGAAACTCTCCTTCCAGCCCCTTTTTCCGAACCAGGTCTTTCATGACGAATTCCGCCATAGGGCTGCGGCAAATATTTCCATGGCACACAAAAAGTATTTTTGTCATGGTACTGTAATCCTTTCGTAAATC
>ERZ1643246.3318-NODE-3318-length-14009-cov-25.177942_pt1 | contig 14009 bp, 15 predicted proteins | sample MGYA00579265_ERZ1643246 | MGnify/ENA primary metagenome ERZ1643246 (study PRJEB29033, sample SAMEA4952261) | chicken gut metagenome | biome: Broiler Chicken; feature: Gastrointestinal Tract; material: Caecum | place: Ireland | collected 2018 | study: Broiler... | reverse complement strand
CGGTCTCCAAAACCGTCGATGGGGGTTCGAATCCCTCATCCCCTGTAAGAAAAGCTTGGTAGATGCCAAGCTTTTTTTGTATTCTAAAAGAGCCAAAGTATAATTAAAAAATATTTATAGAAAGGTCTCATGTTTTCATGGTAAGCATAGGAATGTTAAGGGTTCCTATGCTTATTTTTTTAACGAGAAAATATAAAAGATATTACACTTTGTAACGAATATCTTAAATATTATGAAGTTCATGAAATTTTCAGCAAAAGAATCTGCTGCATGATATACTATCCGAAGAGAGAACATTGAAGTTCAGACTGCAAAAAAAGAAATAAATTAAGAATCGGGAGTTTTCATTGATGGATGAGAAGATAGAGAAGGCTATGGAGCAGACCGTAGAAGAAGCAGGCGGGGATAAAAAGAAAATTCCGAAAAGGATAAAGGAAAAATACCTTGCTCTGTTTAAAGGAAAAAAGTGGGAGAAGAAAAAAGCCTGTATAGCAGCAGGCATCGGAGTAGGGTTCCTGGCTATCGTTTATTTCTGCGGAGTCTGGTATTACAGCGGCAGATTTTTTGAGGGCACCAGGATCGGTTCGGTCCTTTGTGAAAATATGACCGCAGAAGAGGCAGAGCAGGCTATAAAAAACCAGGTGGAAAATTATTCTGTTGAGATCGTTTTTAAGGACGGCACAGAAAAGATCCAGGGCAGGGACATTGGCTATACATATCAATCGGAAAATGCGGCTCAGGCAGTTTTGGAGGAGCAGAATGCTTTTCTCTGGCCAAAAGGTTTGTTTAAAGGGGAAACCTATCCTGCAGATCACAGCGCTTCTGTAGATCAGGAAAAGCTCAGAGAAAAGATCCTATCTTTTCCAAGTATGCAAAAAGAGAATATGACTCCTGCCAAAGACGCCTATATTGCTTTTGAGAATAATCAGTTTGTCATAAAGAAAGAGACTCAGGGAACGGTGATTGATGAAGAGCTGTTTCTGGAAAAGGTAAAGGACGGGATAGAAGAACGGAAAGAGAAAATTTCTGCAGAAGAGGAGGGGGTATATGTAGTTCCTGCCGTTCTCCAGGATGATGAAAAGCTGAAGAAACAACAGGAAGTCTGGAACAGCTGTGCGGCAGTAACTGTGACCTATCTTTTCGGAGATAAACAGGAGATTTTGGATGGAATGCGGGTGAAGGACTGGTTCACTTATGACCAGGCAGGAAACTGTGTGGAGAATCCCGACGGGCTGATGGCGAATATCCAGGCCTATGCAGCAGAACTGGCGGCAAAATATGATACCCTGGGGAGGGACAGAGTGATCAAAAGTACTGCCACAGGAGAACTTGTGACAGTAGAGGGAGGAGACTATGGATTCCTTATTGACCAGGAAGGAGAGAGCCTTCAGCTGCTGGCAGATATCCAGAGTCATGCCGATACTCAGCGGGAGCCGGTATACGCCCAGAGAGGAGCGGTATACGGGGCCAATGACGTAGGGAATACCTATGTGGAGGTAGATCTTACACAACAGCATCTCTGGTACTATAAGGACGGAAATCTGCTGATGGATTCAGATTTTGTATCCGGGACTTATTATAACTACAGCAGGAGAACGCCGGGAGGCACTTATTATCTGAAATATAAGCAGAGAGATCAGGTCCTCCGCCCGGCGCCTAATCCTGACGGAAGCTATGATTATGAATCACCTGTGGATTACTGGATGCCTTTTAACGGCGGTATTGGCTTCCATGACGCAGACTGGCGTTGGTATTTTGGCGGGAGCATTTATCTTTATAATGGTTCACACGGGTGCATTAATCTTCCGGTTTCTTTTGCCGGAAAGTTTTATGAAAATCTGGAAGCAGGCTGTCCTATTATCTGTTTTTACAGATAATTTACTTGCAACCCCTGGCTGCCTGTAGTATAATAAAAAAAGAGTTAGAGACAAGAGCAGAAGCCGCTTGGACGGCTTTATGGTCTTGTCTTTTTCCGTAAAAGCCTCGTAAACAGCAAAGGAATGACTGAAATGAACCATAAGATGATGGAAGTCTTTGAGGACTGCCCTGTGATCGCGGCAGTCAAGGACGAAGAAGGACTGAAGAAATGTCTGGAATCTGAGATTCCTGTAGTTTTCGTTTTATATGGAGATATCTGCAATATCGGCGATATCGTGGGACGGTTGAAAAAGGCAGGAAAGATGGCTATTATCCATCTGGACCTTATTACCGGATTAAGCAGTAAGGAGATCGCAGTAGAATTTCTCAAGTCCGTTACCCATGCGGATGGTATTATTTCTACCAAACCGGCGATCATCCGAAAAGCAAAAGAAGAAGGCATGTTTGCCATCATGCGCTTTTTTGTGATCGATTCTATTGCCTTTGAAAGTATCGAGAAACAGACGGAAAATGTCCGGCCGGATATGATCGAGGTCCTGCCGGGAGTAATGCCGAAGATCATAAAAAAGATCTGCCGTCAGTCCAGAGTGCCGGTGATCGCCGGAGGGCTGATCACGGATAAAGAAGATATTATGGGCGCTCTGGGAGCCGGGGCGATCTCGATTTCAACGACCAACCAGAAGGTATGGTTTATGTAAAACAAATATTTTACGCAGGAGAATGGAGACAGTGCGGATACAGGTGAAAAATTCACCGGTATTTGTGCTGTCTTTTTTATGAAAGGAGAAGCAGATATGTATGATGTAGTGATCATTGGCGCAGGAGTAACAGGAAGCGCTGTGGCCAGGGAATTATCCAGATACCAGCTTAAAGTCCTGGTATTAGAGAGAGAGGAAGATGTATGCTGCGGCACTTCGAAAGCCAACAGCGCCATTGTCCATGCAGGATTTGACGCAGTGCCCGGTTCTATGAAAGCAATCATGAATGTGAGAGGCAGCAAAAAGATGAAAGCTCTGTCAGAAGAGCTGGATTTTCCTTACAAGCAGAACGGTTCCCTGGTCCTCTGTTTCCAGGAAGCGGACATTCCGAAACTGGAAGAGCTGAAGGCAAGAGGAGAGAAAAACGGAGTAGAAGGCCTGGAGATCATTACCGGAAATCGGATCTGGGAAATGGAGCCTAACCTTTCTCCTGATGTAAAAGCTATGCTCTATGCTCCTACAGGCGGGATTGTATGTCCCTTTAAACTGACCATTGCCATGGCGGAAAACGCTAATGTAAATGGTGTGGAATTTTCTTTTGACACCTGTGTAGAGGATATCCAGGCGATGGAAGATGGATACAGGATCGCTACAGGAAAAGGAGTATTTGAAACAAAGTGCGTGGTCAATGCCGCAGGCGTCTATGCAGACGTATGGAATAATAAGGTAAGTGAGAGAAAGCTTTCTATTACTCCAAGAAAGGGAGAATACTGTCTTCTGGATAAAAAAGTTGGTGATTTTGTATCTCATACAGTTTTCCAGCTTCCTACAAAAATGGGAAAAGGCGTGTTGATCACTCCTACTGTCCATGGAAATCTGCTGGTAGGTCCTACGGCGGAGGATATCCAGGATAAAGAAGGGGTAAATACCACCGCCCAGGGCCTTGAAAAGGTAGCTTCCCAGGCCAGACTCAGCGCAGGAGAAGTTCCCCTGAGAATGGTGATCACTTCCTTTGCCGGCCTGCGGGCTACGGAAAAAGGAGAAGATTTTGTCCTTGGAGAAGCCCCTGACGCACCGGGATTCTTTAATGCCGCAGGAATCGAATCTCCGGGATTTTCCAGTGCTCCGGCTATCGGAGAGTATCTGGCGGAGATGATCGCGGAGAAACTCCAGGCCAAAAAGAAAGAAAATTTCATTGCCAGGAGAGAGGATATTCCCTGTGTGGCAGAATCTTCACCTGAAGAGATACAGGCTCTTATCGCAAAAGATCCGGCTTATGGAAACGTGATCTGCCGCTGCGAGACCGTAACAGAAGGAGAGATCGTCAACGCCATCCGCAGACCTCTGGGCGCCAGATCCCTGGATGGGGTGAAACGGCGTACCCGGGCAGGAATGGGAAGATGCCAGGCTGGCTTCTGCTCTCCAAGAACAATGGAAATCCTTGCCAGAGAACTGAAAGAATCACCCCTGGCCCTGACAAAGGCAGGAGGAAACTCGAAGCTGCTGGTAGGTGAAAAATAGAGATGATAGGTGAAAGGGATACGGATATGAAGAATACATATGATTTGATTATTGTAGGCGGAGGCCCTGCGGGACTGGCTGCCGGGATCCAGGCAAAAAAAGCAGGTGTGGAGGATCTTCTGATACTGGAGAGAGACCATGAGCTGGGAGGTATCCTGAACCAGTGTATCCATAATGGATTTGGTCTGCACACCTTTAAAGAGGAACTTACAGGACCGGAATACGCCCAGAGATATATTGACCAGGCTATGGAGCTGTCTATTCCATACAAATTGAACACTATGGTGCTGGACATTGCCCGGGATGGAAAAGAGAAGGTCGTTACCATCATGAACCGGGAAGAGGGTCTGGTTTTTCTCCGGACGAAAGCAGTGATCCTGGCTATGGGCTGCAGGGAGAGGCCAAGGGGAGCTTTGAATATTCCCGGATACCGTCCCGCAGGTATTTATACTGCAGGGACTGCCCAGAGGCTGGTAAATATGGAAGGCTACATGCCCGGCAGGGAGGTAGTGATCCTGGGTTCCGGGGATATCGGCCTGATCATGGCCAGAAGAATGACTCTGGAAGGAGCTAAGGTGAAAGTGGTTGCTGAATTGATGCCTTATTCCGGCGGTCTCCAGAGAAATATCGTCCAGTGCCTGGAGGATTTCAATATTCCACTGAAACTCAGCCATACAGTGATCGATATACAGGGAAAAGAACGGGTAACGGGAATTACTATTGCTCAGGTAGACGAAAACAGAAAACCGATCCCGGGAACAGAGGAGTTTTATTCCTGCGATACCCTTCTGCTGTCCTGCGGACTGATCCCGGAAAATGAGCTGTCCTCAAAACTGGGAGCCCGGCTTTCGCCTGTGACTTCCGGTCCGGTAGTAAATGAAAGTCTGGAAACCAGTGTAGAAGGAGTCTTTGCCTGCGGAAATGTGCTCCATGTCCATGATCTGGTGGACTATGTGTCAGAGGAGGCAGGAAGAGCAGGTATCCATGCCGCAGAGTACATCCGGGACTGGGATCAGGAGCAGGAGAAGAAAGAAAACGTCATCAGGATCCAGACAGAGGGCGGGATCCGCTACAGCGTTCCTCAGATGATCCGGCCGGATCACATGGAAGATACGGTTACCCTGCGGTTCCGTGTGGGAAGGGTGTTTAAAGACGTATATGTCAGTGTATACCGGGGCGGGGAGAGGATCGTCCATAAGAAGAGAAAAAAGATGGCCCCGGGAGAGATGGAACAGCTGGTGCTGAAAAAATCGGATTTGACAGCAGCAGAAGGATTGGATAAAATTGTGATGAAAGTGGAGGAAGAATAATGACAGAGACAAGAGAACTGATCTGTATTAACTGTCCTTTAGGCTGTGGACTGACTGTGACACTGAAGGACGCAGAGGTAGTAAAGGTTGAGGGAAACACCTGTCCAAAGGGAGAAGCCTATGGAAAGAAGGAAGTGACCAATCCTACCAGGATCGTAACTTCTACAGTAAGGGTTTCAGGAGGAGTTCTGCCTGTAGTCTCTGTAAAGACAGCCTCCGATATTCCAAAAGAAAAGATCATGGACTGTGCCAATGTGTTAAAGAATGTAAAGATCCAGGCGCCGGTATCTATTGGAGATGTGGTGGTAGAAGACGTGTGCGGCACGGGAGTTTCTGTCATAGCCACGAAAAATATTTCTGCAGCCTGAATCAGCGGCAGAAAGCGCAGACAGACCATGACTGTAAGGAGAGATTATGCAGGATATAACAGGGAAAAACAGTGACAGTCTGAAGGAGAAGACCCTTTATCTTCTGGACATGGATGGAACGATCTATAATGAAAATGAGATTTTTGAAGGAACCCTTGACTTTCTCAGTGAGATCAGGAAAAGAGGGGGAGAATATATTTTTATCACTAATAATTCTTCAAAATCTGTGGCAGACTATGTGGAGAAGGTAAGAGCCATGGGGATCCAGGCGGATCAGGAAAATTTCTATACATCCAGCCAGGCCACTGCTATGTATATTAAGGAAAATTATCCGGGACAGAGAGTGTACTGCATGGGAACCCGGTCTCTGGTGGAAGAACTTCGCCGGGAAGGGATCGATGTAGTCACAGAAGTAGATGACAAGGCTGCGGTTGTCCTGATCGGATTTGACACGGAGAATACCTCAGAGAAAATACGGAATACCTGTATCATGCTGGGAAAGGATGTGGCCTACCTGGCTACCAATCCGGATCTGGTATGTCCGGTAAGCTTCGGTTATATTCCGGACTGCGGATCTATGAGTATCATGCTGAAAAATGCTACAGGAAAAGAACCTTTTTTTATCGGAAAGCCGGAGCCTATCATGGTAGACTGTGTGCTTAAGAAATATAAGAAAAAGCCGGTGGAAGCAGTGATCGTAGGAGACCGGCTGTATACGGATATTAAAACAGGAGCCAGGGCCGGTGTAGATACTATCTGTGTGTTGTCCGGGGAAGCTACTATGGAGGACATCCGTCAGGGAGAAGTAAAACCGGACTATATTTTTCAGAGTGTGAAAGAAATCTATGAAGGACTGACAGAAGACGAGAGATAAGAACAGGAGAAAAACATGAGATACGAAAATGTAGAGACTGGAATTTTTAGGAAAAGACCGAACCGTTTTATCGCTCATGTGGAGATCTGTGGCAGGGAAGAAATCTGTCATGTAAAGAATACAGGAAGATGCCGGGAATTACTGATTCCCGGCACCACTGTTTTTGTGAGTAAAAGTTCTAACCCGAACAGAAAGACTAAATATGATCTCATCGCAGTGCAAAAAGGTGAACGGTTGATCAATATGGATTCCCAGGCGCCAAATCAGGCGGTAGAAGAGTGGCTGCGGAAAGGAGAACTTTTCGGAAAAGATGTGCTGGTAAAAAGAGAGACTGTATACGGAAATTCCAGATTCGATTTCTATATAGAAACAAAAGACAGGAAAATCTTTATGGAAGTAAAGGGAGTGACCCTGGAAGAAGACGGAGTGGTGCGTTTTCCTGATGCGCCTACACAGAGAGGGGTAAAACATATCCAGGAACTGTGCCAGTGTATAAAGGACGGATATGAGGCATATATTATGTTTGTCATACAGATGGAAAATGTAAAATATTTCGCGCCTAATGATATCACCCATCCGGAATTCGGCCAGGCCCTCAGGGAGGCAGAGAAAGAAGGAGTCAAGATCCTGGCCTATGACTGTATCGTAAGAAAAGACTTGATTAATTTGTCAAAACCTGTTAGGGTTTTACTAGCTAATACAAAATAATCAGGAGTCATTATGTTAGAAGAGATAGTAGAACCTCTGCTTTCCTGGTATCAGGAAAACAAAAGAGAGCTTCCCTGGAGGACGGAACCCACCCCCTATCATGTATGGGTATCGGAGATCATGCTCCAGCAGACCCGGGTGGAAGCTGTGAAGGGATATTACGCCAGATTTCTGGAGGCCCTTCCCGGGATCGGAGATCTGGCCGAATGTCCCCAGGAAAAGCTTTTAAAGCTCTGGGAGGGCCTGGGATACTACAACCGGGTCAAAAATATGCAGAAGGCGGCACTGGAGATCGTGGAGAAATATGGAGGAGAAATCCCCGGGGATTATGAAAAAATCCTGGCTCTTCCCGGGATCGGAAGCTATACGGCCGGGGCCATTGCTTCTATTGCCTACAAGATCCCAAAACCGGCGGTAGACGGAAATGTTCTCAGGGTGATCGCCAGACTGACGGAGGAGCCGGAGGATATTCTTAAACAGAGGACCAGGAAAAAGATCGAGGATATGCTGGAAAAGATCATGCCGGCAGACCATCCGGGAGAATTTAATCAGAGTCTGATGGAGCTGGGAGCCACTGTATGTGTTCCCAACGGACCGGCCAGATGTGAAGCCTGTCCCGTAAAAGACTTCTGTCTTGCAAAAGCCCATGAAAAGGTGGTAGAATACCCACGGAAAGCGCCGAAAAAAGCCAGACGGATCGAAGAAAAGACCGTCCTGATCCTTCAGAACGGCCAGGAATATGCTATTCACAAACGGCCGGCCGGGGGGCTTCTGGGAGGGCTTTATGAGCTGCCCAATCTGGAGGGATATCGCTCCAGGGAGGAAATCCTGGCCTATGTGGAAAGCCTGGGACTGACGCCGCTCCATATTTCCGGCGCAGGAGAGGCAAAGCATATCTTCTCCCATGTGGAGTGGAGGATGAAGGGCTATTTTATTAAAGTAGCTTCTACAGAGGAGAAAAAGATCGGTGAGCTGATCTTTGCGGATAAAAAGGAATCTAAAGGGAAATATCCTATTCCTTCCGCTTTTTCAGCTTACAGAAAGTATATTGAGGAGGACTTTTAGATGAAATTGTTATCGGTTGCAGTGCCCTGCTATAATTCACAGGCATATATGAGAAACTGCGTGGATTCTCTTTTAGAGGGCGGAGATCTGGTAGAGATCCTTATTGTTGATGACGGTTCAAAGGACGATACGGCGAAAATCGCTGACGAGTATGCCGCAAAATATCCCAATATTGTGAAGGCTATCCATCAGGAGAACGGGGGCCACGGGGAAGCGGTGAATACCGGGATCCGGAATGCTACGGGCCTTTACTTCAAGGTGGTGGACAGCGACGACTGGGTAAATGCGGAGGCTTATCATGCCATTCTGGACAAGCTTCAGGAGATCACAGGCGGTCCTCAGGTACTGGATATGATGATCAGCAATTTCGTCTATGAAAAGCAGGGAGCCAAACGAAAGAAGGTTATGAAGTATACCAAATATATGCCTGAGGGAAAGATCTTTACCTGGAAGGAAATGGGGAAAATGCCTTTAGGAAAATATATCCTTATGCATTCTGTTATTTACCGGACAGGTCTTCTCAGGGAATGCGGACTGGTGCTGCCAAAACATACTTTTTATGTAGATAATCTTTTTGTGTATCAGCCTCTTCCAAGTGTGCGGACCATGTACTATATGGACGTGAATTTTTACCGGTATTTTATCGGAAGAGAGGATCAGTCTGTACATGAGGATGTGATGATCCGGAGGATCGACCAGCAGATACGGGTAAATAAGCTGATGATCGATGCCATTGCAGGAAGAAAAGACATAGAAAAAAATATCCGGAGATACATGCTTCGGTATCTGGAGATCATTACTGCAGTTTCTTCTATTATGCTGATCCGTTCAGGAACAGAAGAAAATCTGGAGAAGAAAAATGAACTCTGGAAATATCTGAAGAACGCGGATATCCATATTTACAGAAAGCTGCGTATGGGAATTTTGGGAAGAGGTGTAAATCTTCCCGGAGGAAGCGGAAGAAATATTTCTGTGGCGATCTATAAACTGGCCCAGAAATTCTATGGATTTAACTGAAAAAAGAAAGTTGAGGAAGATAAAAAATATCCCGGAGGTCTTAAAGGATTTCAAAAGACCTTCGGGATATTTTAAATACTAAATTTATACCCGGATCCTGGCCGGCTGCTTTTCCTGAACTGCCTTTGGCTTATAAAGAAGCTGATAGCAGAAAACATTTAAGACAATGGCTCCTGCCACATCCAGCAGCGTATGCTGTTTGAGAAAGATAGTAGACAGGACGATCAATGTTCCCAGGATGCCAGTAGCTGTCGGGACAAGACGTTTGAAATGAAATCCCCTGTGCCGGAAAACGGCGATGCAGCAGGCTATGGTATTAAAAACGTGGATACTGGGAAATACATTGGTGGGTGTATCTATTTTGTAAAGATATCGTACCATCTCTATAAATATGCCGTCTCCTGAAAGGGAAGGGCGAAGCTCCTGCCCATTAGGGAATATTAAGGAGATGATGATAAATAAGGTCATGCCAATGCCCAGAGACAAAACAAGCTGCCAGTATTCCTTTTTATTCTTGTTGATAAAAGCAAAGTAAAATACAGTGCCTGCGATAAAGATAAACCACAAATAATAAGGTATTATAAAGTATTCGCAGAACGGGATATAATCGTCCACCTTCATATGGATGATATGAGGGCGTACAGTTCGATGCTCCACATATTGAAAAGCCAACAGATAAAGTATTCCATATGTGGGGATTACCAAAGTATGTCTGTATTTTTTCAGAAAATTCATAAGTCCACCTCACATCTTTAACCTGTCCTCATTATAGCACAGTAAAATTCTGATAACAATGAAATTTACATTAGTTTAATACTTTATAGAGAATGTTTATGAGCAGGTATAAACCCGTCAAAAATAATAGAATCAAATTTGCTGCGGTATTTTTCCAGTACGGCCTGGGAACGCACTGTCCAGGCAAAGGTAGGGGTATGCAGCAGACATTTATTCAATATAAAGCTGACATTCTGTGTATCTGTGTAGCAGTAGGCGATGAAATCCGGTCTTCCGATAAAATTCAAAAGGAGATATTTCACCAGAAAAGACAGGAGAAAACCGGCTTCTGTCACAGGTTTTGTAAGATTGGCGGAGAGCTGTCCTCTGACTACGTCTTTCCGGTGTTTTTTGTACCATCTTAATGCAAGAGGATTGAAGGATTCAATACAGTATTTTCCAGGATAATCCTGAAGGAGAGCATCCGCGGCCTGACAGGTATATGTATTCAGGGTAGGAAGCTTGATCTCGATCAGCAGAGGGACTTTGCCGTCTACCAGTTTCAGGACATCTTTAAACAGAGGGATTTTTTCCTCCGTATCCCCAAGAGTACATTTCTGAAGTTCCTCATAAGTCATCTCACATACTGGCAGGTCAATGCCGCACATCCTGGTGAGGGTGTGGTCATGGAAGACCACCAGCTGTTTGTCTTTGGTAAGCTGGATGTCCAGTTCGATCCCGTATCCGTGTTCCACAGCATTGGCGAAGGCAGCCATGGAATTTTCCGGAATGGACTGATCCTTTGTAAAAAGGCCTCTGTGGGCGAAGAGATGATGGAGGAAAGCCTGGGCTTCCTTCTTTCTGGTAAGTCTGGGCATTATGCAGTAAAAATAGAGACAAAAAAGCACAAGTAAAACAATTGGGATAATAAACAGTATTTTCATAGGTGCCTCCTGTTACTTTAAAATAACTTTTATCTGTTTCTGGGTGTCTGAAATGGTAAGATGTCGATGGTATCCCATAGACTCTCCGTCACAATGGATGGGCAGAGGATCTCTACTTATAATATCTATGCGCCGGCAGCGATACATATGAATTCCTTTAAAACCCGTATGCTTTCCGACGAAGGCCGTGGGAAACAGAGCCAGGATCTTTGCCTTGGGAATATCTCCCACCAGACAGATATCCAGAAGCCCGTCCTGATACCGGGCGCGGGGACAAAACCTTACCCCGCCTCCTTCCTGCTTCATGTTCATGGCTGCCAGGAAGTAGAACCGGGGCAGCCGGTAGATCTCTTTTTTATCGATCCGGACCGATACAGGACAGCACTGATATTTCAGCAGCAGCTTCAGAGCTACATAGACATAGGTAAGTTTGCCAAGGCGGAGTCTGTTTAAAAATTTTTTCGCAGGTGTTTTCATGACGCCCAGGCAGATATCCGCATCATAGCCTATCCCGCTGCTGACCAGAAAGTGCCGTTTTCCCTGGGAAGTACGGGACACTCCTACATCTGCCAAAGCAAAGGCAGAAGGAGAAAGTATGGCTCTCATACAGGCTGTCACATCAGAAGGGATACCAAGGCCTCTGGCAAAATCATTTCCTGAACCTGTAGGAATATAACCGAGAGTAATGTGAGAGAAATCTCCCTGGGAGGCAAGACCGTCGATCACTTCGTTTAAAGTACCGTCTCCTCCCAAAACTGTCAAAGTACATGGAAGAGAGAGGACGGCGATCTGTCTGGCCAGTTCTCTGGCATGTCCGGTGTATTTTGTAAAAAAGACCTCATATTCTGTATCTTCTGCGGCAAGGAATCCTTCCGCTTTTTTCCAGATATTTATGCCCTGTCCTGACCGGGCATGAGGGTTTACAATGAAATAAAACATAAATCTGACACCTGCTTTCTTCTGCATACCATTGTAGCAGTTTCCCATTGTGAGAACAAGGAAATTATGTTAGAATAAGATGAAATTATTATGAAATAATTCCTGAAAAAAATCGAAAGAAGTCAAAGACCCCGATGCAAGCATACGGGGTATCAAACTAGCAGGCGGGAATAAAAGAACAGCAAAAGAAAGGCGGAGAAAAAAGATGAATGATGCTTATATGACATTTACGATCAAGAAGAAAAAGAACATTGCCCTGATTGCCCATGATAATGAGAAGCCTAAGATCATTCAGTGGTGTATGGATCACAGCGAGGTCTTAAAACATCATAATCTTTACGGAACAGGCACTACCGCCAGACTGATCACAGATAAAACTGGTCTGAGGGTCAAAGGCTATAATAGCGGTCCCCTGGGAGGAGACCAGCAGATCGGTGCAAAGATCGTGGAAGGGGTTATTGATTTTGTGGTATTCTTTTCTGATCCCCTTACCGCCCAGCCCCATGACCCGGATGTGAAAGCCCTTATGAGGATTGCCCAGGTCTATGATATTCCCATGGCAGTTAACCGGGCTACGGCCGATTTTATGATCACTTCATTATATATGGATACAGAGTATGACCACGAGGTGATCAATTTTAAGAAAAATATAAAGGAGAGAGCAGACTCTATGTAACAGGCGGCCTGTCCGTCTGTGGATTTTTTGCCCCTGGGGACAGCAGGCCGGGAGGATATGTCAGTATGTGTATTTGGCAGCTGTTCCAGTAGCCTTTGCTTTCTGGGAGCTGTCGCATTAATCAAAATCGAGAATATTTATACATTTTATTGCTCAGTCTGTGCCGCTTTGAGCCTATGGTCTCAAAGCTATGCTCGACAAATTCGCATAAAATGTATAAATATTCCTGAAATATGACTAATGCGACAGCTCCATGTGGAAATGTGTTTTTTATGGGATAAAAACCCTCTGCCAGGGAAAATCCATCTGTCCGGTACAGGTGTCAGTAGGAAGCCGGAGCCGCGTCGATCCAGGTACTGTACCCGGCGTTACGCAGAGTTCTTTCCATTTTTACTGCATTTTCCAGATTTTTAAAGGCACCTACCTGTACTTTGTACAAGCCGTCTTCCCGGAGGATAAAGGCTGGGAAGCCCTGATCTTCCAGTTCATAAAGGAGATTATCCGCGTTGGCACGCTCCCGGAAGCTTCCTGTCTGTACCCGGTAAAAGATATCCTGGGAGCTTTCAGGATTCTCCACAGTTCCTTCATTTAAAGTTCCCAGGATCCCTGAGGCGATTGCCTGGGCTACATCCTGGAATTGGGAATCAAAGATCTGGTTATCCTCGTCGCTGTTGATAAAACCTGCCTCGATGAGAACCGCTGGCATTTTTGTTCTTCTCAGGACTACCAGTCCGGGACGGGATTTGACACCCAGTTCCCGAAAGCCCAGTTCGCCTAAAGCTCCGTTGATATTCTGGGCCATATCCAGTTTCTGCCCGGATTGATCATAAACCAGGGTTTCCACACCGCTGTACTGATTAGGACTGGGACTGGAGTTCCGATGGAAAGAAATGAAAAAGTCAGCGTCAGCGGCATTTCCGATCTGGGCCTTTTCAAAAGGGGTCTGATAAACGTCTCCTGTACGTGTATATTCTACATCTACACCGTTTTTTGATAAAATATCCCCTACTGCAAGAGCCAGCCGGAGAGAATCATCTTTTTCCTGCCGTCCGTCATACACAGCCCCGGGATCCGTTCCCCCATGTCCTGCATCGATCATAATTTTATAGGCCATATGTCTGTCGCTCCATGAAAATCTCTCCATTCAGAATATGCAGTATCTGGGAAAGAGTTACAAAATTTTTGAAATACAGGGAGTATTTTCGGCACTTGGCTGAACTATAAAGAAAATCTAAAAAAACTCTTGCTTTTTTATTAACACTGTGCTAGACTAAAACTCGTTAAAACGAAGGCGTTT
>ERZ1643246.3317-NODE-3317-length-14010-cov-11.173701_pt1 | contig 14010 bp, 13 predicted proteins | sample MGYA00579265_ERZ1643246 | MGnify/ENA primary metagenome ERZ1643246 (study PRJEB29033, sample SAMEA4952261) | chicken gut metagenome | biome: Broiler Chicken; feature: Gastrointestinal Tract; material: Caecum | place: Ireland | collected 2018 | study: Broiler... | reverse complement strand
TCTGGGGAGTGATTAACCTTCTGGAAGGTTACGGAAATGATAATCCAGGTGCAAAAAGCCAGGGTATGAAACAGTTGATGGCCGGCGGCGGTGTCGCTCTCATTGGCATGATTTTAGTACCACAGTTGACCGGATTATTCGGTTGATTTTAGCTAGGGGCAGCAATGCTGCCCCTGCAATATCTGATGCATTTCAGATATTATTTTCATCCACTTCTTGAATTTTTCGTCCAAAATGAGGTACAATATGGACGAAAGGTTAAAAGGCTGGATGAAAAAGCCGGGTAAAATATGAGAAATTTTGATTATATGAAGTTGGCAGACAGGATGTGGGATGGGGAAGTCCTGTCTTACATTGCTAAAATCCATGAGTGCAAAGGACGTCAGGAGCTGTTTATCCGGCAGAAGCCGGTTGAATTGGAACGCCTGGTGGAAATTGCACGGATACAAAGTACAGAGGCATCCAATAAAATTGAAGGCATTGTTACGACCGCTACCAGGATACGGCAGCTGATGGATGACAAGACCACACCGAAGAGCCGTGATGAGAGAGAGATTATTGGTTATCGGGATGTCCTGAATACCATTCACGAAAGTCATGATTATATTCCCATCAGGCCAGCTTACATTCTGCAGCTGCACCGTGACTTATTAAAACATGCAGGTCTGTCCTACGGAGGACAGTTTAAAAATACGCAGAATTATATCAATGAGACGAAAGCAGATGGAACAGTGGTAACTCGTTTTGTTCCCCTGGCTCCTTACGAAACGGAACCGGCCATTGAGGCAATTTGCGAAAGTTATCGGCAAACGCTGGCAATGGAAGTCATTGATCCGCTGATTCTCATTCCGGCCTTTATCTGCGATTTTCTATGTATACATCCGTTTAATGATGGAAATGGCAGGATGAGCCGGCTGCTTACGCTGCTTCTTCTCTACCAAAATGGATACGAAGTAGGGAAGTATATCAGTATTGAAAAGCAGATTGAGAAAACGAAAGATGCCTATTATGATGTTCTGGAACGGATTGATGAGGGATGGCATGAGGAGAAGAATGACCCTACGCCATTTATCAAATACATGCTCCAGGTAATTTTGGCCTGCTATACGGAGTTTGAGGCGAGAGTAGGCTTGGTGTCTGAAAGCAGCAGAAGCACGGTTTACGATGTGGTAAAAACCTATGTAATGGAAAAAGTGGGGAAATTTACTGGCGCGGAAGTTGTTGCCGCCTGTCCCAGCGGAAGCCGTTCTGCGGTGTTGGGGGCGTTAAAACGGCTCACAGAGGAAGGCTTAATCGTAAAATGCGGTACTGGTCGGGGAACCTTTTATGTGAGAAAAGATGCGATAGAACCATAACCATGCGTCCGGAACGGGCGGTTTTCGTCCAATGATAGCCGTAAAGTAGACGATAATTGAATAAAAGTGGATGAAAGAGAAATTCTTTTATCTGTGCATTGCAAAGCCAGGCAGTTGACGAATCATCACTAGCCTGGCTATTTTGCGCTTATTTTACGGTATGACTGCATAGGGAATGGTAAAGTACGGCACAAATGAACAATCTATTGTTGGTTCAAAGGAGGGGAGTTGCGATTTTATGGACTTTTTAAAAGAAACGATTACCGAATGGCTCAAGGAACTGTTGGTTGGCTGGATCAGCAGTAACTTGTCAGGAATGTTTGATTCTGTTAATGGACAGGTGGCGGATATTTCGGTCCAGGTGGGGCAGACACCACAGGGGTGGAATGCCGGTATTTTCAATATGATTCAAAACCTGTCGGAGACGGTTATGGTGCCGATTGCGGGAGCGATTCTGGCGTTTGTCATGACGCTGGAACTGATTCAGCTGATTACGGAGAAGAATAATCTCCACGATGTGGATACCTGGATGTTTTTTAAATGGATTTTCAAAACTGCCTGCTCCATTCTGATTGTCACCAATACCTGGAATATTGTTATGGGTGTTTTTGATGTGGCCCAGAGTGTGGTGGGAAGTGCTTCTGGCGTGATTGTGGGAGATACTTCCATTGATATTTCTACGGTAATTGCTGATTTAGAGACCCGGCTCATGGAGATGGAACTGGGACCGCTTCTGGGGTTGTGGTTCCAGAGCCTGTTTGTGGGGATTACGGTTTGGGCGCTGACCATCTGTATTTTTATTGTGATTTATGGCAGGATGATTGAGATTTATTTGGTGACCTCCATTGCCCCAATCCCCATGGCTACCATGATGGGGAAGGAATGGGGAGGCATGGGCCAGAACTATCTTCGGTCACTGTTTGCGCTGGGATTCCAGGGCTTCTTAATCATTGTCTGCGTTGCGATTTATGCAGTGCTGGTTCAGGGGATTGCCATGGAGGAGGACATTATCATGGCGATTTGGACCTGCGTGGGCTATACCGTGCTATTATGCTTTACACTTTTTAAAACCGGCAGTCTCAGCAAAGCAATTTTCAATAGCCACTGACAGAGGAAATACATGAGAAAATATCAGATTATTTATGCCGATCCTCCCTGGAGCTACCGGAGCGGGAAGGTTCAGGGAGCAGCCAGAAACCATTATGAAACGATGAAGGATGAGGAACTGTATCATCTCCCTGTGCAGAATTTGGCAGATAAGAACTGTGTATTGTTTTTATGGTGTACCTTTCCAAAGCTGCCGGAGGCTCTGAAACTGATAGAAGCCTGGGGATTTACTTTTAAAACGGTAGGCTTTGTCTGGATTAAGCAGAATAAGTCCGGAAAAGGGTATTTTCTGGGGCTTGGCTGGTGGACCCGAAGCAATGCGGAAATCTGTCTGATTGCGGTCAAGGGAAAGCCGAAACGAAAGTCAGCCAGTGTCCGTCAGCTTTTATTTTCTCCTGTTGAGGAACACAGCAAAAAGCCAGATGAGGCAAGGGATAAAATCATAGAACTGATGGGAGATTTGCCGCGTATCGAGTTGTTTGCTCGCAGGGAAACACCTGGATGGGATGTATGGGGAAATGAAGTAGCCAGTACGATTGTATTTTGAGAGAAGGGAGTGTTCTTTATGGCGTATGTGCCAGTACCAAAGGATTTGACAAAAGTAAAGACAAAGGTGGCATTTAACCTGACCAAACGACAGTTGGTTTGTTTTGGCGGTGGGGCGCTCATCGGCGTGCCGCTTTTCTTTTTGCTCAAGGAGCCTGTTGGAACCAGTACGGCGACTATGTGTATGGTTCTGGTTATGCTGCCTTGTTTTCTGCTTGCCATGTATGAGAAAAATGGCCAGCCATTGGAGAAAATCATCGGAAATATGTTGAAGGTTTCGGTAATCCGGGCAAGGGAACGGCCTTACCGGACCAATAATTTCTATGCCGTGCTGGAACGGCAGGACAAGCTCGACGAGGAGGTGTATCACATTGTTTACGGAAACCAGAAAGCCAAAAGAAATCAAGCAGAGAAAACAGGGAAAAAGTCAAAATCTGCTTCCGATGGGGCGTAAGCTCTCTTATGGGGAACGAAAGCAGATAAAGGCAGCTATGGACAAAGCTAGTCGGAAAAATCCAAAGGAGCAGTCAGCCCAGGACAGTATTCCTTATGAGCGGATGTGGCCGGATGGGATTTGCCGGGTAACGGATACCTATTATACAAAAACCATTCAGTTTCAGGACATCAACTATCAGCTGGCACAGAATGAGGATAAGACTGCAATCTTTGAGGGGTGGTGTGATTTCCTGAATTACTTTGACAGTTCGATTCGTTTCCAGCTCTCGTTCTTAAATCTGGCGGCTTCGGAGGAAACCTTTGCCAATACCATTTCCATTGCCCTTCAGGGAGATGACTTTGACAGTATCCGCACAGAATATACGGAAATGCTGCAAAATCAGCTGGCGAAGGGAAATAACGGGTTGATTAAGACAAAGTATCTCACCTTTGGCATTGAAGCAGAAGGAATAAAGACGGCGAAACCCAGACTGGAGCGAATTGAAACGGATATTCTCAATAACTTCAAGCGGCTGGGTGCTGCGGCGCGTGCACTGGACGGAAAAGAACGCCTGGGGCAACTTTATGATATTTTTCATATGGATGAAATGACTCCGTTCCAGTTTGAATGGGACTGGCTGGTGCCATCCGGTCTTTCGACAAAGGATTTTGTTGCGCCATCCTCCTTTGAATTTCGTACCGGGAAATCTTTTCGGGTAGGGAAAAAATATGGTGCAGCCAGTTTTGTACAGATTATGGCCCCGGAGCTGAATGACCGGATGTTGGCAGATTTCCTGGATATGGAAAGCTCGCTGATTGTGAATCTCCATGTACAGTCCCTGGATCAGGTAAAGGCCATTAAGACTGTGAAACGCAAGATTACGGATTTGGACCGGGCGAAAATCGAGGAGCAGAAGAAGGCGGTTCGTTCCGGGTACGATATGGACATTATTCCTTCAGATTTGGCGACTTATGGGACGGAGGCTAAGAAGCTGCTGCAGGATTTACAGTCCAGGAATGAGCGGATGTTCCTTGTCACCTTTCTGGTGTTAAATACGGCGGATAACCAGAAACAGCTGGAGAATAATATTTTTCAGGCCAGTTCCATCGCACAGAAGTATAATTGTCAGTTGATACGGCTGGATTTCCAGCAGGAGGAAGGTCTGATGAGCAGTCTGCCGCTGGGACTCAATCAAATTGAAATCCAGCGTGGGCTTACCACGAGTTCTACGGCGATTTTCGTCCCATTTACAACCCAGGAATTATTCCAGAATGGGAAAGAAGCGCTATATTATGGAATCAATGCCTTGTCCAGCAACCTGATTATGGTGGACCGAAAACTTTTGAAGAATCCCAACGGATTGATACTGGGGACACCGGGTTCGGGAAAAAGTTTTTCGGCAAAACGTGAGATTGCCAACTGCTTTCTGTTGACTGGAGATGACATAATTATTTGTGATCCGGAGGCTGAGTATGCCCCGCTGGTACAGCGGCTGCATGGCCAGGTAATCCGGATTTCTCCTACTTCAAAGGACTATATCAATCCCATGGACTTGAATCTGGACTATTCCGATGATGAAAGCCCACTGTCCTTAAAGTCTGATTTTATCCTATCTTTGTGTGAACTGATTGCCGGGGGAAAGGATGGACTTCAGCCAGTTCAGAAAACAATCATTGACCGCTGTGTGAGGATGGTCTATGCAGATTATTTGAATGACCCGCGCCCGGAGAATATGCCGATTCTGGAAGATCTCTATCATTTGCTCCGCAGTCAGGAAGAAAAAGAGGCTCAATATATTGCCACATCATTGGAAATCTATGTGACTGGCTCTTTAAATGTATTTAACCATCGCACAACGGTTAACATCCAGAACCGGATTGTCTGCTATGACATTAAGGAGCTGGGAAAGCAGCTGAAAAAGATTGGGATGCTGGTGGTTCAGGATCAGGTGTGGAACCGGGTCACTATCAATCGGGCGGCCCATCGGTCAACCCGATACTATATTGATGAAATGCACCTGCTTTTAAAAGAGGAGCAGACGGCAGCCTATACAGTGGAAATCTGGAAGCGTTTCCGAAAATGGGGTGGAATCCCAACAGGAATTACGCAGAACGTCAAGGATCTTTTGTCCTCCCGCGAAGTAGAAAACATCTTTGAAAATTCCGATTTTGTGTATATGCTCAACCAGGCAGGAGGAGACCGTCAGATTCTTGCAAAGCAGCTGGGAATCAGCCCCCATCAGCTGTCCTATGTGACCCATTCCAGCGAAGGAGAGGGACTGCTGTTTTATGGCAATGTGATTTTGCCATTTGTAGACCGGTTTCCGAAGGATACAGAGCTGTATCGGATTATGACAACGAAGCTGCAGGAAGTTGGGGAGGTGTGAGACGTGTGTTAAGAATACGCCGGAAATGGATTTTACGTTTCTGGACGAATGGAACAATCGAATTTATCAGGGGGATTGCCTGAAATTGATGAAACAAATTCCAGAGAAAATGGTTTCATTGATTGTGACGGATCCGCCGTATGGGATTTGTTATCAAAATCAGTTTGCCTCTGTTCCTCATGAGGTACTGGTCGGAGACGAAGGGATAGACTATAAGACATTTGCCGGGGAAAGCTATCGAATTTTACGCATGAACAGCCATGCGTATTTTTTTACCCGTTTTGACTGTTATCTATACCATTTTCAGTGCCTGAAAGAAGCAGGATTTACCATAAAGAACTGCCTTGTGGTTCAAAAGGCCGCACTTGGAGGAATTGGGGATTTAAGAGGGAGTTATGCCAGCAGTGCAGAATGGGTGATTTTTTGTCAGAAAGGGAGACGGGAATTTAACCAAACGAAACTGCTTGAAAACCGGTATCCGGAAGGAACGCAATTCCATAAGGGAAGGGAAGCCAGCAAAAGGTATAAAACCCGGTTCCCGGACTGCTGGTTCGGACCAGAATACCCAAAAGCAACCTGTCATCCGTCCTGGTAGAGAAAGCGGGGAATCTTTCATCCAACAGTAAAAAACGTAGAATTTCTTTCCTGGTTGATTCAGATTTCCAGTAATCCTGGCGAGTTGGTCTTTGACGGGTTTATGGGAACAGGGAGTACCGCTGTTGCAGCCTGCATGACCGAGCGGAACCATCTTGGAGCCGAGATTTCTCCAAAATATTGGGAAATGGCGCAGAAACGAATTTTGGCATGGACAGAGCAAAACAAGAATGAGGGAGGTGCATAGGAAATGAACAATCAATATTCAGAAGTATTTATCAGAAGAGCATTGGAATTAAATCAGGACGATGTGGTACAGGAGTTGGCGGAGGCACGCATTGTCTGCCGGGGGGCGGCTCGTGATATTGCGGAATTGAGTAAGGACGGCAGAGCGGGCATGATGCGGCTCATGGAAATCTGGTGTCTGCTGGAACAACCAAAGGAAGATTTTTCCGTATCTGGCTCGGAACCGTCAGTCCTTGAAAAACTGCTGGGGCAGGTATTGGCTGCGATGATTCTTCATCCGGTTTCGGGAAGCAAAGGACTGGCAATTTGTTCAGAACTTTCCTACATGGCAGAAGAGATTTTAGCAGGTGGCTGGTTTGAATAAGGAGCCGCGTCTGCATTTTACAGAGGAAGAGCGTGGGAACCCATCGTTGGAGAAACCAATCCGAAAAGCAGAGAAGGCGGCAAAACGGGCAGAGCGGGCGCAGGAGAAAATTCCAAAGCGTAAAATCCGGAAAACCATTGTTGATTCGGATACAGGAAAGGTTAGTTCAAAGTTGGTTTTGGAAGAGAAAAAGAAACCTCCTTCAAAGCTTACCCACGGGATTCAGAATATGCCGGGAAAGATTATTACCGGAAAAGCGCATAAAGAAATCCGGGAGTCGGAACAGGATAACGTGGGTGTGGAAAGCGCCCATAAATCAGAAGAAATGCTGGAAACCGGCGGCAGGCTGCTTCGGGAAGGCTATCGCTCTCATAAACTAAAGCCTTATCGGAAAGCGGCCCAGGCAGAACGGCGTCTGGAAAAAGCAAATCTGCAGGTACTGTACCAAAAAGCATATCAGGATAATCCAGCGCTTTCCAGTAATCCATTGTCTCGCTGGCAGCAGCGGCAGGCAATCAAGAAACAGTATATAGCCGCTAAACGTACCAGACAGACTGCGGGAACCGCTGCGAAGGGAGTGGGAAAAACGGCGAAATCCGCAGGGAATGTTGCGGGGAGAACGGGACAGGCAGCAGATTTTGTACGGAAGCACAAGAAAGGGGCGTTACTTTTACTTGCACTGTTCCTTCTTGTCTGCGTATTGATGAGCGTGGTGTCCTCTTGTTCTATGATGGCGAGCAGTATCGGCTCTGTAGTATCTGGCTCTACATACCCTTCAAAGGACGAAGCGCTTTTGGGGGCAGAGGATGCCTATGCGGCAATGGAAGCGGAGCTGCAGTCGTATTTGGACAATTATGAAAGAGCGCACAGTTATGATGAATACCACTTTGACCTGGATGAAATCAAACATGACCCTTATGTGCTGATGTCGATGTTAACTGCTTATTATCAGAAGGAGTGGACGCTTTCAGATGTAGAGGGACTGCTTGATACCCTATTTGACCGGCAGTATATCTTGACAGAAGAAGTTGAGGTAGAAACCCGTTATGACAGTGAGGATGACCCTTACGATTATTATATCTGCTATGTGACCTTGGAGAATTTTGACCTGTCTCATCTTCCGGTTTACTTTTTGAGCGAGGAACAGCTGAGCTTATATGCCATGTATATGCAGACGCTAGGAAACCGGCCGGATTTGTTTCCGCAAAGCGAGTATCCCAATGCGTCAGGGCGGGAGGAATACCTGGATTATGATGTGCCGCCGGAAGCATTAGAGGATGAAACCTTTGCCGCTATGCTGGCAGAGGCAGAGAAATATCTGGGAATGCCCTACGTCTGGGGCGGCTCCAGTCCGGCCACCAGCTTTGACTGCTCTGGTTTTATCTCCTGGGTTCTCAACCATTCCGGCTGGAATGTGGGACGAATGACGGCCAATGGCCTTTTCAATTACTGTACGCCGGTATCCAGCACCAATGCAAAACCGGGAGATTTAATCTTTTTCCAGGGAACCTATGATACGGCAGGAGCCTCTCATGTGGGGCTTTATGTGGGCGGGGGAATGATGATCCACTGCGGAGATCCGATTTCCTACGCAAATATCAACACCAGCTATTGGCAGAGCCATTATCTGACCTTTGGCAGACTTCCATGAAAGGAGAATTAGAAATTATATGAATCCCAAAATTAAAAAGCTGCGGGCAGAGCGCAGTAAAAATGAAGAGAAAATCGCGGCAATCCGTGCGAAAAATGCGGAGATTGATAAGCAGATTACGGAACTGGAAAATACAGATATTGTGGGAACGGTGCGGAGTCTGGGCGTAACGCTGGAAGAACTGGCAGCTATTATCCAGGCAGCGAAACAAAATGTACCCATACCTGAACCAGATAGGAGGGAGGAAACTGCTTATGAAGAATAATTGTTTTTGGATGTTATCGGGCCTGGTCGCGGCCCTTTTTTCGTTTCTGGTTTCAGTGACACCGGCTTATGCCATGGCGGAGGAACCGGCGGAGACTGCCGAGGCAGTTCCGGAAGAAGGAGAACCATTGTCGGAAGGAAGTGGGATTGTTACCCGTGACCTGCTTTATGATAAGGCCACCAATAAGCAGTTTCTTACGATTCAGGACCGGGAAGGGAATATCTTTTACCTGGTGATTGACTATGACGCGCCGGTGGATGAGGAGGAAGAACAGTACCAGACGTATTTTCTGAATCAGGTGGATACGGATGATTTGGCGGCACTGGCAGAGGAAAATGAGGAAGAACCCATTGTCTGCTCCTGCAAGGAACATTGTCAGGCCGGGGCAGTCAATATGGACTGTGAGCTTTGTGCAAAGGACATGACAGAATGTGCCGGGGTAGAGCCGGAAGTGGAGGAACCGGATGAACCGGAAAATTCAGAGATAGAGGTATCGGAGGAAGAGCCGGAAGAAGAGTTTAATCCAGCCGTTTTCATTCTTGTTTTTGCTTTACTTGGCGGAGGCGGTGCATTTGCATATTTGAAATTGGTAAAAGGAAAACAGAAGGCCAAATCCGGTCCCAATCCGGATGATTATGGCTACGGTATGGAAGATGAGGATGATTCCGAGTATGAATTTGAAACGGAGTCGGAAGAAGAATTGGAAGAGGAAGGAGAGCAAGGGGAGGAAGAAACAGAGAAAACAGATGAAGAGGACAGGGCAGATAAGGATGAGGAACTATGACCCGTTTTACAGACAGCCCCTTTGAACGCATGATGACACAAAAACCGGAGGGCGGGGGGACATCCCGCCCTCCTTCTTTACCCAAAAGCCATCCCTGTTATGGCTGTGGGAATTACGGACGGCCCTGTGTAGGATTTTGCCACAGAGAGTTGATAACCGGACGAAAAGGGAGGAGAAATCAAACATGAATCGGTGGATGACGTTGATGAAATGGATTGCAGTTGTGGATATGGCATATCTTTGCTTCCTCTGCACGGAGGATGCGATTTGCCGGGTAAAAGACTGGCTGAAGAAGAAAAAGGGAAAGAAGCCGGGAGATGAGGAACTGGAGTTTTATGATTTCCTGGAAGAAACGGAGGAGCACAAACTCTGCGTGGATTCCATCCGCATGCGGTATTCCGTGACGGTTCCTGATTTAGTGGAAAAGATTTTCGAACGGTCGGAATCGGTTTTGAAATGGCTGGATGAGCCGGAAAAGGAAGCAGCCCGTTTGTTGTTATCTGCATATATGGGGTTTCTTAGGGAGGAGTCGCCTTATGAAGAACAGGGGTTCCCTGTCCTGATGGAGCTGCTGAATCACACAGGAACCGGCAGTGAAGGGGCTGAACCGGATATTGCCGGAGAAGTCCTTGAGAAAGCGGCAAAGGAAAACCAGAAGGAGGAGTATTACCGAGACTATCAGAAATACAAGGTCAGTACCGCAGACCGGGAACGGGTAATTCTGGCCTGCCGGGTTATGGTCAACGAGCTTTTGGCGAAATTGTATGAGTATGACTATCATTGCGGGTACGACCTTTTTCTGAATAAAAGCGTCCTGATGAAATTGAAGGAAGAGGATGAGGATTGGTACTTAAATGGGTTAAATATTTGGGATACGGAATCCGATGCAGCGGAAGAAGCGGAGGTGGAGTAAATGTGCGTACTTGTGATTGCAGAGAAGCCCTCGGTGGCCCAGAGCTTGTCGGCTGTTATTGGGGCAAAGGAGAAAAAGGATGGATACCTGGAGGGAAACGGCTTTAGAGTCAGCTGGTGCGTGGGCCATTTGGCCGGTCTTTCCGATGCGGCGGGTTATGACCCCAGGTATGAGAAATGGAATCGTGAGGACCTTCCGATTATCCCGGAACATTGGAAAATGACGGTGGGAAAGGATAAGAAAAAGCAGTTCCAGATACTGAAAGCGCTGATGAACGCGCCGGATGTGACGGAGGTTGTGAATGCCTGTGACGCGGGGCGGGAAGGAGAACTGATTTTTCGGAGCGTTTATGAGCTGGCAGGCTGTAAAAAAACGATGAAACGGCTCTGGATCAGCAGTATGGAGGACACGGCAATTCGCCAGGGATTTGAAGAACTTCGGCCCGGAGCAGAGTATGATGGATTGTATGAAGCTGCACTCTGCCGGGCCAGAGCAGACTGGCTTGTGGGAATCAATGCTACCAGATTCTTTTCTGTCCTTTATCATCACACCTTGAATATCGGACGGGTTATGTCTCCTACCCTGGCTCTTATTGTACAGCGGGAAGCAGAAATTGCCGCCTTTAAGCCGGAGCCATTTTACACAGCAGTCCTGGAGACCTCTGGAATTACGGCAAACAGCGAACGCTTGGGTGATTTGGAGGAGGCAAAGAAGATTCAGACGGATTGCAGGGGAAAAACCATAACCGTGGTAAAGGTAGAGCAGAAAAGGCGCTCGGAAAAGCCTCCTGCTCTGTATGATTTAACCTCTCTCCAGAGGGACGCCAACCGGCTTTTAGGATTTACGGCCCAACAGACCTTGAATTATCTTCAAAGTCTTTATGAGAAAAAACTGTGTACCTATCCCCGGACAGACAGCCGGTATCTGACTTCTGATATGGCTGCTTCTCTTCCGGTTCTGGTTAATTTGACAGCAAAGGCTATGGACTTTGCAAAAGGGATTGTCGTGGACTGCGATTCTGCCCGGATTATCAATGACAAAAAGGTATCGGATCATCATGCGGTCATTCCTACCCAGAATTTGAGGACGATGGAGCTGGCGGGATTACCGGTAGGAGAACGGGCGATTTTGGAACTGGTAGCCCTTCGGCTGCTGTGTGCCGTAGGAAGTGCCTGTGAATATGCAGAGACAACCGTGGTACTGAAATGTGCCGGCCATTCTTTTACGGCGAAAGGCCGTTCGGTAATCTGCCCTGGGTGGAAAGTATTTGAAAACAGCTATCAGACCTCTTTAAAGAGTGCTCCGGAACCAGAGCCTTCCGGGGAGACAAAGGAGCTGCCCGACCTGGAGGAAGGACAGGAATTTTCCGAAGGGCTCATTCAGATCAAGGAAGGAAAGACCAGCCCGCCAAAGCATTTCACAGAAGATACCCTTCTTTCTGCCATGGAGACGGCAGGAGCGAAGGAAACACCGGATACAGCAGAACGGAAAGGACTCGGAACTCCGGCCACCCGTGCCGGTATCCTGGAGAAGCTGGTATCCACCGGATTTGTGGAGCGAAAAAAGAGCAAAAAGACGATCCAGCTCCTTCCGACCAAAACAGCGGTATCTTTGATTACCGTGCTGCCGGAACAGCTTCAGTCTCCGCTCCTCACAGCAGAATGGGAATGCCGGTTGGGAGAGATTGAACATGGAGAATATGAGGCGAAGCACTTTATAAATGAGATTGCTGCTATGCTGCGGGAACTGGTGCAGACTTATGAAGTAGCAAAAGGAACGGAATTTTTGTTTGCGGTTCCCAAAGAGAGCGTGGGAATTTGTCCCAGGTGCGGAAATACCGTTGTGGAAGTGCAGAAAGGTTTTCTGTGCCAAAACAGGGACTGTGAATTTGCAATATGGAAGAACAATAAATGGTGGGTGTCGAAAAAGAAACAGCCGACCAAAGCCATTGTCTCGGCACTTCTTAAGGACGGGAGGATGAAGCTTACAGGCTGTTATTCAGAAAAGACCGGGAAAACCTATGACGCGGTAGTGGTTTTGGAGGATACTGGCGGGAAATATGTGAACTTTAAACTGGAATTTGAAGGAAGGAAATGGGCATGAAGGAAGGAAAGCAGATAACGCCTTTATCGAAATATGAGCAAGAGACGGTGATTCTCTATAACCAGGCGGAGCAGACGGCGGATGTCTATACCCATGATCCAAAACTCTTGAAAAAGCTAAAACGGTTGACAAAGAAATATCCGAAACAGGTACAGCAGAAAGAAGAACATTGTTTTGTTGTGCCGAAGCGGTGCGTTTCCATTCGGGAGCCGTACAGTGAAGAGCGCCGGCAGGCGGCCAGCCGGAGGGCGAAGGAGGCTGGATACACTCCGCCCAGACGGAATGCCGGATGTAAAACAGAATAGGGAGGGAAGCAATCATGCCAGATCAGAAGCCCACGAACCGGGAACGGCTACGGGAAATTACAGAAGGGATTGAGAGCGGAATCAGGGACTTGTTTGAGAGTGATAAATACCGGCAATATCTTTCAGTTATGTCCCGTTTTCCGCGCTATTCGCTCAATAACACCATGCTGATTTATATGCAGAAGCCAGATGCTACATTGGTAGCCGGATATGAGCGATGGAAAAAACAGTTCGAACGTCATGTGAAGCGTGGCGAGAGAGGCATTACGATTATCGCGCCGACATCATTTAAGAAAAAGATCCAGGAACAAAAATTGGACCCGGATACGAAAGCGCCGGTTTTAGATAAAAATGGGAATATTGTTATGGAGGAAAAAGAAATTGAAATTCCTACATACCGACCGGTCAAGGTATTCGACGTCAGTCAGACAGACGGGAAGCCCCTTCCTAGTCTGGTTGACAGTCTTTCCGGGACAGTAAAAAATTATGAAGCATTTCTGGAAGCCCTTCGCCGTTCCTCTCCGGTGCCGGTTTCTCTGGAGCCGATGTCAACAGAGATGGACGGATATTTTTCCCGGAATCAGCAGAGAATTGCTGTTCGGGAGGGAATGAGTGAGGTACAGACCGTTTCTGCCGTAATCCATGAGATTGCTCACAGCAAGCTCCACAATTATGAAAAAGCTGCGGAAAGAGAGGGCAAAGAACCGGAGAAAGAGAAAGACCGTCATACAGAGGAGGTGGAAGCGGAAAGCATTTCCTATGCAGTCTGCCAGTATTATGGGATCGAAACCGGAGGAAACAGCTTTGGCTACATTGCCAGCTGGTCCCAGGGGAAGGAACTTCCGGAGCTCAGAGCCAGTCTGGAGGTTATCAATAAGACAGCAGGTAATCTGATTCAGGACATTGACCGGAATTTCCGGGCAATTTGCCAGGAACGGGGAATTGATTTTTCAAA
>ERZ1643246.3314-NODE-3314-length-14020-cov-5.621984_pt1 | contig 14020 bp, 13 predicted proteins | sample MGYA00579265_ERZ1643246 | MGnify/ENA primary metagenome ERZ1643246 (study PRJEB29033, sample SAMEA4952261) | chicken gut metagenome | biome: Broiler Chicken; feature: Gastrointestinal Tract; material: Caecum | place: Ireland | collected 2018 | study: Broiler... | reverse complement strand
CCTTGACTTCTACACTTCTCTGTGTTAAAGTCTACATAGCTTTTTCAGTTTAACGCTTGAAAGTGAAAAAGAAATTTAGAAAAGACATTGTATACGAAAAGGAGAAGGAATCATGATCAAACTGGTACTGTTACTCTTGTTTTTTGCGGTAATGGTGGGTGTGGGCCTCTACTGCAGGAAACACGCCACCGACGTCAACAGCTTTGTGCTGGGCGGGCGCAGCGTCGGCCCCTGGCTGACCGCTTTCGCCTACGGAACTTCCTACTTTTCCGCTGTGGTCTTCGTGGGATATGCCGGACAGTTCGGCTGGAAGTACGGTATCGCCGCCACCTGGGCGGGGATCGGCAACGCTGTTCTGGGATCGCTGCTGGCCTGGGTTGTACTCGGGCGCAGAACCCGCATCATGACGCAGCACTTGAGCTCCGCCACCATGCCCCAGTTTTTCGGCGAGCGCTTTCACAGCAAGCCCTTAAAAATCGCGGCGTCCGTGATCATCTTTGTATTCCTGATCCCCTACACCGCCTCCCTGTACAACGGCCTTTCCCGGCTCTTTGGTATGGCATTCAACATCGACTACTCTGTCTGCATCATTCTGATGGCTGTTCTGACAGGTATCTACGTGATCGCAGGCGGCTACATGGCCACCGCCATCAACGACTTCATCCAGGGTATCATCATGCTCTTCGGTATCGTGGTCATCGTTCTGGCTGTCCTGAACGGAAAAGGCGGATTTATGGAAGCCTACCGCAGTCTGGCGGAGGTGGCGGATCCTGCGGTCTCCGACACGCCGGGCGTCTTCGCCTCCTTCTTCGGGCCGGATCCCCTGGGGCTGCTCTTTGTGGTGCTCCTGACCTCCTTCGGCACCTGGGGCCTTCCCCAGATGGTGCAGAAATTTTACGCCATCAAAAATGAGGCGGCCATCCGGAAAGGCACAGTCATCTCCACGATCTTCGCCCTGGTGGTATCCGGCGGATGCTACTTCCTGGGCGGCTTCGGACGGCTGTTCTCCGATCAGGTGGATGTGGCCTCTGACGGCTACGACGCCATTGTGCCCACGATGCTGGAGAATCTCTCCCCGATCCTGATCGCCATCGCGGTCATCCTGGTGCTCTCGGCGTCCATGTCCACCCTGTCCTCCCTGGTCATCGCCTCCAGTTCCACGCTGACCATCGACTTTTTGAAGGATAATTTCATCAAAAATATGAGTGAGAAACGGCAGCTTCGCATGATCCGGATACTGATTGTGGTCTTCATCGCCATCTCCGCCATCATCGCCCTGATTCAGTACAAGAGCAGCGTGACCTTCATCGCTCAGCTCATGGGCATCTCCTGGGGCGCGCTGGCGGGCTCCTTCCTGGCTCCCTTCCTGTACTCCCTGTACTGGAAGCGCACCACCGCGGCCTCCTGCTGGGCCTCCTTTATCTTCGGTTCCGGCATCATGATCCTGAACATGGCTGCCCCTCAGTTGCTGCCGGAAGTGATCCAGTCGCCCATCAACTGCGGCGCTGTGGCCATGATCGCGGGACTCATCATCGTCCCGGTGGTCAGCCTTCTGACAAAGAAACCCGACGCAGCCTTCATCGAGGAGACCTTTGCCTGCTACGACGAGCCGCGGATGGCTTCCCAGAAGAACGATCTGGGGAAATAAGTTTCGGGAAACAAACAGGGCGGATAGTACCCGCCCTGTTCCTATGCCAGCGTCGGTGTACCCTTAAATACACCTTGTTCTTATCTCTTATTCGCTCTTGTCTCCTATCGGCAGTTCGTCCCGCTTTTCCCGGATCGCTCGAAAATCCCGCAGTGTCTCCTCCCATTTTCCCATATCGCGCAGCACGGCGGAGGGATGGTAAACCGCTGTCAGGTAGGTACTTTTACGGTACACGAAAGTGCCGTGCTCCCTGGTAATCCGATAATCGGGCCGGATGATCCGCTGGGCCGCGATTCTCCCCAGACAGACGATAATCCTCGGCTTTACCAGCCAGGTCTCATACTTCAGGTAAGGCATGCACTGTTCCTGCTCCTCAGGTTTCGGGTCCCGGTTGCCCGGGGGATGGCATTTTACCACATTGGTAAGATAAATCTCCTCCCTGCTCATTCCCGCCCCGGAAAGCAGCTGGTCCAACAGTTCCCCGGACCGGCCGGTAAAGGGGACACCGTCCATGTCCTCATGGTTCCCCGGCGCTTCCGCCACAAACATAACCGGCGCCTTTGGATCCCCTTTTCCCATAACCGCCCGATGTCTCGTAGATGCCAGCGGACAGCGCTGACAGTTTACCACAAATTCCCTCAGTTCCTCGTAGGTGTACATTTCCTCCTCCCGGACAGATACCGTCCCTCTCTTTCCCCATCTTATGTTATTCCCATATTTATTGCAAGTACCGTAGGTTATCATTGCATAAACAGTTTCCAGGGCTTATAATCAAATTGTCAGATAATATTTTTTTTGCCTCGAAATTATTTGTTTTTTCAAAGAGGGGGGGATTCCTATGTCGAACCGTGTAAAAAATGCTCTGATCATCATCCTTCTTCTGGTTGTAGCTCTGGGCGGAGGCGCGCTCACGCTGTTCGATGTCTTCGGATACCGGACCTGGACGACCGAGAAGTTGACCTCCGACTTCCACACCATGGCGCAGCAGAAATTCGGGGATGAGGGCGAGGCGATTGTCCTGATCGACCATAATGAGGATGCCATCGCGCTCCTGTGCTGCAACGCGACCAGGGACAAGGGTTATTTTGAACTTCATAAAAGAGATCTCATCTCCGGGAAATGGGAGAAATCCATGGGCGCCGGAAACCTTGGAAAGGAAGCTGGTATGTACAGTTATGCGGCGACCTACCAGCGTCCGGACAATTCCGAAGGAACCGCCTATTTTTCGCTGAACGGGAAAGACAATGAGCCCTCGCTTCGGCTGTATTAATAGCAACGACTGGGAGGAGGGGAAATGATGACGCAGAATAAGAAAAATGTGATGATTCTCATTGTTCTGGCAGCCCTGGCGCTGGTGTGCGGAGCTCTCCTGTACCTGGATCCGACGGGCATGCGCAGCTGTACAACCGGCCAACTGGAGCGGGAGTTTGCGTCCCGTGCCCGCCAGTTTCTCGGAGATCAGGGAAAGATAACGATCCTTCAGGAATCCAACGACGATGTGATCGTCTTCTTCTGCTGCAACGCCAGCAGAACCAGCGGTCTGATCCAGATCCATGAAAAGGCTTCTCTTTCTCTCCCGAACAGATGGGAGAGATCCTCACGGGAAACCCAGATTACCAGGGACGACGGGATTGAACACACAGAATCATTTCCGCGGGCGGACAACACCTACGGATCTGTCTACGTGTCTCTGGGAGACAGGGATACCAAACCGACCCTTCGGCTGGAATAGGGGTGGCTGAAAAATCTGATTGTTCCGCAAACCCAGACATATCGCCGATGGATTTTGTAATTCCCATTCGCCGGTAGAAGCAGGATGACATCTTCTTATAATCGCAATTATGATAATCTTGATTCTATAAAAAAACTCAGACGGAGTATCTGTAAATCTCTCCGTCTGATCATCGTCTACAATTTGATATTTTTGAACAAATCCCCCAGAGAAGTTCCGATCTCCTCCGATTTTGGGATCTCAATCGCCTCTTCCTCGGCCTGCTCCTGATCCTCCACCAGGGCGCGCATACTCAGGCCGATCTTTCCATCCTGGTTTTTGATTACCTTTACCGTGACTTCCTGCCCTTCCTTCAGCACTTCGCCCGGGTGTTTCAGGCGTCTGGTGCTGATCTGGGAAATGTGAAGCAGGCCGGAAATGCCGTCTCCCAGATCCACGAAAGCGCCATAGCTCTGAAGAGACTCCACCGTTCCCTTCCTCACTTCCCCTACTTTCACGTCCTCGACTTTACGTCTTTTTTCCTCCCGCTGCTGTTCCCGGATTACTTCCCGGGCGGACAATACCAGTTTTCCTTTTTCCATGTCTGCCTCGATGATCCGGGCTTTTACCGGACGGTCCAGCCAGGCGTTGAGATCCTCCACGTGCTTTACATCCAGTCTGGACGCGGGAATGAATCCGCGGATACCCTCCACCATGACGATGACGCCCTTATTCACGATCTCATACACCGTGAGGTCGAGAACCGTCTTCTGTTCCATGTATTCTTTGATTTTTTCCCAGGCCAGAAGGGTATCGGTATCATGCTCCCCGTCTCCCATTACCTGGTAGGATGCCTCCAGCTCCCTGGAAAAATCCTCCATGCTCTCCGTTGTCTTCTGCTCGTCACTCATCTGCATTTCCTCCCTTTTTCACTTTCCACTTATCCTTTATCCGGCCGCACCCTGGCCGGGAATCTTTAACCTTCATTCTGCTGCTCTACCAGGTGCTCAGCCCCGTACTTTTTCCGCAGAGCGGGCTTTTCGATCTTTCCGGTGGCATTTCTGGGCACATCCGCAAAAATAATCTTTTTGGGACGCTTGTACCGGGGCAGCGCCATGCAGTAATCCATGATTTCCTGCTCGGTGCACTCCATGCCGTCCTTCACAGCGATGATGGCGCCGGTAATCTCTCCCAGACGTTTGTCCGGCAGGCCGATAACCGCCACATCCTTGACCTTTTCATAACTGCTCAGGAAGCTCTCAATCTGTACCGGATAGATATTTTCCCCGCCACTGACAATCACGTCCTTCTTGCGGTCCACCAGATAATAGAAACCTTCCTCATCCTGGCGGGCCATATCTCCGGTGCGGAGCCATCCGTCCACCAGGGTCTCCGCAGTGGCCTTCGGATCGTTGTAATAGCAGGTCATCACTCCCGGTCCCTTCACACAGAGCTCGCCCACCTCTCCCCGGGGCACCTCATTCATATTATCATCCACAATCTTGCATTGCCAACGGTATCCGGGAATACCGATCGCTCCGACCTTGTCGATATTGTCCATACCAAGGTGCACACATCCTGGGCCCGTGGACTCCGAGAGGCCATAGTTGGTATCATATTTCTGATTTGGAAAATATTTCTTCCAGCGTCTGATCAGAGAAGGCGGTACCGGCTGTGCTCCGATATGCATCAACCTCCACTGATCCAGATGGTAGTTGGAAAGCTTTATCCTACCGCTGTCCAGCGCGTCCAGAATATCCTGAGCCCAGGGCACCAGGAGCCAGACGATCGTACATCGCTCCTTGGATACGGCATCCAGAATAATTTCCGGCGTCGTTCCCGTCAGAAGCACCGCCCGGCTACCCGCGCAGAGGCTCCCCATCCAGTGAAATTTCGCTCCGGTGTGATACAGCGGCGGAATGCAGAGGAACACGTCGTCCCGGCTGGTCTGATGGTGTTTCTGCTCCATCTGGGCCGCCTGCATCAGGCTCTCATGATTGTGGAGAATCGCCTTCGGAAATCCCGTAGTCCCCGAGGAAAAATAGATGGCCGCGTCGTCCTCCTCTTCCAGACGCACCAACGGCGGCTGGCTGGAACAATCCGCCACCAGTTCCCGGTAACTCTCCGCGAAAGTCGGACATCCGTCTCCCACATAGATCAGCAGGCGTCCCCGGCTGATCCGCTCTTCGATAAACTCGACACGCCCGATAAATTCCGGACCGAAGAGCAATACATGAACCTCTGCCAGCTCCACGCAGTAGGCGATCTCGTGAGCGTCAAAGCGGAAATTGAAAGGCACCGCAATGGCTCCGGCCTTCAGGATTCCGAAGTAGATGGGCAGCCACTCCAGACAGTTGAACATGAGAATCGCTACCCGATCCCCCTTCTGAACCCCCCGGGCCAGCAGCATGTTTGCCACCCGGTTGGCCTTCTCGTCAAAGACACTCCAGGTAATCTCCCGCCGATAGGGGATATCGGAAGTCTGCTGTACCAGATCATATTCCTTCCAGCTCTTCTTCTGATTGTCTTTTCTCGTGGGATTCAACTCCACCAGGGCCACCTCATCCCCGTACAATTTGTGATTTCTCTCCAGCAAATCCGTAACCGGCATTGTCTTTTCCTTCCCTTCTCCAGCTTTTTCTCTTCTACGCTTCAACTCTTTCATACGTTAAAGAATCAAACTCTCTTAAGAATACCATAGAGAGTGGAAAAAGTCAAACCTCCTCCCGGCGCTTTTCCTGGCATTTTTTCAGAAATAATCTCCATTACCTAATAACCAAAGATTCCCCTTGATAAAGCAGAAAATGAACAGTTGTCACAACAAGCAGGAAAAGATATAATAATAGGCGGTTATATATTAGTATCAGTTTACAAAATGGGCACTACGGTAAAAAACAGACCTGCTCCATAATACCCGTAGGATTTTCGAGTGTTATACCGCTATAATACAAATTCTGATTTTGCAACCGTATTTTCTTAACAAGATATACCGTAACCGATCAGCTTTGTAGTTATGTGACCGTACAGACATTTCCCTTTGTACGGTAAGAAAATTAAAGTTAGTCAAATAGGGGTATGGCACCAACAATTCTACCTCTGGAAACATTGATTTTTCAAAAGTACCCGTAGTGTCAATCAAATTCTAAAAATCGCACGGTCTAAAGCACACGGCTTAAAGCGTGCCATCGAGACAGCCATGGACAGCTGCATCGAGAAGGGGATCCTCAAAGATGTGCTGATCCGGCAGAAGACGGAGGTAATGCATATGCTGTTGACAGAGTTTGACGAAAAGAAATACAAGAGGAGCGTCTACCAGGACGGGTATGAAGATGGAGTTCGAGAGGGCGAGATTTCCGGTTTTACCAAGGGCGAAGAACACAAGATGCGCGAACTTATCCGCGCAAAAGCTGCCAAAGGAAAAGCCATTCCCACCATCGCCGCCGAACTGGAAACGGATGTGGAGACAGTAAAGCGTTTTCTCGATTTGACATCCTCCGGTCATTGAACTATCATAAATCCCGGAGGAAAAAGACGATGATTATTGATTTTCATACCCACACCTTTCCGGAAAAAATCTCGGAAAAAGTGATGGATAAGCTCGGGCGCCTCTCCGGTATTGAGCCGGGAACCAATGGTGCTCCATCCGGTCTGGCCGCTTCCATGAAGGAGGCCGGTATCGACTATTCTGTAAATCTGCCGGTTATGACTTCGGTAAAGCAGGCCGGATCCGTAAATGAGAAAATGATCCAGGCGAAGGAAGAACTGGAAAAAGAGGGTATCCTGACCTTCGGCGGCCTGCACCCGGACATGGAAAATTACCGGGAGGAACTGAAAAAGCTGGCGGACGCAGGCATATCGGGCATCAAGCTGCACCCGGCATACCAGGCGGTAGACGTGGACGACATCCGCATGGAGCGCATCATCGACGCCGCGTCGGAGCTTGGGCTGATCGTTCTGATCCACGCCGGGATTGACATCGGCATCTACGACCGCAACTACGCATCGGTGGCTCAGATCCTCAACGTGATAAGGGACGTGCAGCCGGAAAAATTTGTCCTGGCCCATATGGGCGGCTGGGCCTGCTGGGAGGACGTGGAGCGGGATCTGGCCGGTGCACCGGTATGGCTGGACACTGCCTTTACCATCGGGCCCATCACGCCCCACCACGAAGCGGCTCCCGGCCCCTACAGCCGCATTACCATGGCGGACGAGGATTTCCTTCGGCTGGCCCGCAAGCACGGAACGGACCGGATTCTTTTCGCCACGGACAGCCCCTGGCAGGAGCAGCCCCGGTATGTGAAGCGCTTCAAAGAACTGGGCCTCAATGATGAGGAATACGAAAAGATCATGAGCCAAAACGCCCTGCATCTTCTCGGCAAAAAACTGCAGCCCCGGGTCTGACCCGAAGCTGCAGTTCTTTATCTCACTCTTATTTTCCCCAAATCCTTCTCGATTTTTCGGTCCTCTGATCTTTCGCATTTTTTCAGCAATCTGATCTTTCGCATTTTCCCGGGCACAGACAGCAACCGCAAGGGAATCCGCATCCGCTCCCTCAAAATCAGGCGCCTCAAGATCAGTCCCACATCCCGGTCTAGCAGCGCACGGAGAAAGGAATCGCGGGAATATCCGCCGAATTGTACAGATTGATCTGATACCATCCCGTCTGCGCGAGATCCACTTTCACGGAATCCTCCGGCAATGTATCCGGTGTCAGCACCAGGCAACTTCCCTCTGCTTCCGCGGTAAATGGAATTTCCTCCTTCTCCTTCGTGATCGAGAGAGCTGCCACCTGATCTCCGGCGATACGGAGCCCTTCGCCGGCATTGGCAAAGGTCAGCACAATCTTTTCCCCGTTCCGCTCCGCCTTCTTCAAAACCGGCGCATCTGCCAGCAATTCTTCTCCATAGGTATACTTTCTTGCCAGCAGAGCCAGGCGGTGGCCTACTGTCTTCTTATCTTTCGGATGAATATCCTTCTCCTCTCCCACATCGGAGATGGAGCACAGATACACATCTTCCACACTGTCCGCCACTTCCTCCTGGCATCTGCGGATCGCCGGGAAGTCCAGAGAACTCTGCATCATCCAGGAATCATAACCGGGAAGCTGCACCACATAGAAAGGCAGCTTTGCATCTTTCCAGATATCTCTCCAATCGCCGATCAGCCCGGTCAACATATCCTTGTAGAGAGACTGCAGGCCGGGAACATCGTCGCTCTCGCCCTGGTACCAGAGAACACCCCGCGCTGTAAAGGGAGCCGTCTTCTTTACCATATGCTCATAGAGGCATCCGGGGAAAACAGTGGGCTGCAGCTCATTGGCGTACTTTGCCATTCCCTCCTCAAAGCTCATCTGAGGCACGTCCGCTCCATTTTCCGCTCCAGCCTGAGATGCCTGCTGGGCCATGGCAGTTTTGATCATTTCAACGATCTCCTCCATGGTTGGCGTTCCCGACAGAATAAACGCGTTCATGGGGTCCATGTTCACATTTCCCTTATCATTCATGGGATTTGTGTGCTGTTTCTCCCAGAATTCCTCCATATCTACGCCCGCCGTATCCTTCGCGAAGAGATCCATCCAGGGTTTCCCCACACGCTCCACGGTCTCCTTCCTCATCCAGACGCAGGAGCGGGTGCCGCCCCAGTTACAGCCGACAATTCCCACCGGAACTTTCTGATCCGCGGCGATCTCCTTCTGAAAATAGTAGGCCACAGCGGAGAAATATTTCAAATCGTCCTCGCTGTCCGCCTTTCTCCAGACTCCCATCTTGCTGTAATCGAAGTCCTTCTCCTGTCCGTCGTAGCAGACCTCCGGCACATCGTAAAAACGGAGATTCCGATCTCTTGTATCCTTCTCCCGGGCCCAGTGCTTCTCATAGCAGATCGGGAACTCCATGTTGGACTGGCCGCCGGCAATCCACACCTCGCCTACCGCCACATCGGTAAGGGCAAGCTCCATGTCGCCGCTCTTTGCGAGAAGCGTCTCCTGCTCCGACGCCTCCAGAGACGGCAGCGTCGTCATCCAGGCTCCGTCGGCATCCGCAACGGCCTCCGCCGATTTGCCCTGAATGGAAATCAAAATTTTTGCTCCCGGATCTGCCTTCCCCCACACGGCTACCGGCTTCTGCCGCTGCAGGACCATTCCACTCTGAAACATTCTATCAAACGTAAGCATCTGTCCGTCCCCCCCTATCTGTCATTTTTGATCTGATGGAACTGCGCGTCCATCTGGTTCTTTACTTCATCCGGCACATTGCCATAATCCAGCATCTGGCGAAGGGTCATAGCTTTGACCATCTGCATCATGGTCTCCGGGGAAAATGCCGCCGCCTGGTCTCCGGCTATCTGGGATGCCGCGTCCATCATGGGCTGCATGATCTTCATCGCCTCAGGATATTTCATCAGGTGTTCCATGGTACAGTCGATATTCAGGTATTCCTCCCGGTTGCCGTTGAGCTTCGATCCAAACCTGGGTTTCGTCATCTCGCCATTTCCAAAATCTCCCAGCACATCCTTCAGCCACTCGATGCTGTCGGCTACCCAGTGGGGTACGCGGTTGCACAGCTGGGTCACATCCTGCACGGAAGAGTCACAGGTGGAAAATCCGTGGGGGCCGTTGGAATAAATATGGGCCTCGTAGGCAATCTCTGCCTTTGTCAGCGCGTCGATCATATGTACCGTGTTCTCCACCGGCACCACATTGTCCGTCCTTGTGGCGAAAATAAAACAGGGACAGGTATGCTCATCCACCGCGGCGATCACGTCCGGCGCCGTGGCCTGGTAACCTCTGGCACAGTCTCCATCGATAACCGGATAACCGAGAATCGCCGCATTCGGACGGTTTTTCGACATGGTCGCAGCGCATCCCGCCAGATGGCCGCCCGCGGAAAACCCGATAACCGCGATCTTGTCCGTCAGCACATGCCACTCCTCGCTCTTTTCCCGGATCAGCTCCATGGCCTCCTCATAGTCATTCATCGGGTTCGGCCAGACACTGTCCTTACCAACCGAATATCTGAGGATAAATGCCTGATAGCCGGCTTTCAGATACGGGAACGCGATGGGGTCCGCCTCCCTGTCCGAACACATCTGGTACCCTCCGCCCGGAAGAATCAACACTGCCGGCCGTTTCGGAATCCCTCCAAATTCGCCTCCCACCGCCTGCACATAGGCTGTCAGCGTGACGTTTCTGTCCTCATGCAAGGTAATAAATTCTCTCTCCATTCCTTCTCCTTTCCTCACTGTTAAATAGATTAACATCATATTAACTCTTTTTTGTGGAAAGTGCAATAAACTTTTCCGAATATTTGCGCATCTCTCAGAAAAATGCTATAATAACCCGGTTGAAACAACAAGGAAAGGAACAATATGGATCAGACAGCATATTTTGAACAGATGCGGCAGAAGCGGAGAGCCGAAATTCTCGAGGAGGCCCGGCAGATGATTCTCGCGGAGGGACCAATGACATTTACCATGCAGAATCTCTCCAAACGGCTCGACATCTCCAATGTGACGCTTTACAAATATTTTAAAAACAGCGAAGATCTCCTTCGAACCTTATATCTGGAAACCTCGCAGAAATATGGCGGATACAGCGGCTCCCGTATCTCGGAGGAAACACCGCTGGAAGCCTTTCTGCAGAATATCCGGTTTTCTCTCGATGAATACCTGGAATGCCGGAAGGACATGGCGCTGCTGACGACCCTCTCCCTCTTCGGGCGCACGTTCGGCGAAGCCTCGGAAAATCTCTTCGGCGAAACGTTCTGTAAGAAGGAGATCACTCTGCTCGCGGAAGCGCAGCGCCAGGGGCAGGTCCGCGACGATCTTCCGGTTGAGGAAGTCTTCCGATTTTTAGCGGCCCTCTGTTCCTCCTATCTGCGCCGCATCGCCCTGATGACGGAGCGCGAATACCAGGAGCAAAAGGAAATGATTTCCTGGCAGAAAAGGGAATTGCTCGCCATGATCCACGCCTACCTGACAGGACATCTGGCAGATCCACACCCGTAAAGAAAACGCCGGCGCGGCATTGACCGCCAGGCGCCGACGAAAGGAATCGAAAAAAAGCGCATGCCGAAGCATACGCTTTTTCTTTTTTCTCAGCTGTTGTACAGATTTCTCTTGTCGATGACACGAACCGCCTTGCCCTCGCTTCGCTCGATGGACTTGGGCGGCACCACCTTCACATCCACCCGGATTCCCAACATGGATTTCAACTTGGATACCAGTTCTTTCTCCCTGGCCTCGTTGGAGCGGATCGTATCCTCCGCCATCTCCGGCGTCAGTTCCACTTTTACCAGGCAGGTGTCGTTGTTGCCCTTCCGGTCAACGATGATCTGATAATTTGCCTGATAGCCCCTCTTCAGAAGCACTGTCTCAATCTGGGACGGGAATACGTTGACGCCCTTGATGACCATCATATCGTCGCTTCGTCCCATCGGCTTATGCATGCGGATATGGGTCCGCCCGCAGGAACAGGGCTTTCTGGTAAGATAGCACAGATCCCTTGTCCGATAGCGGATCAGCGGGAAGGCCTTCTTGGTAATACAGGTAAACACCAACTCGCCGATCTCTCCCTCCGGCAGCACCTCTCCGGTATCCGGATTGATGATCTCGGGGATGAAATGATCCTCCTGAATATGCATACCGGCCTGCTCCTCGCACTCAAAGGAAACGCCCGGTCCGGAGATCTCCGTCAGACCGTAAATGTCATAGGCCTTGATGCCCAGCGCCTCCTCGATATTGTGGCGCATCTCCTCGGTCCAGGGCTCTGCCCCGAAAATTCCGGCTTTCAGCTTGATCTTGTCACGAATACCTCTCTCGTTGATGGCCTCGGCAAGATTTGCCGCATAGGAAGGCGTACAGCAGATGATCGTGGAGCCCAGGTCCGTCATGAACTGCAGCTGGCGCTCGGTATTTCCCGAGGACATGGGCAGCGTCAGGCATCCTACCTTGTGAGAGCCGCCGTTTAAGCCCGGGCCTCCGGTAAACAGGCCGTATCCGTAGCAGACATGGCACACGTCGTCCTTAGTGCCCCCTGCCGCCACAATGGCTCTGGCGCAGCACTCCTCCCAGATATCCAGATCCTCCTGAGTATAAAATGCCACAACCCGGCGTCCGGTGGTTCCGCTGGTGGACTGGATCCGCACACAATCAGAGAGCGGCACGCCCAGCAGCCCATAGGGATACTGATCCCTCAGGTCGTCTTTCGTGATAAATGGCAGCTTGTGCAGATCCTCGATCCCGTGAATGTCCTCCGGCTTCACGCCCGCTTCATCCATCTTGTTGCGGTAAAATTCCACATTTTTGTAGACGTGTTTTACCTGTTCCACCAGCCTCTCGCTCTGGAGCAGCTGCAGCTGCTCTACCGGCATGGTCTCAATTTCCGGTTGATAATAGTTCCCCATCTCTTTTCTTCTCCTTATTGTTTTTTTCTTACGCCTCGCCTCTGCCCAGGGCAAACGCCTTCAGATTTACATCCACAAATTTCTCCGGCACGCACTCTGTGATGGCCTGCTGCCATTTTTCCTCGGGAATGTCAAAATACCTGGAAAGTCTTCCCATCAACACGATATTGACCGCCTTGGAAGAGCCTGCCTGATCTGCCAGGGAAAGGCAGTCCATGGCGTCCACCGCGATGCCGAGGGATTCCATCTTCTCCACCAGATCCGCGGGATACTCCATAGCTCCGGTAATAACCGGCATGGGATCCACCTCCTGAGTGTTGGTCACAATCCGTCCGTCAGGCTTCAGGTACTCCACGTATCTGGCCGCCTCCAGCTTCTCGAAGGAGACAATGAAATCCGCCTCGCCCTTATCGATAATCGGAGAGTATACCTTGTCCCCGAATCTCACATATGTAACAACGCTTCCGCCCCGCTGGCTCATGCCGTGCACTTCCGACACCTTCACATCATAGCCCTCCGTCAGAAGCAGATGGCCCAAAAGCTTGCTGGCCAGCAGGGAACCCTGTCCGCCCACGCCGACAATCATAATATTCTTTGTCATCTCACTCTACCTCCTGTGACTGTAATGCGTCGAATTTACACAGCTGCTGGCAGACGCTGCATCCCACGCAGAGCGTAACGTCTATGGCAGCCTTGCCGCCCTTGATACTGATGGCAGGACATCCCAGGCGCATGCAGGACTTGCATCCCACGCACTTGTCCTTGTCCACAAGCAGCGGTTTTTTGTGCTTCACATACTTCAGCAGAGCGCAGGGGCGCCGGCTGATAATCACAGAGGGCTCCTTTGCGGCCAGCTCTTCTTTCAGCACCCGGTCGCACTCCTCCAGATCGTAGGGATCCACCACCACAACACGCTCAAATCCCATGGAACGGCAGAGGGCTTCCAGGTCGATCTTTCCGGCGGGATCGCCTTTGATATTGTAACCCGTGGTAGGATTCTGCTGATGGCCGGTCATTCCGGTAATGGAGTTGTCCAGGATAATCACCGTTGAGTTGCTCTGATTGTAGGCAATGTTCGCAAGGCCGGTCATTCCGGAATGCATAAAGGTGGAATCGCCGATAACCGCGACGGTCTTTCCTTCACTCTCCTCGCCCAGCGCCTTGTTGAAACCATGAATGGAGCTCACGGAAGCTCCCATGCACAGGGTCATCTCCATGGCGGACAGGGGCGCCACCGCTCCCAGGGTGTAGCATCCGATA
>ERZ1643246.3313-NODE-3313-length-14020-cov-6.842678_pt1 | contig 14020 bp, 13 predicted proteins | sample MGYA00579265_ERZ1643246 | MGnify/ENA primary metagenome ERZ1643246 (study PRJEB29033, sample SAMEA4952261) | chicken gut metagenome | biome: Broiler Chicken; feature: Gastrointestinal Tract; material: Caecum | place: Ireland | collected 2018 | study: Broiler... | reverse complement strand
TGCCCCGTTTTGCTTATTCTGTGATTGTTTTAACAATCTCAGCGGCAACTACATATCCGGCAAATCGCGGCAAAACAGGGCAAACTAACGCAAATCAGGAGGACTTTAAAATATGATACGAGTGCTTTTCGTGTGCCACGGCAATATCTGCCGTTCCCCCATGGCAGAGTTTCTTTTGAAGGATACGGTTCGCCGCAGGGGTATTGCAGAGGATTTCTACATTGCTTCCGCGGCCACCAGCTCGGAGGAGATCGGGAATCCCGTGCACCGGGGGACCCGGAGAAAGCTGTCGGAGCTGGGGATTTCCTGCTCGGAAAAGCGGGCGGTGCGTATGCGGGCCGATGATTACCGGAAGTACGATTACATTATCGGCATGGACGCCTGGAATCTGCGGAATATCCTGTCTATTGTCCGGCAGGATCCGGAGGGGAAGGTGCACCTGCTGCTGGATTTTGGCGAGCATCCCCGGGATATTGCGGATCCGTGGTATACGGGGGATTTTGAGACAACTTACAGGGACATTCTGGAGGGTCTGGAGGGCTTTCTGAAGCATCTGGGCTATGGAGAAAGGTGACGGAAACGATGGGAATGAATGAGACACCTTCCGGAGAACGGCTGCACATCGGATTCTTTGGAAGGAGAAATGTGGGGAAATCCAGTCTGGTAAACCGGGTTACAGGCCAGGAGCTGGCGGTGGTTTCCGAAGTGAAGGGGACTACCACGGATCCGGTGAAAAAGGCCATGGAGCTTCTGCCCCTGGGGCCGGTGGTGATCATTGATACGCCGGGCATTGATGATGAGGGGCATCTGGGTGAGCTGCGGGTAAAGAAAGCGCGGCAGGTTCTGAACCGGGTGGATGTGGCGCTGCTGGTGGCGGACGGCACGGAGGGCCTGGGAAAGACGGAGCGGGAACTGCTGGGGCTGTTCCGCCAGAAGGAGATTCCCTATCTGATCGCTTTTAATAAAGCGGATCTTCTGGGGCCGGAGCAGCGGGAGAAGCTTCTGAGAGAGACAGAGCCGGAGGGAAAAGCGCTGCTGGTCAGCGCCCGGGAGAACTGGCAGATCTGGGAGCTTAAGGAGGCAATCGGGCAAATAGCCGGACAGAAGGGCCCCGGGAAACAGCTGGTGGCGGACCTGCTCCATCCTTCGGATTTTGTGGCGCTGGTGATTCCCATTGACAAGGCGGCGCCCAAGGGACGGCTGATCCTGCCCCAGCAGCAGACGATCCGGGATATCCTGGATGCGGGGGCCAGAGCGGTGATGGTAAGGGAGGACGAGCTGGCGGCGACTCTGAAGACGCTGGGAGAAAAACCGTCCCTGGTCATCACCGACAGCCAGGTATTTGGAAAAGTGGCAGCCGACACGCCGGAAGAGATTCCGCTGACCTCTTTTTCAATTCTGTTTGCCAGATATAAGGGAAATCTTCTTCAGGCAGCGGAGGGAGCGGCCTTTTTGAAGAAGATACGTACCGGCGACCGGATTCTGATTTCCGAAGGCTGCACCCATCACCGGCAGTGCGGAGACATCGGCACGGAAAAGCTGCCGGCCATGATCCGCAGGTATACCGGAGCACGGCCGGAGTTTGTCTTTTCCTCCGGACAGGAATTTCCGGAAGATCTGGCCGGCTGCCGGCTGGTGATTCACTGCGGCGGGTGCATGCTGAATGAAAGGGAGATGAAGTACCGGCTGAAGACGGCGGCGGATCAGGGAGTTCCCATGACTAATTATGGAATTGCCATTGCCTGTATGCAGGGAATCCTTGCCCGGAGCGTGTCCATGTTTCCGGCTGTCCGGGAAGTTCTGGAACGGGAGTAAAACTTTTAGTAAAAATAGCTGGAATTTCCGTGAGAATTTTAGTAATATTTTTGAGCGCAAAGGCTTTCTAAAATAACAGGAAAGAGATATAATAAGAAAGCAGAAACCATATCCGTGTTCAAGTGCATGGAGGGGAACAGCAGAATGGCAGAAATGGGAGGAAAGAAAATGCGGATTTTAGTTACCGGAGGAGCCGGGTATATCGGAAGTCATACCTGCGTTGAGCTCCTGAATGAAGGTTATGAAGTAGTTGTGATGGATAATCTGTACAATTCCAGCAGAAAAGCTCTGGAGCGGGTGGAGGAGATTACCGGAAAGAAGCTTACTTTCTATGAGACAGATATGCTGGACCGTGAGGGAGTCAGAAAGATCTTTGACCAGGAAAAGATCGATGCAGTCATTCATTTTGCCGGCCTGAAGGCGGTGGGAGAGTCTGTGCGGAAACCCATTGAGTATTACTACAACAACATGGCCGGAACCCTGATTCTCTGCGATGAAATGCGGAACCATGGAGTAAAGAATATTATTTTCAGTTCTTCCGCGACGGTTTACGGAGATCCCGCGGAAATTCCCATTACAGAAGAGTGCCCCAAGGGTACCTGCACCAATCCCTACGGCTGGACAAAATCCATGCTGGAGCAGGTGCTGACGGATATTCATACGGCAGATCCCGAGTGGAATGTGATCCTGCTGAGATATTTTAATCCCATCGGCGCCCACAAGAGCGGCCTGATCGGCGAGGATCCCAAAGGAATTCCCAACAACCTTCTGCCCTATGTGGCGCAGGTGGCTATCGGAAAACTTCCGAAGATCAATGTGTTTGGAAATGATTATGACACGCCGGACGGAACGGGCGTCAGAGATTATATCCATGTAGTGGATCTGGCCAGAGGCCATGTAAAGGCAATCCAGAAGCTGGCAGATAAAGAAGGAGTTTCCATCTACAATCTGGGAACGGGCAAGGGATACAGTGTACTGGATGTGATCCATGCCTTTGAAAAGGCCTGCGGCCATGAGCTTCCCTATGAGATTCAGGGACGCCGCCCCGGTGATATCGCCGCCTGCTACGCCAGGTGCGACAAGGCCAGGAAGGAGCTTGGCTGGGAGGCGCAGTACGACATTGAGGAGATGTGCGCGGATTCCTGGAACTGGCAGACGAAGAATCCGAACGGATACGCGGATTGAAAATAAAACTGCAAAAAACAGAACCGGGCGCAGCTTTTGCAGGCTGCGCCCGGTTCTGTCCGTAAGGATGCGCGAAATGATTTATTCCGGGTAGGTAAGGCGGTCCGGGGTAATGCGGTACAGCACCTGATCCAGATATTTTGCGGCCAGATACCGGGCCATATTCAGATTCATATCCAGATAGTTTCCGCAGTCCCTGGGAGAGGCTCCCGGGATTTCCCCTTCAAAATCCCGGATAAACTCATAGGTGCGGGTTACCAGCGGAAGAATTTTTTCGGAAGAATAATCTCCGGCCACCAGCAGATAAAAACCGGTGCGGCAGCCCATGGGGCCGAAGTATACGATGCGGTCCGCGTATTCCGGATCGTTCCGGAGATAAGTGGCTGCCAGATGCTCGATGGCATGTACCTCTGCCGTATTCATGACGGGTTCCTCGTTGGGGGATGTCATGCGCAGGTCAAAGGTGGTGACGGTTTCGGCGCCGATGCGGTCTTTGCGGGACACGTACACGCCGGGCTGCAGTTTTATGTGGTCGATGGTAAAGCTTGTGATCTTCTCCATGGATGGGCCTCCTCTGTTCTGTATTGGCTGCCGCGGATTTCCGGCAGCTTTAATCAATAACATTTTAATCAGTTTTCAGGGGAAAGTCAACGGGAGGCTCCATTGACTTTCAGGAGCTATGATGCTAAACTGGTACCAGACTGAAAAAAGGCTGACAATCAGCGGAAACAAAGAGGAACAGAATATGTTGAATGGCAAAAAAGTTTTATTTTCCGGTATGCAGGCAACCGGAAATCTGACCCTGGGAAATTATCTGGGCGCCCTGAAAAACTGGGTGACCTTAAGCGACGAATATGAGTGCTTTTACAGTGTGGTGGACATGCATTCCATCACCGTAAGACAGGACCCGGCCACCCTGCGGAAGCGGGCCAGAGCCCTTTATACCCTTTATATAGCGGCCGGGCTTGATCCGGAGAAGAACTGTATTTATTACCAGTCCCATGTCTCCGGCCATGCGGAACTGATGTGGATTCTCAACTGCTTTACCTACATGGGAGAACTGAACCGGATGACCCAGTTTAAGGATAAGGCTGCCAAGCATGCGGACAACATCAATGCCGGGCTGTTTACGTATCCGGTGCTGATGGCCGCAGATATCCTGCTGTATCAGACGGACGTGGTGCCGGTGGGAATCGACCAGATGCAGCATCTGGAGATCACCCGGGATATTGCGGAACGGTTTAACAACATTTACGGCGATGTATTTACCATACCGGAGGCATTTGTGGGAAAAGTGGGCGCCAAGATCATGAGCCTGCAGGATCCGGAGAAGAAAATGTCCAAATCGGACGAGAATCCCAACGCCAGCATTTATCTGATGGATGATCCGGACACGATCGTCCGCAAGGTAAAACGGGCGGTGACGGACTCGGAAGGCGTGATCCTCTACAGGGATGAGCAGCCGGGAGTCAAGAACCTGCTGAATATTTACTGCGCCTGCAGCGGGAAGACGCCGGAGGATGCGGTAAAGGAATTCGGCGGACGCGGCTACGGTGATCTGAAGACGGCTGTGGCCGAGGAAGTGGTCAGCGTGCTGAAGCCGCTTCAGGGGCGGGTTGCGCAGCTTGAGAAGGAAAAGTCATATCTGGATTCCATGATCAAGAATAATGCGGAGAAGGCACAGTATTTCGCGAACAAGACCCTCCGCAAGGTTCAGAAGAAAGTGGGATTTCCGGAGAGACCCAGATAGAGGAGCAGGAAGGTGAAAGTATGACGATTGAGGAACTGTTGAAGGTGCTGGAGATGCAGGAAGAGATTCTGCAGTTTTCCCATTTTACCCATGGAGATGCCTGGGAGCTGGGAACGATGATCGTAATGGAGGCCAGAAGGCGGAATACGCCGGTTGCGCTGAAGATTCAGATGAACAGCGGACAGACGATCTTCCAGTATGAATCTGACGGAGTCACCCCCTATACGGATGAACTGGCGGACAGAAAGCTGCGGGTGGTGAAACAGATGGAGACCAGCAGTCTGCATCTGCACATGCTGCTGCGGCAGAACGAGGAGAGCCTGGCGGATATGGGGCTGGATCCGGCGCTGTATGCCAACTGCGGAGGCGGCTTCCCCATCCGGGTGGAAGATGTGGGGGTCGTGGGCGCCGTCAGCGTGGCGGGTGTAAACCATGTGGCGGACCACGATCTGGTGGTGAAGTGCATCAGCAAATATCTCCACATTGATGAGGTGCCGAGAATCAGAGCGGTATAAAGTCAGGCCCCAGCAGGGCCTGCATATCAGAGGGAAGCGGTGCGGCAAAATGCACCGCTTCCTTTGTAATCGGATGAACAAAGTCCAGTCCCCAGGAGTGCAGGGCCTGTCTGCCGATCAGCGGCGACTTTCCGGGGCCGTACAGGGAGTCGCCCAGCAGAGGATGGCCGATGGAAGCCAGGTGCACCCGGATCTGGTGGGTGCGGCCCGTTTCCAGATGGAGTTCCAGGTAGGAGTAGCCGGGAAAACGTGCCAGCGTCCGAAAATGAGTAACTGCCGTTTCCCCCTTTTCCGGATCTGCGCAGCGCTCAATGATGGAATCGGGTTTTCGGCCGATGGGGGTGTCGATGGTGCCGGAAGCGGGGAGATGCCCCAGGGCCAGAGCCCGGTACGTCCGGTGGATCCGGCGCCCGGCCATCTGGGAGGATAACAGGGCGGCGCTTAAGGCGTGGCGCGCCAGCAGAAGAAGGCCGGTGGTGTCCCGGTCCAGCCGGTTGACGCAGCGGAATACGAAAGGCTCCTGCTTCGTCTGGAAATACCGGGCCAGACCGTTGGCCAGAGTATTTTCGTAGTTGCCGGGAGAGGGATGCACTGGTGTCCCGGCCGGCTTATTCACCGCCAGGATATCTTCATCCTCATAAAGAATTGAAAAAGGAACCGGGCGGGGCAGGATGGAGCCGGAACCTTCCGTTTCCGGGATGCGGACCGTGAGGCGGTCGCCCTCCCGCAGCGGCTGATTGGTATAGACCGGACATCCGTTCAGGAGAATGTTCGGCCCGCTGCTCTTTATCTGTGTGAGAACGTGCCGGGAATACCCCTGCCGCCGCAGAAAAATTCCGATGGGCAGGCCGCTTCCGCTGCGGTCAATCTCGTAATGCAGTACTCTTTCCATATGGGCCTCCTGTTGTTCTGTATACATTATAAGAGAGGCGGGAGAAGCCTGTCAACGGCAGAAGGATTGTTAAAAGATGTTAATTTCCGGTAAGAGGAATTGTAACAAACAAGTTGTCCAGAAATGGGTTTCGTGATATACTGTCTGTGGAAATAATTTTCAGAAAGGAAAGAGATTTCAGATTATGGCGGATAAATATGTGGCATACGTGGGTACATACACTCATGGAAGCAGTATTGGGATTCATTTATACGACATAGATGTGGAAGAGGGAACTCTTTCGGAGAGAAAGGTGGTAAAAGTAAATAATTCCTCCCACATCTGCCGTTCCCTGAACGGGAAATATCTGTATTCCATTGCGGATGAAGGGGTTGAGGTGTTTAAGGTGGAGGAGGACGGGGATCTGACTCCCATCAACAAGATCGGCATTGACGGCATGAGAGGCTGCTATCTCTCTGTGGATCAGACGGGAAAATATCTGTTTGTGGGCGGATACCATGACGGAAAGGTTACGGTGGTGCATACCCATCAGGACGGAAGGCTGGGCCGTGTCATGGACGGCGTGTTCCACAAGGGCCTGGGCAGTGTGGCGGAACGGAATTTCCGCCCCCATGTGAACTGCGTTGTGCCCACGCCGGAGAACCGGTTCCTGTGCGCGGTGGACAACGGTATCGACCAGGTGAAGATCTACCGGATTACGGAACAGAACAGGCTGTCCCTGGTGGATATTCTCCGGTGTGCCCGGGAGTCCGGCCCTAGACTGCTTCTGTTCAGCAAGGATGGAAGGTTTGCCTACCTGCTGTATGAACTGTCCAACACCGTAGATGTTTTCGCCTATACCTGCAAAAAGAGTCCGTCCTTTGAAAAACTGCAGACAGTCAGCACTACATCGGATAATGTGGACCAGATGCATGACGCGGCCTCCGGCATGTGCTTTTCGCCGGATGGGAAGTATCTGTTCACATCCACAGCCGGAGATAACACGGTGGCCATGTTCCGGATTGACGCGGAGACGGGAATGCTGACCAAGGAGTTCGCGCTCCCCATCAGCGGAGAATATCCCAAGGATATAGCCATGTTTCCGGATGGAAGGCATATAGCGGTGGTTAACCACGAGTCCAATTCTATTACGACCTTTACGGTGGATTATGAGAAAAAGCTGCTGGTTATGAAAGGCAGGCCCATGAAGGTGGAGACACCGAACTGTATTCTGATCACAAAAGAGGGGCTTTAAAGGCCGGGATGCGTACGCGTACTTGCCGCGGGACAGGAAGCAGGAGCCTGTTCCGCGGTATTTTTGTCCGGCGGAGGGGATAGGCTAAAAAAATTGCTGATTCTTGTTTGTACTATTGAAAAATAAGCAAAATTCGTGTACAATGAAAAAAATGTTTGTTGTTTTTGGAGCGAATAACAGGCATTCCTTCTAAACTGTCATTTTTATGAGGAGGGCAGCAGAAAAGGTATAGAGTATTTAAGAGAAAGGAATGGGAAAACACATGGCAGAATCACACAAAAGTAAAATCGTAGTTGTCGGAGCCGGCAATGTAGGCGAGGCGATTGCCTACACTCTGATGGTCAGAAAGCTGGCAAATGATATTGTGCTGGTAGATCTGAATGAGGACAGAGCCCAGGGCGCCGCGCTGGATATTGCCCAGGGAACCAGTTTTTTCAAACAGGTATGGGTGCGCAAGGGCGGTTATGAGGAGTGCGCAGACGCGGAGCTGATCATTGTGACGGCCGGTATTGCCAGAAAACCGGGACAGACCCGTCTGGATCTGGCCAAGACCAATGTTTCCATTGTGCGGAGTATTGCCAAGAGCATTATGGAATATGCGAAAAACCCGCTGATCCTGATGGTTTCCAATCCCGCGGATATTACCACGGCTGCGGTTCTGGAGGAGACCGGACTTCCCAGCCACCGGGTAATCGGAAGCGGAACATCTCTGGATACTGCCAGGTTCCGCTATTTCCTGAGTCAGGCTCTGAATGTGAATATTGAGGATATCCAGGGATATATTCTGGGCGAGCACGGCGACAGCCAGGTAGCTATGTGGAGCGCCATCACCGTAGGCGGCATGCCGCTGGATGAGTATGCGAAGCAGGTGGGCGTGGAGCTGGACAAGGAGGCCATTGCCAAGAGAACCAAAGAGGGCGGCGCGGAAGTGATCCGTCTGAAGGGAGCCACCTTCTACGGAATTGCCATGGCGGTTTCTAATATTGTAGAAAAAATGATGAAGGATGAGAACGCGGTTCTGCCGGTGGCGCACGTGCTGGGCGAGGAGTTCGGCGACTGGGCCGGCGTGGCGATCTCTCTTCCCTGCGTGGTGGGCTGGGACGGCATTGAGAAGACCCTGAGTCTTCCCATGACCGAGGAAGAAAAAGCTGCCCTGGATAATTCTGTGAAGGTTCTCAGAGATTTCCAGAACAGCGTAAAAGATATGTAAACATAGAGTAAAGGTGAAAGGAGTTTCAACCATGGACGTAAAGGAAAAAGCACTGAAAATGCACGAGGACTGGCAGGGCAAGATCGAGGTGGTCAGCCGCGCGAAGCTGGAGACGCCGGAGGATCTGTCGATCGCCTATACTCCGGGAGTTGCGGAGCCCTGTCTGAAGATTTCCGAGGATGTAGATCTTTCCTATAAATACACCCGCCGCGGCAACATGGTGGCTGTTGTAACGGACGGAACGGCTGTTCTGGGCCTGGGAGATATCGGACCGGAGGCAGGCATGCCGGTAATGGAGGGGAAATGCGTGCTCTTCAAAGTCTTTGGCGGAGTGGATGCTTTCCCGCTGTGCGTGAGAAGTAAAGAGGTGGACGATATTGTAAATACAGTGGCTCTGCTGGCCGGAAGCTTCGGCGGTGTAAATCTGGAGGATATCTCCGCTCCCCGCTGCTTTGAGATCGAGCGCAAGCTGAAAGAGCGCTGTGATATTCCGATTTTCCACGATGACCAGCACGGCACCGCAGTAGTTACTGCGGCAGCCATGATCAATGCCCTGAAGCTGACCGGAAAGAAGCTGGAGGACATCAGGGTTGTCACCTCCGGAGCAGGTGCCGCCGGCATCGCCATCATCAAGCTGCTGGTAAGCCTGGGCCTGAAGGAGGTTATCATGTGCGACCGACATGGAGCCATCTATGAGGGCAGAGACGGACTGAACGCGGAGAAAGAGGAGATGGCCAAGATCTCCAACCTGCAGAAGAAGCAGGGCAGCCTGGCTGATATGCTGGTGGGCGCGGATGTATTTATCGGTGTTTCGGCTCCCGGCACTGTAACACCGGAGATGGTAAAGACCATGGCACCCAATCCGATCCTGTTCCCCATGGCCAACCCGGTTCCTGAAATTATGCCGGATCTGGCTAAAGAGGCCGGAGCAGCCGTGATCGGAACGGGACGCAGCGATTTCCCGAACCAGATCAACAACGTTCTGGCATTTCCGGGAATTTTCCGCGGCGCGCTGGATGTACGTGCCAGGGATATCAACGATGAGATGAAGGTGGCTGCTGCGTACGCCATTGCGGGACTGATTGATGAGAAGGATCTGAATCCGGACTATATCATTCCGAATCCCTTCGATAAGAGAGTGGCTCCCGCTGTGGCCAAGGCTGTAGCTGAAGCTGCCAGAAAGACAGGAGTGGCCAGAATTTAATCTTTGACGCCATAGAAAACAGCAAGATGAGCCCTGACGGGAAAATCCCGGCAGGGCTCATCTTGACGAAGGCTCCGGATTTGCGTAAGATAGATGGGAAAAGGAGAGCGAGATGAAGAGCAGAGTGGTTTTAATTCCCTGTGCTTCCTACGAGAAAGAGCAGGTTTATGAGAAACTGAAAAAGGGTCTTGCACTTCTGGGCGGTCCGGAGCGTTTTGCGCGGAAGGAGGAGAAGGTGCTGCTGAAGCTGAACCTGGTCCGTGGAGCCCGGGCGGAGCGGGCAGTCACCACCCATCCTGCAGTGGCAGAGGGGCTGGCCAGGATTTTCCGGGAGCAGGGATACCGGCACCTTGCTGCTGGGGACTCCAGCGGCTTTGGCTCCTCCATAAAAATCATGCAGGAACTTGGGCTTGCCCCTGCCTTTGAAAAGTACGGCGTAGAGATGAAGGAGTTCCGGGAGGCGGTCCGGACGGAATATCCGGAGGGCGTCCACGCGAAACAGTTTATGCTGGCCGGGGATGTGCTGGAGGCGGATGCTCTGATCAGCGTCTGCAAGATGAAGACCCACGCGCTGGAGTATATTACCGGCGCGGTGAAAAATCAGTACGGCTGTGTTCAGGGCTTCCACAAAGCCAAAGGGCATACCCTGTACTCCGATCCCGTGAGCTTTGCCAGAATGCTGGGAGATCTGAACCGCCTGGTAAAGCCTCGGCTCTACGTTATGGACGGGATCACGGCCATGGAGGGCAACGGTCCTACTTCCGGAGATCCGGTGCAGATGGGCCTGCTGCTTCTTTCGGAAGATCCGGTGGCCCTGGACAGTGTATTCTGCCGCCTGGTCTATCTGGATCCGGAGCTGGTTCCCACCAATGTGCAGGGAGAGCGGATGGGTCTTGGCACCTGGCGGACAGAGAACATCGGACTGCTGACGGAAGAGGGGCCCGTGGAGCTGGCGGAGGCAGTACAGAGATTCGGGAATCCCGGCTTTCGTGTAAAAAGAAACCGCGACCGGGTCAGGGGCTGGATGGGAGCTGTGGGGATCTTTAAGGCTTTCCGGCGCCGGCCCAGGATCAGGCCTGAACTCTGCCGGAAATGCGGCGTCTGCGTGGAGAGCTGCCCTGTGGAGGGCGGTGCCATTCATTTTTCCAACGGCAGAGAGGAGCCGCCGGTATATGATTATAAAAAATGTATCCGCTGTTTCTGCTGTCAGGAAATGTGCCCCCACCGGGCGATCCTGGTAAAATAGAACAACGGGAAAAGCTTAGGAAAGGAGAAAACGGATATGAATATGGAAACACTGCGGGCCGATATGGTGGCGGCCATGAAGGCGAGGGAAAAGGAGAAAAAGGAGGCGATTTCTTCCCTGGTATCGGCGGTAAAAAAAGCTGCGATCGATGAGGGATGCCGGGATGATATTCCTGAGGAGCTGGTGGACCGGGCAATCCTTAAGGAGCTGAAAACGGTGAAGGAGCAGCTGGATACCTGTCCCGAATCCAGGGCGGACCTGAAAGCGGAGTACCAGTTCCGCTACGATGTAATTGCCCGGTACGCCCCCAAACAGATGACTCCGGAAGAGGTTAAGGCCTATATCCAGGAGCATTTTGCCGAGGCGCTGGCCACGAAAAACAAGGGGCAGATCATGAAGGCGGTTATGGCCGAGATGAAGGGCAAGGCTGACGGGAAAGTCATCAATCAGACAGTGGCGGAGCTCTGCAGATAAGTTGAATCTTCTGACAGCGGAACATATTACAAAAGCATACAGTGAGAGAGTGCTGCTGGACGACGTTTCCCTGGGAATTCAGGAAGGGGAAAAGATCGGCGTCATCGGTGTCAACGGCATGGGGAAATCCACCCTGCTGCGGATCCTGGCCGGAGCGGAGGAGCCGGATGCGGGTTCTGTGATCCGGGGACGCAATGTGAAAGTGGGATACCTGCCCCAGACATCGGTTTTCGGAGAAGAGGACACGATTCTTTCTGCGGTGCTCTCCGGCGGCGCACAGGCCGCACCGGAGAAATTTGCCGAGGAGAGCGAGGCAAGGGCCATGCTGACCCGCCTGGGGCTTCCGGAGTTCGGAAAACCGGTCCGGGAACTTTCCGGGGGACAGAAAAAGCGGGCCGCTCTGGTGCGGGTCCTGCTGAATCCGGCAGATTTTCTTGTGCTGGACGAGCCCACCAACCATCTGGACAGCGAAATGTCCGACTGGCTGGAGGAATATCTGAACCGGTTCCGGGGTACGCTTCTGATGGTGACCCACGACCGGTATTTCCTGGACCGGGTGGCCGGCCGGATCCTGGAGGTGGATCGGGGAAAGGTCTACAGCTATCCCGGCAGCTACCACATTTACGTGGAGCGCAGGGAGGAGCGGCTGGATATGGCCAGAGCCTCCGAGCGGAAGCGGAAGAGCATTCTGAAAACAGAGCTGCAGTGGCTGCTAAGAGGCGCCAGAGCCCGCTCAACCAAACAGAAGGCCCATATCCAGAGGATTGAGGCCCTGCAGGCGGTGGAAGCACCGACCGAGCAGGGAACGGTGGAAATGTCTTCTCTTTCCTCCAGGCTTGGCCGGAAAACCCTGGAGCTGAAACATATTTCCAAGGCTTACGGCGGCCGTACCCTGATTGAGGATTTCAGCTATATTTTTCTGAAGGGCGACCGGGTCGGCTTTGTGGGCCGGAACGGGTGCGGAAAGACTACGCTGCTGCGGATTCTTACGGGGCACCTGGAACCGGATTCCGGGGAGGTGGAAGCGGGACAGACAGTGAAGATCGGGTATTTTTCCCAGGAAAATGAGTATATGGACGAATCAATGAAAGCCATTGATTATGTGCGGGAAATTGGCGAGTACATTGAGACGCCGGAGGGAAAGGTTACTGCATCTGCGCTGATGGAGAGGTTCCTTTTCGATGGAACCATGCAATGGAGCCGGATCGAAAAGCTTTCAGGAGGAGAAAAGCGGCGGCTGTATCTGCTGCGCATCCTGATGGGGGCACCCAATGTGCTGGTGCTGGACGAGCCCACCAATGACCTGGATATCCAGACGCTGACGATCCTGGAGGATTACCTGGACAGCTTTCAGGGGATCGTGGCCGTAGTTTCCCATGACCGGTATTTTCTGGACCGGACCGTGCGAAGAATTTTCGCCTTTGAAGAGGGAGGAAGGATCCGTCAGTACGAGGGCGGCTGGTCAGACTGGCAGGCGGCCAGGCAGGAAGAGGCAGAGGAGAAGCCGGAAGCCGGGAAATCTGCGCAGAAGGCCGGAGCAGCCGGAAAAAAACGGGAAGGCCGCGGGCACAGCCAGAAGCTGAAGTTTACCTACAAGGAGCAGCGGGAGTACGAGACGATCGATGAGGAGATCGCCGATCTGGAACAGAAGATCGCGCAGCTGGATGCCTCCATCGCCGGGGCGGCCTCACAGTATACGAAGCTGGAGGGGCTGATGGCGGAAAAAGAAGAGGCGGAAAAGGCCCTGGATGAAAAGATGGAGCGGTGGGTATATCTGAATGATCTTGCGGAACGCATCGAGGCCGAAAAATAGCGCAGAAAGCGTGTTTTTTTAAGAATACATGCCCCCACCACCGTGGACATCCTGCAAAAACGGTGTTATAATTAATACGTATGTTTAGGTGCAGTACATTTTTTAAGGAGGATAAAAAAAGATGGCAAGAAAGATGAAAACCATGGATGGTAATCATGCCGCCGCTCATGCGTCCTACGCATTTACGGATGTCGCGGCAATCTATCCGATTACCCCGTCATCTCCCATGGCAGAAGCTACGGATGAGTGGGCTACCCAGGGGAGAAAGAACATTTTCGGACATGAAGTGCAGATCACTGAGATGCAGTCCGAGGCAGGTGCCGCAGGCGCTGTGCACGGTTCTCTTTCCGCAGGTGCCCTGACCACCACCTACACGGCTTCCCAGGGTCTTCTGCTGATGATCCCGAATCTGTACAAGATCGCCGGTGAGCAGCTGCCGGGTGTATTCAACGTATCCGCCCGTGCGCTGGCCAGCCACGCTCTGTCCATTTTCGGCGCTCATTCCGATGTGTACGCATGCCGCCAGACCGGCGTTGCCATGCTGTGCGAGTCTTCCGTACAGGAAGTTATGGATCTGACTCCGGTTGCCCATCTGGCAGCAATCAAGGGAAAGGTTCCCTTCATCAATTTCTTTGACGGATTCCGTACTTCCCATGAGATCCAGAAGATCGAGACCTGGGAT
>ERZ1643246.3312-NODE-3312-length-14021-cov-13.261421_pt1 | contig 14021 bp, 8 predicted proteins | sample MGYA00579265_ERZ1643246 | MGnify/ENA primary metagenome ERZ1643246 (study PRJEB29033, sample SAMEA4952261) | chicken gut metagenome | biome: Broiler Chicken; feature: Gastrointestinal Tract; material: Caecum | place: Ireland | collected 2018 | study: Broiler... | reverse complement strand
CAGAATCGGTCAGTTCCCCTGCCAGCACAGCTTTGGGTGCATCAGGTCCCTGGTAAACGCCCAGAAAAGCGTCCCGGCTGGTATCAAAATGGGCCACAGGAGCATTAACACTGCAGAACGCGTAGTGGTTCCGGCGTTCTCGGTATTCGGTCTTGTGATAGATAGTGGAGCCTTCGATCTCCACTTCGCCGGTGCTTAAGTTCCGCTGGAAATTTCTGGAGTCGTCATCTGCGTTCCAGAGACACCATTCTACATAGGAGAAAAGCTGGAAATTTTTTTTATGGCCGGAACGGTTGGTAAGAGTGATCTTCTGGACCTGACAGGGATCTTCTTTGGGAACAAAGCACAGAATCTGCGCCTGAAGTTCATCCTTTTCCCCGGTGAAGCGGCTGTAGCCAAGGCCGTGACGGCATTCATAAAAGTCCAGGGGAGTCTTTGCAGGTTGCCAGCCCGGATTCCAGACAGAATCGCCTTCTTTGATATAAAAATAATGTCCGTTGTTGTCATAGGGAACACTGTTGTACCGGTAACGGGTGATACGGAGAAGCTTAGCATCTTTATAGAAGCAATAGCCGCCGCAGGTATTAGAGATCAGACGGAAAAAGCCATTGGTCCCCAGATAATTGATCCACGGCAGTGGAGTATCCGGGCGCTCAATGACATATTCCATAGAAGCGTCATCAAAAAATCCATATTTCATAGTGAAAATCCTCCTGATTATTATACAAATGCCGAAAACGATTTAGGAATATAGGCAGAAAATAATCAGTCACTATGTATAGAAAAAATAATCAGCTTATTTAATAGCAAGACGATTATAACAAAAAGTATTGTGGATTACAAGATAAAATAAGGGAAAATAAATAAAACATGGAAAGGTTTCCGGAAAATATTTACGAAAACATTTCGTAAAAAGAAAAGCAAAAATGATGAACAAGGTTGACAACATATTAAATAATAATGCAATATATACAATTATGGACCAAAATAGTAGTGCAATATATCCAGAAAAACATGTATTTACGAAATATCATTGCGAAAACCATAGGCAAAATCTAAAATACGACTCAAGAAAACGATTTAGTAAATGCAGAAATTCAGCAAAATTGTCAGTGGCCAGAGAGGAGAGAAACAAAACAGATTATGGGAGAAAGCGTATCATTAAAAGACATCGCAAAGATGTGCAATGTTTCTGTATCAACGGTCAGCAAGGCAATGAATGATAGAGCTGATGTCAGCAGCGCAAAAAAAGAAGAGATCCGGAAAGTCGCCAAGGAAATGAATTATGTTCCTAATTATATGGCTTCCGCACTAAAGAATCAATACACCAGAAATATCGGGGTGATCCTTTCTGAAGACACCGGACAGGGACTGATGCATGAACATTTTGCCAGGATCCTGAACAGTTTTAAAGACACCGTGGAAGAACGGGGATATGTGATCACATTTCTGAATTCCAGCAATTCGCCAAACCGATTTTCTTATATGAAGCAGTGCCAGTATATGAAATTTGATGGCGTTTTTATCGTCTGTGCCGATTATCATCAGGAAGAGGTCCGGGAACTTCTGGCTTCCAATATCCCTGTTGTAGTCATAGACCATACGATGAAGAGACATGTAAATATTGCTTCTAATCAATACGGCGATATGCGCAGGCTGCTTCAGTTTGTTTTCGACAGAGGGCATCGGAAAATTGCCTATATGCATGGGAAAAACAGCGAGGTGACACGGGACAGATTACTGGCCTACAGAGACTTTATGAATGAACATCATCTGGACATACCGAAGGAGTATATGTATACCTGCCCTTACAGAGATGTGGAAAGAGCCAGCGCTCTTACAAAAGCGATGCTTGCTCTGCCCGACCGGCCTACCTGCATCCTTTATTCTGATGATCTGACAGCCATAGGAGGACTTACCACGATGCAGGAAATGGGAATACGGGTGCCGGAAGATATATCCATTGCGGGATATGACGGGATCAACATTGCAGGAATTGTAAGACCGAGGATCACTACGATTCGGCAGGACACGGTTTCCATGGGAATCCAGGCAGGAAACAAACTGATCAATCGGATTGAATTTCCGGGGATCGGGCTGGAAGGGGAGAAGGTAATCGTAGACGGTATGGTGGAACCGGGGGAAAGCGTAGGCGTTATAGGAAAATGACACCGGACTTGTTTATATCCGGAAAATACCGATAAGGTTGAGTTACTGTTGAATAATTAACAGAGGGATCTGTTGATTATAGAAGGTTTCTAAAAAATTTTATTAAAGGAGGAATTATTTATGAAGAAGCGCAGCAAGGTACTTAGTATTTTACTGGCAACAGCAATGGCAGGAAGTATGCTGGCAGGATGCGGGGGATCCTCTTCTGACAGCGGCAGCAACACTTCCTCAGAATCAAGTGAAAGCAGTGAAAGCGGAAGCGATACAGGCGCGCTGAAGGACGACAGCGCTCTGGCAGAAGGCAATGACAACGAACTGGCCTATACAGGAGAACTTTCTCTGATGCATTATTCAACATCAGAGGAATCTCAGGGAAACGGCGGTTCTGACGGCTTCCGTGCTTCTATTCAGTCCTGGCTGAACGGCCATCCGGATATTACATTAAATCAGAGCGTGCTTTCCAATGATGACTACAAGACCCAGATCGCCACACAGGCAGCAGCAGATGATCTGCCGGATATCTTCCTTCTCCAGGGCATGAATACAAAAGCCTGGGCAGAACAGGGACTGATCCTGGATCTGACAGATACTATTAAAGAATCTCCTTACTATGATTCTTATAACCAGGCTTTCTTTACACCATTTACTACAGATGGAAAAACCTACGGCTTCCCGGTTCTGACAACCGGTACCTGCTCTGTTGTAATGTATGACAAACAGGCCTGGGCAGATGCAGGATATGATGAATTCCCGGATAACTGGGAGGATATCCAGAAAGCGGATGAATACTTTAAAGATAACGGATATTCTGAAACTATCGCATTTGGAAACGGCGGTCAGTGGCAGATCAATTCCTGTTTCCTTTCTGTAATCGGTGACCGTTTCACCGGCGGTGACTGGTTCCAGTCTCTGGTTGACAAGAGCGGCGCTGCATTTACAGACCAGGAATTTGTAGATGCCCTTACCTTTACACAGGATATCTTCCAGTCCGGTATTTTTAATGAAGACTTTAATGCGATTGGAAATGAAGATGCCCGTGAATACTATATCTCCGGGGATGCTCCTGCATATATCTGCGGCAACTGGGATGTAAGCTATATCCAGGCTACACTGGCAGAAGAAGATACAGAACTTTATGATAACACAGGATTTGCAGTTCTGCCTCAGCCAGAGGGAGCAACTGGTTCTACAGGAACCCAGGATATCGGTCTGGGCTATGCAGTGGCTATCAATGCAAAACTGGCTGACGATCCGGACAAACTGGCAGCGGCTATTGATTTTGCTGAATATGTAACTGGACCTGCATTTGCTACATATGTTGGTGAAAACTACGCTCTGCAGGGTCTGACCCAGGTAGATGTAGACCTGAGCAATTTTGATCAGTTTACCCAGGATTTCTATAACTATTCTTATGTAGATACAGATACCTGTGAGATCTATGACTCCTATATCAACAGTGCAGTTTGGGAAGTTCTGAATACTCAGACACAGAGTATGTTAAACGGCGATACCACTCCGGAAGATGTAGCGGAAGCTACCCAGGAGGCATACGAGTCCAACTATTGATCATTGAGCAGGACGGGAACAGAAACTTCTGTACCCGGAACTGGATAGTAAGAAAAGGGGCGGCGGAAAATCGCCAGCCCCTTTTTATCGGAAAAAGGGGGAAAAATTATGTTATCGAAAAAACCCAAGGCACGTGTTATTTTCGGGTACCTGTGTATTCCCATGCTGCTGTATATTTTCGCAGTGTTTGTGCCCCTGGTAACCTCTCTGTTCTACAGCTTTTTTGAGTGGAAAGGCGGCCCGAATAAAACCTTTATCGGAATTGAAAATTATATTACCCTGCTGAAAGATACTACCTTCTGGCAGGCTTTTGGACATAATATTTATCTGGTGATCCTCTGTGTTATCGGGCAGGTTGGCGTAGCATTTGTATTTGTTATGATCATCAGTACCAGATTTGTAAAGCTGAAAGGGATCCACAGGACTTTCGGATTCTTCCCCAGCACCATTTCTGCTGTTGCGGTAGGTTTTATCTGGACTATGATCTATGATAACCGGAGAGGTATCCTGAACTGGTTCCTCAGAGCTATCGGCCAGGATGATAAAACCCAGGTGTGGCTGAATAATCCTAAGCTGGTCATGACCCTGGTAGCTATTCCTTTGATCTGGCAGTTCATTGGTTACTATATGGTCATCCTGCTTTCTGCCACGTCTGCCATTGACAAAGAGATCCTGGAGTCCGCAGAACTGGATGGAGCCTCTGCCTTCCAGAGAGCCATCTATGTAGTTATGCCTATGATCAAGAGTACCATCATAGTGTGTATAGTACTTTGCGTATCCGGTAATATGAAAGCCTTCGATAATATCTATGTAATGACTGCCGGCGGCCCGGGAACATCTTCTATGGTTATGGCAATGTATGGATATTCTGTTTCCTTCCAGCAGCAGAATATGGGATATGGTAGTGCGATTTCTGTAGGTATCTTTGTACTTGGTCTGCTGGTTATCGGTTTGATGCAGCTTCTGCAGAAGGTTGCAACCAGAGAAAAGGAGTGATATAGGAAATGAGTAAAAACAAAAAATATGGTATGACGACCGGAAAACGTATAGGGAACGGTGTGACATCAGTGGTCCTCAATGCGATCATGATCTTATTTTCCCTGTCCTGTATCTTTCCTTTGATATGGATGCTCTATTCTTCTCTGAAAGTAAAAAGAGAATTTAACGCGGATATCATCGGACTGCCTACAAATCCGACTTTGGAGAACTTTGTAAAGGTTCTTACAAACCCGGATTATCATATCGGCGATTCTATTATAAACAGTGTACGTACAACAGTGCTTTCTGTAGCTTTGATCGTGTTCTTTGGATTTATCGTGGGATATTTCCTGGCCAGGATCCGTTTTAAAGGAAGCAAGATCATCTGGATCATGCTTCTGATGGGAATGCTGATCCCGGTACACTCTCTGCTGGTGCCGATCTATGTGGTATTTAACCGTACAGGTTTATCTAATCAGTGGTTTACTCTGATCATTCCTTATGTGGCCTTTGGTATGCCTATCGCGGTATTCCTATGCCAGAGTTTTATCAGGGAGGTGCCAACAGCCCTTGAAGAGGCGGCTTCCATTGACGGCTGTTCTTTTTCAGGAACGTTATTTAAAGTGATCATGCCTATCTGTAAGCCGATCATGATCACTGTTGCGATCCTGCAGACCTTCAGCTGCTGGAATGAGTTCTCTTTCGCCCTGGTATTGATCAAAGATACAGCTCTTCAGACAGTGCCGCTGGCTATGACTCAGTTTACGGGACAGTTCTCTTCAGACTATCCGAAGATCATGGCAGCTATGCTGATCACTATGGCTCCTATTGTAGTACTGTACTTTGTATTTAGTAAACAGATCATCAAAGGTATGGTTGCAGGTGCAGTAAAAGGCTGATAATAAAAAAAGAACATCAAAAAGACATCATTTTGCGGAGGACGGTTATGGAAAAGCAGATTCGTATAGAAGAAAACGGATTACATATTGTATTCGAGATCCAGGAGGACGGCTCCTTTAAGCTCCTGCATTTCTCTGCCCTTCCTTTTGAGGAAGATAAGATCGTGAACACTACAAAAGAGGCGGGTTTCAACTTTGTAGAGCTTAATCTGGCCGGCTTTGACCGTCCTCATGAGCGGCATGGCAATAAATTTATTGTCACAGCTCCCGGATATCGAATGAAGTATGTATCTCATCAAGATGAAAGAAATGAAAAGGGTCGGATCCTGAGTATTATTACCCAGGACCCGGTCACTGAGGTTCAGGTCCATTCTTTCTGGCAGTTTTATGATGGCCTTCCTGTGGTGCGCATGTACCACAGGATCGAAAATCACGGGACTTGTCCTCAGACGATAGACTATGTGTCTACCTTTAACTATACCGGTATTGAGAAAGAAGGACTTAAACCTGAGGATGAAAAACTCCGGCTTTGGATCCCTCATAACGGCTGGCAGAGAGAGCTGAACTGGAAGAAATATTCCCTGAGAGATCTGGGGTTGGATCTGGTCCAGGATAAGGCGATACAGAGATCTTCCAATCATTTTCATGTAAGCAATACAGGAAACTGGTCAGCGAAAGAGTATCTTCCTATGGCTTATCTTGAAAATCGGGAGACAGGTTCCTCTCTGTACTGGCAGATCGAGCACAACGGTTCCTGGCATTGGGAGATCGGAGATCAGAACGGACATCTCTACCTGGCTTTAGGCGGCCCAAACGAGTTGTATTCCCACTGGTTTAAAACGTTGAAGCAGGGGGAGAGTTTTACTACAGTTCCTGTCGCAGTGGGTGTTTCAGCAAAAGGCTTTGACGACTCAATGGCAGCCTTGACCAGATACCGGAGGCTTATAAGAAGAAAGAACCGGGATAATGAGACCTGCTGGATCATTTTCAATGATTATATGAACTGCCTTTTTGCAGATCCTACCACAGAAAAGGAGCTGCCTTTGATCGACGAGGCAGCCAGAGCCGGCTGCGAGTATTTCTGTATTGATGCAGGCTGGTATGCAAAAGGCTTCTGGTGGGATGCTGTAGGTGAATGGATCGAAAGCCGGGAGCGCTTCCCCAATGGCATACGGGAGGTGACCGATTATATCCGTTCTAAAGGTATGATCCCCGGTATCTGGCTGGAGCTGGAAGTTATGGGGATTAACTGTGAACTGGCCGGAAAGTTGCCGGATGACTGGTTCTTTACCCGTCATGGAAAACGTGTTTATGACAGGAGCAGGTATCAGCTGGACTACAGGAACCCGGAGGTGCGTAAGTATGCCACTTCTGTGATCGACCGGCTGATTCGGGATTACGGTATTGGATATATTAAGATGGACTATAATATTGAGCCGGGCATTGGCACAGAATATCAGGCGGAAAATCCTGGAGAAGGACTGCTGGAACATGAAAGAGCCTATTTAAAATGGTTGGACGGTATTTTTGAAAAATATCCGGAGCTGGTTATTGAGAACTGTTCCAGCGGAGGGCTGCGGATGGACTATGCTATGCTTTCCCGGTACAGTATCCAGTCTACTTCAGATGAAGAGGATTACCGGTATTATGCCACAATCGCGGCTAACGCGCCTTCCGGCCTGACTCCTGAACAGGCTGCGGTATGGTCCTATCCTCTTCCCCAGGGGGATCGGGAGGAAGTAGTCTTCAATATGGTTAATGCCATGCTCCTTCGGGTACACCAGAGCGGCCATCTGAATGTCCTTTCCCAGGAAAGGAAAGATCTGGTAAAGGAAGGCCTGGATTATTATAAGAAGATCCGTCACGACATAAAGGAGGCCGTTCCTTTCTGGCCTCTGGGACTGTCTCAGTTCAATGATGAGTGGGTGTCCCTGGGACTGCGAGCGGAAAATAAAATCTATCTGGCGGTGTGGCGAAGAAGTGGATCCCAAAGGCAGATGTCACTTCCTCTGTCTCTTTCTCAGGAAGAGAAGGAAAAGATCCAGATCCGTCTGGCATATCCCTCTTACAGTACCAGCTCTTTTGCCTGGAATCCGGCAGCAGGCACCTTGACCGTGGAGCTGGAAAATGAGAACATGGCAAGACTTTTTGAGATTACCTTATAAAACAGCATAAAGCAGAACAGCACAGGCCAGAGCCGCCGGGCAGGGAAAGGCTTTGGTCTGTGCTGTTTTCAGCATAGAACAGGACGCCTCAGGGAAAACAGGGTTTTTGGGGCGGGCTTTTGTGTGCTGAGGACCCGGATGAGGATCATACCGGGAAATTTCAGGCAGAGCAGAAGGGAGGAACTATGATCAGGATTACCGTATGGAATGAATATAAGCATGAAAGAGAGCTTGAAGAAATAAAGAAAGTATATCCCTTGGGGATCCATGAATGTATCCGGGGATTTCTGGAGGAGGAAGAAGGGTTTCAGGTAAGAACAGCAGTATTTTCTATGAAGGAGCACGGACTTACAGAGGAAGTTCTGGAAAAAACAGATGTGTTGATCATCTGGAGCCACGCACTTCAGGACGAGTTTTCCCAGGAAGTGGCCTATCGGGTACAGCGTCATGTGCTGGGAGGAATGGGGTTGATCGCGCTGCATTCTGCTCATTTCAGTAAGATCATGAAAGGACTGATGGGAACCTCTATGACCCTTAAATGGCGCCATGGCGACAGGGAGCGGCTGTGGTGTACCGCTCCATCCCATCCCATCGCCCGGGGAGTGGAGGAGAGCTTTGAGATCCCGCAGGAAGAAATGTATGGAGAATATTTTGATATTCCAAAGCCGGATGATGTGATCTTTACCGGATGGTTCTCCGGAGGAGAAGTGTTCCGCAGCGGCTGTACCTTTACCCGGGGACTGGGAAAGATCTTTTATTTCCAGCCGGGACATGAGGAATATCCTATTTATTACATGCCCCAGATACAGAAGATCATAAAGAACGCAGTGAGATGGTGTGCGCCTTCTAGCCGGGAGAGGAAGGATCTGCCCTGCCGGGAGATACGGCTTTCCCCGGAAGAAGAATGGCGGAAAACAGGAGGAGAAAAATGACGAAGGTATCGGTTTTCTATGATCACGTCCGGGAGGCTTCCAGGCAAACAGGAAAAACGGAAAAGGAGATCTTAGGGGAACTTTATGTTGAAGGAGCCAGAGGACTGGAAATACGGCTTACAGATCTTCTGGAGGATCAGGGATTGTATAACAGGATCTCAGATCAGGGATTTGAGGTAAGCTGTATCTACGAGTTTTATGAAATGGAGAAAAAAGATGAGACCGCAAAGGGCAGGAAACATATTGATGCTGCGGCAGGAACAGGCTGTGGCAGGATCCTTGTGGTTCCCGGATTTCTGGGAGAAGGAGAGGCAGAAGAATTTCACGCGATAGTGGATAGAGGAGATGAGATTGCCCTGGAATCTTATATGGAAAGAAATCATAAACTGGAAAATATGTGCCGGGGACTTTCCAGGATGACTGTATGGGGAAAGGAAAAAAATGTAAAAGTTACGGTAGAAGATTTTGACGATCATGATTCTCCTCTTTCCAGGATCGGGGGGATCCGGTGGTTTCTGAATAAGGTGCCGGATCTGGGATTTACCTTTGATATGGGAAATTTTGCTTATATGCATGAGGATATATGGAAAGCCTGGAAAATACTGGGCCATTCGGCTGTTCATGTCCACTGCAAAGACCGGTGCAGAGGACTGGAACCTGCAGCAGCAGGAACAGGAGATATCCCCATTGGTGAACTGGTGGAAAAACTGAGAGAAACAGGTTATGAAGGCTGGCTGGCAGCAGAACATTTCGGCGCGGCTGATCAGGAAGCCTTTATGTTGGAATCTGTAAGATTCCTTATAAAAGAATGTGCAGAATAGAACTGATCTAAAGGAGGTATACAAGATGACAGAAGAAAAACTGATGGCACTTTTAAAGGATATGTCCTTGAAAGAAAAAATCGGACAGATGATGCAGCTGGATGTAAGCTGCTTTAAAAATGAAGGGCCCGTTACAGGCAGTGAAGTCGATCAGGGGATTTCCGGAGAAGACCTGACTCTGGCAGGAAGTATTTTGGGAGCTATAGGGGCGCAGGAGATTAAAGGCCTGCAGAAAAGATGTATGGAGAAACAGCCCCATCATATTCCGGTGGTGTTTATGGCGGACATCATTAACGGCTATAAGACCATTTTTCCTATCCCATTGGCTTTAGGCTGTACCTTTTCCCAGGAAGACGCCAGGACTGCAGGGGATGTTATGGCAAGGGAATCTGCCGCCGATGGACTTCATGTAACCTTTGCGCCCATGGTAGACCTGGTAAGGGACGCCAGATGGGGAAGGGTTATGGAATCCACAGGAGAGGATCCCTATCTGAACTCTCGGATGGCAGAGGCTATGGTCCGGGGGATCCAGGGAGAGGGAGAACACTATGAAGGGCATCTGGGAGCCTGCACCAAACATTTTGCCGCTTATGGAGCCCCTACAGCGGGAAAGGAATACAACAATGTGGAGCTGTCAGAGCGTACGCTGAGAGAGGATTATCTTCCTGCCTATCAGGCGGCCGTAGATGCAGGATCCGCAATGATGATGACTTCCTTCAACACCCTGGATCGGATCCCTGCAACAGGAAATCAGTGGCTGATGAGAAAGATCCTTCGGGAAGAAATGGGATTTGAGGGCGTGCTGGTTTCTGACTATAACGCGATCGGGGAACTGATGACCCACGGTGTGGCAGAGGATAAAAAGGAGGCCGCAAGGCAGGCGCTGGAAGCCGGAACAGATCTGGACATGATGAGCGGCTGCTATATGAGCAGCCTGGAGGAACTGGTAAAAGAAGGAACCATCCGTGAGGAACTCATCGATGAGGCAGTCCTGCGTATCCTGAAGCTGAAAAATAAGCTGGGACTTTTCGAAGATCCTTACCGGGGACTGGAAGGTCAGTCAGGGATCCGAGAAATCTTTACGGAGGAAAACCGGGCAAAGGCCAGAAAAGCTGCCGGGGACAGTATGGTGCTCCTGGAGAACCAGGAAGGTTTCCTGCCTCTGAAAAAACAGGAGAAGGTAGCCTTTATCGGCCCGTATGCAGAAGACAAACATATTCTGGGGGCATGGTCCTTCTTCGGAGATATAGAACAGGCAGTAACCTGCCGCCAGGGAATTGAGGAAAAAGGAGCAAGGGCAGTTTTCGAAAAAGGCTGCGGTATGGTTAATCCGGGACAGACCCTCTATGGATTCCGGTATAACATGACGGGAACAGAAAGCCGGGAAGAGACGGAAGCCCTGATAGAAAAGGCAGCAAAGACTGCGGCAGAATGCGATAAGGTAGTTCTCCTTATTGGGGAGGCGCCTATCCAGACAGGGGAAGGCGCCAGCAGAGGGGATATTACTATTCCAGAGGTGCAGAAAAAGCTTCTGGATGCAGTGACAAAGGCGAACAAGAATACAGGGGCGGTAGTTTTTGCGGGAAGACCCCTGGATCTTCGGGAAGTTAGGGAAAAGACAAAAGCTATTCTTTATGCATGGATGCCGGGAACTGAGGGAGGACATGCTGTGGCAGATATTCTCTATGGAGATGTGGAGCCTCAAGGCAGACTGTCTATGTCTTTGCCCTGGAGTGTAGGACAGGTGCCGGTATTCTACGGAGAACTTTCCACAGGACGTCACATTGAAGACGGAGAATGGGTGGAAAATCGATTCCTTTCCAGATACAGTGACATGCCCAATCAGCCCCTTTATCCTTTTGGTTACGGGCTTGGTTATACAGAATTTTCCTACTCAGAAGTAAAGCTGGATAAGGAAGAAATCTGTATGGGAGAATCTTTGCAGGTTTCCATAACTGTAAAAAATACCGGCCGCCGCCGGGGAACAGAGACCGTTCAGCTTTATGTGACAGACAAAGTGGGCAGTGTAGCCAGACCTATGCGGCAGCTTAAGGGATTTACCAAGCTGACACTGGAGCCGGGAGAGAGCAAAGATGCGGTCTTTACCCTGACATCAGAAGATCTGAGGTTTTATACCAGATCTATGGAATACAAGGCAGAGCCGGGAGACTTTATTGTCTGGGCAGGAGCCGATTCCAGAACGAAAAACGGAAAACAATTTAAACTGAGATAATATAAGGAGAAGCAGATCATGAAATTTACAGATGGCTATTGGTGTATGAAAAAAGAAATGAGTCCCCTTTTCGCAGTGGAATATGCAGATTCCAGAGTCCAGGGCAGCGAGCTGACTGTTTATGCTCCGGGAAAACATATTTCTAACAGAGGAGACTGCCTCAATCTGGGAATGCTGACCATCCGTCTTTCCAGCCCGATGGAAGATGTGATCAAGGTGTCTATCACACATTTTGAGGGAACAGCCTATCGCGGCCCCTTTGCACAGGTGGAAGAGACGGATCCGGCAGTGACCATTGACGAGACAGAGGATTTTATCATTTATCAGACAGGAAAGACAAAAGCGATCATTGATAAAAGGCCAAACTCCTGGGGGATCCGTTTTATGAGCGGAGACAGAGAACTGACCAACACCGGATTCCGGAATATGGCTAATATTAAGAATAACGCAACTGGAAAGACCTATACTGTAGAGGCTCTGGCTATTGATGTAGATGAATATATCTACGGACTGGGTGAACGTTTCACTCCTTTTGTAAAAAACGGACAGACTGTAGAAATGTGGAACGAAGACGGCGGGACCGCCAGCGAGATCGCATACAAAAATATCCCCTTCTATATTACAAACAAAGGCTATGGTGTACTTCTGGATAATGAGGGCGATGCTTCCTATGAGATCGCCAGCGAAAAGGTAGAAAGGATACAGTTTTCCGTAGAAGGAGAGCGGCTGGACTACTACTTCATCAATGGAGATACCCCCAAGGGAACCATTCAGAAATACACGGAACTTACCGGAAAGCCGGCCCTGCCTCCAGCCTGGTCCTTCGGTCTGTGGCTGACTACTTCTTTTACGACGAACTATGATGAGGAGACTACCAGCAGCTTTATCCAGGGAATGGCAGACCGGGATATCCCCCTTCATGTTTTCCACTTTGACTGCTACTGGATGGAGGCTTACGAGTGGTGTAACTTTACCTGGGATCCAAAGACATTCCCGGATCCTAAAGGAATGCTCCAGAGATATCATGACCGGGGCCTGAAGATCTGTGTGTGGATCAATCCTTATATCGGGCAGAAATCTCCTCTGTTTGCGGAAGGCATGAAAGGCGGATATCTTGTGAAAAAAGCCAATGGAGATGTATGGCAGACAGATATGTGGCAGGCTGGTATGGGTCTGGTGGACTTTACCAACCCTGACGCAGTAAAATGGTATCAGGATAAGCTGAAAACCCTGCTGGATATGGGCGTGGACTGCTTTAAGACAGACTTTGGAGAAAGGATCCCTGTGAAAGATATTGCTTATTTCGACGGCTCAGACCCGGTGAAGATGCATAACTATTATACATTTCTGTATAACAAAGCGGTGTTTGAACTTCTGGAAAGAGAAAGAGGAAAAGGAGAGGCTGTGCTTTTTGCCAGATCTGCCACAGTAGGCGGCCAGATGTTCCCGGCCCACTGGGGAGGCGACTGTTCCGCATCCTATCCATCTATGGCAGAGACACTGAGAAGCGGTCTGTCTCTGGCCTGCGGAGGTTTCGGATTCTGGAGTCATGATATCAGCGGTTTTGAGAATACGGCTCCTGCAGATATTTATAAGAGATGGTGTCAGTTTGGACTTTTAAGTTCCCACAGCCGTCTTCATGGATCTACTTCCTACAGAGTTCCATGGCTTTTTGATGAAGAAGCCTGCGATGTACTGCGGAAATTCGTAAAACTGAAATGCAGCCTGATGCCCTACCTTTACCGCCAGGCAGTGATCTCCCATGAAGAGGGAACCCCAATGATGCGTCCTATGTTTGTGGAATTTCCGGAGGACAGAACCTGTGAGACATTGGATAAACAGTATATGCTGGGAGATTCTCTTCTGGTGGCGCCGATATTCAAAGAATCTGGAGAAGTGGAATATTATGTGCCTCAGGGAACCTGGTACAATATCCTTACCGGAGAAACAGTAAAAGGAGGACAGTGGCATAAAGATACCTTTGATTACTTCTCTATGCCTCTTCTGGCAAGACCCAACAGTATCCTGGCTGTGGGAAGCCATGAGGAGAGACCGGACTATGATTTTGCAAATGGAGTCACCCTGAATCTGGTATGCTTTGAGGAAGGAGCCCAGGCAGAGACCATAGTCACAGATGTAACCGGAAAAGCTGTACTGTGGGTAAAAGCCAAAAGAGAGGGCGGCCGGATCCTGGTGCATACGGAAGGCCGGGATCAGAAACTTACCTGCAAAGTGCTGGGAGGGGAAGAACTGGAAGT
>ERZ1643246.3311-NODE-3311-length-14026-cov-9.964856_pt1 | contig 14026 bp, 10 predicted proteins | sample MGYA00579265_ERZ1643246 | MGnify/ENA primary metagenome ERZ1643246 (study PRJEB29033, sample SAMEA4952261) | chicken gut metagenome | biome: Broiler Chicken; feature: Gastrointestinal Tract; material: Caecum | place: Ireland | collected 2018 | study: Broiler... | reverse complement strand
ATTCCGCAGTGATGGATCAGAGCTATCGCCGTACGATCACGGACATCCATGTGACAGACACTTCATATACGATGACGACGTATTACATGGATACGATGGAAGTGCTGGATACGTTCACGATCAATAAGACCGAGGAAACGAGTGATGATATGGCCAGTGAAGCAGCCATCTCAGCACTCCAGAATATGGTCGATAAGGCCAATGCGCTTGGCTCTGATGACGCGGCATTGAATGCGGCAATCACCGCTGCACAGGCCGTACTGGATAAAGACGCACCGACAGCGACCGAAGTCGTCACTGCCCTGCTCGATCTGAGCGAAGCGATGCAGGCCTTGAATGCCAGTGAAAGCACTGATGCATTAAGAGCAGATGTACAGGCCACGATCGATTTCATCAAAGAAAACATCCTGACCAATGTGGACAATGTTCGTCCGGGCAAGGTGGACGCACTGGAAGCAGCTGTAGAGGCAGCGCAGACCCTCGTCGATGATCCGGATGCGAGCGCAGATGAGCTGAAAGAAGCCAACAAGGCAATGACCAAGGCAGCCCAGGAGCTGTGGGAGATCGTGACGAAAACTGAACTGGAAGCACTGATCGGGTCCGCAAATGGTTACCTTGATGGCAACTATACCGAAGAAAGTCTCGAAGCACTGCAGACAGCGATCACCGCTGCACAGGCTGTGGCAGCTAATGATGATGCGACGACAGCAGAAGTCACTGATGCCATCACGAACCTGGCCAACGCGATCGCAGGGCTGGAACAGATCACGCTGGATACTTCCGCGCTTGAGCATGAGATCGAGCTCGTGACAGAGATGGTTGTCAATATTGATAACTATGTGCCTTCCACGGTAGAAGGACTGGCAGACAAGCTGGCTGACGCACAGGCAGCGATGAATGCGACGACTCAGGAAGAGATCGATGCCGCCACAGAGACCTTGCGTGAAGCGCGTCTGAGCGCGAGAACGAAGGCGGACAAGGAGGCGCTCTATGCGGCGCTGGAAGCATTCGACCTGTATAGTGAGAATGACTACACGCCGGCGACATGGGCGGCGTTCTATGATGCATATCGCAATGCGGCAGACATCTATGAAAATGCTGAGGCAACGCAGGAAGAAGTCAACGCGGCAGTAGAAACGCTGAACACGGCGGCCAAAGCGCTGGTGGAAGCTCCGGCAACACAGGAACCGAGCGCCAATTCGCAGGTTACCAAAAAGCCGGTGCAGTCTACGGGCAGTGTCACCGCGGCATCTGATATGACAGCAGCGGCAGCCGGACTGCTTGTCCTTGGCGCAGCCGGACTGATGGTCGCTACGCGCAGACGCAAGGCTTGATCGGCCATCTGTCTTCATTCATCGGCAGCAGCTCGCTGCCGATTTTTGCCGTATCATAAAATGACTGAATCGTCATCCTTCTTAAACTGAGATGTGCTATATCGATACTGAACGAACAAGATGGAGAAGAAAAGAAACGGTCAAAGTGGCCATTTGTCATGCCAATGATACGCAGAGAGGCATCGAAAGAAAAGCTCGATGGAAAAACTGAACTTTGCGATGGACAGGTGATGAATGTGCTGGATGTTCTTGAAAACGAGCAGGAAAAATACGTGCGGCTGTTAGATCAGTAACAAAATTTCCTGCATGAGCAGATTGCTTATATGGGAGAAACGCTTAGCTAACGGTTGATGCGGTAACGATCCTTAACCTATTCTGGCGGAAATGCTGTATTTTCCATGCCAGTGTAATTTTTTAAACGATCGTTTTGCTCAAATCTAAAAGTGGCGGCTTTGGACACATCAAAGCTGCCACGCTTTTTGAGACAGTGGTGAGGCAGGGGTTTTCTCTTAACAGTGATTGCGATATGATAGGAGAGAAAACAGGAGGAACGATCATGCAAGAGACGATACAAATATTGAGACAGGAGATCAAGGAAAAACGGCTGATGCGGATGTTGACGCAAGTCACGCAGCACCATCGGATCCAGACGACAGAAGGTTATCGGGATGCCGCATATGCGTGTGCTCAGGAATTACAGCGCCATGGCATCGATGCGCAAGTGCTTTCTTATCCGATGCGGGCAGGCGCTTATGCTGGCACATATCGGTTGTTTCCGCAATGGGATTGTCATGGCGGCACATGCCGGATGATCGAGCCCTTTGAGATGGAGCTGGCTGACTATGACGATGACCCGATCCAGATCATCACTCAGAGCATTGCCTGCGATTACCGTGGTCATCCTCTGGAGATCGTGGAGATGACCCGCGGCAGCGATGAGCTGGAATATGATGGATGGGACCTGGAAGGAAAGCTTCTCTTTACTCATGAGCAAGTGAAAAAATACCGCTGGGCCACAGAAACCCGCGGTGCGCTTGGCATCATTTCTGATTATCTGAATGAGACCGATTTTTTCCGTTCTCCGCAGGATCTGCCGGACACCAGAAACTATACGGGTTTCTGGTGGGATCATCATGAACAGCACAAGGCGTTTGGCTTTGTGATCTCACCGCGGCTGTCTGCCCGCCTGCATGCGGCCTGTGAGCTGCAAAAAGCGAGATACGCGCGCGGAGAAAGCGATACGCCTTATCCGAAGGCTGAAGCATGGATCGATGCAGAGATCCATGATGGCAGCATCGAGGTCGTGGAAGCAACATTGCCAGGAAAGAGCGAAGAGACCATCTTGATCTGCGCGCACCTGTGTCATCCTCATGCCTCGGCCAATGACAATGCTTCTGGTGTGAGCGGCGCGATGGAAACAATGATCGCTTTGCATGATGCCATCGCAAAAGGCAAGCTTGCGCCGCTGGAAAAGCAGGTGAAGATGATCCTGGTGCCCGAGTTCACCGGTACGTTTCATTATTTATATGATGGCAGAAAATGGGAGAGGTACGTGGCAGCCATCAATATGGATATGATCGGCGCAAGACAAGATGACATCAACGGGCCGATCACCTTGACTCATCTTCCCTATGCCTGCGCATCCATATGCGGGGAGCTTGGCTCGCTCTTATTGGATGAGATCAAGGCACTGCCTTCATGCCGTGAAGATATGCTGCTGCAAAACGTGATGACCAGAGAAGAAGAATTTGTCCTGGGCAGCGATCATTATGTGCTCAGCGATCCGGCCGTCAATATCCCTTGCGTGATGCTGGGACAGATGCCTGATCTGTATTACCATACGAGCAGTGATACGGTCTCTCGCATCGATCCCGATGTGCTGAAATATTCTACGTTATTTGCGGCGGTCTATGTGTATACTTTATGCAATATGAAGCCGGAAGATGCTCAGCTCATCTTTTTGCATCAGCGCACCCATCTGATGAAGCAGATCGAGCAGAAGACACGACATGCAAGAAGTGAAGGACTGACAGATGAACAGCTGAACGGCATGCTTGCGATACTGCGTGAATATCATCGCGCCAGCGCAGAACATATGCGTGATTTTTGTCCGCAGGCAGAGGACATACAGGAACAGCTTGACTGGATCGATGTGCTCTGTCCGGCAAAATGGCAGAAAAATCACGGCGGGAAAGTGTATGTGCGCACGTTCCGCACACCATTGCATGATCTGCGAGAGCTGTTCCTGGAACGGCCAAGCCAGTTGGAACAGGTCATGGCCTATGAGAAAGATCATGCAGGAGCAGCACAAAAAGAGCTGTGTGAAGTGCTTTGCACATACTGGATCGATGGCAGACGCAGCAGGGAAGAGATCATCGCGCATACAGAAGCGGAAAGCGGCGCATCATGCCGCTGGCTGCTGGAGGATTATCTTGACTTGCTGGAAAAGCTGGAGCTGATCAAAACGGTCAAATGAAAACGGCACAGGATCTTGATGTGATCCTGTGTCGTTTTCATCCTTTCAGTCCGCGGCTTTGCCGATCCATATCTTCGATGACGATGTCGTAGATCTCCCCAAGCCCGGCACAATATTCCAGGACTTCCCAGGGCATATTCGTATGAAAATGAATCTTGATCAGTTCCTCATCTCCGACCACAAGCAGGCAGTCTCCTTTGAAATGAGCGAGAAAGTGCGCGCGGATCTGTTCTTCATCGAGATCATGTCCTTCGATGAGCAGCTGCGTGTCGTAGCGAAATTCCAGCATATGATCTCCTTTACCGGATGAAATGTGTGAACACATGCGGTTCGCTGACAGGCAATCCATATTTTTCTTTGCCCAGCGCGATGCTTCTCATCAGGAAGGTCATGTTGCGGGCCAGCACGCGCATGGTCTGCAATCCTTCGCCATCCTGGGCTGCTTGTCCGGCCTCTCTGCCATGGACACTGTTCCAATATTGACTGGAAGCGACAGGCATGCCGCAGATCGTAAAGTATTTGTTCAGTTCATCGAAGGTCGCGGAGCATCCGCCGCGGCGGGCCACGGTGACACTAGCGCCTACTTTCATCGTCTTATCAAAAGACGTGCTGTAAAACAGCCGATCCAGACAAGCGATCAGTGTGGCATTGGCAGACGCATAATAAACTGGAGAGGCGATGACAAGTCCGTCAGCCTTTTCAAATTTAGGCGCTAGTTCGTTGACGATATCATCAAATACACATTTGCCGGTCTTGGCGCAGGTGCCGCAAGCGATGCATCCGCGTACATCCTGCATGCCGATCTGCACGGTCTCGCATTCGATTCCTTCCAGTTCGAAGATGTGTTCCATTTCTTTCAGCGCGATGGCAGTATTGCCCTTTACACGGGGACTTCCGTTGATCATCAATACGTTCATCAGTATTCCTCCCATTCTAACCTCATTCCTTATTATAATCCAAACCCGCTGATTGTGAACCACTGCCGTGATTCAGACAAAAGATAAAGTGTTTTTTGGTTGCTTTTTATATACGGGTATGTTTTAATATACCTGCTATTTATCAAGAGATGGGTGAGAGAGTCAGCTCGTTTGACCCCACGCCAACCTGTATGACGCATCATATAAGGTGGCAAAGCTGACAGCGATAAGAGAATATAGATATCGGTCATCTTCTCTGTCGCGGGAAGATTTTTTTATGAAATAGCGAAAGGAGAGCGGAATGAAAGACTACATTTTCACATCAGAAAGCATCACTGAAGGTCATCCGGATAAGATCTGCGATAAGATCGCTGACTCTATCCTGGATGAGGCACTGCGTCAGGATCCCTATTCCAACATGGCTGTAGAAGCGACGATCAAAGATGATTTTGTGTTGATCTATGGTGAAGCGGATACCAGCGCACATATTGACTATGCCAAGATCGCGAAGGACGTGATCCGCAAGATCGGCTATGAAGAAGAGTATACGGTCATGACCAAAGTGAATAAGCAGTCCAGCGAGATTCACAACGCGGTCAATCACGCGGACCATGTGATCGGTGCGGGCGATCAGGGCATCATGTTCGGTTACGCATGCAACGAAAGCGACGAATACATGCCGGCCCCGATCTATTACGCACACAAGCTGGCGCGTCAGCTGACCAAGGTGCGCCGCGCGAATCCGCTGTTAAAGCCGGATGGCAAGACACAGGTTTCTGTGGAATACAAAGAAGGCAAGATCGCCCGTATCGATACCATCGTTGTCTCGACACAGCATGCGGCGGAAGCCACACAGGAACAGATCCATGAGATCGTCATGAATGAGGTGATCCTGCCGTGCATCGAGCCAGAATTGATCGATGAGCGCACGCGCTTTTTGATCAATCCAAGCGGCAGCTTTGTCGTTGGCGGCAGCTTTGGCGATTCCGGAACGACCGGGCGCAAGATCGTCTGCGATACTTATGGCGGCATGGGCCGCATCGGCGGCGGCTGCTTCTCTTCCAAGGACCCGACCAAAGTAGACCGCAGTGCCGCATACTATTGCCGCTATGTGGCTAAGAACATCGTAGCCAATGGCCTGGCAGAACGCTGTGAGGTGCAGGTCGCCTATGCTATCGGCAAGAGCGAACCCGTCTCTTTATGCGTGGACACTTTTGGCACTGGCGTGAAGAGCGATGAAGAGCTGCTTCAGATCATCCAAAGCAACTTCAGCTTTGAAGTGGGGAATATTCTGGAAGAGCTCGATCTGCGCAAACCGATCTATTCCAAGACATCTTGTTACGGACACTTTGGTGATCCGCAGTTCTCCTGGGAGAAGATCAAAAAGCTGAATGATGAATAAAAAGAAAACAGGCAGATGTTGCTGGATGCGCATCTGCCTGTTTCAGGTAAATGGTCTGTTTTGACTATTTCAGCTTCTTTGCTATGACGTCACGCAGCTCCTCAAGGAATGCCTTATCCTTGCATTTTTTGACCATGGCCATGATGACCTCATGTGATGTTTCCTTGTCGATCATGGAGATGAAGTGCTGGACCCTGCTTACAGTCGGGCGATATACCCGCATCAGCGTCTTGGTGTTCTGCGAAAAGCCGGCAATATGGATATACTCCTTGGCCTGAAGCCGATTCAGGACCGGCTGGATCGAATTGACAGTCACTTCCTGGAGATACTGCTGGATATCACGGGCAGACAGATCTTCATCATGGCTCCAGAATATCTCCATGACATCAGACTCTCTTTTGGTAAGATGGGTTTTTGTCATGAATATCACTCCTTACGATTTTATTTTAAACGAACGAAACAATAAACGCAATTCGTTTTAAGATGATTACGCTTGTTTGAGCACATATGGTGTGTCCAAGATCATTCTTGAATGGCATTTATATGCCGGCAATTTAGTGTGACATTAAAAGGACAGAGATTTTTTCACCAAACGTCGTCAAAACATATGGTTTGTATTATATGATAGACATGGTGATCTTATGAAAGTATTGCGCAGCATTCGGCAGATCGGTCTTTCTGATCTTTATGTCTTTTGCATGTTTTGTCTGTTTTTATTTGTCTTTGATAACTATTATTATAATATCACTGATACGAAATATTGTTTTTTCGTTATCTCTACCTGTCTTATTGCGGTATTGATCGTTGTGCTGAAAGTGATACAAAGAAAAACGCAAAGGAAATCGTACTGCTTCCTGACGAAGATAGATTTGTGTCTGGGCTTATGGCTTGTTGCACAAATTTTGTCTGTTTTATTTTCCAGTAACAGGATGCAGGCGCTTCTTGGTTCATCACAGAGGCACACCGGAGTGATATTCAGTTTGTTATGTGTAATAGGATACCTGATCATTTCCAGGGGAAAAAAGAAAACCAAAAAAGCGGTTGAAATTTTTCTGATCAGCACCACACTTCTGCATCTGCTGGCAGTAGCAAACTTTTTTTCTGTTGATCCTTTTGGCTTTTTTACGCATCTTTCTGATTATCAGTCTGCTTTTTTTATTTCTACTAGCGGTAATATTAATTTTTATGCTTCTATTATTTGTCTGAGCCTGCCGATCAGCTGTTACTTGTTCATTACCTCAAATACTGATCATAATTGGTATTTTCTAAGCGCTGCCTGCGGTTTTTTTGGCTTATGTGTCAGTAACAGTGACAGCGGCTATCTTGGGATCGGATGTATGTTTTTGTTCTTGTTATGGTATAGCTGCCGCGATATCGTATGTTTTCGACGCTGCATCCTGCTTATTTTTGCACTATTGACTGCCGCCAAGATCTTGTATGTCTTCAGCCTTCTTGACCCAACGGCGAGCCGCCGTTATCTTACATTATCGGCACTTTTGACTGAGAGCCCTATATCATGGGGGCTTTGGTTTATCACAGGACTGCTTTTTTCGAGCATGATCCGCTTTGAAAAGGCATTTGCCGCCAGGTTGACCTCAATCAGAAAATGCATTTTATTTCTGTATATTGTTATCTTCTTTCTGATCGTGTGTGCTTTTATCTATTTTTCTTTCATCAATAAGGATGTGAATATAGGTTTTTTCTCCTCCTATCTTCGATGGAATGATAGTTGGGGAACTGGGCGCGCGAACGCATGGTCACATCTTCTCAGCGCATATCAGACTTTTCCTGTGCATCAAAAATTATTTGGTTATGGAGCTGATACGACACGTCTGATCATGATGGATCATTATGCAGCTGACAGCTATTTGATTCAGTTTGATAATGCGCACAATGAATATATCCAATATCTTGTCACGACCGGTATCATTGGCCTTTGTACATACCTTGCTATTTGGTTTGTCTTTTTCCGTCAATTATTTAAACATCGCAGACAATGCAGCATATACTCAAAAGCTTGTGCAGCGGCTGTCATTGTATATCTGATTCAAGCAGTTGTGAATATCAATCAGCCAATTTCTACACCATTGTTGTTCCTCTTGCTCGGTCTTGTACAGGGCGATCTGAAGCAACTTGATGAAGAACTTCATGTATTCCCCGCATTGCGCAAAGAAACACAGGGAGAACCAGACATTTGATCAGTTCTCACTGTGTTTTTTCTTCCATTTATAAATGATTATCACTAGGATGCCAATTGCTGCAAGCATAGGCAATTCCATACAAATATAAAAATTCTTTGTATAAACTGGTTCACTTTTGAGTAATCGATTTTCCTGATAGATATCTACTGTCCCTAGTTTTTGTCCGGGCAAGATGATCAATGGATTGTGCTCAGAAACAAACTCATAAGTCAGATCATCATAAGAAACAGATCGTTGAACGACCAATGTAATATCCTCAGCAAGCATGACAGGGATCTTTTGCTGAAAAGCCCAGCCCAGGTCGGTGCTGGCAATTATGCTGCCTTTTTCTAAGGGAATCAGTTTTTCGTATTTATCTTTGATTTGTTGAGCTCCTTTTGTCATTAGTGCAATGCAATCATCTTTTGTTTTGCTCAAACCAGTAAGAAGAAAAGCTTTCCCCATATATTCAATGATTCCTGTTACATAAAACTGTGCATTCGATGTTTCCATCACATAGCAGTAAGAATTTGAATCAAATGAATATCGGATATCATTAGATAAGGTGTATTGTCTCAAATTTGTTTCAAATGTATAAGAATCAAATGCAAGAATTTTTTTAACAGTTACGTTTTGAAGAAACGCTTTGATCAAAAACGACAGATCTTGCAAGGTAGTTCTTTGTTCTGGATCAGGGTCACCACTGACATTTGTAAAGAGTGTATCTTTCATTCCCAGGTTTGCTGCTTTTTGGTTCATCAGTCGGATAAACTCATCTTCTCGTCCAGCCATATGTCTTGCAGCTGCCTTTGCCATATCGCTGCTGTTGCATAACAACATGGCAAACAAAGCGTCTTGTACCGTTGCGTTTTCCTCATGTGAAAAGCCATAAGCGTATGGTCCGCTGCTATCGCTGAATCGCAATGTAAATTCTTTATCGAAATGTCTGGTATTCTCGATAATGAGCAGAGCGCTCATCCACTGGGTCAAAGTACCGGGATCCAGCTGCTCGTTACTTCGATACTGACTTTCTAAATAATCGTCTGTGATATTGTATAGTACATAAGATTCTCCATCAAAGAAAGAGTCCTTTGCGGAAATGCTCCGCAAAGGACAACACATACAAATGACGGTTAAAAGAATAATGGCAAACCGCTTTGCATCTTTCATAAAGCAATGATCAGCTTTTGGCTTTATGACGCATGATACCAGCAATGCCTGCAAAGGCACCGGATAATACGATCATTGACATCAAAGCACTGGCAGCTGTGGAAGCACCTGTATCTGCTGGATCCTTGTCTGTCAGGTCAACATCTGTATTGTCATCAGGTGTCTGAACCGGTGGCTGCTCCTCTTCGTTTCCTGAATCTCCAGGATTCTCAGGAACAGTTGATTCTGTCAGATCTTCAGTAGATACGACATAAGAAGAACAATGATCGATCGTGAATTCAGCGTAGCCAAGTTCCAGTTTTGCTCCGGATTCCATTTTTTCAAGCGTACCATCTTCATTTACATAATATAAGTAAGCCGCTGGCGCATTGTTTTCCACACCAACGAAGGCGCGGACGGTCATTGTTCCTGGCAGTGCACCGTTGTGTTCAAAATCAAATACAAACGCTTTTGCGCCATTGATCTCTGTTTCTGTGACGGTCGCCTGTGGGTTGAAATCCATCGCGGTATCGATCTGATTGAAGATCAGACTATAGGAAAAGCCTTTTGTATAGTCCATATCAAAACTGATTCCCTTGTTTTCTTCTTTAAATACTTCGAAGAAAGCAGCAGGAATATTATTCTGTTCTGGTCCGGCCGGATAACTGAATACATCGACATCTGGATTGTTTCTGACTGTATCTCTCACTTCTTCCAGATAGTTATCTTCCTGTGCATCCCGTGTGTTGATGGAAATCGTATTTTTGACTTCAGCAGATCCATCATAGCACTGATTTGCAAAAAATGTTTTAATATTGTTTTCGTTGCTGCTCAGCCATACGCGGGTATCAGGATAAGTTTTTAAAACACTTGAAATTCCATTTGAAATAGTATAAGAGTGTTCAAAAATTGTATCTCCCAAAAAAGAAAGATCAAGATAACTGCAGTTTATATCTGCAGAGAACCATGTATTGTCATGACTGGTGAATTCATCAGGCATATTAAACGCAACGTATTTTGTGCCCTCAACGACCATGCCTTCTATGGTTTCATCATATGTTGAATAAAAATCTTCAAAAGAAGGTAATACAAACTGAATCTCATTTGTACTATCATAATTTGCTTGGAACTCATACTTAGCTTCTGGCCCGTATCCGCCGACATAAATATCAAACGACGGATAGGACCATTCCTCATCTTCGTTTGACAGATTAAATGAATATCCTTCTGGCACATTGTACAGAGTAATATAGGTATACTCAGACAAGACTTCTTCGATATCGGTGATAAACTGCTGATCGTTTCCAGCATAATCGTTGTAATCAAGTACATCGCTTAATTCTTCTCCCGCATCTCCTGGTGTGCGTGTACCAATTTTGATGCCATTATCTTGGGCAAAGGTGATGTTCGTCGTTACTGGTGTCAACAGGCCTGCTGTTAACCCGACAGCTGCTAATAATGCAACTGTTTTTCGGTTGAAAATTTTGCTTTTCATCCTCAGTTCCCTCCTTAAACTTAAAGACATTATAGAAATCCAAATAGGAAAAGACAATGCTGGGACTGCAAAGGGACAAAGGAATTTGAAAAAGGGGTTTCAAAATTGCATAGAATGCAACTTTGGTGTAACAAATTGGCAGGTTTAGGATTCACAGCTATGATAGTATGATTATAGACTAAATATATATCATGAATATAATATTGAGATCCTTCTGGATAATGAGCCGCGCCGTCAAGCAGTTTTGATTTTATCAGTCAGTGCTATTGTTAAGGAGGAATCGTATTGCATAAGGCGATTTTGAAAGGGGACTATTGTAATGTCTGTTTTCTCTGATTTGTTGTCATACCATATCCATAACAGCGGTAAAAGTAAGATACAGATTGCAGAAGCAATCGGTATGCCAAGAACAAATTTTCAGAAAATATCCACAGGGGCAAGAAAACCACAAGATGAACATATGCTGGAAAAAATAATGAATGAGCTGTTTCTTTCAATAAAAGAAAAGAAAGAATTGTGGGAGGCTTATCATAAAGAGGTGACCGGAATTTCTTTATATGCAGAGTATGAGCAGTGTATCCGCTTTTTAGAATCACTGAAGATTAAGGAAAACTCAGGTGTTGATGCATCATTTAGCTCATTCTCGATTAATTTGAAAACTGAGCTCACTAAACTTGTTTCTCAAACGGATCTGACCAAAGCCCTGTTATCTATCTTACAGTCTTTAAAAGAGACACCGCATTCCCATTTGAAACTGTTGGTGCAGCCTGAGCATAGTTTTTTGCTGAAATTGCTGATCCCTTTTGCGAAGGATCATCCGCATATCAAAATTTCGCATATCATCTGTTTTGATCATCATTTTGATCAGGAGGAAAACTATACCTCAAAGAATCTGCAGCGGATGATCGATATCCTGGGGCTGATGATGTCTTCTCCTTCTTATGAAGGTCTCTACTATTATGACAACAACGATGCTCACTTCAAAGAGGCCTCTTTATTTCCAAATTGTATCTTGACAGAACAATATCTGCTGGTTTTTGATCCATTTGAAGAAAAAGGATTTCTCAGCGTTAATCAAGATCTAAATGATTTATATAATGAAAAATTTGATAAGATCGCTGAACAGAGCGCCTCAATCTTCTCTTGTCATTTCGATCAAGTTAATATATCAAGGAATGATGAGGTGCGCTTTGTTATTGCTTATGGGCCATGCTTAAAGAACATGAAATTGTTCAATTTATCTTCATGTCATTTCTTTTTTACCAAGGATGGGATCATTGATTTTTTTAATTCTGTTTATAATAAAGATGATCCTTCTCATATCGCAGATGCACGATCTATCTTGAATAAGATGGAATCTTATATCTTAAGTGATGGGCGTTTATATATCCTGAAGAACAGTTATATCAATTGTTCTAAGGAAATTTCATTCTTCATCGGATCTAAAACAGCTTATATTTTGAATCAAGATCTATCTGATCAACAAGAAAGGGTCTCTTATCAAATTCATGAACAAAGCATCGTAGAGTCATTTCATCGATTTATAAAATATCTTCCAACAAGTATCATGTGTTATTCGAAAACAGAAAGCATAGCGTTTCTTGAGCATCTGTTTTCAGATCTATTTATCGATGCATGTCCCAAAGCAGATTGATGATTTAAATGATTGCTTGGCATATAAGTGAAAAAACTTATGATATAACTTATTCTTGCGCTTTTTCGAAAGAAATTATATGCGATAAATATTTTTGCATGATCTTCTGCTTTTTTCGCTGCATGAGCGGATGAAGGAGCTGATCCCATGTAAGGCTTCATCCTGTTTTCTTGCATTATTTGACTAAGACCCAGTTAGTTCTCCATGATTGATTTGTAATACCATATCAGTCTATCAGATAATGGCTGTATCTTTATTTGAGTTACGCTTTTCTATGGTGTGGCTGCATGGACGATCGTATGTCCAGAAGTGATAAGCATGAGAAAGACATAGAGTAATCAATATCTTGTCATCAGTTATTGCTTTTTATATATTTGAATTCGCTCAAATTCAAGATGATCAGAATTATCGATCGAGGCAGCTTGACCATCAATGTAAAGACTGTATGTACCATCACCATGGTCGATGATATAACTTTTTCTTCTGAATTCCTCTTCTGGATAAGTTGTATACCACGCTTCGAAGAAAACGCTGCTGCTGAGAAGTGGAAGGATGGGGGCACAGGTGAGCAAGATGCTCGTTTTTTGCCGTTCTGCAATCAAGTAGCGAGCGCGCTTGGCCAGTGTCTAAGCTGCTTCGTTACGATGCCAGGTATTTGTTTTTTGCATATGGTGATATAATGACAGTGCTTCAGAGAAGATGAGCTGCAATGTCAAAGAAGTGCTGAAAAACAAATGATGGAGGGAATCAGGATGACAGAACGATGGATGGAACAGGTGGAACAAAAACGGAAACGTGGCAATCAGATCTTGTTTGACCGCAGCAGTGTGCTGCTGCAGCCGCTGATCGATCTGATCTGCGTGCAGAATCATCGTGCCATCGTATTATGGTGTCTGGATTGCATGGAGACGATATTGGCAGAGATCCAGCATATCGATCCGATGGAAACACGAGCGAAAGAAGCGATATGCCAATGTCAGCTGTGGTCAGCAGGGGAGATCCGTATGCCGCAGGCAAAAAAAGCGATCCTGGCGGCGCATGCGATCGCAAAGGAGAGCGATGATCCTGTACTGGCAGCGTATGCGCATGCGATCGGACAGGGATGCGCCAGCGTGCATTGCGAGACGCATGCCATCGGCATGGTGTTCTATGATCTGACTGCTATGATTCGCAGATATGGTCTGAATCAACGGGTGATCACGGAAAGGGTACGCTGGTATGAAGAAAAACTGAACGAGTGGCAGGATCGGGAGAAGCGGATCAGCAGAAAATGGGCGGCATTTCTCATGAAAGAGCGTCCAAATAAGGAAGCAAGACGAAAGATCGAAAAAGCGAGGTGAGCGGAAATGGCACATCTCGCTTTGTTTGGTTCGCCCGTCATGGGCGGGCTCTAATGGGTGAAAGTCCCAAGTGCGCGTA
>ERZ1643246.3306-NODE-3306-length-14060-cov-4.616637_pt1 | contig 14060 bp, 14 predicted proteins | sample MGYA00579265_ERZ1643246 | MGnify/ENA primary metagenome ERZ1643246 (study PRJEB29033, sample SAMEA4952261) | chicken gut metagenome | biome: Broiler Chicken; feature: Gastrointestinal Tract; material: Caecum | place: Ireland | collected 2018 | study: Broiler... | reverse complement strand
GGAAAAATATGCCATATATCCAGCCGGAGGTTTTAGAAGAGTTAAAACGGATTGACTTGTACACTTATCTGAAAGCCAGTGACCCAGGAGAGCTGGTACATGTATCCGGTAATGTGTACTGTACCAAGACCCATGACAGCCTCAAAATATCTAACGGGAAATGGATGTGGTGGAGCCGGGGGATCGGGGGGAAAAGCGCCCTGGATTATCTGATCAAAGTGGAAGGGTATTCCTTTCTGGATGCGGCAGAGCAGCTGATGACTCTGGGGAGTGTGCGGCTGCCGGAACAGAGGCCAAAGGAACAGATTAAAGAAAAAATTCTGCTTTTGCCGGAAGTATCCGCTTCTGCAGATAGAGTGATCCTGTATCTGAAGAAGCGAGGAATCTCGTTGGAGCTGATCCGGTTTTGCCTGGAAACCGGACGGCTGTATGAGAGCCGGAATTATCACAACGCTGTTTTTGTTGGGATGGATAGAACAGGAAAGCCAAAATATGCAGCTTTGCGCGGCACATGGTCAGATTTTGTCGGGGAAGCCAGCGGAAGCGATAAAAATTATTCTTTTGCAATCCCGGCAAAGACGAAGAGTGAGGTGGTCCATTTGTTCGAATCACCGATTGATCTTTTGTCATATGCTTCCATCCGGATTTTGGACGGCGAACAATGGAGAGCAGAACACCTGCTGTCACTGGCAGGAGTGTACCAGCCGGCAAAGGAGATCAGAAAGAGTAAAGTGCCGGCAGTCCTGGAACGTTTTTTGAAGGAACATCCGGAAATCCGGAAAATGCACATGCATCTGGACAATGACCAGGCAGGAAGGAGGATGACGGAAGCGCTGAAGGTCATCCTTCCAGAGAAATATCAGTGCCAGGACAAGCCGCCGTGCCGTGGAAAAGATTTTAATGATGAATTGTGTCTGCGGAGGGGGATACCAGTAACAAAGCGCCGGGAAAAGCGTCGGGCAGAGCGTTCATAAAAAACGGGATGGCGGAAACGATAGGAAAGGGGCAGGGAGGATGTTTTATACCAGCAAGCATCGCCGCTGGATAGCCATGGCATAGGCCGGGCATCCAGACGGCACTTGCCAGGGAGGGCCCTGGAACCCCGGAAAGGAGGATGATGAGATGTTAGGAATATTGGTAAGCCTTATGGCAGGCGGAGCATTGGGAGTCATACTGATGTGTCTGCTTCAGATCAACCGCACAGATGAATGGAAGGAGTGGAAAGATTATGAGGATAGAGATTTTAAAGAGAAGAGGTAAATCTGCAGAAACACGGCTGAAAAGATACCTGGACAGAATGACCAGAAAAAGTAGCAGGAAAGGGGAAAAAAGATGAGTACGGTTAAGATATTTGCAGAGGATGTTGTGGAAAGGATTCACAGCTATCTGCCTGGGGAATATGCCTCTGTCCAGTGTGAGGTGAAAGAGGTTTTGAAAAACAATGGAATCCGTATGACAGGGATTGAATTTCATAGTGCAGATAGTTCTATATCACAGATCATTTATCTGGAACCATTTTTTGAAGACATCAGGCAGGGAAAAGAGCTTGGAACTGTGCTGAAAGATATCGCCAGCAGTTATATCCAGAATGCAAATAGCGGATGCAGGACAGAAATGAATGCACAGCAGCTGATGGAATTTGAAAATATCCGGCAGTCAATCGAGCCGGTTCTGGTTCATACGGCAGAAAACAGAGAAATGCTGGGACAGATGCCGCACCGGAAAATAGCAGATCTTTCAGTTTACTATAGAATTGTATTTCAGGATCAGGGAAATGACATGCAGGCAAGCATGAGCATTACGAATGGACACATGAAACAGTGGGGAATATCAGAGCCAGAACTATATCATCAGGCTGTCGCTAACATGGAAAACCGGGAAACGAATACGCTGACACCGATGGAAGATATGCTTAAGTCCATGTTTACAGGAAAAGGGGAAGAAAGAAACCTTTTGAAGGAAGGAACTGTGGAATGTGCAAATCTGCCGCAGGAAGGATTCTATGTGCTGACAAATGAGCGGAAAACTTATGGAGCGTCTTTGTTAGCGGTGCCGGGCGTAATGGAAAAGGTAGATCGGTTGTTCCCGGAAGGTTACTATATTCTGCCGTCATCCCTTCATGAGGTATTGATTGTTGAAAAAGATAAAAATCTTTCGGCAAAAGAGCTTGGAGAGATGGTAAGAGAGATTAACCGTACAGAAGTAAGCCCCCAAGAACGCCTTTCGGACTGTGTATATGAGTATGACAGGGAAAAATTGTCCATCCGTCAGGTTCCAGAATCATTAAGAAGCAGGGAGATGGAGAGATGAGACAGAGAAATGTATCCATATTGTTCAGGCTGAACCGTAAGGAAGCTGAAAGACTTAATAAATGTGTAAAGAAAAGCGGATTAAGCAGGGAGGCATACTTACGTCAGCTGGTAAATGGGCTTATACCAAGGGATGAACCGCCGCCGGATTACTATTCCATGATGAGGGAACTGCACTGGATTGGAGAACAGTTAAGCCGTATTTCCCAGGCGGCTCATGCACAAAGAAGGATTGATGTACAGAAGTATGATGCGGAGGTACAAGGATTCCACCGGGTTATTGAACAGATTATGGAGGCAGTTGTCCTGCCGGAACGAATAGGAAACCTGCCGAAGAAAAGCGCGGAAAGCTGGCTGGCAAAACAGGGGGCTCCGTCTGCAAAGAAGGAGGAAAAAAACTGGTGGCAGTAACATCTATCTGGAGAGTGAAAGGATGGCTTGGAAAAGTAATCGGCTATGCAAAGAACCCAGAGAAGACAGGTCTGGCAGACGTGATTGCTTATGCAGCGGATGAAGACAAAACATCGGACCGGGATGATCTGCTGCAATATGTATCCGGGATTAACTGTGGGGCATCTACTGCTGGAATGGAGATGCTGTCAGTGAAAAAGAGGTTTGGGAAGGAGGATGGTGTGACTGCTTATCATGGATACCAGTCTTTTGCTCCGGGAGAAGGGCCGCCGAACATCGTACATGAAATCGGAGTTCGGCTGGCGGAAGAGTTATGGGGAGATCGTTTTCAGGTTTTGGTAGCAACCCATCTGGACCGGGAGAACCATCTGCATAATCATTTTGTGATTAATACGGTTTCGTTTATCGACGGAAAAAAGTACCACAGAACCAGGCAGGATTATCTAAGGCTCCAACAGGTTTCTGATAAGCTGTGTCTTGAGTATGGACTGTCGGTAATAGAGCACCCGGAACGAGGCAGGGGGAAATCCTATGGGGAGTGGCGGGCGCAAACAGAGCAGAAACCAACTTACGCCGGAATGATGAAAGCGGATATAGACTGGGCCGTTTCTAAAGCACGGACAGAGAGTCAGTTCTATCACCTCCTGCGTGAAAAAGGATATCGTTTTAAATTTGGAAAGGATCTGACACTCCGGGCACCCGGACGGGAAAGAGGGCTGAAGCTGGCAAGGAACTTTGGAGAGAATTACACATTGGAAGCTATCCGGATCCGAATCTTGCAGAAGGATGAAAAACCAATAAAAAGCGGCTTTCCTGACAAAGAGAAAAAACAGGTTCCCAAAAACCTCAAGGCATATCCGGGGAAGAGGCCCAAGAGGAAAATCAGCGGCCTGAAAGGATTATACCTTCATTACTGCTATCTGCTGGGAATTCTGCCGAGAAAGCAATCCCTACAGCCGGAGCAGGTAAATGTGATGCTTCGGGAAGAACTGATCAGACTTCATACTATTATAGAGGAGACAAAGCTGCTCTGCCGATTTAGGATTGACACGGCAGAGCAGCTGATCCAATTTAGGGATAAGCTGGAGCAGAAACAAGAAGGATTGAACGGGAAAAAACGTCAGTTACAGCGTAAGTACCGTACGATCCATACGCCGGAAGAAGCAGTGCAAGTAAAAGAAGAAATAAAAGAACTGAACAGAAGGACGAAAGAAATCAGAGAAGAGTTAAAACTGTGCAGAGGGATTGAAGAACGGTCCGGTTTCATGAAAGAAAAGCTGCAGCTCATGAACCAGGAACATGGCCGGGAAAGGATGGTGAAAAAATATGAATACATCAGGAGAGGCAGCTGAACAGATTGTGCGGATGACATTGCAGATGGGAGAGGCGGTGCTAAAAATTACAGGAACGGGAGCAAAGCAGCTTGCCGTTATCTTGTATGCAATTTCGCGAGAGCAGAAAAAGTCAAAAGGCAGGACAAGGATGGAAACAATGCTTCGCAGTGGGAGGCCGCTGACAGTATTTTCTGTAAAAGAGAGCGATCTCAAAACATTCGTAAGGGCAGCAAAGAAGTATGGCGTGCTGTACTGTGCAGTGCGTAATCCAGTGGGAAGAAAAGACAATATGGTAGATTTGATCGTAAAACAGGAAGATGCCGCACGAATCAACAGGATTGTGGAGCGATTTCAGCTTGCGTCTGTCCCTTTTCCGGAAAGGACAGAAAAAGACCATCTGTCCGAACCTATATCCGGAATGCAAACCAGAACCGAAAGGACTATTACTAAACCGGCCAAGGCAGAGAAAAGTTCTGTTAGACAGGAAGTAAAGGAAATCCGGGATCAGAGACGGAAGAAGTCTTCTCAAAAGAACCAACACAGACTGCCAGTGCAGAAGAAATCACGAGGGAAAGGAAGGTAAAAAGGATGCAGGATTATGATGCGATGTTAAATGTTTCCGCGATGCCGCAGGATGAACGGACAGCGGCCTTCGTAGCAGAAAGTAGAGAAAACCGAATGCGATGTTATGAGATGTCCGAGAAGATGACAGAAGCAGTGGCCGCAGACGGGAGAATGTTTCAAAGATATCTGGATATGCAGAGCAGATTTGAACGTTACACGGCAAATAACGTTCTTTTAGTCATGGCACAGAAGCCGGACGCGCAGAAGCTGGGAGATTATGGATACTGGAGAAGCCTGGGTGCATATGTACAGAGGAACGAACGCAGGAATCCTATTTTGATTCTGGAGCCGGGGAAGGAGTACGAACGGGAGGACGGGAGTATCGGAACATATTATAATGCAAAAAAAGTTTATGATATTACGCAGACAAATATCCGTGAGCAGAAGGTGCCGGAGCAGCAGGTTGAGGAACGGATGCTGATCCGGGCGCTGGTCAGCAGTCCGCCGGTGGCGATTGAATCTACTGCCCCGGAGAATATGCCTGTTCAGGATCAGGGAGCTTTGTTTATGCCGGAAGAAGGGAAGATTTATGTCAGGACAGGTATGGATGCGCCGGAAATTTTCCAGAGTCTTGCTCCGGAACTGATGCTGGCACAGATGGCCAGGGGGAATCCGGAATTTGACAGGGAAGGCTATCAATTCCATGCGTATTGTGGGGCTTATATTTTATGCAGGAAATATGGGATGGATACAGCTGGATATGACTTTTCCCATGCGCCGGAGCAGTTTGATGGGCTGGAGCCGCAGGAAGTACGCAGTGAACTGACACAGATTCGGAATGCAGCGTCTGAAATATCGGCACGGATGGAAAAAGTGCTTCACTTAGGGAAATTCCAGCGGAAACAGGAACAGGTAAGATAAAGGAGGCACAGCAGTGAGAAGTGATGAGAAGAAATCTGCTGTAATTTTTTTGTTGTGTGGGATTGTTCCGGTAGTCTGGGCGGCTCTTTTAACTGCTCCATATATAAAAAATGGGCTGCCGGGAATTTTAGAGGGATGGAATCAGGTATTCAGACAGCCATTTGAGATTAGGATTTGCGAGGATAGTCTACGGACAGTCCTCTTTTTTTTAGCTATTTATTTCGCGGTAATTGGAGTCGGGTTTTCCAGCTGCCGGAAATACCGCAGAGGGGTCGAGCACGGATCAGCAGCCTGGGGAAATGCAAAAGAGATAGGAAGACGGTACAGCGAGAAACCGTTTACAGCCAATAAGATTATGACACAGCATGTACAGATCAGTTATGACAGCAGAAAGCACAGAAGAAATCTGCTGACTGTGGTGATCGGGGGATCCGGGGCCGGAAAGACAAGGCATTATGGAAAGGTGAACCTATATCAGGCGAATACCTCGTTTGTGGTGCTGGATCCAAAAGGGGAAAACCTTCGGGATGCGGGGAATCTGCTGGAAGCAAAAGGATATGAGATCCGGGTGCTGGATCTGATCAATATGGAAAAAAGCCATTGTTATAATCCGTTTGTTTATCTGAAGGATGACAATGACGTGCAGCGGCTTGTGACGAACCTGTTTAAAGCGACTACACCAAAAGGGAGCCAGAGCAATGATCCGTTTTGGGATACAGCCGCATCCATGCTGCTTTTGGCATTGATTTTTTATCTGAAATACGAAGCGCCGGACGAGGAGCAGAATTTTCCCATGGTTATGGAATTATTGCGTGCCGGGGAAGTACGGGAAGATAACGATGAATATCAATCAGTATTAGATGAACTGTTTGAGCGGCTGGAAATGCGTGAGCCGGAGCATATCGCTGTAAAGTATTATAAGGATTATCATTCTGGAAGCGCAAAGACGCTGAAATCTATTCAGATCACACTAGCCGCCAGGCTGGAGAAATTCAATCTGTCCAGTGTGGCGGCGCTGACCGCCGCAGATGACCTGGACCTGCCGTCGTTAGGAGAGAAAAAAGTGGCATTGTTTGCAATCATTCCCGATAACGATACCAGTTATAACTTTCTGGTATCTATTTTGTACACCCAGTTGTTCCAGCAGCTTTTCTATCTGGCAGATTATAAATATGGCGGCAGGCTGCCGGTGCATGTCCATTTCCTTATGGACGAGTTTTCAAATGTTTCACTGCCGGATGACTTTGACAAGATTCTTTCGGTTATGCGTTCCAGAGAGGTCAGTGTATCCATTATTCTGCAGAACCTAGCACAGCTAAAAGCCCTGTTTGAAAAACAGTGGGAGAGCATTATGGGAAATGCGGATGAATTTCTGTATCTGGGAGGCAATGAACAAGGCACGCATAAATATGTCAGTGAACTTTTAGGAAAGGAGACGATTGATACGAACACGTATGGAAAATCTACCGGACATTCAGGCAGCTATTCTACAAATTATCAGATTACCGGAAGGGAGCTGATGACTCCGGATGAGGTGCGTATGCTGGATAACCGCTGCGCGCTTCTTTTTATTCGGGGAGAGCGTCCGGTGATGGATGAAAAATATGATATTCTAAAACATCCCAACGTGGGATTATCGGCAGATGGGAAAGGGAATCCGTACCGGCATGGAGAAATAACACGAAAGGTTGCAGAAATAGCGATAGCAGATATACAGGAAGGAGCCGTGCCGCCGGAAGACAGCGGACAAGGAGAAGCGGCGGAGTATGAACTGCTGTCAGAAGAAGAACTGGAAGCGCTGGCAGAGGCGCATTAAGAAGGAGGAATTATCAGAATGAGGAGTCATCAGAAAAGAAGGAAATGCAGAAGGAGTCGGAAGGGCCTGTATGTAAAAAAGATCTTGACCATATATCTGATCTTTGTGCTGGTTTTGACCAGCCATGTAACGGTGCTGGCATCCGGGGATCCGCTGGCAGTAGTCAATAATCTGTCTGAATTTATCTTCGGGCTGATCCGGGCGATCGGCATGATCCTGCTGGGGTTTGGGATTGTACAGATCGGGTTGTCTTTAAAGTCTCATGATCCTTCCCAGAGGGCCAATGGATTTTTGACGTTGGCAGGCGGTGTGATTATTACATTTGCCAGGGAGATTCTGACCATGATCGCAGGATAGGAAAGGAGGCGCGGTATGGAATCAGACAGCTGGATTGTACAGAATCTTCAGAATGCGCTGGATACCTGGAACGGAAAGCTGGCCGAGATCTGGCAGATCCTGACCCAGTCTCCGGAAGAATTTAAAGGAGGACATATCTGGGAAGTCATTGTCAGCATCCATGGGGCTTTGCAGGCAGTTGGATACGCACTGCTGGTTTTGTTTTTTGTAGTAGGGATGGTGAAGACCTGTGGGAGTTTTGCGGAAGTGAAAAAACCGGAACATGCTGTCCGAATTTTTATCCGGTTTGCCCTGGCAAAAGGAGTAATCACTTATGGAATGGAACTGATGATGGCATTATTTGATATCGTGCAGGGGATCACGGGAACGATCATGGGAGCGGCAGGCTTGGGGGAGGCGGAGGAAACGATGCTTCCGGAAGAAATCATCACGGCAGTAGAGGAATGCGGATTTTTGGAAAGTATTCCGTTATGGGCGGTGACGCTGATCGGGAGTCTGTTTATTACGGTCTTAAGTTTTATCATGATCCTAAGTGTGTATGGGAGATTTTTCCGCCTGTACCTTTACACTGCGATTGCACCGGTTCCGCTTGCGACATTTGCAGGAGAGCCCAGTCAGAGCGTGGGGATTAGTTTTATGAAGAGCTATGCGGCAGTGTGTCTGGAAGGTGCGATCATTGTGCTGGCCTGTGTGATTTTTTCCGTATTTGCGTCCTCTCCTCCGGCGGTAAACGGAGAAGTCTCTGCCGTTACCATGGTATGGAGCTATATAGGAGAACTGATCTTTAATATGCTTGTTCTGGTCGGGGCAGTAAAAATGTCGGACCGGGTGGTGCGTGAAATGATGGGATTGTAAGGGGTCATGGTTCAATGATATTTCCGCTTGCTTTATCGTGGAGATTTCCCTGGCTGTCGAAATAGACAGCATCTTGGGAAGTCCCCTGGTCACGGGCCCTTTTAAGCTGCCAGAGCATATCTTCTTCTATCGCCCGGTAGTAACGACGGTCTGCGAGGAATTCCTTGAAAGAGAAGAGCCAGCGTACGGCGGACAGGAGGACAAGGATCAACAGGATGCCGAGAGCCAGTGCTTCGTGCGCTGCCGCCCAGGGATTTAAGATGGTGGCGATCAGAAGAAAATAGGCAAAGGGCAGCGTAAGACGGAGCTTTCCGGCAATCCGGAATAATAGAGACAGGATCAGCAGCAGTGCTGTAAAACCTAAAGATAAAAATGCGTACATCATAAAAAGACCCTCCTTCGCTTTTTGTTTTGAGTATAGCAGAGGGAGGGAAGATTGCAAATGTGCGAAAGCTGCAATGTTATTGTGGAAAAAAGGAGGGAACTTATGGAAGTCAGAATTAACCGGGAGATCCGGGAATATACGGAGGCCATGTATTTTGGCCTGTCGCTGCGGCAGTTTATCTGTGCAGTATTTGCCTGCGGCGTAGCTGTCGGGCTTTATTTTTGGCTGCGACCCTATGTGGGGATGGAAACCGTCAGCTGGCTGTGTGTACTGGGTGCGGCCCCTTTTGCAGCAGTCGGGTTTATTAAGTATCATGGTATGACTGCAGAAAAGTTTATCTGGGTGTGGATTAAAAGTGAATTTCTGATGCCGAAGCACCTGGTGTTCCAGCCGGAGAATTTATATTACGAACTTATGAAGGATCAGATCAGAAAACAGGAAAAGGAGGCATGTGCAAAACATGTTAAGAACACTAAGAACAGTCATGAAACAGGACAGGGAGAAATTTAGGATTCCAAGGAGTGTCCAGCAGGCAATTCCAATCCGGACGATCTGGAAAGACGGGATCTTCCAGGTGGGACGGAACAAATATGCAAAGACCTATCGTTTTACAGACATTAATTTTGAAGTGGCATCAGAAGAAGACAAGAAAGCAATGTTTTTAAATTATACGAGTATCTTAAACTTTTTCGATTGCGGAGCGACGGCAAAGCTGACGATGATCGTTCGGAAATTAAACAAAGAGGAATTAAAAGAAGCTGTCTTTCTTACGATGCAGGAGGACGGTCTGGATCAGTACCGGAAAGAGATGAATGAAATGCTGATGGAAAAGACGGTGGGTGCCAACGGCATGGTCCGGGAACTGTATGTGACGATCTCTGTGTACCGGAAGGATGTAGAAGATGCGCGGAATTATTTCCTGCGTGCCGGGAATGGGCTGATTTCTCATTTTAATAATTTGGGTTCCCGGTGTGAAGAACTGGATGCACAGGAGAAACTCCATGTTTTATACAGCTTTTACCGGGCAGGGGAAGAACAGTTTCATTTTGACATGAAAGAGTCTGCAAGGCTGGGGCACAGCTTTAAGGACCATATCTGTCCGGATACGATGGAATTTGAACGGGATCATTTTAAGGTGGGGGAGCAGTACGGAAGAGTTCTGTATCTGAAGGACTATGCGTCATATATTCCGGATTCCATGGTGTCTGAATTTGCAGATATTAACCAGAACATGATGCTCAGTATTGATCTGATCCCGATTCCTACCGATGAAGCGGTACGGGAAGCACAGACCAGGCTTCTGGGAGTGGAAACAAACATCACGAACTGGCAGAGGAGACAGAATGCCAATCAGAACTTTTCAGCAACGGTTCCTTTTGATATGGAAATGCAGAAGGAAGAGAGTAAGGAATTTTTGAGGGATTTAACGACCAGGGATCAGCGGATGATGGTGGCGGTAGTCACTCTGATGCATACGGCAGACAATCTGAAACAGTTAGATGCAGATACCAATACCATTCTTACTGTGGCGAGAAACCGGATGTGCCAGATGGCGGTATTGAAGTTCCAGCAGATGGATGGGATGAATACGGCGCTCCCGATCGGGGTAAGGAAGATTGACAGCATGAGGACGCTGACCACAGAAAGCCTTGGCAGTCTGATCCCCTTCCGGACACAGGAAGTCATGGACAAAGGTGGGATTTATTGTGGCATTAATGCTATTTCTCATAATTTGATTTTAATGGATCGGGCAGCACTTTTGAATCCGTCGGCTTTTATTTTAGGAGTCCCCGGGAGTGGGAAATCTATGCTGACAAAAATGTTTATCTTGCTGATTATTCTATCTACCACAAAAGACCAGGTGCTGATTTATGATCCGGAAGGAGAATACGAACCATTAGTGCAGGCTCTGGGAGGGGTCAGCCTCCCTATCTGTGCAGGAAGCGAGATACACCTGAATGCCATGGACATGGTGAAGGGTTATGGAGATAAAAATCCTATTGTGGACAAGTCCCAGTTTGTCCTGTCTTTGTATGAACGGATTACAGACGGACATTATGTTATCGGGCCGAAAGAGAAGAGCATTCTGGACCGTTGTGTGGAAGATGTCTATACCAAGAAAAAGCCATATGAGATTCCGACCTTTTTCACGCTCCGGAGACTTTTGCAGGAACAGGATGAGCCAGAGGCAAAAGATCTGGCATTGATGCTGGAATTATTTACAGAAGGAAGCTTAAATAACTTTTCTCATCCGACGAATATTGAGACAGAAAACCGGCTTATCTGCTTTAATACCAGGGATATGGTGGAAGATTTAAAGGATCTGGGACAGCTTGTCATTACGGACCATATGATTAACCGGGTATCGCAGAATTGGGAGAAAGGGATCCGGACACATTTGTTTCTGGATGAATTTCATACTCTGCTGCAGCACAAGCACAGTGCCAATTTTTTTGACAGTGCCTATCGGCGTTTCCGGAAGAGAAATGCCTGGCCTACCAGTCTGACCCAGAATGTGGAATATGTTTTGGATTCTTTGACCGCCAGAACCATGCTGTCTAATTCAGAGTTTATTATCATGCTGAACCAGTCAGCGTCTGACCGGGAGCAGCTGGCGGAACTTCTGCACATTTCCGGAGAACAGCTGAAGCACATCACCAATGCCAGAGCCGGGAACGGGCTGGCCAGAATCGGAAGCGCCTTGATCCCTTTCCAGAATCAGTTGAGTAAGGGGACGAAGGTTTATCGCCTGATGTCTACGAAACCAGAAGATTTTGAGGGGACATGGCATCAGACAGCCGGAAGCCATGAAGGAGTGGAGTAAAATGGGAAAAAGTCAGGATATCAAGCTGCATGAGAGATGCCGGGATGTAAAAGTATTGGTAAGAGGAATTACAGCAGCGGAGCATATGAAGCCGGGAACGGGATGGAGTGAAGAACAGACCGGACAAGCCGGGGCAGAACATGAGGGGAGAACGGGAGGAGTGGCCTATGCAGAGGAGCGTCTTTCCCAGGCTGTAAAGAAAACGGGCAGGATTGTCGGCTCTCAGGCTGTCCGGCAGGGAAGATTCATCCGCAGACAGGGAATCCAAGCGGTAAGGACATTACGGGAAACAGCATGGAAACCCAAAGGCAGCGGGGCTATGGTAAAGACGGCAGGATCTGGGGCGAGAAAGGCGGCCGCACAGACAGCTGGAACCATGCAGACAGCTAGGACAGCACAGGCGGCTAAGGCTGCCGTGCTGTCGGCTCATAGAACGGTCTATGCCGCACAGGGCAGTATGGCAGCAATCATAACTGGAGGCAGGAATGTAACCGGAGCAGCAGCAGGAACGGCAAAGGGGATTGCAGCAGCAGGGAAAGCTTTACTTCGCATGCTTCTGGCAGGGGGATGGATCGTGGTGCTGATCCCGACCATTGTAATCCTTCTGGGAGCGGCCGTGGCATTGTTTGGCGCCAATGAGGATACTTATACGCCGGTCAGCCCGGAAGTGGAAGTGTATGATCCGCTGATCCGGATATATGCCGGAAAGTATGGGATCGGAGATTATGTGGAATTGATCAAAGCCGTCATGATGCAGGAAAGTGGGGGAAAAGGAACAGATCCCATGCAGGCATCGGAAAGCCCATATAATACCCGGTATGCCAACACCCCTGGCGGAATTCAGGATCCGGAATATTCCATCGAAGTGGGGATCCGAAGCCTGGCAGACTGTATCAGAGAAGCAGAGGTGGAAAGTCCGGTGGATTTAGGAAGAATCCAGCTTGCCCTGCAGGGGTATAATTTTGGAAATGGCTACATTTCCTGGGCGAAGGAGAAGTATGGCGGATACAGTCCGGCAAACGCCAGGGAGTTTTCGGATATGATGGCACAGAAAATGGGCTGGAGCAGCTATGGAGATCCAGAATATGTTGCACATGTACTTCGGTATTATCCATACGGAAGGATAACGGGGATGGGAGGCAGCATGGAACTGGTGCAGACAGCGTTATCTCAGGTGGGGCAAAACAGCGGTGAAAAATACTGGAGATGGTATGGATTCCAGAGTTATCAGCCATGGTGCGCTTGTTTTGTGTCCTGGTGTGCGGACCAGTGCGGCTATATTGATGCCGGGATTCTGCCAAAGTTTTCTCATTGTTCGGCTGGTGTGGAATGGTTTCGTGGGAAGGGACAGTTCAGGGATCGGAATTATGTGCCAGTGCCGGGGGATATCATCTTTTTTGACTGGGGGAATGATGGGAGTATCAACCATGCAGGAATTGTGGTAAATGTGGAAGAAGGAACGGTACACACCGTGGAAGGAAATAGTGGGAGTATGGTGAAAAAGGGAAGCTGGTCAGTGGGAGATGGAAGAATTTATGGATATGGGGTGATTTGAAAAAAATAATCGAAATAGATAAAAATGCGTCAGTTTTTCGAAAGAAGTGTGTTTATAATATAGGACAGTGTTGATGGCTTCTGCAATAGAAGGCAATATAGGAAAAAGATGAACAAAATACAGACAAAAACACTATCAAATACAGACATTTGCGTGAAAAAGTGTTCGGTTTAGTTTATAATCTTTAAATAATGATATTGGTTTAAAACGTAAGAGACGCTTTCTGGAACATGAGGAGGATGGCATGTTTTACAATAGAGTTGCGGTGGCTGCTATTAAGCTGGGGGCAGGTAATGTTGAGCAGATGGGGAAAAGCAGCAAGACAGTTTTAATTGAAAGTATACAATGGTTAAAAGAGCAGTATGAGAGGACCGAGGACATCAGCTATTTAGAAAAAGCGGTATGGCATATCTATGCCTATATGGAAATGGGATATATTTATGATGACGGGCAGGAGGAGTTTGACTCCGTTCTGCATCTTTTGGGAAAAAATAGAGAAGATCTGTTTCCTAAAAATAAATGGAATCAGATCAGAGTACCTTTAAGTAAAACTAAAATTAATACGATACTGGGGAAATGGAATCCAAAGCTGCAGTCAATGAAGGTGACGGAAGCTGTCGATGATATAATTTGTCATGCGAAAAACAGGGAAGAGGGAACCTATCTCTATCATTGTGGAAAAGTTATTGCTGAAAAAGGCGAGGAGAAATTGTGGCAGAATACCTTTAG
>ERZ1643246.3305-NODE-3305-length-14067-cov-29.849272_pt1 | contig 14067 bp, 15 predicted proteins | sample MGYA00579265_ERZ1643246 | MGnify/ENA primary metagenome ERZ1643246 (study PRJEB29033, sample SAMEA4952261) | chicken gut metagenome | biome: Broiler Chicken; feature: Gastrointestinal Tract; material: Caecum | place: Ireland | collected 2018 | study: Broiler... | reverse complement strand
CACCAGATAAATCTGCATCTAAAACCACAACATCTTCATTTTCTTCTCCTAATTCTGCTAAAGCCTCTCCATAACTTTGCCTTGTTGCCTTTAAAACATCCATTTTTTCTCCTTTCCCATTTGAGAACATTGGGGACACTCAATTTTGTGAACGAAATGGAGTGTCCCTAGCGTTCACAGCATTGTGCTTCCTATTATTCCAGCATCATTTCCGAGTATTGCTTGCACAATATTTATTTTTTTTCTTTGATTAAATAAATATTCCTTTTGTAATAGATTTTCTTTAAGTTTGTCTAATAAAATATCACTAAAATATACAAAACTTCCGCCTATTCCTATTACTTCTGGTTCAAATATATTTATTATATTTGATATTCCTAAACTTAAGTTTTCTATGTATTCATTTATAACTTTTTTTATTTTCGGATTTTCTTGGTCTTTTCTTATTATATCTAGTAAGTCTTGTCCTCTCGTTTTTTCGTCTAATCCTAGTTCTTTTCTTAAATTATCTTTAAATGCTTTCATTGAACCGTATTTTTCAAAACAACCTTTTTTTCCACAATTACATTGTAATCCATTTTTTTGTATTACCATATGTCCAAATTCACATCCTGGATATTCTCCTGTATCTAATGGCTTGTCATTTATTATTACAGCTCCTCCTATTCCAGTTCCTAAAGTTATAAATACCTCTCGTGAATACTTTTTTAATGCTCCATATTTATTTTCTGCTATAGCTGCACATCTACAATCATTTGCAATTTTTATTGGTAAATTTATTTTTTGCTCTAATCTTTGTACTATTGAATAATTTTTTAATCCTAAATTTACAGATTTTATTACTTTTCCATTAGCTGTTGTCCCAGGTATTGCTATTCCTATTTCTGATATTTCATTAGTTTCTATTATATCTTTTATTTTTTCTACCATATAGTTTTCTATTATATTTTTTATGTCTTTTCTATCTTTTTGCATTATTCTTCTTTCTGATTTTTCTATTACATAGCCTTTTTCATTTACAATCCCTATTCCTATATGGCTTCCACCTAAATCTACTCCTATTTTCATAACTTCTCCTAAAAAATTTTTAGGTCCGTCCCCAAAATCCCTTCTAGAAGGGATTTTAAGGACCGTCCCTTAATCCCTATTTCTATAGATATGCTGAGAATAGGAAATTTCCCATATATACTTGTACACATGGTACTAGTACTACTAATACGAAGAATATTAAAACTACTCCTACTATTGCATATACTACTTGTGGTAATGCTTTCATGATTTTTGTCATTATGTTGTCTATGTCTATTTGCATATATTCTACTAATTTTTTTATCATTTCTGGCAAGTCTGTTTGCATACCTATTTTAAGCATTTCTGTTTGCATTGGTTTTGCTAATCCTGATTGTTCAAATGGGTCTATCCATGATGCTCCTATTAGTATGTTGTTTATTGCTGTTTCTATCATTGATAACATTACTAGGTTTTTTACTACATTTTTACTTACTTCTAGTGATTCTTGTATTCTCATCCCATTTTCTAGGTTTAATAACATTGCTCTCATTAGTCTTGTGAAATCTAATGCAAATATTAGCTCACCAAATATTGGTGCTTTATATTTAAAGTAATGGAAGTTGTATTTTCCTTTTGGCGTGTTTATATAGAAAAGTATTGCTGCTACTATTATTAGTATTATTCCTACTGGTATATACCAATATTTTATTAAATTATCCAAAAATCCTTGAAACCATATTGTTACTGCTGGTAATGTGTCTGTTGACCCTAATTCATCATATACATTTTGTATTGCTGGTATTGCTACTAGTGTTCCTATAACTAACATTACTAGTAATAATACAAATTGTGTTATATTTGGTACTAATATTGATCTTATTTTTCTGTTTAAAGCATTTGTTTCGTCTAAATATGTTACAGCTTGTTCTAGTGATTGTGTTAGTGAACCTGATAATTCTCCAACTTTTATCATGTTTATATATATATATGGAAATACATCTGAATAATATTCCATTGTAGTATACATGTTTTCTCCGGCTTCAACACCTGCTAAAATATCTTCTATTATTTCTCTGAATATATAATTTTCTGTACTGTCTATTATTGTTCTTAATGCATGTATATTATTGAAATTAGCTTTTTTTAGTAGATAGAAATTTTGTGTGAATACTACTAAATCTCTTGGTGTTATTTTTTGTTGTTTATCAAAATACATTTTTATTCTTCTTGCAGTTGATGGAGTTTCTTTGTTGTCTATTTTTGTTGTATTTAAGTTTTTCATCATTTCTTCTACATTAGAAATATTTTTCTTTTGCTTTGTCTTCTTTTTGGCTCCACCATATGGTATTCTATTTATTGTTATTGGTATTAGTTCATTTGCTTTTAATGATTTTATAAGTTGCTGTCTAGTTTGGGCTTCAACTCTATTTCTAACTACCATTCCTCTTTTAGTTACTGCTTTATATGTGTATGTTGCCATCTTGTTTACCTCCTATTCGGATCATTTTTTATTCTTAATTGCATAATTGTTCTATTTAATGTTTCAATATTTTTTTCTTCTATTTGAGATTTAGCTTGTTCTAATGTAATTTTATCTTTAACAAATAATTCTGCTAAAGAATTTATTAAGCCTATACTTCCCTTTTCTAAGTTACTTTGGATTGCATCTTCTATTTCTGATACACTTATTTTTTCTTTTCTTATAATTCCTGCAACTATATTATCTACAACCATAACTTCTGGTACTAATACTAATTTTCCATCTCTGCCCTTTAATAATCTTTGTGATACAACTAATTTTAATAATGCTGATAATAAATATTTAATACTTGCTTGATCTCTTACTTCATAGAAGTTTATCATTCTATCTATTGTTTCTGCACAAGATTTTGTATGAAGTGTTCCTATTACTAAATGTCCTGACTCTGCCATTTCTATTCCTGCTTCCATTGTTTCTTTATCTCTAATTTCTCCTATTACTAATATATCACAATCTTCTCTTAGAGAGTTTTTAACACCATCACTAAATTTTAAACAATCTTGTCCTTTTCCTACTTCTTTTTGTACAATTAAAGATTTTTTGGAATGATGTTTATATTCTATTGGATTTTCTAATGTTAGTATTTTTTTATTTTGTGTTGTATTTATTTCATTTATTAAAGCATTTAAAGTTGTTGTTTTTCCTGAATTTGTTTTTCCTGTTACTAATATTAAACCTTGTGGTTGATATGTCATTCTTCTTACTATATCTGGCACTCCTAAGTCTTCATATTTAGGTAATTCATTTTTTATAAGTCTCATTGTACATACTGGTATATCTCCTGAAAATGATAAATTTACCCTAAAACGAATTCCTTGACTTTCAAATGATGTATCTAATCTTCTTGTTGTATTAAATACTTCATCTTTGTCTAAATTTCCTTTTACCAAATAATCATATATTTCACTCATATCTTCTGGTGTTAATACATCTACATCTTCAACTGGAACTAAATCCCTTGCAATTCTTAATAATGGTTTATTATCACATACTAAATGTATATCTGATGCATCTTTTTCAATTGCTGTTTTTATAACATAGTCCATATTCATAGTTATTTTTTCCCTTCTACTTTTTTATATTTTTTAATTACTTTTAATTTTTTATCAAAAAATATGCTTCACATAGAAAATTTATTTTATTAAATATATTTTTAATAATTTATTTAATTATTTTTTTATTATTTAATTTAATTATCATAAATTGTTTTATTTAATTATTTTTTACTTTTAATTGGATTTTTCATTAAAAGATATTCTAATAACATAAATTTTCTAATTTAAAAAACAAATTTTAATAAAATAATAATTTTTTATTTAATTCTTCTAAAGTTGTTACACCTTGGATAACTTTTTTTATACCATCAACAATAAGTGGTCTATATCCTTCTTCAAGTGCTTTTTTTCTGATTTCTATACTTGATGCTCCTCTTACTATTAGTTCTTTTATTTCTTCTGTTATATCTAATATTTCAAAAACACCAATTCTATCATAATATCCAGTATTTTCGCAATATTTACATCCTACTGGATCATATGTTTTTAAATTGTCAAAATTTATTTCTTCACCATATTTGTTCATTATTCTTTCTATAATTTGTTTTTCTTCTTCATTAAATTCTCTTTCTCTTTTACAATGTGGACATATTCTTCTTACTAATCTTTCTGACACACTTGTTGCTAATATACTTGCAATATCATAATCTGATATTCCCATTTTTCTTAAACGATTTATAACTTCTATACTATCTATTGTGTGTATTGTAGATAAAACATAATGTCCAGTTTGACCTGCTTGTACTGCTATTTCTGCTGTTTCTAAATCTCTTATTTCTCCAACTAGTATAACATCAGGGTCTTGTCTTAATACTGTTCTTAATGAACCAGAAAATGTTGCTTTTGGTCCTACTTCTATTTGATTTAATCCATTTATTCTTATTTCTACTGGGTCTTCTATTGTTGTTATATTTATTTCTGGTCTGTTAAGATAATCTATTATACTATATAATGTTGTTGTTTTACCTTCTCCTGTAGGTGCTGCAATTATTGTAATACTATTTCTTTTGTTAAAACTTTTTCTTATATCATCTTCTGTTCCTGGATATCCTAAATCAAAAATACTTTTTATATCTGTATTTTTCTTTAATAATCTTAAAACAAATTTTTCTCCATAAATATTAGGCTGTGAAGAAACACGAATATTATAATCTTCATATAATAAAATTCTACCATCTTGCGCTTCCTGTTTTTCTTGATGCATATTAGAAATAGCTTTAAGCCTTCCTATCAATTGACTCTGTTTTTCTTTTTCTATCCTTAATGCTGTATATAACTCACCATCAATACGATATCTCACTCTTACACTATTTTCTAAAGGTTCTATATGAATATCACTTGCTCTTCTTTTTATACCGGATTTTATTATAGAATCTACTAATTCTGATATAGTTCCACTTGTATTTGCAGTCTCTTCTGCACTATATGCATCCCCCTCAAGCGACTTTAAAAAGTTTTGAATATCTTGTTTAAAGGTAATATATGTTTCCATTACTAAACCTTTATTTAATAAAAGTAAGCGAACAGTATTCATATTTCTTTGATTAGTAGTATTTGAAAAACAAACTTTAATTTTTCCATTTTCTATTTCAAATGGAACAGCTTCATTTTTCTTAGCTACATCTAAAGAAATATAGTCTGTTAAATTTACTTTAATCATATTGTTTCTTAACAATATACCTTTTTCTCCTAATATTTCTCCAATATTTTTTATAAGAACATATGGATCACATGCATCAATTTCATATAATATATCTCCTAATCTCATATCAGGATGTTCTCTTTGATAGTCAAGTGCTTTTTGTATATCATCTTCACTTACTACACCTCTTTTTACTAATTCTACTCCTATCGGTTGTCTTCTTTTTAAATCCATAATAAATTCCATTCCTTGTATAATAATATTTAGGTTTTTTAAGGCTACCCATAAACCATTATAATCAAATATATCTTTTCTTTTAAAATCCTTCATTGGAATAAAATAAATATAAGTTTTTCAAAATATAATATTCCAAAACTTTCAACATTTGCTCTACTTTTCTTTCTATACACCTTTTATAAACTTATATATTAAATTTTTAAATTATAGGTAGTTATTCTAGAAAAAGTTCCTGATGCAAAATCAACTGTTATTTTTATATTTCCATTTTCTTCTGTATAATCAAAATTACATCTGGTTATATTATCGCAAATTTTAATCTCATTTAGATATATAGCATTGTTTTGCTTAGAAAAAGTATAAATTTGTTTATTTGAAAATGCAATATAGCTTACATTCTCGTTTTCCCCTTTTTCTATTACTTTTATACCAGGTTGATTTATTTCACTTGTAAAAAAACTATTAAACTTTGTAAATTGTGAATTTGTTAATACACTTTCATCATCAATATCTACATTTTTATAAAAATAACTTGTAAGTGTTGATACAACACCTATTACAATAAGTAATGCGATTATATATATTATTATAGATGTTAAAGTAACCCCATCTTCTTTTTTCACTTTAAAATCAATTCCTTTCTTACTTTATTAGAAGGTATTTTAAAATAAAGATGATAATTATTTTTTTATAAATTCTCGCAAAGCTTCACACAAAAAGTATTTTTGTAATTATAAAATTATATTTATAGAATTAATCTTCTTTTGTCATAACTGTAGAAATTTCAACACTTTCTGTATTTTTTCCACTTTTATAAGAAACTTTTACTGTCACTATTTTTAATACTTCTGCTTCTACATCTTTATCTTTATTTTGCTCTAATTCACTATAATCTTGTACTGTAACTTCCTGATAATATGGTGTTGCTTTTTCCTGTCCTTCTTCTGTTATATATTTATCTTCATATCCTTCAATTTTATTTGTGCCTGCAACTGGTAATATTGAAAAACCCTTTCCTTTTATCTCTTCAATTATATTTATTGCATATGAAGTTGCTTCTGATTTTCTTTTAATTTCCTCATCATTTTTTTGTATATTAAACATAAGAACTGATATTATTGATACAAAAATTGCTAACACAATAACAGCTATAGCAATATCTATTCCTGCTATTCCCTTTTCCTCTTTAAAATTCATTGCAAATTTCATTCCTTTTTAAACTAAAAATTTATAAAATGCTAAAATCCAAATAAAATATATTATATTCGGTATTGCTAAATAAAATCCGATACTAATTTTATCTGCAACATTTTTTTCTGTCTTTTTAGACTTACCACTATTTTTTAATTTAATAAATAATTCATAAATAGCAATTGCTAGTAATGTTGTAATAACACTTAATATTGTAGCATATTCTCCTGAAAAAATTGCCATTGTTATAACTGATAATACAATACTATATACATATTTATTTATAGCCATTTTCTTTAATGTAACTGTATCTAGCAATAATACTATTATGTATAAAACTAAATATATACCATATCTATAAATACTAGTTATGTCTATTATACATAGATATACTATATATATAATTGATATGATAACACCATACATAACTACTGGTTTATTTATTTTTTTATTTTCTTTATCTATTCCTGCCATTAGGATTATAAATGTAAAATATAATACTATAAATGCATAATCTATTATTTTAGTATTAGTTAAATTTTCTAAACTTAATCCCATTAAATAAGCAACTAATACAAAAAATATACCTGATATTGTTTCAATTATAAAATATCTTGGTCTTATTTTTTCTTTACAATATCTACATTTTCCTCCTAAAAAAATATAACTAAATACTGGTATTAAATCCCAGAAACCTAATTTATGTTCACAATTTGGGCAATATGAATGTGTATGAGTGATATCTTGTCCTTTAGGGATTCGATAGATTGCAAGTGTATAAAAACTTCCAAAAAGTGTTCCAATTATGAATATTATTATATAAAAAAATATGTCCATCTTGTTCTCCCTTTTTTATTTTTATAGGCATATACATAATAAATGCATATGCCTAACTGTTGTTAAATTTCTATTTTACTACTGAAGCATCTCCTACTTTCCAAGTTGTTGGTGAAGTAAGAGAACCAACATCTGTACCTGCTGTTTTTGTTAGTGCTACAGAAATTTTTATACCGTTTATAGTCATTACTATTGCAGTATCAGTATTTGAATTTATTTCAAAATCAGGATAATTTGCTTTAACTGTATCTGCTATATTTTGAGATGTTATATCAGTTGGATCTGATGCTGTTGTTGTTTGTGTCACATAGTAATTTGATAACAATTCTGATACAGCCATACTAACAGCTTCTTTTGCTTGACTCTTTGCTGTCTCTTCATTTGATTTTACTGAATTTGATAATATACCATTAGGTCCTGATAATGCTGCTATTGTTACTCCTGCTAATATTAATAATACGATAATAGTGATAACTAAAGCCACTAATGTTATACCTTTTTGATTTCTCATTTTAAAGTCCTCCTAAATTTATTTTTAATCTATTTTTTAATTATCAATAATTTTTGCTTCTCCAATTGTCCAAGTTGATGCCCCTGAACCTGTTGGTCCTGTTACAGTAAATGCTACTGAAACCTTAATTCCATTTATTACCATTGTTACTGTTCCTGCATTTGAACCTGTTGCAGGCATTGTAACTGTTGGAGATTCAAAATCTGGATAATTTTTTTCAATTGCTGCTTCTACAGTAGCTTTTGATAAATCTGCCTCTTCTCCAGTGGCTGTTGTTTGATTAACATAATAATTAGTTAATACTTCTGATACAGCCATACTAACAGCTTCTTTTGCTTGACTCATTGCTGTTTCTTCATTTGATTTTACCGCATTTGTTAAAATACCGTTAGGTCCAGATAACGCTGCTATTGTCACCCCAGCTAAAATTAATAATACGATGATAGTGATAACTAAAGCAACTAATGTTATACCTTTTTGTTCTCTAAACATCTTTAACCCTCCTTTTCTTTTGAATTTATTTATATTGATTTATATTTATAAAAATAAATATAATTTTAATAACAAATTATTTTGTTCCTTTATCTGGGAAGAAATTTCCGTCATCATCATTTGTATTTGTTGTTGGTGAATTATTAGTTGAATTTGTATTTGTATTTTCTGAACTTGATGATGAAGAACTATTTGTATTTCCTGTTGTCTGTGAGCCTGATGAAGTATTTCCACTTGTTGCATTTTGTGATGTTGTATCTTCTGTTGCTGCAAATGGATTTCTTCTTCCTTGTACATATTCTTTAGTTTTTTCATATGTTTTTAAATCTGATGCAGTAACCTCATATGTTAAAATTGGTTGCTGTTCTTCAACATTTGTAGAACTTGCCAGCTCTTCTTTTATATTATCTGGTGTTGTATAAGATACTGCTTCTGGCAAAACCTTATTATAAGCTGTATACCTATATAACAAAACACCTAATATTAAAATTATTGCTAAAGCAAGTAATAAAACTATAATTATTTCTTTAATTATATTTTTAGCCATTTTTCTACTCCTTTACTCATTATCTTGTGCTATTACTAGAATTTGTTGCATTTGTTGTATTTGTAGAATTGCTTGTAGTGTTACTTGTACTATTACCGCCTGTGGTATTTGTTGTGTTTGTACTGTTTGTGTTGTTTTCATTATCTGTTGTAGTCTCTGTTTGTACACTTTCTGTTGTTATTCCATTTATCATAATATCTCTACATATAAATGTAGCTTGTACACTGTCTGCTCCATCTGATACCATTGAGAAGTTTTCTATTTTAAATCCTAAAACTGGGTCATCTTCAATATCTGCTATAAAATCTGTCACCCCTATATATTTACCAGAAACTGTAAAATTTAGATTGTATGCATCTGATACTGTATTGCTTGAAGTTATTGCCATTGTCAAATCTACACCTTCACTTTTTGCATGTCCTTCTAATTGTATATCTAATTTTTCTAGTTCATATTTTGTTAATTGACTTGCTTGTTCAACTTGACTATCTGTACTTACTGCTGTCATATCTTCATATGTTTGTTTTTGTTTTTGCAATTCTTTATTACTTGATTCTAATTGTGAATAAGCTTTTGGATAATCAGTACTTGCTAATTTTGTTGCTTGTGTAATTTGTTCATCTAATTTCTCATTTTTTTCTTTCATACCTTGTATACCAAGGATTTGTAAGCTTCCTATTTGTATTCCTCTAAGCATTGTAAGTAAAGTTAAAACTGTTAATAATGCTATTACTATTAGTATCAATAATTTTTTCATGGTAAATCACCTTCTATCTTCATTGTAATAATATCATTGTTCTTTTCTCCTGCTGAAGAAATGACTGTATCTTTTTGTAATATTCCATCTGTTTTTATTTTTGCTTTTAAAAATCCTAATTGGTCATAATATCTTGATTGTGCAATAATTTCTATATGTGTATCTGATGTGTTTTTTATAGAAGTGATTTGTACATCTTCTGGCATTCCTGACATTAGTGCTGTTAGTAAATTAGGAATTGCTTTTTTAGTTTTGTTTGTATCTGCAATTTTATCATTTATTTCTTGTAAATTTTGTATCATTGTTGTATATTCACTAGTTACTGCTTTTACTTGTTCATTATCACTATTTACAGCTGATATTTGACGATTTGTATTTGCAATTGATTCTTGTGCCTGTTCACTTTTTGCTTCCATTTGATTGTTAATCAATGCTGAAAAACCACTATAAATAATAAATAACATCAATAATCCTGCTGTAATTCTTAGTAATGCTTTTTCTGTTGCATCTAATGGTTGAGTTAAATCATTTGTAAATAAATTTCCTGCTAATTTCTTTTCTTTTCCTTTTTTGTCTGGGGTAATATCAACTTTTAAAGCATCTTTTAGTTGATCTAATAAAGTATTTTGCTTAAAGTTCATTCCTTTAATTCCTACATTTAATCCCATTAAAGCTAAAGAAATTGCTGAATTTACTTCTATATAATCTTTTATATTTAAATCTTGTGTTACTTTTATAAAATCAGGTTTTAAAATTTCACATTTAGCATTTTCTAGATATTCCTCAAAATATAAATCAATATTATTTATTAAAGCTGCTGTTCCTGTGATATATACCTTTTCTATTTTTTCTAAGCTTTCATTTAATACTTTTTTTACTTGTCCTACTATTTCATATAATGTAGGCATTATATCTTCTAAATATGTTGCTTCTTCTCCTAATTCTTTTCCTTCAGAAGTATAAATTGTTGTTTCTTTACATATTTCATATGCTTTAGAATATGAATTTTCTTTTAGATTTATTTTTGTTAAAAAGTCTTCACTTCCTACATCTAGAATTTTCACATCATATATTTTTTGATCTATTACCGTTGTTATTGTTGTTTTTCCTTCTATGTTTACAATTAAAGTATTTTCTTTAGGCTGAAATTTATTTAAATTAGGTATTGACATACCTATTGGAAATGCACCTGTTAATTTATATCCCTGCATTTGCTGAAATCTTTTATTTAAGTCAATTTTATTATTACTAACATGTATTACCTTTAATTTTTCTTTATCTTCTAAATTATCTATAAGCGCATATCTTGTTTCAAAAACATTAGGATTATACCCTTTATCACCACAAAATGCTTCAAATTCTGTTTTTATAGCTTTTGGCAAATCATTTTTATTTAATAAAGAGTACATATCAAAATATTCGTAGTTTTCTTCTGCTAAGTTTACACTTATTGGCACTTTATAACTATAAGTTTCTTCTATTACTTGTTTAATTCCATCTTCTAGTTTTTCATAGAAATTAACACCAAAAGATTCGACTTTTAAATTGTCTTTTTCTTTTGATACTTTTGCATATTTTATTATATTATTATCAATAAATAAACCTAAACAACTAGCCATCTTTTGCTCCTTATTTTTTTATATTATTATCTTTTACATTTCTCGATAAAATACTCTTCATATTTTTGCATAATCATGAAAATTATAGTATTTAATTCCTTTTAAGTATATAATTTTTTGCCTAAAAGTCAATATACTTTTGTAAAATGTAATCTAAATGTAATACTTTTGTAATATTATTTTTTGACTAGTTTACATATAAAAAATCCATCGTTTTTTTCTGTTGGTTTTATTGAAATATATCCTTCTTTTTTTACAAATTTTTCAAATATTTTTATTGGACTTTTAACTTTTTTTATTTCAAAATTTTGATTTTTTTTAACAAATTCCTTTATTATATTTTCGTTTTCTTCTTCTAAAATACTACATGTCGAATATACTAATTCTCCACCTATTTTTAAATATTTGCTACAGTTTTCTAAAATTATTTCCTGGATTTTGCATATTTCTTGCAAATCCTCTGGCTTTCTTTGCCATTTTATGTCTGGCTTTCTTTTTATAACTCCTATTCCTAAACATGGTACATCTAATAAAACTTTATCAAATTTTGCTTCATATTCTTTATAATATTTTGTAGCATCTAATATTTTTGTTTCTATTATAGATATTCCCAATCTTTTTGCATTTTGCTGTATTAAATTTAATCTATGTTCATATATATCTCCTGCTATTATTTTCCCCTTATTATTCATCAATTCTGCCATATATGTTGTTTTACCACCTGGTGCTGCACATGCATCTAATACTAGTTCATTTGGTTTTGGAGATAATATTTTTGCTGTCATGCCTGCTGATATATCTTGAATTGTAAAAAATCCATTTTTAAATAATTTATTGTTTTCTATATCTTTTATTTTTTCTAGTTCTAAAAAATCTTCATCATCTTTCGTATTTTCTTCGTTTTTAACATCTTTTTTTATTTTTTTATTTTTTATATTTTCTTCATCTTCTTCATCTTCTGAAATAGTATTATAAATTATATTTTGTTTTTTTAATTCTTCTTTTACTTCATCGACATTTGTTTTTAATCTATTTATCCTAATATTTATTTTTGGCTTCTTATTTAAATTATTACAAATTTCTTCAACTTCTTTATATTCATTATTTTTAGCTAATTCTTTTACTATCCATTCTGGCATTGAAGTAGTTTTAGATATTCTTTGTACATTATCTTTTATTTCGAATAATTCGTTATAATCCTTTTTTTCCACTTTTCTTAATATTGCATTAACAAAATTTGAACTTGCTTTATGACCATATCTTTTTGCAAGATTTACGCTTTCATTTACTGCTGCAGATTTTGGGATTTTGTCTAAAAATATTATTTGATAAATTCCCATTCTTAATACATTTAAAATCCATATGGAAATTTTTTTTAATTTTATTGATGAATATTTTTTTATTATTTCATCTAATGTTATTTTATAACTTATTACTCCATATACAATTTCTGAAATTAAAGAAATATCTTTTTCAGTTAGTTTTTTTTTATTTTCTTTTATTACTTGATTAAGTACAATATTTGAATATCCTTCTTCTTTTTCTATTTTTACTAATGTTTTTAACGCTGTTTCCCTTGCTTTATCTATCATTTTTTTATCCTTTCTCATATAATTTTTTTATTTTAACCTTTTATTTTAGTACATAAAAAATTTTCATATGAATTTAATTTAATCTTAATAAATTCTTTCAAAAGCATTTTAACATTTTTATTTTTATTAGTAAAGTAAGTATATTTTTTTCAAAAAAAGGCAAAATATTCTTAAAAGATTTTAGGAGGTTTATTATGAATATTGAAAAACATTTAAAAATTACAGGTAATTCTGATGTTTCATGGAAAGATGCCATTATAAAAGCTGTTAATGAAGCATCAAAAACTATTGACTATTTAAATACTGTTACTATTATAGAACAGAGAGCTCGTATTGACGGAAATAAAATTGTAGAATATTTTGTTGATTTAGATTTAAGTTTTACATTAGATTTAAATAGAAAGGATGGGTAAAATGGATCCTTTAGAGTCTAAACAAAAATATCAAGAATATGTAGAAAAAAAATCCCCTAACTCTCCTATACTAAAAAATTGTTTTAATGCTTTTTGGGTTGGAGGTCTTATTTGTACAATTGGACAAATTATATCTAATATTTGCAAAGAACGTGGTTTTGATATTGCCACATCTAGCACTATAGTTTCTATCATTTTAATAGGCATATCTGCCTTTTTAACAGGACTTAATTTATTTAATAAAATAGGTAAATTTGCTGGAGCTGGTTCTTTAATACCTATTACCGGTTTTGCAAATTCCATTGTTTCACCAGCTATGGAATACAAATCAGAAGGATATGTTATGGGTGTTGGTGGAAAAATGTTTACTGTTGCAGGCCCTGTTTTAGTATTTGGTATTTCTGCTTCTATTTTAGTAGGAATTATTTATATGATTTTTGCAACTGAGTCTATTACTCTAGTTTAGTGAACATCTCGGACATTAGGGACACGCCATTTTATCCGGAAATAAACGTTGGGGACACTCCATTTCGTTCACAACATGAAAGTTTGGGAACATTGGAGACACTCTATTATATTTAAATAATTTATAGGAAGGTGATTTTTTGAAAAAGCTTGGTAAT
>ERZ1643246.3302-NODE-3302-length-14093-cov-9.103291_pt1 | contig 14093 bp, 12 predicted proteins | sample MGYA00579265_ERZ1643246 | MGnify/ENA primary metagenome ERZ1643246 (study PRJEB29033, sample SAMEA4952261) | chicken gut metagenome | biome: Broiler Chicken; feature: Gastrointestinal Tract; material: Caecum | place: Ireland | collected 2018 | study: Broiler... | reverse complement strand
CACCCTTAGCAGGGGCGCCTCTTCAGCCACTTGAGTACTTCTCCAATGCCTGATTCTATCAGATTTTTACAGCAAAAATGTAATCACCCGAAGCGGCGATACTTCATAAGTATATAAAAAGCAGCATAATTTGTCAACTGTTTTTTCTATTTTTTATGGAAATTATTTTTTATTTCTACATATAGTATTATTTATCTTTTTCTTCTACTATATATTTGTAGTTTTAAGACGGGCAGCCGTCCGAAAGTGACTGCCGCAGACAGCATCACCTTTTCAGACGGCTGCTTTTTGAAGCTTTTAGATTCTTCCTATATTTCTTGAAATAATATAGGCAGTGGAATTTGCCTCTGTAATGTTCTTCGGTGTTACACAGTCTCCCAGGAAGTATACCTCCGGCGCACAGTAATTCAGGGCGATGGCTTCTTCCCGGCGCGGTCTCTGCCCTACGGCAAAAACAACAGAATCTGCCGGAAGTTCCAGAATATCGTCTTTGCATTTACAGATTACACGGTCGGAACAGATTTCCTGTACGGTTGTCTCAAAATGAATATCAAGTCCTCTTTTTTTGATTTCTGTTTTCAGACCCAGCATATGAAGGAAATTTCCGCCGTCATTCACGTGATCTGTCATTTCTACCAAAGTTACGTCTTTTCCAAGCTCCTTCAGATGAAGTCCCAGCTCAACTCCCACAAGTCCTGCTCCCATGATAACGATTTTGCTTCCCAGCTGATCCGGATGTATGTAGGCGTCCTGGGCGGATAAAACATGGCTTCCGTCAATTCCCCTGATGGGCGGTTTTGCTGCTTCCGCCCCGATGGCTGCGATTAAAACATCGGCCTTAATATTTTCGGCCAGCTCCGGAGTTACCGCCGTATTCATTCTTACCTCAATGGAGGGATGCTCTCTGACTGCCTTCTCCTGCTGATTCAGATAATAGTCCAGATTTTTCTTAAAGGACACCTTTTCTTCGCAGCGGAGAACGCCTCCCAGGCGGTCCGACTTCTCACAGAGAATTACCTGATGTCCTCTGTCCGCGCAGGTGAGAGCCGCCTGCATGCCGCCGATGCCTCCACCGGCAATCAATACCTTCTTTTTTACTTTTGCCTCGGGAAGCGCGTATTTCATTTCCAGTTCCCGGCCGCTTTCCGGATTAATAGCACAATAAGGTTCTCCGTTGGTCAGCTCGCTGGAGAAGCAGGAAAGGCAGCGGAGGCATTTTCTTGCCTTTTCTTCCTGTCCGGTCCGGATCTTCAACGGGAAATCGGGATCCGCCATAAATTCTCTTCCCATCTCCACCACATCTGCCTGTCCGGATGCAAGGATCTCCTCCATAAGGGCCGGATCACTTAAAGCGCCGATGGCCGCAACCGGTGTTTTTACATGTTTCTTTATTTCCGCGGCATATTTTACATTGCAGCCATCCTCCAGGAACATGCTGGGATGCGTCACAGCAAAAACCTCTTCCACTTCATGGTTTCCGGCGGAAACATGGATCAGCTGACAGTGACCTTCCAGCTGTTTTGCCACAGCAATTCCATTTTCAATTCCAAATCCTCCGTCATAGCATTCTGATCCGCTGATACGGACTTCAATTGGAAATCCTTCTCCGCATCTTTTGTGGATGGCATCACAGATAGAAATAAGCAGTCTGGCACGGTTTTCCACATCCGGACCTCCCCATTTATCCTTCCGGGTATTGGTCAGGGGTGATAAAAACTGATGCAGCATCCATCCATGTCCCGCATGAACCAGAACCATCCCGAATCCGCATTTCTGTGCCAGAGCGGCCGCATCCGCGTATTTTTGGATTGTTCTCTCAATAATTTCTTCTGTCATGGGAAGAATATGGCGCCCATCGCATTCACACTCCACCGGGCCGTAGGCGATTCCCTTTGCATTTGCCCCGAAAAAGGACAGATCCCGATTTGCAAACATACCGGCATGCTGCAGCTCCATGGTAGCTACGGCTCCGTATCCCCTGATTTCATAGGCGATTCTGGAAAGTCCCCTGTCAATATTCGGTGTATCCATACAGATGTGCGTGGCGCCTCCCCGGCCCAGTTCTCCGTCCACAATTCCCTCAAAGGTCGCGACACTGGCCGCGCCTCCCTTTGCTCTCCGTCCATAGTAAGCGGCTGCTCCATCATTCAGATAACCATCTCCGTTTACATTCTGATAGCCGGTGGGAGATGCAAAAATTCTGTTCCGGAACAGCACATTTCCCAGCTGAATCGGCTGAAACAAATGGGGATATTTGTAATCCTGAGTCATAAAAAATTCCTCCTTTCAAATCCGCGCGGACTGTTTAAAACAGCCAGAAATTTAATTTTTTATATTATACAGAAAAAGAAACGTCAACTCAAGACATCCGCAGATAAATCTCTCTTTTTTATTAAAATAGTCAGAAATACTGAAAAACTATCGAGTAGTTTAAACTAACTATTAATTATTTTGTCTCCTTTTATGTACTTTTAAGAAAAAATCTGTTATGATAAATCATACCGGAGGATTTTATGATATCGGAATCTTTTTTTTGATTCCTGATCATGTGTATGAAAGATGGGTTAAAAAACGATTGAGGAGGATTTTTGTATGAAGAAACTGAAAGTTAAGAAGGATGTCTCCTGTATGGCATGTCTGGAATGCGTCAATGCCTGCTCCACCGCCTTTTATAAAGTGGCAGATCCCGGAAAGGCCTGCATCCAGATTATTGAGAAAAATGGAGAGCCGAAACCCATGGTCTGCGTACAGTGTGGAAAATGTGCCAAGGCCTGCGAAGCCGGAGCCATCAAACAGAACGCCAAGGGCGTTTACATGGTTGACAAAAAGCTCTGCACCGGCTGCGGCAAGTGCGCGGAAGTATGTCCTTTCCACGTAATGCTGAAGGTAGAGGAAAGCCCCACCGCATCCAAATGTATTGCCTGCGGTATCTGCGCCAAGGCCTGCCCCATGGATGTACTGGAAGTAGTTGAGTCTTAATTAAAAAAGCTGTCCCCGGCACATTCTGAAAAGAAAACTGTGCCGGGGATTTTTTCCCTTTAAATTATCAATTTTTTCTGTACGTCTGAACAGCTGTCTCATACAGATTATTTCCAAATCTGTCAGCCACCACGATTACCGGAAAATTTTCCACTTCCAGCTTCCGCACAGCTTCTGTTCCCAGATCCTCATAGGCAATAACTTCCGCCTTCCGTATCCTTTTGGACAGAAGGGCTCCCGCACCCCCAACGGCCGCAAAATATATGCCGCCGTTCCTTATGACCGCATCGAGAACTTCCTTTGTTCTCTTTCCTTTTCCCACCATTCCTTTCAATCCAAGATCCAGAAGCCGCGGTGCATATTTGTCCATACGGCTGGCCGTGGTAGGACCTGCGGAGCCGATGGGTCTTCCCTCTCTGGCCGGGGAGGGTCCCATATAATAGATTACCTGATCTTTTATATCAAAGGGAAGACCTTCCCCTCTGTCCAGCGCTTCCTGCATCCTTTTGTGAGCCGCGTCCCTGGCCGTATAAAGCGTTCCTGTAATATAAACGTAATCCCCGGCCTTTAAATCCCGGATTTCCGCCTCCAGAAGCGGCGCCTGTATATGTTTTTCCATTTTTACCCTCCAGGATGATTATTAAAACATCATAATACCCGCACCGCATGGCGGTTTACATGGCAGCACATATTCACCGCCACCGGAAGTCCGGCAATGTGTGTCGCATAGGTATTAATATTTACTGCCAGAGCCGTAATTCTTCCTCCCAGACCGCCCGGTCCGATTCCGAGCCCGTTTATTTTTTCAAGAAGCTCCTCTTCCATCTCCCGGACCCAGGGAATTTCCGAACTTTCATCTGGGGAACGGACAAGCGCTTTCTTTGCCATCAGCGCTGCCTTCTCAAAAGTTCCGCCGATGCCGACTCCTACCACCACCGGCGGGCAGGCATTCGGTCCCGCTTCCCTTACGGCAGAAAGAATCGCATTCTTGACTCCCTCCACTCCATCTGCCGGCTTCAGCATAAAAATTCTGCTCATATTTTCGCTTCCAAACCCCTTGGGCGCTACAGTAATTTTCACCTGATCTCCCGGCACAATCTCATAGTGAATGACTGCAGGTGTATTGTCCTTCGTGTTTTCCCGAAGCAGAGGATCTCCCACTACGGATTTTCTCAGATAACCTTCCGTATAGCCTCTGCGGACTCCCTCCTGAACGGCCTCATTGATATCTCCCCCCGTAAGGGAAACCTCCTGGCCGATTTCCAGGAAAACTACAGCCATACCTGTATCCTGGCAGATGGGAATTTTGTCTTCTCCCGCTATCTGAAGATTTTCCTGAAGCTGGCATAAAATCTGTTTTCCAAGAGGAGACTTCTCCTTTGCCACAGCCCGGTCCAGTTTTTCTTTCATATCGGCAGAAAGAAAATAATTGGCATTTATACACATTTCACGGACGGCTTCCGTTACTTTATCCACATTTACCGTTCTCAACTGTTAGTAACCTCTCCCTGATTTTCTTCTTTCTTTTCTCTGACCTTTGCGATGCTGGCGATGGAAACATTTTCTCCCACATTCATCAGCTTCACTCCGGAAGTAATACGTCCCAGAATGGAAATATCCGAGCAGGGAATCCGGATAATAATTCCCTCCGTGGTAATCAGCATAATCTCGTTATCCTCGTTGACAGCCTTAATTCCCACGACATTTCCTGTTTTTTCTGTGATTTTATAACATTTCACACCCTTGCCGCCCCGGTTCTGAACTGTAAATTCTCCGATGGAGGTGCGCTTGCCGAGGCCATGCTCAGAAACAATCAGCAGATAATCTCCCTGGGTATTCAGCTGCATGCCCACAACCTCATCGTGATCCATAAGGTTAATCCCTCGGACACCCATGGAAACCCGGCCGGTCACCCGCACATCCATCTCCCTGAACCGGATGCACTGTCCGAATTTTGTGACCAGAATGATATCTTTCGTATTATCTGTAAATTTCACCTCAATCAGTTCATCATCGTCCCTCAGCACAATGGCGGCCAGACCTGTCTTTCTTACATTTTCATAATCCGTGATGGGCGTTTTCTTCACAATTCCCTTTTTGGTAGCCATGAACAGGTACTGATTCTTTTTATATTTTTCGATGGGGATCACAGCTGTAATCTGCTCTCCTGGCTGCAGATGAAGAAGATTGATGATGGCCGTTCCCCTGGCTGTTCTGCTTGCTTCAGGTATCTCGTAAACCTTCAGCCGGTAAACCTTTCCCGTGTTGGTGAAAAACATCAGGTAATGATGAGTGGTGGTCATCAGAAGCTCTTCAATGTAATCATCCTCTATGGTCTGCATTCCTTTGATTCCCTTACCTCCGCGTCCCTGGCTGCGGAAGTTGTCCACCGTCATGCGTTTAATATAACCCAGCTTCGTCATGGTGATCACCATATTTTCTCTGGGAATCAGATCCTCCATGGAAAAATCATAAGCATCGTAGCCGATGGATGTTCTTCTATCATCCCCGTATTTGTCAGAAATATTAAGTATTTCCTCCCGGATTACACCCAGCAGCCGCTTTCTGTCTGCCAGAATTTCCCGGTATTCTTTAATTTTTATTTCCAGTTCATGAAATTCCGACTCCAGTTTGGCTCTTTCCAGACCTGTCAGAGCCCTCAGACGCATATCTACGATGGCCTGGGCCTGAGTATCTGAGAATCCGAACTCACGGATCAGATTCTCCCTCGCCTCCTGGGCGTTGGCGGAAGCCCGGATGATCTTGATGATCGCATCAATGTGATCCAGTGCCTTCAGGAGACCTTCCAGAATATGAGCTCTTTCCTCTGCCTTATTTAAATCGTATTTTGTTCTTCTTGTAACTACGTCCTCCTGGTGCTGCAGGTACAGCTTCAGCATATCCAGAAGATTCAGAACTTTTGGTTCATTGTTCACCAGAGCCAGCATAATAACACCAAAAGTGTCCTGCAGCTGCGTATGCTTGTACAGCTGATTCAGGATTACGTTGGCGTTGGCATCCCTGCGCAGCTCAATGCAGATGCGCATGCCCTCCCGGTTTGAATGGTCATTGATGGCGGTAATACCGTCAATCTTTTTTTCTCTTACCAGCTCGGCCATCTTCTCAATCAGCCGCGCCTTGTTTACCAGATAGGGAAGCTCCGTCACAATAATCTGACTCTTTCCGTTTGGAAGCGTCTCAATATTTGTCACCGCACGCACCCGGATCTTTCCCCTGCCTGTGCGGTAAGCCTCCTCTATGCCTCTGGTTCCCAGAATCTCCGCTCCTGTGGGAAAATCCGGCCCCTTTACAATTTTCAGTATTTCCTCCATGGAAGTATCACTGTCATACTCTACAAGATTATCAATGATCTGCACCACTGCGGAAATTACCTCCCGGAGATTGTGGGGAGGTATATTGGTGGCCATTCCCACGGCAATACCGGAGGTACCGTTAACCAGAAGATTTGGATATCTTGCCGGAAGAACTGTAGGCTCTTTCTCCGTATCATCAAAGTTCGGAGTAAAATCCACCGTATTTTTATTAATATCCGCCAGCATTTCCATGGAAATTTTGCTCAGGCGGGCTTCCGTATAACGCATAGCCGCAGCTCCGTCCCCGTCCACCGATCCAAAGTTTCCATGTCCGTCCACAAGCGGATAGCGGGTAGACCAGTCCTGAGCCATATTGACCAGGGCCCCATAGATGGAACTGTCGCCGTGGGGATGGTATTTTCCCATGGTATCTCCGACAATACGCGCACATTTTCTGTGAGGCTTGTCAGGACCATTATTCAGTTCAATCATGGAAAAAAGGATCCTTCTCTGCACCGGCTTCAGACCGTCTCTTACATCCGGCAGCGCCCTGGACGCAATGACGCTCATAGCGTAATCGATGTAGGAATCTTCCATCTTTTTTTTCAGATCCACGTCTTCTATTTTATCAAAAATATTATCTTCCATGCTCTGTATTCACCTTTCGTTCGTGGTTGTGCCATTACCGTTCTTTTATCCGTCAGATGTCAAGATTCTTTACATCTTTGGCTCTCGCCTCAATAAATTCTCTTCTCGGCTCCACCTTGTCGCCCATCAGAGTAGTAAAGGTAAGATCCACCTCCGAAGATGCCTCCTCATCCATGGTAACCCGCAGAAGAATTCTTTTCTCCGGATCCATGGTAGTCTCCCAGAGCTGATCCGCATCCATTTCTCCCAGTCCCTTATATCTCTGAATTTTATTGCTGTTGTCCCGGCCGATCTCCGCCAGGATCTGATTCAGTTCCTCATCGTTGTAGGCATACCAGATTTTTTTATTTCTCTCTACCTTGTACAGGGGCGGCTTCGCCAGATACACGTGTCCCTGCTTGATCAGCTCCGGCATAAACCGGTACAGGAAGGTCAGCATCAGGGTCGCGATATGAGCGCCGTCCACATCCGCATCTGTCATAATAATAATTTTGTCGTATCTCAGCTTGGATATATCAAAATCATCGTGAATGCCTGTTCCGAAGGCAGTGATCATGGCCCGGATCTCCGCGTTCCCGTAAATTTTGTCCAGCCTTGCCTTCTCAACATTCAGAATTTTTCCTCTCAGAGGAAGAATTGCCTGCGTAGCCCGGCTTCTGGCAGATTTTGCGGATCCGCCGGCTGAATCTCCCTCCACGATATAAATCTCGCAGTTTTTCGGATCCTTATCCGTACAGTCCGCCAGCTTTCCGGGAAGAGACATGTTATCCAGGGCAGACTTTCTCCTTGTCAGATCCCTGGCTTTTCTGGCAGCCTCCCTGGCTCTCTGGGAGAGGACAGATTTTTCCACAATAATTTTTCCTACAGAGGGATTCTGCTCCAGATAGATCTCCAGCTGACTGCTCAAGATACTGTCCACAGCTCCTCTGGCCTCACTGTTTCCCAGCTTCTGCTTTGTCTGTCCTTCAAACTGAGGATCCTCAATCTTCACGCTGACAATAGCCGTCAGTCCTTCTCTTATATCCTCACCGCTTAAATTCGGCTCACTGTCCTTCAGAAGCTTATTTTTTCTTGCATAATCATTCAGTGTTTTTGTCAGAGCGTTCCGGAATCCCACAATATGGGTTCCTCCCTCCGGCGTATTAATATTATTTACAAACCCGTAGGTATTTTCCGTGTAGGAATCGTTGTGCTGAATGGCCACCTCCACCAGTACCCCGTTCTGCTCTCCCTCACAGTATATAATATCCGGATACAGCTCTGTCTTGCTTTTATTCAGATACTGGACAAACTCCTTAATTCCTCCCTCGTAGTGAAAGGTCTTCTCCACCTTCTCCTCACCCCGGAGATCCTTCAGGGTAATGCGCAAACCCTTTGTAAGAAAAGCTGTCTCCCTGAGACGTGTCTTCAGGGTATCAAAATCGAATACTGTCTCCTCAAAGATCGTATCATCCGGAAGGAAGCTGACCATCGTACCCGTCTCATCCGGATCGCACTCGCCGATTACCTTCAGCTTGTACATGGCTTCTCCCTTTTCATAGCGCTGGCGGTAAACCTTTCCCTCGTGGTAGATCGTTACCTCCAGCCACTTGGAAAGGGCATTGACCACGGAAGCTCCCACACCGTGAAGACCTCCGGAAACCTTGTAGCCGCCTCCGCCAAATTTTCCCCCCGCGTGCAGGATCGTAAATACCACTTCCACGGCAGGAAGACCTGCTTTATGATTAATCCCCACCGGAATTCCGCGGCCGTCATCTATAACCGTAATGGAATTATCGGGATTTATGCATACATCAATATTTTTGCAGAATCCGGCCAGAGCCTCATCCACTGAATTATCCACGATTTCATAAACCAGATGATGCAGGCCTCTGGCGGAGGTACTGCCGATGTACATGCCCGGACGCTTTCTTACTGCCTCCAGACCTTCCAGAATCTGGATCTGGTCGGCTCCGTATTCTGCATTTGTTGTTGTACTTCCATCTAAGCTCATATCAATCCTCCTGCTCTGCGTTCACTTGGTTTACGGAAACACAGCCGTTTACCACCTCAAAAATTCTGTTCAGAGGAAACTGATTCTGCACAAACTCCTCTACTCCCGTACAGGTGATAAAGGTCTGTATATCCCGGATGCTTTTCAAAAGATACTTCTGCCTGCTGCTGTCAAGCTCTGACAGAACATCATCCAGTAGAAGCACCGGCTGATCATGAATCATGCTTCTGACCAGATATATCTCAGAAAGCTTCAGAGACAGAGCCGCGCTCCTCTGCTGGCCCTGGGATCCGAATTTTCTAATATCGATCCCGTTCACTCTGACACAGAAATCATCCCTGTGAGGCCCTGTAGAAGAAATTTTCTGTCTCAGATCTTTTTCTCTTTCCAGAGCAATCTTTCTTTCAAATTCCTCTCCTCTTACATTCGGCTCATAGATCAGCTCTATCTCTTCTTTTCCTCCGGTTATATTTTTGTGTATCTCCTTAAGCACCCTGTTGATCTGAAAAATAAATTTTTCTCTTTCTTCAATCAGGCTGCGCCCATGGGAAACCATCTGCTGATCCCATATATCCAGAGTATCCTTCAGATGTCCGGAAAATGGCAGATCCTTCAGAAGCTTATTTCTCTGCTGTACCACTTTATTATAATTTGTAAGCTGCGTCAGATAAAAACGGTTGATCTGGCACAGCTCACTGTCCATAAACTTCCGCCGCTCATGGGGACCGTTTTTTATAATATTCAGATCTTCAGGAGAAAAAAACACAAAATGAATCATTCCGAAAAGCTCGGCCGCTTTCCGGATCGGAATACCGTCAATAGCTGCGCCCTTGGATTTATTTTTTTTCAGGTGCATATCAATTTTATGGCGGGTTCCGTTCTTCATGAGAAACAGGCGTATATGAGATTCCTCTTCCCCAAAACGGATCATATCCTTATCCTTGCTTCCCCTGTGTGATTTTGTAGTACCGCACACATACATGGATTCCAGAATATTTGTTTTTCCCTGAGCATTATCTCCCAGCAGAATATTCGTTCCGCAGTCAAAGGTAATGTGAAGAGATTCATAATTCCTGTAATTTTTCAGTTCCAGGCTTTCAATATACATGTTATTTTACAATTTTCACTTCTTTCCCTTCAAAGGAAAAAATATCTCCTTCAAAAAGCTTTCTTCCTCTTCTGGTATCTGTTTCTCCGTTGACGGATACCCTTCCATCCTGAATAACGGCCTTTGCCTCGGCCCCCTCCTCCACCAGACCGGCCAGCTTCATAGCCTGGCCCAGTTTTATAAATTCATCTCTGATTTTTATTGTATCCATATTTTTCCTGTTCTTATCTGGCTGCGTTAATATTTACCGGGAGAATCAAATAGATATACGACTCCTCATCATTTTTAATAAAGCAGGGTGCCTTTGGATTGACCAGATAAATAGTGACCTCCTCATCATCAATTACCCGCAAAGCATCCATCAGGAACTTCGGGTTAAAGCCGATCATAATATCCTTTCCTGTTTTCTCAATGTCAATATCCTCCCGCATGGAGCCCATGGCCGAATCGATGCGAAGCTCCATGGAATCATCTCCTATGTGGATAATGATCGGTTTTTTATCTCCTTCTTTTACCAGCAGGGTGGCTCTGTCAATACAGTCCAGAAATTCTTTTTTATGAATCTTTACTTTTGTCTCATAATCGCTGGAGAGCATCTGCTCAATCCGGAAGTATTCTCCGTCAATCAGCCTGGACACCACCGTGGTCTGATCAAACTCAAAGAGAATATGATTTTCTGAAAAATAAATCTGAACCTTATCCTCGGCCTCTCCGGAAAGAATCTTGCTGATCTCGTTCAGCGTCTTGCCGGGAACTACCACTTTCCGGTCCGCGTAGGTACCATTCAGTTCCAGCCTGCGGATGGCAATTCTGTGTCCGTCCAGAGAAACTACCTTCAGAAAATTATTTTTTACTTCAAACAGTTCTCCTGTCATCAGCTTGTTATTTTCATTGGGTGCTATGGAAAAAATAGTCTGACGTATCACTTCCTTCAGGGTAAACTGAGACATGGTGATGCAGTCATTTTTTTCAATCATTGGAAGATAGGCAAAATCCTCTCCTGATTTTCCGGGAATGTTAAATTTTGCTTTTTCGCAGGTAATTGTGGCCACCAGATTGCTGTCCGTCTCAATCGTTACTTCGCTGTCGGGAAGTCTTCTTACAATTTCAGAAAAAATCTTTGCGTCCAGAGCGATGACTCCTTTTTCAAGAACCAGCCCTTCCGCGTACGTTTCAATCCCCAGCTCCATATCGTTGGAAGTAAATTTTATGCTGCTGGTCGAGGCATCGATCAGAATACATTCCAGGATCGGCATGGTTGTCCTGGAGGGAACAGCTTTCATAACGATGCTGACGCTTTTTAAAAGATTTGATTTTGAGAAAACCAGTTTCATGTTGTAAAGCTCCTTTCTGGTGTGTATCCATTTCTCCGTATTTCTGAAAAAAGTTATCCACAAAAATACGTCAGATGAAAAGGCTGTCGGAGACTGTCATAGAAAGAGATAATAAATATAGAATCCGTAGTAGTCTTCTTAGGGGCCGTGGATATGTGTAAAACCCTGTTTAGGCCTGTAAATATAAGGATTTTCGGGTAAAATAACTATGTGGAAAAGTCTTCTGAAGCATGTTGATAACGTGTGTATAAAAAGCAGATAAAGTTATCAACAATTTGTCCACAAAGCATTCACAGGGATACTGTGGATAATTAAGGTGATGGATTGATCTTTTTTTTCAGTATTTCAATGGTGTTTTTTGCAGTTTCAGAATTTGCAATCTCTGATTCAATCTTTTTACACCCGTAAATAATCGTAGAATGATCCTTACCACCCATAATCTGCCCGATACCTTCCAGATTCACGGAAGTCATCTCATTGCAGAGATACATGCAGATCTGGCGTGGGTATGCAATTTTGCTGCTCCTTTTCGTACCCTTGATATCTTCCGGCGTGATGCTGAAATGTTCCGCTACCACATTAATAATGTAATCCGGTGTGATAACTTTTTTTTCATTGGGAGAAATAATATCTGCCAGAGCCTGCTCCGCAAGAGCCAGGTTAATTTCTCTTTTTTCCAGATTGGCCAGGGCGATGACCTTATTCATGGAACCTTCCAGTTCACGTATATTTGATTTTACATTCTGAGCAATATATTCAATGACATCATTGCCGACATCATATCCTTCCATCTCCTGCTTTTTGCGGAGAATGGCCATGCGAGTTTCATAATTTGGCCTCTGAATATCTGCCATGAGTCCCCACTCAAAACGGGAGCGGATCCGTTCTTCCAGGATGTCCATGTCCTTCGGCGGACGGTCTGATGAAAGGATAATCTGTTTTCCGGCGGAATGAAGGCTGTTGAAAGTATGAAAAAATTCTTCCTGCGTGGATTCCTTTCCTATAATAAACTGGACATCATCGATCAGAAGTACATCAATATTTCTGTATTTGTCCCTGAACTTCGTAAGTGCGGAATTACTGCTGTTTCGGATTGCTTCAATAACTTCATTGGTGAATTCTTCACTGGTCACATACAGAATTTTTGCATTCGGATTATGCTCAATAATAAAATGCGCGATGGAATGCATCAGATGGGTCTTTCCAAGCCCCACTCCCCCATACAAAAAAAGAGGGTTGTAGATTTCTCCCGGAGATTCTGCAACCGCAAGAGAAGCCGCATGTGCAAACTGGTTATTGCTGCCAACTACAAAAGTATTAAATGTATATTTTGGATTCAGTCCGGCTGCTGAGAAGGCCGTTATGGCCGTTTCAGATTTTTCTGTCCTCTTAATATCTTCCGGAAGAATAAATTCAATCTCACAGTCCTCCCCTGTTACCTCTGCAATGGCAACTTTCAGAGGAAGGGTGTATTTTTTGCTTACGTAGGCAAGCCCCATTTCTTTGGAAGGAACTAAAATTGTGACCACATGGTTTTCTACTTTATGTACGACAAGGGGTTTCAGCCATGTCTTAAAGGATACCTCGCTGAGTTCGTGTTCTTCTCTCACCAGTTCTAAAATTTCAGTCCATTTTTCCTTAATTATATTCATTTTCACATCTCCCAGAGGTAGTTTTCAAAGCCAATTATCCTTTTATATCTTATAATAAAAAAGGCGATTTATCAATAGAATTTGTGAAATTGAAGAACCGGCGGATGCTGCCGCAGATGCGTTTCTGCTCTGCATGTTACCATAAGATTTCTTGAAAAATAAAAATGTGAATAAAGAGCTGTTTTCTTATTCACAATATAAAACCGCGTAAACATTGAAAAAAATAAGTCGAATTTTGAAATATTCACATCTATGGTATAAGTTATCCACAAGTTATCCACAAAATGTGGATAATCTTACGTTAACTAATTACTTCCTGTTCTATAAAAATAGGGTAAAATTTTTCTTGACGTACCTGCCTTTTATGCATATAATTGAAATGATGTTTTCTCAGCATGCATAAGAATTTTTTTTAATAAGAGGTTAAAGGTAAGGGAGGTGCCGGAATTATGAAGATGACATTTCAGCCGAAAAAAAGATCCAGAGCCAAGGTTCATGGATTCAGAGCAAGAATGAGCACGAAAGGCGGAAGAAAAGTTTTAGCTGCCAGAAGATTAAAAGGAAGAAAACAGTTATCAGCATAAAACATTAAGACCGCAGTTTCTGTGGTCTTTTCTTCTCTATAAATAAATAAGGAAATAATATGAAATATTCGGAAAGCTTAAAAAAGAACAGAGATTTTCAGCTGGTCTACCGGGAGGGAACATCTTACGCAAATAAGTATCTGGTTATGTATGTACGGGAAAACTGGCTGAATAAAAATCGTATTGGAATATCGGTCAGCAAAAAAGTGGGAAACAGTGTGGTGCGCCACCATCTGGCCCGGTTGATCCGGGAGGGCTACCGTCTGCAGGAAGAATATTTTCATATCGGGTATGATGTAGTGATGATTGCCAGGGTAAATAGTAAGGACTGTGCGTATAAAGAGATCGAGCGCGCAATTTATCATCTGGGAGGGCTGCATCAGATTGTAGAAAGAAAGAGTCAGGATGAAAACAGTATTAATTAAGATGATTCGTTTTTATCAGAAGTATCTGTCGCCGTTAAAGAGTTCAAGATGTCCTT
>ERZ1643246.3301-NODE-3301-length-14094-cov-8.794786_pt1 | contig 14094 bp, 10 predicted proteins | sample MGYA00579265_ERZ1643246 | MGnify/ENA primary metagenome ERZ1643246 (study PRJEB29033, sample SAMEA4952261) | chicken gut metagenome | biome: Broiler Chicken; feature: Gastrointestinal Tract; material: Caecum | place: Ireland | collected 2018 | study: Broiler... | reverse complement strand
TCCTTTTGTTATAATCCATTTTGTTATGTCCATGATGACAAAGATGTGTTAAAACTTATCAACAACCTGATCCGCAATACAACACCAAAAGGTTCACAGGCATCGGATCCATTTTGGGAGAAGAGCGAAACAGCGCTGTTGCAGGCTCTGATGCTGTACCTGTTACATGAAGCACCGCCGGAAGAGCAGAATTTCCCTATGATCATGGAGATGTTAGGTAGTGCCCAGGTTAAGGAAGAAGATGAGGAATATCAGTCACCTCTGGACATTTTGTTTGAAAGGTTAGAAATGAGAAAGCCGGACAGCATTGCGGTGAAACAGTATCAGATTTACAAGCAGGCAGCGGGAAAAACAGCAAAGTCTATCTTGATTTCTGTTGGTGTCCGGTTGGCTGCATTTAATCTGAAAGAGATTGCAAACTTAACCTGTACGGATGAGCTGGATCTGGCAAGTATCGGAGAAAAGAAAGTAGCGTTGTTCTGCTGTATCCCCGATGCCGATACTTCTTTGAACTATCTGGTAGGCATGATTTATAGCAATCTGTTCCAGACACTGTATTATGTAGCAGACCGGAAATATGGAGGGAGATTGCCGGTACCCGTCCACTGTATCATGGATGAGTGGCCGAATGTAGCCTTGCCGGATGATTTTGATAAGATCCTTGCTACCATGCGGTCACGCGCAATTTCCTGCAGTATCATCATCCAGAATATGGCGCAAATGAAAGCCCTGTTTAAGGACTCATGGGAAAGCTTGGTAGGTAATTGCGATGAATTTTTATATCTGGGAGGCAACGAAAAAGAGGGACATAAATATATTTCGGAACTGTTGGGAAAAGAAACTTTAGATACGAATACTTATGGACAGACAAAAGGACGAAACGGAAGTTATTCTACGAACTATCAGCAGACAGGGCGGGAACTCTTTACACCGGATGAGATCCGCTTACTGGATAACCGGAAAGCAATCCTGTTTGTCCGAGGGGAACGTCCCATGCTGGATGACAAATATAATTTAAAGAAACATCCAAATGTGAAATGGACAGAGGATGGCGGTGCGCCTCCGTATGACTATGCGAAAGCTCCGAGGTCACATGATGATTTGAATATTGATATTGAACGCTTAGATGATTATGAGCTGCTCTGTGAAGAGGACATCCTCGGCAAAGAGCAGCCTTTTTAGATGGGAGGAATGTGTATCGTGCATATGATGCAGAAATTGTTTAAGAAAAAGAATCCGAAGACGAAGCCTTTGCGAATGAGTGGTGTACAAAAACGATTTTTTGTCAGCTATGCAGTAATCGTATTCGCCATGATGTGGTGTACAACCCCTGTTCTGGCTGCAGGAGATCCATTAGCAGTGGTGAATAACTTGTCTGATTTTATTTTTTCCTTGATCCGGGCGATTGGCTTGATCTTGTTAGGATTTGGTGTGGTGCAGATCGGCTTGTCTTTAAAATCGCATGATCCAAGCCAGAGGGCAAATGGATTTTTGACTTTAGCAGGCGGCGTCATCATTACCTTTGCAAAAGAGATTTTGGATTTGATCATGGTGTAATCTGATATCAGCAGTACAGCGGGAGAGCAGACACTGTGCTGTTCTCCCTGTCTGTAAATGGAAACAACAGGGAGGTGAAATGCTACTTGGAAAGTGATAACTGGATCGTTCAAAATCTAAACAATGCGTTAGAAACATGGAATTCTAAGCTGTCAGAAATCTGGCAGCTTTTAACGCAAAGCCCGGAAACCTTTAAAGGCGGAGATATCTGGAGTGTGATGCTGACCATTCATGATGCTCTAAAAGGAATCGGGTATGGACTTTTAGTACTTTTTTTTGCGATCAGTGTAGTGAAAACCTGTAGCAGCTATCTGGACGTAAAAAAGCCAGAGCATGCGGTGAAATTGTTTATTCGATTTGCACTGGCAAAAGGGGCAGTAGGGTATGGGCTGGAATTGATGATGGCACTTTTTTCTGTCATACAGGGAATGGTATCTACAATCATGCAAAATTCAGGATTTGGTGGGGATTCAGATGTAATCGAACTTCCGGCTGAAATGGTGGAGAAGATTGAAAGTGTAGGATTATTAGATTCTATTCCTCTTTGGATTGTTACACTGCTTGGCAGCCTGTTTATTACAGTCTTGTCATTTATTATGATCTTGACCGTGTATGGAAGGATGTTCAAGCTGTATATGTACACAGCCATAGCACCCATTCCCATTGCGACTTTTGCGGGAGAGCCTACACAGAACATAGGGAAGAACTTTGTCCGTTCCTATGCAGGGGTTTGTATGGAAGGAGCAATCATTGCACTTGCCTGCATTATTTTTTCTGTATTTGCTGCCAGTCCGCCGGCAATCGCAGACAGCAGTTTATCTGCGGTGAATATTGTATGGAATTATGTGGCAGAGCTGATCTTTAACCTATTAGTATTGGTAGGGGCAATTAAGGCAGCGGACCGGATTGTAAAAGAAATCATGGGGTTATAAGTAAGGAGGCAGGAGTATGAAAGAACAACCAATTTTAGGATATGATTGGGAAATGGGACATGAAGAAATCAAACTGGAGATAGGCACTTACTATACAGGAAAAGGTCTGTATATTGGAATGCTGGCAAAGGAAGATGGTGTATGGGAATCTTTTAGTGATCTGACGGTAAATTTACCGTTTGAGAGATCGGATGTTCATGAGGCCTTTATCCAGGACTTTGGGAGTAAGGAAAAATTGAAATTTATTCAAAAACATAAGTTGGGTAAAATTCTTCCAGAGCGAGGACATTCTGGATTCTGTACCTATGCAAAAGTGGCATTTGATCTTAAGCGGCTGGAGGAATTAGATCCAGAAGGAATGAAACGTTTTTATAAGGATCATCCAGAACTTGAAGAACAGAGCCAAGTGCCGAAAAAGAAAAAACGAAATCAAATGGAACGGTAAAATGTGGGAATACAAAAGGAAAGGAGTTATGACAGAAAAGGCCGTCCCCTGGCTTATTTTCTGTTATTTGTATTGACAAAATGGAAGTAAAAATGAACAAAGAGATCCAGGAATTTCAGGAGTCCTTTTTCTTTGGACTGAGCATGCGGCAGTGTTTCTTTTCTGTATTGGCGATTGCTGCTGCAGTAGGTGTTTATCTAGGGACAAAAGATACTTGTGGAACGGAGATTGCCGGATGGCTGAGTGTTTTTGCTGCAGCCCCTTTTGCGGGATGTGGTTTTTTCCGCTATCACCAGATGACACTGGAAAAGTTCGTATGGGTGTGGTTAAAATCAGAGATCTTATGCCCCAAAAAGCTGGTGTTTCAATCGGAGAATCTCTATCTGAAATGTCTGGAAGAGACAATAGAAATCGGAACACGTTCCTGCAGAAATGGCACGGAGCTGGTAGAACGAAAGAGAAGCAAAAATAGAAAAAAGAAAGGAAGGGGGGATGCGGTTGATTAAAACGCTGCATCGTACATTAAAACTAGAAAAAGAGAAATTTATGATTCCGAAGTCTGTACAGCAGGCAATCCCGATACAGCGGATCTGGCCGGATGGCATCTTTCAGTCCGGCAGGCTGTTTTCAAAATCGTTCCGTTTTACGGATATCAATTATTCCATTGCAAGCAAAGAGGATAAGACAGAAATGTTTCTGGATTATTCCGAGCTTTTAAATGCATTGGACTCCGGCGCATCCGCCAAACTTACCATTAATAACCGCCGCATCAATAAGGCAGAATTTGAACAATCCATTCTGATCCCTATGAAAGAGGACGAATTGGATGAATACCGAAAAGAATACAACGAAATGTTGTTATCCAAGATCAGTGATACCAATAACAGTATTCTTCGGGAACGTTATCTGACGATCAGTGTCCATAAGAAGAACATTGATGAGGCAAGGACCTATTTCGCACGTGTTGGAACGGATATCACCACACATCTGGCGAAGTTATCTTCCATTGGGGAAGAACTGGATGCTGGAGAGCGTCTGAAGATTTTCCGTGATTTCTTTAAAGAAGACGTTTCTGCGACAGCAGAGTTTGATTTTAAGGAAGCTGTAAAAAGAGGACATGATTTTAAAGACTGGTTTGCACCAGATTCTATGGAGTTCTTGCAGGATCATTTTAAGATTGATGGGCGATATGGGCGTGTTTTATATATGCAGGATTATGCAACTTACGTCCGGGACAGCATGGTATCGGAGCTCTGTGATCTGAGCAGAAACTTAATGCTGTCAATTGATATCCTGCCAGTCCCTACGGATGAAGCAGTCCGTGAGATACAAAACAAACTGCTTGGTGTAGAAACGAACGTGACCAACTGGCAGAGAAGGCAGAACGAAAACAATAACTTTTCTGCAACCATTCCGTATGAGATGGAGTTGCAGAGAACCGAAACAAAGGAGATGTTAAATGACCTGACCACTAGAGATCAGAGAATGATGTTCGGGGTGTTGACCATTGTGCATATGGCAGACAGTTATAAGGAGTTGAACTCAGATACGGAAACCTTGAAATCCATTGCACGGAAAAATCTGTGTCAGCTGTCCACTCTGCGGTGGCAGCAAATGGACGGTCTGCATACGGCGCTGCCTTTCGGACCACGAAAGATCAATGCCCTGCGTACCCTGACCACAGAGTCTACGGCTGTCCTGATCCCTTTCCATACCCAAGAGATCATGCAGGAAGGAGGGATTTATTACGGGCAGAATGCGGTCAGCAAAAATATGATCGTTGTGGACCGGAAGAAACTGCTGAATGGCAACAGTTTTCGCTTAGGAGTCAGTGGATCCGGAAAAAGTTTTTCTGCCAAAGAAGAGATTGTTGCATTAGCACTTGCCACGGAGGATGACATCCTAATTCTAGATCCGGAATCCGAATTTGGAAATCTGACAGTAGCATTAGGGGGAGAAGTTGTAAAAGTATCAGCAACTTCTGGAATGCATCTGAATGCTATGGATATGGACAGCAGCTATGGGGATGATACCAATCCACTAATTGAAAAATCAGAATTTCTGTTGTCTGTTTTTGAACAGCTGATAGGGGCAGGCAATCTGGGCGCAAAGGATAAATCCATCATTGACCGCTGTACAGCTGATACTTATCGTGATTATATCCGCAGCGGTTATACCAAGGAAGTGCCGACTTTAAAGGACTTATACCGACAGCTGATGCTGCAGGAAGAGCCAGAAGCAAGAGCTCTTGCCTTATCAGCAGAATTATTTACCAGTGGAAGTCTGAACACGTTTGCACATAAAACAAATGTGGATACGAAGAACCGTATCATGGATTATGATATCCGGGAACTGGGTTCCCAGCTCATGCCCCTTGGCATGTTGGTAACACTGGATGCCATTTTCAACCGTGTGATCCAGAACTGGAAAAAAGGGAAACGGACCTGGATCTTTTGTGATGAGTTTTATCTGTTATTCCGTTATCCATACAGTGCGGAATTTTTTTATAAGTTATGGAAGCGTATCCGAAAGTATAATGGGTTCGTGAATGCCATGAGCCAGAATGTAGATGAGGTTCTACGTTCCGATACGGCAAGACTTATGCTCGCAAACAGTGAGTTTTTAGTTATGCTGAACCAGGCAAGTACGGACCGGGAAGAATTGGCAAGACTTTTGAACATTTCCGACAACCAGTTAGGATATATCACAAATGTGAAAGCTGGAAGTGGTTTGATACGCTGTTCTGGAAATCTGGTTCCATTTGAAAATACATTCCCAAGGAATACAAAGTTGTACCAACTGATGACAACAAAACCAGGAGAAAGTTTGAAAGCTGTATAGCATAGGTTCGTTCATCAAATGTGTTTTACAGTACGTCATAATTGAATCAAAAAATATGAAAGCCGTTACATGGGGGACTGTGTAACGGTTTTTGATTCATAGAGAAAGGGTGTGTAAATGTGATAAAAGATGTACAGGAAAAGAAAATATCTTTTTATACAGCTGAATGCATGGAATTTGAAACAATGGGAGAAGTGACAGAGTGCGCCACATTAAAAGAAGCCTTTCGGATATACCAGAAAATGGAACAGAAAAGATCCGGTATGGGGGTTGGGATTGGATTTATTTTACATGATCCAGATGTGCCTGAGTACAGTGATATCCACTATCCTTTATATCAAGGAAATGGGGTGGAGCGGGATTTAATTGCACTTGTGGAGGCTTATGAGAAGCACCCACTGGTACAGAAAGCACAAAAAGATATGCAGAAACTGTTAGATAGGAAAAAACAGGTGGAACGATAAAGGAGGAGAATAGGGCAGATATTAAAACAAAAGAGGTAGACCGGACGTTGAAAGTCCGGGAACATGCCAAACAGCTTCCCAAAGAATTGATCAAGGATATTACTTTAAAATCTGCAGAACGTTCCCTGCTATCTACGCATGACGGTTCCCATTTTTCTCCCAAACAGTCTCCGGAACAGTATGCTTCTGACCGGCTGGAAGAAGGAATCAAGTGGTCGGCCAGTAAAGGGGAAACCATCGTTTCTCAAGGCAGTAAAAAAGCGGCAAAAAAAATGGCAGAGAAGACCAGGAGAGTCATCAAAGAACGAAGGAGTAAAAATGCGGATCGTACTGCTGAACAGAGTAGAAACAGTGGAACTCAAGGAAATTCACAAACAGAACTTCAAACTGATATACGAATTAAAACAAAAGAAGCGGTAAACAAAAGAACGGCAGGAGTAGCGAGAGAGAACATTGCAGAGGTAAAAAGTGTGAACCCTTTGAGAGATTCTGCAATTCGTATCAAACAAGCACCTACAGCGAAAACTTCAAAGGAAGCTTCAAAATTAAAGAAACAGGCAGAACATGCTTACCGTTCTGGAAAAAAATTAGCTGTCCAAGGGAAAAAGGCTGCAACACAATCTGCAAAGGCAGCTAAACGGACAGTATCTGGAATAAAAACAGCGGTTAAAACGGGAGTTACCGCAGTAAAATCATTAGGAACCTTTCTGGTGGCAGGCGGCTGGATTGTTGTGCTGTTGGTAATTGTTCTGGGGGTGATTGGTGGAATTGCAGGAAGCTCCGGGAGTACTAGTGCGGAGCCACTAAGTCAGGAGGTACTGGCTTATACATCTACCATTCAGAGGTATGCTTCACAGTATGGAATTTCGGAATATGTACCTTCAATCCAAGCAATCATGATGCAGGAATCCGGAGGACGTGGAACAGATCCTATGCAGGCAAGTGAATGTCCGTACAATACCCGCTATCCAAATAGTCCAGGGGCGATTCAAGATCCAGAGTATTCCATACAGGTAGGGGTACAATATTATGCAGATTGTGTAAGACAGGCAGGATGTGAAAGTCCATTAGATATCAGCAGGCTACAACTCAGTTGGCAAGGATATAATTACGGAAATGGTTATATTGGATGGGCTTTAGAACATCATGGCGGTTATAGTCTGGAAAATGCATTGCAGTTTAGCCAAGAAAAGGCAGCGGAACTTGGTTGGCCAAGATATGGAGATCCTCAATATGTTCCTCATGTTCAGAGATACTATTCTGGAGGTGGTATCCTTGGCGGAATATTTGGAAATGGACAGATTGTGCAAGTGGCAAAACAGGAAGTTGGGAGTAGTAATGGGGAAAAATACTGGAGATGGTATGGATTTGACTCTTATGTGGAATGGTGTGCCTGCTTTGTCAGTTGGTGTGGGGAACAAGCCGGGTTGATAGAATCTGGTGCAATGCCGAAGTTTTCTTTGTGCGAAAATGGAATTGATTGGTTTAAAAGTCATGGAAAGTGGCAGGAAACAGGCGGCATTCCGAGTGCAGGTTCCTTGGTATTTTTTGATTGGAATGGAGATGGCATATCGGATCATGTGGGAATCGTGGAAAAATATGAAGGTGGAATCATTTATACAGTAGAAGGAAATACAGGTACTAACATTGGTGGTAATAATGTCCGAGGGGTTTGGAAACATTCATATTCTGTTGGAAGTGCAACTATTCTTGGATATGGGATTATTTAAATAAAGAGAATAAGAAGTGCTATTTTATACAGGCACTTAATAAACATAATAAAAGGAAACAGGCAGACTTGTGGAGTATAATATTTCACAAGTCTGTTGTTAAAGTAGTGTTTTTATAAATTTTTTTTAAAAATCTTTAAATGGAGATTGTTTTGACTGATATCTTTTCCTTTACGCAATTATTTGTGTCATAAGGAAAAATTTAGTGATTAAAAAATTGTAGACAGGGAAATTAAAAGGCGTATAAATTGACTATAGATTTTTACTTAAAATATATAGAACTTTAAATTTTTGTATTCAGAATATCTAAATTTTGAATTTATACTAATAATCTTGACTTTATAGTTATATACATATAATATTATATTTTGTCTTACAAATGTAATATTAAGGAGAAAGAAAAAATGCAGAAAAAGTGGAAGATAATGATTATACTTCTCACAATATTGATTATATTATATGCTTTGACCAGTTGCAAAGAAAAGATACAAGAAAAAAAAGGTAATGAAGACAATTGGAAAGTATATCAACAGTTAGAAGAAAAAGAAGAACAGAATATCCAAAATCCATTTATTAGAGAAGAAACGAAATGTATTTTAACAGAAAAAGAGAAGCAAGAACTTCGAAATCAATTATTAAAAATAGTAACTCAATGTAAGGATATTTATCATCCAATTATTGATCAAACAACAGGATATCAGAGTATTTCAAGAGAGGAAGTAAAAAAGATAAAAAAGCGTTTTGGCGAAAATGGTTTGGTATGTGTGGCTGAAAATATGAATATGGAAAATTATGAAAAAGTGGAAGAATTTTATCTGGATTATTTAGAGGATAGAGAAACAGATGTTACAATATATGAGGTAAATAATGATGGTTCTTTTTGTTCTGAAACTTTTATATATCGAAATAAAGTGTTGCAAACTTTTACAATGACTCTTACTTGGGAAAAAGGAGAACAAGCTGAAATATCAAACGGAACAGCGAACAATATTGCTGAAATAAAATACACATCAAAAGGATATCTAATCTATTCATATGAGTATATTGTTGCACATGCAGCACTAAAAGAATATTATCGTGTAAAACCGTTATCGGACACATTGCGAATATTAACTGATCAATATGTTTCTGTATTTAACTATTTGAACTATAATTTTCTTACTCAAAATTGGGACGAAAGTAATGTAGAAACGATATTATTACCTAGATTGTTTGAGGATTTATATCAGGTACATACAGGTGAACAATTAAAGAAAGATTCAGGGAGAATTTCAGCAGAAATATATGAAAATGTTATGATAGCTTGTTTACCTGTTACAATAGAAGAATTGCGAAAGCATTGTGGATATGATATGGAAAGTAATACCTATGATAGTGGAACCTTTTTTTATCGAGGAACATCCCCTTTTGGTGAAGTAGTAGATTATTTGGATAATAGTGATGGAACACTCACGCTATATGTTGATGCTGTATGGCCAGATAGGAATACTGATTGTGCTTTTAAAAATGAAATTGTCATTAAACCGTATGGCGATGGAACTTGTCAATATTTGTCTAATAAAGTACAGAAAATTGAATTAGATATTCCAGTATACGAAGAGTATTGAAAAAGAATTTCAACAAGTTAAATTATATATCTAAGCATTGCACTATAATATTTGAGGGCAGATTCGTATTTTTGCGATTCTGCCCTCAAATATTATAGACATGTTTCGTTTAAAGTTAAGGTATATTTGATGAATTAAAATCAATGCAGGTAATTTGCAAAAGGTCAAATAACATGATCACGTAGAATATGAAATAGAAAAAAATATATTGACATTCCAATCTTACGTATGTAATATTATAAATGTCTTACGCGTGTAAGATTCGTGGTGTTATATATATACTTCTAAATATGACACCTGTAAAAATAAAAAAGATTTATTAGCTATAAGTCTTACACGCGTGGTTTTTGTAAACGAATATTTAGTTATCAGGTTATAGAAAGAAGATTAAGGTATATATGAGTAAGAGAAGAAAAAAAGTAAAAAAGAAAAATAGAAAGATAGTTTGGATAATAGAAAGTTTGCTTTTTATAATACTTATCAGTTTGTTAGTCTTATTAAAAATTTTCAATCCGCAAGAGAGGGAGAAAATAGAAGAAAAATCTGAAGAAACAGTAAAACCATTAGTTATTCAGACACAACAGCGGAAACTGGATTTAGATCAGCTACATAGTAGTGCTGGAATTGTAATCAGTCTCGATGACAGTAAAGTTATATTTCAATTTCAACAGGATGAAAAAATATTTCCAGCATCATTAACGAAAATAATGACATGTATTCTAGCAATTGAAAATATAAACAATTTGGAAGCAACTATTACATTAGAGCCAGAAATATTTGATGAACTATATGCCCAAAATGCGTCAATGGCGGGCTTTCTACCTGGTGAAAATGCAAAAATAATTGACATATTGTATGGAAACATTTTGCCTTCAGGGGGAGAGTGTTCAATTGCTTTAGCGGAGTATGTTGCTGGTTCAGAACAAGCATTTGTAGAACTAATGAATGAGAAAGCTAAAGATTTAGGAATGAATAATACACATTTTATGAATGCAACAGGATTACATAATGAATCTCACTATACTACAGTGAAAGATATAGGAATTCTTTTACAGTATGCATTAAAAAATCAAACTTTTAATGATATATTTCAGTCAAAAAGTTATTTTGTTGCGCCGACAGACCAGCATTTAAGTGGTTTTACTTTTTATAGTAGTATGTTTAAACTACGAGATCAATGGGAGTTGGATGAGGGTGAAATTGTGGGAGGAAAAACAGGTTATACAGATGAGGCAGGGCTTTGTTTAGCCTCAGAAGCGATTGTTAATGGTCGAAAATATATTGCTATAACAGTAAATGCAGAAGGAAATCATAATACAGAACCATTTCATGTAAATGATGCTTTTTATTTATATAATCAACTACAATCGCAATGATTTTTTAAATTTATAATCATACAAATGCAGGGAGGAAATATTAAAAAGGAGTACTTCAGAGATTATTCTTTGGAAATTCAGAAAATAAATTATGAAGAAATTAAAAATACCAAGAAGTTTAGTCCTATTAATTGTTTTTTTTATAATGTTCTCGATTTTAATAGTACGGTTGTTTCAATTACAGATTGTGAAAGGACAAGAATACGAAAATAATTTTATTTTACAAACGAAAAGAGAAATTGTACTATCTGGAGCAAGAGGAAATATTTATGATCGTAATGGCAAACCACTTGCTACAAATAAGTTAGCTAATTCGGTTACATTCGAAGATCAAGAAACTTATAATTCAGATCGAGAGCGACAGTTGAATTTGAATTCAAAAATTTATCAGATGATTCGTATTATAAAAAGTAAAGGAGATAGCATAGAAACTAGTCTAAAAATTATAATAGATCCAAACGGTAATTTCCAATTTTCTGTAGATGATTTTTGGCTTCAAAGATTTAAAGCAGATGTATATGGAAAAGCGAACATCGACGATATGGAAGCTAAGGAACGAAATTCTACAGCAGATGAAATAGTCTCTTATTTATCAGATAAGTTCTGTGTTTTTGCGCAAGGAGAGAAGAAGTATACAGATAAAGAAAAAAAAGATTATGGATTACCGCAACAGTTTGAAAAAAGTGATCTACTTGATATTTTAAATATACGCTACGCATTATCTTTACAGGCATATCAAAAATATCTTTCAGTAACAGTGGTAAAAGATGTATCAGATGAAACTGTTGCTGCCATTATGGAAAATCAATATGATATTTCAGGAGTTGATATTAAACAGGATACAATACGAGTGTATGAAGGAGGAGAAGCGTGTTCCTCTATATTAGGATACACAGGCACTATATCATCCGAGGAGTTAAAAGAAAGGGATGATAGTAAATTAACCATTAATTCCATAGTGGGTAAATCTGGAATGGAGCAATATTTAGATCAAGTTCTTCAAGGAAGAGATGGGAAAAAGGAAGTATATGTAGATAATACAGGGAGAACTACACAAGATCTTGGAGTAATACAGCAACCGAGAGCAGGAAAAGACGTATATTTAAGCATAGATGTTGAATTACAGAAAAAAACATATGAAGCATTAGAAAGGAAGATAGCCGATATATTAGTGCAACATCTGATTAACACAAAAACTTTTGATAAAAAAGGGGTAGATGATACTACTGAAATAAAAATTCCAATATATGATGTGTATATTGCACTTTTAAACAATGGCGTTATTGATTTAGAACAATTAAGAGAAGAGGATGCTTCGGAATTAGAGAGAAAGTTTTTTCAAATTTTTCTGAAAAAGAAAAGTGAAGTGGTTCAAGGTATTGAAAAAGATTTAAGAGAATTGTCAACGAAATATAATGAATTGGGAATTGAAAATCAAGAATACCAGAGTTTTATCATTGATAATTTGAACATTATAAATAACAAGAACAATAATGAAGAATTAGTTGAAAAATGGGAAAAAGGCGAATTATCAATGAAAGACTATTTGTATGACCAAATTGGTGTTGGAAACATAAATTCAGATATAATTGCGTCAGAAGAAGAATACTTGAACAAAGATGAAATCTATGAATCATTGGTCTCTTTTATAGTAAATGAATTACAGGAAAATAGTCAGTTTGATGAGTTAATAAATAAATACTTGGTACTCAACGATGAGATATTGCCAGATGATATCGTTAGGCTATTATATGAACAGCAATTTTTAAATCCTGAAGATGAGGATTACGAAAACTGGAATCGAGGGCTAATTACCACTTTTGATTTGTTAATTAAAAAAATACAGAAACTTGAAATTACGCCAGCGGATTTAGCGTTAGATCCATGTTCGGGATCAGCAGTTGTTACAGATACCGCAACAGGAAAAGTGCTAGCATGTGTATCTTATCCGGGATATGATAATAATCGTTTAGCAAACCAAATGGATAACAAATATTATTATAAAATATATAATAATGCATCATTACCCTTATTTAATCGTGCAACACAACAGTTATCAGCACCAGGCTCAACATTTAAACCTGTTACAATTATTGCGGGATTAGAAGAAGGTGTAATAGATGAGTCAACCATGGTTGAATGCGATGGAGTGTTTGATAAAGTAGATCCACCTTTAAAATGCTGGAACCATGCAGGGCATGGGGCTGTTAATGGTGTAGATAGCGCATTGAAGAATTCATGTAATGATTATTTATGTGAAGTGTCATATCGTTTAGGAATGATAGACAATGATGAATTTTCGGATAAACAGGCACTAAATTATATACAAGAGTACGCGAAAATGTTTGATTTAGATGAAAAAAGTGGAATTGAGTTAACCGAAAGTAAACCTAAGATAACTGATAATTATGCTATTCCATCAGCTATCGGACAAGGAACAAATAACTTTTCTACAGTCCAATTGGGAAGGTATGTAACAACACTTGCAAACGAAGGTACTAGTTTCCAATTGTCACTAATTGACAAAATTGACGGGGTAGAAACAAGCCCGAAAGTGGAAAGCCAGATTGAAATCAATAAAAGAAGCTGGGAAGGAGTCCATGCAGGTATGGAATTATATACTCAAAGCACGGGGATATTTGACGGATTTCCAATATCGGTTGCAGGAAAATCAGGTACAGCTCAAGAAGTTAAGAATAGACCGGATCATGGTCTATTTATAGGATATGCACCTGCTGATGATCCAGAAATAGCAGTAGCAGTTCGAATTGTAAATGGGTATGAGGCAGGGAACGCAGTAGAATGCGGAAAAAATATTTTTGAGTATTATTTCGGTATAGAATAAGTTAGTGCATAAGTTGAGGAGAAAAACATAATGGATATATTATTTCAAATACATTATGAGTGGAACAAAGAACTCTTTTGTTTATATTATCAAACCCAAAATAGAAAGTACAGAAGGATATTATTATTCTTTTGTGGAGCAGTGATTATATTTTCATTTTGTCTATGTAGTAAAATTGGAAGAGAAATGATTATGACTATGATGATATTATTTGTTTGTGCTGTGATATTGATAAATAATATACTAAAACTTCCCACACCGGATACGGTGTGTTGAACCTTGAAAATTCAATATTTC
>ERZ1643246.3297-NODE-3297-length-14110-cov-11.556599_pt1 | contig 14110 bp, 10 predicted proteins | sample MGYA00579265_ERZ1643246 | MGnify/ENA primary metagenome ERZ1643246 (study PRJEB29033, sample SAMEA4952261) | chicken gut metagenome | biome: Broiler Chicken; feature: Gastrointestinal Tract; material: Caecum | place: Ireland | collected 2018 | study: Broiler... | reverse complement strand
CCCGCAGCGCCCTGGAGAACGCCGCCAGCGTCTCCGCCATGGTGCTGACCACCGAGTCCCTGGTGGCCGACAAGCCCGAGCCCCCCGCACCCGCTGCCCCCGCCGGCGGCGACATGGGCGGCATGTACTAAGCCCAAAGAGAACACAAGCCCCACGGCCCAGTGCCGTGGGGCTTTTCTCACAGGGGCTCGGGCTTCCCCCGGGGCCCCCGCCGCGCCCCGCGCGGTGGGGAAAGGAGGAGCAAGGGAGCGGGCGCAGTTTTTGCCGCAGGCGGAAACGGAGCTGAGCGGACTTTGCGACGACGCAGCCCCCCGCTCCCGCTGCCCCCGCCGGCGGCGATATGGGCGGCATGTACGAAGCCCTAAGAGAACCGCAAGCCCCACGGCCCAGTGCCGTGGGGCTTTTCTTCTTTTCTGTCCTGTGTTTCTTCTTCAGCAGATGAATCCTTCCCCCGCCGCGGGGTAAAATAGCAGGAGAATACATGCAGGAGGCAGAGTGGATGAACGACGCGACGATCACCAAAACGCAGATGCAGGCATTCCGGGACCAGCTGTGCTGGGAGGAGAAGAGCCCCGGCACCATGGAGAAGTACTGCCGGGACGTGGCGGCCTTTGCCGCCTGGCTGGGAGAGCGCCCCCTCACCAAGGATGCGGCGGGGGCCTGGAAGGCCGCCCTGCTGGCCGGCGGACAGGCCCCGGCCACCATCAACGCCAAGCTGGCGGCGCTGAACCGCTTCTTCTCCTTTCTGGGCCGGCCGGAGCTGCGGGTCCGCCCGCTGCGCATCCAGCGGCGGCTGTTCCGGGATGACAGCCGGGACCTGACCCGGGAGGAGTACGACCGCCTGCTGGGCGCCGCCCGCGCCCTGGGCCGGGAGCGGCTGGCCCTGCTGCTGGAGGCCATCTGCGCCACCGGCATCCGGGTCAGCGAGGTCCGCTATCTCACGGTGGAGGCCGCCCTGGCAGGCAGGGCCGTGGTCCGCCTGAAGGGCAAGATCCGCACCATCCTGCTGCCCGGCAAGCTGTGCCGGAAGCTGCTGAAGTACGCCCGGAAGCAAAAGACCGCCTCCGGCGAGATCTTTCTCACCAGAAGCGGCCGCGGCCTTTCCCGCCGGCAGATCTGGGCGGAGATGAAGTCGCTGTGCGCCCGGGCCGGGGTGGAGCCCACCAAGGTCTTTCCCCACAACCTGCGGCACCTGTTCGCCCGGACGTTCTACCGGGTCTGCCGGGACGTGGCCAAGCTGGCGGACGTCCTGGGCCACAGCAGCATCGAGACCACCCGCATCTACCTGATCTCCACCGGCGCGGAGCACGCCGGCACACTGGAGCGGATGGGGCTGGTCTGCTAGCCGGGAATAGGACGGAATCAACATTCCGACATAATCAATAGTAAAAAAATAACCTACCGTACGTATTTATATCCAAATTTTAGCACAAAGCATATCGCCCCGCAAGAGTCTTTTGCGGATTTAGGCAGCAGAAAAAAGCCGGAAATGTGTCGAATTTTGCCCGGCTTCTGTTTTTGCGCCTTTTTTGCGCCCATGCGCTCCGCATGGGCGGTTTTTTTACCCTCTCCTCCCTCCGCCCCCGCCGTCCTCCGGACCGACGCGGGATGGAATGTTGATTCCGTTGATAGGGGGTGGGGCGATGCGGAGCACAGCGGTACGGGCGCCGCGGACCGCGCCGGACCGGTCCGGCGCCGAGATCACGCCGGAGGCGATCCGGGCCTATCTGGACACGCTCTCCGGCCGGGGCCGCAGCCGGGGCACCATCCAGGTCTATGCCGCCCGGCTGGAGGCGCTGTACGCCGGCCTGCCGCCGGACAAGCGCATCTCCCCGGGGACTCTGGCCGCCTGGTGGGAGACGCTGCTGGCCCAGGGCTACTCCCCCGGCACCGTCAACACGCACCTCTCCGCCGCCAACGGCCTGCTGGACTATCTGGGCCGCAGGGATCTGCAGCTGGTGGGCCAGCTGGAGCCGGAGCCCGCGGTCCGGCCGGAGCTGACCCGGGCGGAATATCTGCGGCTGCTGCAGGCGGCCCGGTCGCTGGAGAAGGAGCGGACGTACCTGCTGGTAAAGGTGTTCGCCCTGCTGGGCCTGCCGGTGGGCGAGCTGCCCCGGCTGACGGTGGAGCAGGTGCAGGCCGGGCATGTGCTGGTGCGCAGGAACGGCGCGCAGTGGTATGAGGCCATCCCCAGGTGTCTGGAGCGGGAGCTGCGGGCGTATATCCGCCGGTGCGGCCTGCTGTCAGGCCCTGTGTTTGTGACCCGGAACGGAAAGGCCATGAGCCGGACCCAGGTGACGGCGGAGATCCAGTCTCTCTGCCGGGACGCCCGGGTGGACGAGGCAAAGGGGAACCCCCGGTGCCTTCGGAAGCTGTACCTGGCCACCCGGACGGATATTGAGCGGAGCGTGCGGCTCCTGGCGGAGCAGGCCTATGAGCGGGTCCTGGACGCCGAACAGCTGGCTGCCGGATGGGGGGAGGCGATGAGCGGCGCGTAGATGGAATACAGTCTCCCTGCCCGGAGGGGCAAAGCGCATCAAAATAAGGAGGAATGGAAGATGAAAAAACGAATTCTGTCAGTATTCATGGCGATCTGCCTGATGCTGACGCTGCTGCCGACGGCCGCGTTGGCGGTGGATGGAAATCCTGCGCTTGTGGACGGCGAAGAATATACAGGGAGCGGATTGGTTTATTACCGCATTTATGAATATCAGCTCCTGAAGATGATGTTTTTGGCCGTAGATGAGAGTGAACGTAGCTCTATAGGTGCCGATACAGAAATTAATAACATAACGCTATATCTTGAGGAACCACTAATAGTGTCTCCGTACGGATCGGTTACTCTTGGAACAAAGGCTAACTTAACAACAGAGCACCGTGGTAACTATTATGAGAATGGAGTCGGCATTACAAACGTAAACAATAAAGCAGTATCGAGCAATATTGACCGTATTGTTGTGGAGTACAATGGTACGAAATCAGTAGAAATCTCATCAGAGGACATGTGCTTCGATTTGATCGAAAATGGAGGCCATGGTAGATACGAGATAGAGGCCAACAATGACGCGTGGCATGTTGTAGCGTTTTATAACCAAACGGGAACGACTGAAGTACCTGTATATAGCAACCTATATGCAGTCAGGTTTGTGAAAGACGGAGAGAATTTGGCCAACAACATGCCGGCAAATCCAAGTTACACTTCTGGAGACTACCGATTCGCCAATTGGGACCTTTACCCGACTGGAGGAAATTCCTTCCTGCCCGGCAATGCGATTTATACTGATACACTTGTGTATGAACGCAGAGCTGCTTCAACATGGACCGTCTCTCAGTATCATGTGATGAATAGAAACAATGCCCTGCTGAACCGGATTTTGGAAATCTATAACGCTCAGGTTCCGGCAGAGGAAGCGGCCGCCTTGGATGATATTCTTGTCGACGCACTGAAAATCCAAGTGAATGGAAGCGAAGGAAAACACACGGATCCGACTTATGGGCAAAGCGGTTGGTCTAGCGGGTATGAGTATTACGATGCCAGAAATGGACAAGTCGCAAATGAAAATACTCATGTTTCCGTTAATGATGTGACCGGCATCACGATTTATGTTACTATCAAGAATCAAAATGTAGAGATCACAATTCCCGCAAATGAGGAACTTGGCAACGTTTCCGTTTCACTGGTAAGTGAAGCTTATGCAGAGATTATGGTAAATGCTCCACCCACCGCGCCTGATGACGAAGAGCTCACTGGCGCCCCCGATGATCCCACCGACACCGGCCTGCTGGATGAAGGCACCGTCACAGTGGACTGCGTTGGTGAATCCAACCATGCTGCGCGGACCGATGGCCTGCTGCCCGGGACCTATTCCATCGGCGAGGTCTATTGGTCCGGCACCAGCACGGAAGGCGCCTACTATGTGGACATCACCATTGTGGATGAGGACTATGACACATATGTTAAGCAGTACGATGTGGATACCACAGGGGATGAGACGCATACGGTAGTTTCTGACGAGGATGAATCCAAAACCATTACCCTGAAGTATGTGGGAAGTGGTTGGACAGTGCCCACTGGCGCGATTCCTGTCACGATCGACGTGACCTGCGACCCCGGCACCGGCGGCGACCTTGCTGACAACCAAATCGCCATTGAGGTCTACCTGGACGGCCAGCAGGTGGAGGACGAGAATACTTTCAGCAACTATGTCAGTCACACCTCTGGGCCAGCCTCGGACGGAACCACAGGCAGCCGCGCTTGGGACGCTGATCTGGATGCCTATGTCTACACGTATGGCGGGAACACCCCGGACTCCGCCTACGTGGACCTGACTGTGACCCATATAGATAACAATACCATCGTCCAGGGCATTGAGGCCGACCTGGTTTACGACGACGGTGATCTCGGCATTACCGATCAGGAAGATGCTTTCGATCTGAACAATGTGACCATGCGCAGCACGGTGAAAGTCTACCTGAATACCGTGTATACAGTGGCGTACAGCGTGCCGGCTGGAACTGCTGCACCGACAGACGATGGGGAGTACATTACCGTCGCGGCGCTGGGAAGCAATGACAATGGTCTCCCTGTTGAGGGTGGCTCCTCGGTTGAATATCGCTGGATCAATGGGGCTGTCGGGAACGATGCAAGCGACACTTACCACACCCAGATCACCCTGGAAGCTGTCCCCACAGGCCTGACCGGCTGGTCTATTAACGGCACGACGTACTCTAGCCCTGTTCAGGTTTCCGCCGTGGCTGGCGAGGCAGACGAAAACCACGTCATTACCTTCACCGCCACCACCAGCGGCAACCCGCCCAGCGGCCCCGCCGATATTACGGTGACGAAGGACGTCACGAAGGTGGGTACGATTGAAATTACATCTGCCACGGATCCGATCCCGTCCGCCCTGGCGGGTGACGAAATCGAGTGGACCATCACCGTGAAAAACGAGGGCGGCTCGACGCAGGACAACGCCGTGACCATCACGGAGAATCTCGATGGCGCGGTGATTGCCCAGTCCGCCGCTACGGGCGATTACTACACCGTCAGCGATGATGGTACGACCATCACGGTTTTCGGCCTGCCCGCAGATGGGACAGAGACCATCACCGTCACTTACACAGTCACAGCGGCAGACGTTGAGGCGGGTACTGCGATCAAAAATAGCGTGACGGTAGACGATGGCGACGGTGATCCCACGACAGAGGAGACCGAGGACGAAGTCCCCGTGGTCGAGGCCGACATCCTGGACGATCCCGTCATTTTCCACAGCGTGAACAGTTCGACTTTCGAGACCACCGACGCTCGCCAGGACACTCCGGATTACGAGCACCTGGTGACGACCACGAACCCCGCCATCAGCTACCAGGCCGTCCTGGACCTGAGCGCGATGGAACTGCAGAACACCAGCAACACCAATCAGTCGGTGCTTGGTCAGAATATTTATGAGACCATGAAGGATAATCCCTGGGGCCTCATGAAACAGAAACTCTTCTGGGGTATGCTGGAGCACAGCGATACCATCATCAATCTGTGTGTGGACTTCGACGATCAGCTGGTTGTGAATTATGATGACATGCAGAAGGTTACAGTGACCAGCCCGTACTTTGAGCGGGTAGGGGACGTCACCTATGATTCCACCACCGGCTACTGGAAGATTCCCTGCAAAGCGGTAGATTCTCCGCAGACTGCAGGAACAGACGCCGATGATGAGGTGACCCTCTCCGGCATCACTTTGAACCTGACCTCGGCTGCCCAAAGCGTGCTGAACACCTCCAAGGTGCTGACCCTCACCTCCGGCGGCTACATCGACGGAACCGTGACGTTTGGCGGCACTTTGAGTGCTCCGAATCCCCTCACCGTCTACGGCGAGGCGACGGATGACGTGGTGAACCTGGCGCTGGACGCCTGGGACGATGGGGACAACACTGAGACCGGCGGCGACGGTACCCCTGACTATCAGCAGGCGCTGATCAAATACGTCAGCGCCAACACCTCCTACGGCACCGTGAATCCCGCTACAGAGGTTGTAACGCTGACGGGTATGACCGGAAATACCGGCACAGCAACCATCAGCGGCTCCACCGCTTCTGCCAACAGTGGTTACAGCTTCACCAACTGGACCAATACTGCGGGCTTGTCTGCAGTGACTTCGGCCACCCTCGGCGCGCAGACCTTCACGGCCCAGGGCGGCAGCACCTACACCTTTACCGCCAACTTTACCAGCAGCGGCGGCAGCGACCCCGGCACCGGCGGCAGCGAGAGCGATCCCTACCTGCGCTTTGACTCCAACGGCGGCACGGAGTTCGATCCTATTGACGAAAACGGGAGGGACTTCTCCATCAACGTCTATCATGACGAGAAGTACGGCGACCACATCCCCACCCGCCCCGGCTACCGCTTCACTGGCTGGTACAACACCAATACTCTGCGGACCCGGATCGATGAGGACGAGATCCTCCGTGTCACCAGCTACAGGACCGTCTTCGCCGGCTGGGAGGAGACCTCCGTGCCCTCCATGCTGAACGGCGACGACCACTACGCCTACATCCAGGGCTACAGCGACGGCACCGTGCGGCCCAACGCCAACATCACCCGGGCCCAGGTGGCCACCATCTTCTTCCGCCTGCTGGACGAGGACGTGCGGGACGACAACCTGACCACCTACAACACCTTCCCGGATGTGGACCAGGACTACTGGGCCAACACGGCCATCTCCACCATGGCGTCCCTGGGCGTCATCAACGGCCGCAACTCCGGCCTGTTCGATCCCGACGCCTACATCACCCGCGCCGAGTTCGCGGCCATCTGCGCCCGGTTCGACGACAGCGGTGTGGACGGCATCACCACCTTCACCGACACCGTGGGCCACTGGGCGGAGGACGAGATCAGCCGCGCCGCGGCGCTGGGCTGGATCCAGGGCTATGCCGACGGCACGTTCCGTCCCAACCAGTACATCACCCGGGCACAGGCGGTGACCATGATCAACCGCGTGCTGTGCCGCCTGCCGGAGGACACGGACGACCTGCTCTCCGGTATGAACACCTGGACCGACTGCCATGAGGACGACTGGTTCTACCTGGCCATCCAGGAGGCCACCAACTCCCACGACTTTGTCGCCAAGGACCGGGTCTATGAGAGCTGGACCGACCTGAACCGCGCTCCCGACTGGAGCCGGTACGAATGATCTGATCTGTACAGACCCGGCGGGCCGGGCGGAGGATCTCTCCGCCCGGCCCTCTTTCTGTTTCCGGCTCCCCGCTGCCCGGACTTTTTTGCGGGGTTTCCGCCGCCCGGAACATGCGCCCGGGATCCCCGGATTTTTCGGGGCAGGGCCTGCCGCCCTTCTGCGGCAGACGCTCCGCGCCGCGGCTGCGTCTCCTTCCGCCCGCCGCAGGTCCCCGGCCGGCGGGATCGTTGTCCCCGGCGCGCCGCCGCAGGCCGGGACCATCCCTCTCCGAAGGCGCCGCCCGGGTCCCCGGTCCCTGGCCGTCCGGGCCGCCGGAGGCCGAAAGCGCAAAAAAGTCCGGGTGTCCTCCCCCCTGCTCCGGCCGGGCCGGCGGCTGCGCACGTTTGTCCCTGTTCAAGCGGGCAGGCCGTCCCGTATAATCAGATCAGCGCCGCGGGCCGGAGCTCCGGCGCCCCCCACCGCTTCCTCGTCAGCCGCGGAGACAGAGACCGCGGCAGATGACTTCTTTTCTCCCCCCTGCAGCACCGACCATCCCGGCGGTGCTGCAATTTCTTTTCCCCCGCCCTCCTTCCGGCAGGGCGGGGTTTTTTCTGCCTTGGCCGGAGTGCCGGGGCGGCAGAAATGGGGTGACAAGCCCGCTGCCGTCTGTTATACTGTAGGTTTGGGCCCCGGCCGCGCCGGGGCGATCTGTGTGCAAACGAGGCGACGAATCATGCGTGGGAAGAAGTTTTTGGCCTGGTGCCGGGGAGAGGCGGTCCTGCTGACGGCGGCGGTGTGCGCCGCCGTGTCGGCGTTGGCGGTGCCCCCCTCTGCGGCATATCTGGGATATATCGATCTGCGGGTGCTGTGCCTGCTGCTGTGCCTGATGGCCGTGGTGGCGGGCCTGCAGCACTGCGGCGTGTTCCTGGTGCTGTCACAGCGCCTGCTGGCAGGGGAGAAAAACGTCCGCCTGCTGCAGCTTCTTCTGGTGCTGCTGCCCTTTTTCTCCTCCATGCTCATCACCAACGACGTGGCCCTGATCACCTTCGTCCCCTTCACCCTCCAGATCCTGGAGCTGGCCGGGGAGCGCCGGCGGGTCCTGCCCACGGTGATCCTGCAGACCGCGGCCGCCAACCTGGGCAGCATGGCCACTCCCGTGGGCAATCCCCAGAACCTGTTCCTGTGCGGGCACTTCCACCTGTCTGCCGGGGACTTCTTCTCCACCCTGCTGCCCTATACGGCGGTGAGCCTGCTGGCCCTGTCCGCCGGGGCCCTGGTGGGCAGCCGCCAGTCGGTCTGCGTCCGCTTCCCCCAGCCGGCGGCCATCCGGCGGCCGGGACTGCTGGCAGTGCTGGCGGCACTGTTCGCGCTGTGCCTGCTGGCGGTGTTCCATGTGGTCCACTACGCCGTGGTGACGGCCGTCGTGGTGACGGCGCTGCTGGTGCTGGCGCCGGCACTTTTGAAAAAGGTGGACTACAGCCTGCTGCTGACCTTCGTGTTCTTCTTTATCTTCGCCGGCAACATCGGCCAGATCCCGGCCCTGCGGCAGCTGCTGGCGGGCTGGATGGACCGCAGCGCCCTGCTGACCTCCGCCCTGGCCAGCCAGGTCATCAGCAACGTCCCCGCCTCGCTGCTGCTGGCGGGCTTTACCGAGGACTGGCGGGGCCTGCTGCTGGGGGTGGACCTGGGCGGCCTGGGCACGCCCATCGCCTCCCTGGCCAGCCTGATCTCCCTGAAGTTCTACATCCGCAGCCCCGGCGCCCGGCCGGGCCGGTTCCTGCTGTGGTTCTCCGCGGTGAACTTCGGCGGCCTGGCGGTCCTGCTGCTGCTCACCCGGGTGTTCTGACCCCGCCGCGGGAGCAGAAAAATTTTCTCACCGCTGCAACACTTCCGCTGCGCCGGTTGTATATAGGGCAGAGCGGCAGGAAGCCGCTCGGGAAAGGATGATCTGCATGAACGTTCAAAAGACCGTCTCCGCCCTGGCGGCGGTCCTGGTGCTGGCCGGAGCCGTCTCCCTGCCCGCGCTGGCCGCGGAGCAGACCGCTCCCGCCCCGGAGAGCGCCGCATATGGCTATCCCCTGGAGCGCAACGGCGCGGCTGCGGCCGCGGACGTGCCGGTGATGGTGCCCCTGCGGGCAGTGGCGGAGGCCCTGGGCTTTACGGTGACCTGGAACGGAGACGGCACCGTGACCGTCGACAGCGGTGAGATGCACAGCGTCATCACCATCGGCGAGGACCGCTATCAGGCCGTCACCAGCATCGAGGGGGCAGTGGGCGCCACAGGCCCCCTGCAGCTGGGCGCGCCGCCCTATGTGATCCACGGCACCACCTATGTGCCCCTGAAGCTGTTCGATGTGCTGCTGGGCAATGGGGCCGTCACGCTGGGCGGCGGCCGGATCATCGTGCGCACCGCATCTGATCCCGGAAGCACCCAGCTCCCCGATCCCTGGACGGAGCTGGACACGCCGGAGGCGGCCGCCGAGGCCGCCGGGTTCGATCTCACCCTTCCGGCGGAGGCGGACCGCTTCGCCGAGCGGATCTATCGGGTCCTGCCCTCCGGCAGCGCGCCGCTTCTGGAGGTCCTCTGCCGCACCGGGGATGACCGCCTTATCCTCCGCAAGGCCCCCGGCAGCGGAGACATCAGCGGCGACTACACCGCCTATGCCCAGGAGCAAGTGACGGCCGTGGGGAACCGCTCCGTGACCATGCGGGGCGCGGATGGCCGCTTCTCCCTGGCTGTCTGGACGGACGGCGGATACGCCTATTCCGTCTGCGCGGATACGCCCCTCTCCGGCGGGGACATGGCCGCGCTGATCCGGCAGATCCGGTGAGTCTGCAAAAAACTTCCGGGGAGACGGGCCGCAGCTGCCCGCCTCTCCGGAGGAATGGGGGAGATCCTGTTTGGTGTGCTGTCTGATACCCGGGGCCGGCCTGCGGCCCCTTCTGTTCCCGCGGATGCTGCGGCGTCTGGCGGTCTGGCGGACAGCGGCGGCAGCAGGGCGGGAACGCCCCGGCGCCCGGAGCGCAGACCGCTGTGAGGCGGTCAACCGCCAGGCGGAGCGGCTGCTGGACGACTTCGGGGACAGCATCCTCCGGCTGGCCTACTCCTATCTCCACAGCATCGAGGACGCCGAGGAGGTCCTGCAGGACACCCTGCTCCAATTCCTGCGGACCGCCCCCGACCTGCAGAGCCCGGCCCACGAAAAGGCATGGCTGCTGCGGGTGGCGGCCAATCTGAGCAAGAACCGCCTGCGGTACAACGCGCGCCGCAGGACGGACCAGCTGGCAGAGGAGCTGGTGGCGGAGGAGCGGGAGGACCTCTCCTTCGTGTGGGAGGCGGTCCGGTCTCTTCCGCCCGGCTATCGGGAGACCCTCCATCTCTTCTATCAGGAGGGGTACTCCACCGGCGAGATCGCCCGGCTGCTGGGGCAGAAGGAGACCACGGTCCGCACGCATCTGGCCCGCGGCCGGGAAAAGCTGCGGGCGATCCTGGGGGAGGCGTATGACTTCGATGAGAAAGTATGAAGAGGCGATGGCGCACATCCGCGTGACCCCCGCCACGCGGGCGCGGGTCCTGCGCCGCGTCCGGCAGTCCGCCGCCCGCCGGACCGCCTGGAGACGTGCCGCCGCACTGGCGGCCTGCCTGGCCGTGGCAGTGCTGGGGGCCCTGGTCCTTCCCTCCGTCCGCCAGCCCGCCGACGACGTCGGAGGCGTGCTGGCCCCCGGCCCCACGCAGGCCGCCTCCGCTGAGGAGCTGAGCCGTCTGGCCGGATTTCAGGCGCCGGAGCTGGAAGTGCTCCCCTTCGTGCCCCAGCAGGTCTTCTACTCCCTGATCGGAGACCTGGCCCAGGTCCAGTACCGGGCGGGAGAGGACACGGTGACCTGCCGCAAGGCCCCCGGGCAGGCGGACATCAGCGGCGACTATCAGACATACGCGCAGACGGAGATCCTGGAGATCGGCGGCATCCCGGTCACGGTGCGGGGCGACGGCGGCCTCATCTCCCTGGCCACCTGGACGGATGGGGACTTTTCCTTCTCTCTGGCCTCGTCACAGCCCCTTGCGCCGGATGTGTGGACGGATATGCTCTCTGACATCATCGGACACGGCGGATAAGCCCGCCGTGTCCGATGTTCTGCTCTCTTTTTACCGCTCACGCCTCCGCCGGAGGCTGCTGAAACGGCCGCAGCATCTTCAGGACAAAGACCCGCACCAGCTGGCGGATGGAGCAGCGGGCCGCCTCCACACCGGCCAGTGCCATGGCCCGCCGCTGCTTCTCCGTGGGCACGGCGTAGGGATATACGCCGAACAGGAAGGGGAAAAAGGCGTAGAGGAACTCCCGCACCTCCTGCTCCGTCATGGCGGGGAAAAACGTCTCCAGGCAGCGGGCGACCGCTTCCATGGCTCTGCCGTATGTCCGTTTGAAGGCCACCAGGTTCTCCATGCGGCTGCTGCCCTCCATGTCATAGAGGTTCATGGACTCCAGCTTCAGCATGCACGCCCGCCGCTCCAGCGTGCAGGCCATCCGGTCCGCGAACCCCTCCGGCGTCAGGGCCGTCTCCTGCCGGACCATCTCCTCCAGGTCGGCGATCCACGCCTCATGCTCCCGCTGGAGCAGGGCCAGAAAGATCTCCTCCTTGGTCTGGAAATAGTTATAGATGGAGGTGCGGGTGAAGGAGGTCCGGGCCCCGATGTCCCGGATGGTGATGTCCCGGAACCCCATGGTCTCATACAGGGCGGCGCAGGCGTCGATGATCTCTTCCTTCCGGGCGTTGGTCAGCGCTTCCGATCCCTTGGGCATGGCCGCCTCACAGTCCCAGTGCGGATCTGGCCCAGGCCGCCGCGCCGCTGTTCACCAGTCTGCCCCGCTTCCAGTCGGCCCTGGGGCAGTGTTCCCGCAGGCTCTTCTCCGCCCCGCCGATGCCGCTGCCGCCGGAGGTGGCAAAGGGGATGAGGACCTTTCCCGAGAAGTCGCAGCTCTCCAGAAAGGTGTCCACGATCCGGGGTTCCACATACCACCAGATGGGAAAGCCCACAAACACCGTGTCATACTGCTCCAGGTCTTTCACCGGCGCGGCCATGGCGGGCCGGCAGGCCGGATCGTTCATCTCCCGCGTGGAGCGGCTCTTCCGGTCCGTCCAGTCCAGATCCGCGGCGGAATAGGGCTCCGCCGGGCGGATCTCATACAGGTCCGCATGAACGGCGTCCGCCACCTCCCGCGCCGCCCGGGCGGTCACGCCGCTGGCGGAAAAATAGGCCACCAATATCCTGCTCATTTCACTCTGCTCCTTTCCGGCCTTGCAGCCCGGTCCGTCTCACTTCCCGCGGGCCGGCGCCGCGCCCCGCCGATGGTCTGGGCGGGCGAGGCGCGACGGCTTCCCGCGATGTTCTGACGCTGTGTCATTGTCTGCACTATAGCACTGTTTTGACATTGTGTCAATACATTTCCGGGCGGTTTCCGCCCGGCCGGGCACGCAGAAAAGACGCGGCGGCCCCGGCCGGAAAAAAGCAGCACCACCGGCCGGGCCGGTGGTGCTGTTCCGCAGAGCCTGCGGGAGAGATCACTTCATGAAGGTGTCGTTGACCATCTGGTCCAGGTAGCTCTGATACTTCTCCTGGACGTCGGCGGGCACCAGGTCGCTGAGAGCGCCGGCGGACAGGGCGCCGTTCTGCAGCGTGCCGTAGATGACCTCGCCGCCGAAGGTGCCGTTCTCCACGGCCTCCATGCACAGGCCCACCAGAGAGGCGTTGTCCGTCACCTGGCTGCCGATGATGCACTCGTTCTGGCCCAGCAGGTCAGAGGGCTGGGCGATGTCGTAGATGGTCACGGAGCCGTTGGCGGCGTTGGCCTCGTCAATGGCCTGCCGGGCGCCGGAGTCCACGGCGGAGGCGTCGCCGAAGAACACGTCTGCCCCCTGGTCGATCATGGCCTTAGCGAACTCGATGCCCTTGTCGGTGGCGGAGAAGTCACCGGAGTAGACGATGTCCAGGGTGGTGACGGTCTTGCCCTCCTGCTCGCCCACATAGGCGGCGGCCTCCTGATAGCCCTGGTACTTGCCCAGGGTGGTGTCCAGCTCCATGCCGCCGATGAAGGCAATGGTTCCGCTCTGGGTCATCAGGCCCGCCAGGGCGCCGGCGATCCAGCCCACCTGCTGGGCGTTGGGCAGCAGAGAGGTCACGTTGCCGTTGGCGGCCTGGGCGGGGGTGTCCTCGCCGCCGTTCAGCAGGGCGAAGGCCACGTCGGGGAACTCCTCCGCCGCCTGCAGCACGGCGTCGGTGTACTGGTTGCCGGGGGCGTAGATCAGGTCATAGCCCAGGTCGCAGTAGGAGACAATGGTGTCATAGTAGGCGGACTGGGCGATGCTGTCGGAGACCTCGGTCTCCCAGCCGTGCTCCTCCGCGGCATCCACCATGGCGTTGTAGCAGGACATGCCCCACCCGCCGTCGGAGATGCTGGAGTCGCAGATCATGGCCACGCGGCAGGCGCTCTCGCCGGAGCTGTCGCCGCCGTCCTCGGTGCCGCCGCCGGTGGTGTCGGTGCCGGTGCCGCCGCAGGCCGCCAGCGACAGGCTCATGGCCAGTGTGAGAAGGATCGCAAGCAGTTTTTTCATGTTCTTTCCTCCAATTTCTTCAGATGTTGTGGATCGGTCTATCGATAACAGCCGCTTTTGGCGGCGATTATCCGCTCAGCGCTCTTCCTTGAGATAGGGCTTGCCGGAGCTCTTGGGTCCGGCCTTTTTCATGCCGATGCTGGCCAGCACCACCACGGTTGCCACATAGGGGATCATCTGGAAGAACTGATAGGGCACGCCGAAGCTGCCCACCTGCAGCCGGATCTGCAGGGCGTCACAGAAGCCGAAGAACAGGCACGCCAGCAGCACGCCGGCGCCGCTCCACCGGCCGAAGATCACCGCCGCCAGGGCGATGAAGCCGCGGCCCGCCA
>ERZ1643246.3296-NODE-3296-length-14112-cov-7.938323_pt1 | contig 14112 bp, 12 predicted proteins | sample MGYA00579265_ERZ1643246 | MGnify/ENA primary metagenome ERZ1643246 (study PRJEB29033, sample SAMEA4952261) | chicken gut metagenome | biome: Broiler Chicken; feature: Gastrointestinal Tract; material: Caecum | place: Ireland | collected 2018 | study: Broiler... | reverse complement strand
ATCTAACAATGGTGCTTCTTTTATATTTACTTTATTTTTTTCCATTTCTTTCTTCTATTGTATTGTATGAAATAACATTTCATTTTTCAATTAATTTTTATTATTTGATATGATTTTTCGTATATTTTATTTTTTATCTTACTTCTTTTTATTTTTTCATTTGTATAAAGTAACTAGCTAAAATTATGATTTTTTTGTCTTTAGGTTTTATTTAGGAAAAATCAGATTTAAATCTTTGAAATAAAGGTTATATGAAAAAATATATAAAATATTTTATATGTTTTATCTTACAATTATTTATACATAATAATCAATAGTTTGTATATATTTATTATATAAATCGTACGACAAGACATAACATTATATATTTAAATATATTTTAAAACTACAAAATTCATCAAAAAATATAAAAATAATCTAAAAAACAACCTGTGGATAATGTGGATAACTCTGTGGATAACTGTAAACAGTGACTTTGAGAAAGTGAATTTTACACATATACATAAAGTAGATAAGTGATTATGTAAAAGTAAATTATTTGTATATATTATGTATATTTTTGAATTTTCATATATAACATTTTCTTCACAAAAAATTCACAAAAATAATTAGCAATCTCTATTGACTTTTGCTAAAAATGGATATAATATATATGGTGTTAGCAAACGAATACTAAGAGTGCTAATAAGAGGTGATAAAATTTGGAGTTAGATAATAGAAAAAAAAGAATACTTCAAGCTATTGTAAATGAATACATAGACACAATAGAGCCTGTAAGTTCAACAAGTTTAATACAAAAATATTCATTAGATTGTAGTAGTGCTACTGTAAGAAATGATATGGCAGAGCTAGAAAAGATAGGATACTTAGAAAAAACACATACATCAAGTGGAAGAGTGCCATCAAATAAAGGATATAGATTTTATGTAGATAAGCTTTTAAATGATAAAGACTTAAATATAGAAGAAATAAGGTATATAAACTCAAAATTACAAAACAAAGTAAGCCAGATGGAAGAATTAACAAAAATAGCTACAAATACAATATCAGAAGTAACACATTACACAACAGTAGCAATAGGACCAAATATTTCAAAACAAAGAATTCAAGAAATAAAATTTATTTTACTTGGTACAAGAATGCTAATGGCAGTTATATTAACAGATACAGGAACAATAAAAGAAACAATTATAAAATTTGAAAAAGATATAACACAAGAACAAATAGATACATTAAATATCATATTTAATAGTAAACTAAGAGGAGAATTGCTTTCATCAATAGATAAACCAATGGAAGAATACATAATGAGAGAAATGAATTACAGAATAGATGTAATAAAGCCAATTATAAATCAAATAACAAAAGCAATAAATGATGAAGTAAATGTATACTTAAATGGTGCAAATAAAGCATTTGAAAATCCAGAATTCAAAAGTAGTAAGCTTGCTAAAAACTTCATGGATTTACTAGACAGAAAAGATTTAATAGTAGATATATTAGGAAATAATAAAGATTTTAATGTATATATAGGAAATGAAATAAATGGGCTAGATGATTTTAGTATAGTAACATTTAAAAACAAAGTAGCAGGAAAAGACTTAGGTACAATAGGAATAATAGGACCAACTAGAATGGACTATTCAAAAGTTATATCAGTAATGAAATATATAAGCCATGAACTTAATAAAAAGCAAAATGGTGGAAAAGAGGGATAAAATTGGAAGAGAAGATTGATAATATAGTAGAAAATACAAATAATGAAAATGAGAAAAATATAAAGCAAAATAATGAAATAAATGAATTAAAAGATAAAATAAACTTACAAAAAAAAGAAATAGAAGAAAAAGAAGATAGAATAAAAAGATTAATGGCAGAATTTGAAAATTTCAAAAAAAGAAGTGATAAAGAAAGAACAAACCTATATAACTCAGTAATGGGGGATGTAGTAACATCTTTACTTCCAGTAATAGACAATTTAGAAAAAGCAGCAAGTGTAGAAACTAAAGATGAACAATACAAAAATGGTATACAAATGGTACTAAATCAATTTAAAGATGTAATAAAAGCAAATGGAGTAAAAGAAATAGAAACAATAGGAAAGAAATTTGACCCATCACTTCATGAAGCAGTAAGTTTAGTACAAGATAGTGCTTTAGGTGAAAAAGAAATTAAAGAAGAATTTAGAAAAGGCTATATGCTAGGAGATAGAGTATTAAGACATTCTCTAGTAGTAGTAGCTAACTAAAAATAAATACAAAATAGTTATTAAATTTTAATTTTTAATTAATTAAAATATATAAATAAATATATAAAGCTATAAGCTTAAATTAAGGAGGAAAATATTATGGGAAAAATCATAGGAATCGACTTAGGAACAACAAACTCATGTGTAGCTGTTATGGAAGGAGGAGAGCCAGTAGTTATTCCAAACTCAGAAGGAAATAGAACTACACCATCAGTTGTAGCATTTTCTAAAGATGGAGAAAGACTAGTTGGACAAATAGCTAAAAGACAAGCAGTTACAAACCCAGAACATACAATAATATCAATAAAAAGAAAAATGGGAACAGCAGAAAAAGTTAAAATAGATGGAGATGAATTCTCACCACAAGAAATATCAGCAATGATACTTCAAAAATTAAAAACAGATGCAGAAAGCTATTTAGGACAAAAAGTTACACAAGCAGTTATAACAGTACCTGCATACTTCAATGACTCACAAAGACAAGCAACAAAAGATGCTGGTAAAATAGCAGGACTAGATGTTTTAAGAATTATAAATGAACCAACAGCAGCAGCTTTAGCATATGGAATGGATAAAGAACAAGATCAAAAAATCTTAATTTATGACTTAGGTGGAGGAACATTTGATGTATCAATACTAGATATTGGAGATGGAGTATTCGAAGTATTAGCAACAAGTGGTAACACACACTTAGGAGGGGACGACTTTGATAATAGAATTATTGATTACTTAGTAGATGAATTCAAAAAATCAAGCGGAATTGATTTAAAACAAGACAAAATGGCAATGCAAAGATTAAAAGAAGCTGCAGAAAAAGCAAAAATAGAATTATCAGGTGTTGGTCAAACACAAATCAACTTACCATTTATCACAGCAGATAGTACAGGACCAAAACACTTAGATATAACATTAACAAGAGCAAAATTCGAAGAATTAATAAAAGACTTAGTAGATGCAACAGAAGGACCAGTAAACCAAGCATTAAAAGATGCAGGGTTAACAGCCAATGATATTCATAAAATACTATTAGTAGGTGGATCAACAAGAGTACCTTGTGTACAAGAAGTTGTTAAGAAAATAACAGGAAAAGAACCAGATAAAGGAATAAACCCAGACGAATGTGTTGCAATTGGTGCAGCAATCCAAGGTGGTGTATTATCAGGAGATGTTAAAGACCTAGTATTACTAGATGTAACACCATTATCATTAGGAATTGAAACATATGGTGGAGTATTTACAAAATTAATTGAAAGAAATACAACAATACCAACTAAAAAATCACAAATATTCTCTACAGCAGCAGATGGTCAAACAAGTGTAGAAGTACATGTTATTCAAGGTGAAAGAGAAATGGCAGCAGATAATAAAACATTAGGAAGATTCCAACTTACAGGAATACCAGCAGCACCTAGAGGAGTACCACAAATAGAAGTAACATTTGATATAGATGCAAATGGTATAGTACATGTATCTGCAAAAGATATGGCTACAGGAAATCAGCAACAAGTATCAATCACAGCATCTACTAACCTTACAGATGAAGAAATAGATAAAGCTGTAAAAGATGCAGAAGCACATAGTGCAGAGGATAAAAAGAGAAAAGAAGAAATAGAAGTTAGAAATAATGCAGAAAGCTTAGTATACAATTGTCAAAAAACAATAGACGAGTTAGGAGATAAAATAAGTAGTGAAGAAAAATCTAAAGCAGAAACAGAAATAGCTAATGTAAATAAAGCTTTAGAAGGAAAAGATGTAGAACAAATAAAGAAAGCAACAGAAAGCTTAACACAAGTATTTTATTCAATATCTGAAAAACTATATAGCCAAAAAGCAGCACAAAACAATAATCAAAATGCAAGTTCAGAACAAAATAACAATACTAATACTGAAACTACTACAGCAGAAGAAGAGAATACAGATAATAAATAAAGGCATATAGCGGGCTTTTCAGCCTGCTTATTGCATCTATAAAGGAGAAAGTATGGCAGAAAAAGATTATTATGCAATTCTAGGGGTAGATAAAAATGCATCAGATGATGAAATAAAAAGAGCATATAGAAAAATGGCTAAAAAGTGGCATCCTGATGCAAACCCTGATAACAGAAAAGAAGCAGAGGAAAAATTTAAAGAAGTAGGAGAAGCATATGCTACATTATCAGATCCACAAAAAAGGAGAATGTATGACCAATTCGGTACAGCAGGAGCTCAAGGAGCAAGTGGATTTGGTGGATTTAATGGTTTTAATGGAGGAACATATACTTATTCTACAAGTGGTTTTGGATTTGATGACATAGTTGATGATTTTGTATCATCAATATTTGGTGGTGGATTTGGAAGAAGTTCAAGAGCAGAATCAGCAAGCCAGCCAAGAAAAGGTAACGATTTGAGATATACAGTTGATATTTCATTCGAGGAAGCATTTACTGGGTTACATAAAGAAATAGTAGTAAATAAAAATGAAAAATGTGATACTTGTCATGGAACAGGAGCAAAACCTGGAACAAGTGTACAAACATGTTCTAAATGTCATGGAACTGGTAAAGTAAAGAAAAATCAATCACTAGCAGGATTTGCTACAATACAAACAGTAGTAACTTGTGAAGAATGTAGAGGCACAGGAAAAATAATACCTAATCCTTGTGATACATGTAAAGGAAAAGGTACTGTAAGAAAACAAGTTACACTAAATGTAGAAATTCCAGCAGGAATAGATAATGACCAAACATTAGTTGTACAAGGAAAAGGAGAACCAGGAGTAAATGGTGGACCATATGGAGATTTATATGTAACAGTAAGAGTAAAGAAAAGTAATATCTTTACAAGAAATGGAGAAAATGTAGAATGCACTATACCAATTACAATTACACAAGCAACTTTAGGAGCAAATATTAAAGTGCCAACAGTAACTGGAGAAAGTGAGGACTATTTTATTCCAGACGGAACTCAAAGCGGAACTAAATTTACACTAAAAGGAAAAGGATTTAGAAGAATTCACACAAATAGTTCAGGAGACTTAATCTTTACTGTACAGGTTCAAACACCTAAAAAACTAACTAAAGAACAAAGAGAATTATTTGTAGAACTTGCAAAAACAATGAATGAGCAACCACCAGTAAAAAAGAGAGGATTTTTTGGATAAAATATATAAATAAAGTAAAAGAAAAAGATTCATTAAAAAATTTAGTTAATGAATCTTTCTTTTTTAATTAATTATAAAATTAGTTTATACAAAAAGCTGCATATAAAGGAATTGATTTAATATTATTCTCAAAGCCAAAATTTCTAGTAGAAATCCTAATAGCATATTTAGGGTTATATGTTTTCATATAAAAATTTAAGCTAGCTGATTTCACATTATTGCCACTTTTTACTTCTATAGGGATAATACCATCTTTTTGACTATATAAAACAAAATCTATTTCAGCATTCCTATTAGATGTCCAGTAATATAAAGAATCACCTTTAGAAGTTAATTCTTGGGCAATATAATTTTCTGTAATAGCCCCTTTATAAATAAATGTTTTATCTAATAATATATCAGGAAATCTTATTTCACTCATATTAGTTAATATTCCTACATCACTTAAATATAATTTAAAATTATTTTCATCTATATATACTTTAAGTGGTATTTCAATGCGATTAGTATTATAGCATATTAGAACCATTTTAGAGGCTACTAACCAATCAATTGAACTTTCATATTTCCTCTTTCTACCACTTTCTTCTATAAAATTATATTGAAAATTTCTTTTATCTTTAGCTAATTGGCTAGGTATATTTTTATATACTTTTTCTATATTAATTGTTTCAATACTACTTTTTACATATTTTTGCATATCTGCTATATACATATCTTTTATATCAGAGATTATATGAGAGTCGAATTTTAATATGTCTAAATCATTTTCTATAAAATTATTTACTGCTTCTGGCATACCACCAACACATAAATATTGCTTATATAATGTCAAAGCCTGTTCATGTGCAAAATCAGGCATTGGAGACATTGTATTAAAACATTCAATAATTTTATTTCTTAGTATTTCTTTCCCAGATGCAATCAAGAATTCTTCAAAATTCATAGGATACATATATTCCATTCTTATTTTACCAACTGGAAAAGAACTTTTAAAACGACTAATTTTTACACCCAATAAGCTTCCCGCACATATTATTTTATATGGTTTGCTAGACTCATTAAAATATTTTAATGAAACTATAAAATTTTCACTTTCTTGGATCTCATCGAAAAAGAATATTGTTTTTTCAATATCAATTTTCTCACCAATAATTAATTCTAACTCTTCTATTATTTTAGATTCATCAATAGTTTTTTCAAATATATTTTTTACTTCTAAGTTTTTTTCTAAATTAAAATACAAATATTTTTCAAAATTATTTTTACAGAAATTCTCTATAATATATGTTTTGCCAACTTGTCTAGCACCTACAACCATCAATGGCTTGTTCATTCCTGATTGTTTCCAATCTAAAAGTTTATTTTCAAATAATCTTTTCATAATATTTCCTCCAATTTCTATTTTAGCATATTAAAAATAAAATATCAATAAAAAATGCCACTTTTTGCAGGTATAATTTTGCAAAGATTGCCACTTTTTGCAGCATAAACTTTAATAAAAGTGCCACTTTTTGCAAAAATAGATTATTAAAAAAATAACTATAAAAAATTACTTACTTTCTATAAATTACTTGAATAATTTATATACTATGTGATATTATTAGTATATAAATTATTTTTTATATAAAGGTAGGAAAAAAATGAAAAACGAAAGAGGAATAACACTAATGGTATTAGTATTAACAATTATAGTGATGATAATATTGTCATCAGTAGTAATATATTCAAGTGTTATTGAAGAAGGCGGAATGGTAAATCAAGTAAAAGAGGAAACCAATAAACAGCAAGAGATGGTAAAACAAGAACAAGAAAAAATGAATAGTGTATTAAAAAATCAAGAAGTAGACTGGGGTATAGGATAAATGTATAAGTTCTTTATAAATAGTAATGATATAGATTTAAAAAATAAAGAAGTAAAAATAACTAAAGAAAACTATAATCATATTGTAAATGTATTAAGAATAAGGCAAAATGAAAATATACTTTTAGCAAATAAAGACAATATGAAAACATATATTGCAAAGTTAATAAATATACAAAAAGGATATATAATATGTAGTATTATAGAAGAAGTAGAATCAAATATAGAACCTAAAATTAAAATTGACTTATATCAAGGAATAACTAAATCAGATAAGATGGAGTATATAATACAAAAGTGTACAGAACTAGGAATAAATAATATAATACCAACGAAAATGAAGTTTTGCATTGGAAAAATAAATGATGAAGAAAAGAAAATAGAAAGATGGAACAAAATAGCAGAAGCAGCAGCTAAGCAATCTAAAAGGGACTACATTCCTAAAATAGAAAAAAGCACTAATATAGAAAAACTTATAGATAGATTAAAAGAATATGATATATCCATACTGGCATATGAAAATGAAGATAAAAAAACTATTAAAGACTTATTAAAAAGTAAAGAAATAGAAGAAAGAAAAATAAATAAAATTGCACTAATAATTGGGCCGGAAGGTGGATTAGATAAAGAAGAGGTGGAAAAATTAAAAGAAAATAACTGCTATATAGTATCATTAGGAAAAAGAATATTAAGAACAGAAACAGCATCAATAGCAGCTTTAAGTATGCTTATATATGAGTATGATTTATAGGAGGATACATAGAGATGAGAAAAAAGCAAGAAGATAATAATAAGCAAGAGATAGAAAAAAAAGAAACTGTAAATAAAGCAAAAGAGAGTAATTTAAAAACAAATAAATTAGATAGTACTGATAAGGCTGAAATAAAAGATAATAATCAAAAAGGCAAAAAAAATGAAGAAAAAGTAGATAGTAAAAAAAAGGAAAATACTAAAAAAAATAAAGATGTTAAAGAAGATAAAGTAGTAGTAAAAAACGAAAAAGAAGATAATAAGAATAATAAAAAATTAGAGTATAAAGAAGAAAATATAGAAGAAATTGATGAAATAGAAGAAAAAAATGAAGAAAAAGAATTAGAAGATAAAGAAGAAATAAGTAAAGAAAAACTGGACAAAATAAAAGATGAAATAAAAAGAAGTAAAAGTAAAAATAAAAACAATCCTAAATTGCAAAAAACTAGAAAATCAGTATTAAGAAATATACTAATAGCAATAATGATTTGTATATACTTTTTATTTATCAGTCTTGGAACAAAGACAATACCAGCAACAGAATATGTATTAGATTTGAAAACATTTGCAATATTTATAGTAATTATCTCTATAGTTATATTTGAAAAAGCATATAAAAAAGATGAAAATTATTTAGCACTTCATGGAATAGAAATGACTGTAGTTGGAATACTAACATTAGTAATATTGTATTTCTATTCAATATCTTATGAATACTTTAGTTATATATTATGCAGTATATTAGGATTAGTAGTAGTTTACTATATAATAAAATCAATAATAATATTAATAAGAAATAAAATAAAAAATAGATAATATGTATCCAATAATAGAACCTAAAATTTAGATAAATAAAAAGTGAATAAAATAAAAATACGAATAAAAAACTGGACTTATTTTACATTTAGTGGTAAAATAAATTTATTAGGATTAATTTATAAAAAATAGAGGAGTGATAAAAATGTTAGTAAGACCTACAGTTCCAGAATTATTAAAAGAATCAAAAAAGAATAGATATAGTTTAGTTATAGCTACAGCAAAAAGAGCAAGACAAATAGCAAAAGGAAGTAAACCTATGACAAATGATGATGATACATCACCAATAACACTTGCAGCAGATGAAATAGGTGAAGGAAAAGTAAAAGTATTAGATGAAAAAGAATGGGAAGAAGTAGAAGAAAGTAAAAAAGATATAGAAGAAAATGAAAACAATTAAAATAATAAATTAAGAGGGGATTATGGAAAAAAGACACATAATATCTTTAGCTGGAGACTTAGCAAGTGGCAAAGGCGAAACTTCTAAAATATTAATTGAAAAATTAAGATATGGTATTTATAGGAATGGGCAGTATTTTAGAGAGCTTGCTAAAAAAATGAACATGAGTGTAACAGAATTTAATATATATGTAGAAAAACATCCAGAAATAGATAGAGATATAGAAAAAAGTGCAGCAGAATATGCTAAAAATAATGATAATTTTGTAATTGATGCAAGACTTGGTTGGTATGCAGTACCAGAGTCTTTTAAAGTCTATCTAAAAGTTGATATAGATGTAGCAGCTAAAAGAGCATTTTATGATGAAGATAGAAAAGATACAGAAAAGTTTGATACAATAGAAGAGCAAAAAGAAGATATGCTAAAAAGATATAAGCTTGAAAATGAAAGGTATTTTGAACTATACAATGTTAGAAAAGATGACATGTCGAATTATGATTTAGTAGTGGATACTACAAATATTTTACCAGAACAAGTAGCAGACAAAATTATAGAAGAATATAAAAAATGGTTAGAAGAATAAAAATATAAAAAAGAAAAAATATATAAAGGGGGGATTATTAATAATCTCTCTTTTTTGAATTAATAGACTATAAAAATATATAATATTAATTAAAATATAAAAATAAAAAGAAAGGATAATTATAAAAATGAAAATACAAGAAATAAATTTAGGAGAAATCAGATATCCATATTTATTATCACAAATACATAATCCACCAAAAAAAATATATGTATTAGGAAATAAAGAAATATTAAGAGAAAAATCTATAGCAATAGTAGGATGTAGAGAATGTACAGAATATGGAAAAAAAGTAAGTATGGAACTAGCATATAACTTAGGAATTCAAAATATAATTACAGTAAGTGGGCTAGCAAAAGGAATTGACGCATATTGCCATATAGGCACAATAAAAGCTAAAGCAAGAACAATAGCAGTAGTCGCACATGGATTAGATATGATATATCCAAAAGAAAATAAAGAACTTGCAAAAGAAATATTAGAATGCGGAGGAGCGATTATATCAGAATATAAAATAGGAGAAAAGCCAGAAAAATGGCATTTTCCTGCAAGAAATAGAATAATAAGTGGGTTAAGTGAAAAAACAGTTGTAGTAGAAGCAAAAATAAAAAGTGGTTCACTTATAACAGCAAACTATGCTTTAGAACAAGGAAGAGAAGTATATGCAGTACCAGGAAGTATATATAAAAAAGAGGCAGAAGGAACAAATGACTTAATAAAACAAGGAGCCTCTGTATTAACCAGCTATAATGACCTAATTTAATAAAAGAAGAAAAGTACAAAATAAATTTAAGAAAAACTTAAGATTTATCTTGATAAAATAATTGGTCAAAAGATTGTATTATTTATAAAAATGTAATATAATAATGCTCAAGTAGTTTTGCCTAAGGAGGAAAATATATGAAAGATAAAGAAGAAGAAAATAAATCAAAAAAAGAAACTAGCAAGACTAACAAGACAAAAAACACTACAAAAACAACTAGTAAAAACAAAGAAAAAGATATAAAGAAAATAGAAAAGCAAAAAAAGAAAGAAGATAAAAAGAAAAAAAGAAAACATCCAAAACTTTGGCTTGCATTTAAAATATTTATTATCATTATTCTATTAGCTATAATCGCAGGAATAGCTGCATTTTGTGGAATATTTTTTAGTGATAAATGGTCTATTACTAAAGAACAATTATTAAGTGATAAAGGACTTCAAATAGCAGATTTAAATGGTAATAATATAACAACTCTTACAGGAGATGAAATTTCTAAAAAAGTAACATTATCAGAAATGAGTAAATTACCAGATGCATTTATAGCAATAGAAGATAAGAGATTTTATGAACATAATGGAGTAGACATAATAAGAACAGCAAATGCTATACTTAATTATGGAATATCAGTAATAACAGGAAAAGATGCATCATTTGGTGGAAGTACAATAACACAGCAATTAGTAAAAATAACTATGAATGATGATGCAAGAAGCGGATTTGCTGGAATAGAAAGAAAAATAAGAGAATGGTCAAGAGCCATGCAAGTAGAAAAAATGCTAGATAAAGACCAAATATTAGAAAGATATTTAAATAGAATATATTTAGGTCAATCAGGAAGCTTAGAAGTAAGAGGAGTAGAATCAGCAGCTAATTATTACTTTAGCAAAAAAGCATCAGAACTAGATATAGCAGAATGTGCATTTTTAGCTGGAATAAACCATTCACCTAATAACTATGATCCATTTAATAGTGAAGTAGATAATAGTGAAGAAATTAAAGAAAGAACAAAAACAGTACTATATCAGATGAAAGACCAAGGAAAAATAAGCGAAGAAGAATATAACCAAGCAGTATCTAAAGTAGATGCAGGTATAACATTTACAAAAGGTCAAGCAACAAATGGAAATAATACACTTTCATATCATGCATCAGCAGCAATAAACCAAGTAGCAAATGAAATGTCAGAAAAAGAAGATATTTCATATTCAGAAGCAAGAGAAATTCTTATAAACAGTGGTTATACAATTTATACAACAGTAGATACTTCAATACAAAGTGCAATGGAAGCAGAATTTAAAAAATCATCACATATAGTAAGTTCAAAAGGGCAAACTATACAAGCGGCAATGGTTATGATAGAGCCATCAACAGGATATGTAGTAGCAGAAGTAGGAGGTCTTGGAGAAAACCAAGATACACTAGGACTAAATAGAGGTGTAGATAGTGCAAGACAACCAGGTTCATCATTTAAACCATTAGTTACAGTAGCACCAGGACTAGAAAATGGAACAATTACAGCATCTACACTATTTGATGATAGTAGAACAACTTTTGGAACAAACTATGAACCAAAAAATGATAGTAATAAATATCTAGGAATAGCTACAATGCGTGATATTATAAAACACTCATCAAATGTACCAGAAGTAAAGCTATTATCTTTAATGGGTATAGACAAATCAGTAGAATTCTTATCAAAAATAAATATAAATATACCAGAAGAAAGTCAAAACTTAGCATTAGCACTAGGAACACCATCAGTAACACCACTTCAAATGGCTGCAGGATATGCAATGCTTGCAAATGGAGGAGTATATATAACACCAACATTTTATACAAAAGTAGTTGACCAAAATGGTAATACAGTAATAGAAGCAAAACAAGAAAAAACAAGAGTAATGTCTGAAGGAAATGCATATATAGAAACATCTATATTAGAAGGGCCAATAAATGGTGGTACAGCATATCAATTTAGAGGTGTTTTAGGAAATATGGCTGTAGCAGGAAAAACAGGAACTACAGATGACAAAAAAGATAGATGGTTTTGCGGATATACACCATATTATGCAGCAGCATGTTGGTATGGATATGACCAAGCACAAGCAATAAATGTGTGGGGAAGTAATCCAGCAGCAAGAATATGGTTCCCAGTAATGAAAGAAGCAAATAGTAGTAAAGAAGTAAAAGACTTTACAAAACCAGACAATATAGTATCTGAAAAAATATGTAAAGACAGTGGTAAAAAAGCTACAAGTAAATGTAAAAATACATATACAGAAATATTTGTAAAAGGAACTGTTCCAGAAGAATGTTCAGGACATGTGACAGAAAAAATATGTAAAGAAACTAATAAATTAGCAACTGAATTTTGTCCAGATACAGAAGAAAAAGTATATACAGAAGAAATAGATACAGAAAAAGCAGGAAATTGGAAAACTAAAAATCCAAGTGGAGGTGCTAAACCGCCAGAAGAAACTTGTAATGTTCATACAAAAGCACCAGATATAGATGTACCAAATGTAGTTGGAAAAACAAAATCAGAAGCACAAAAAATATTGGAAAATGCAGGATTTAAAGTAAAAGTACAAGAAGATGAAGATAAATCTAAGAAAAAAGATGTAGTATTAAAACAAAGTGCCACAAAAGCATCTAAGGGTTCTACTATATCAATAACTGTAAATACATATAATGGTGGAGGAAGTGGTTCAAACACTAATACAAATACAGTAAATAAAAACGAAACTTCAAATACAGTTACAAATGTAGGTGGAGGAAATCAAACAGTTGAAAACAAAGTGGAAAATACTAATACAACAAACCAAAATAAAGTGAATACTTAAGGAAAAAATAACTAAAGAAAACTAAAATTAAAATGAATTAATAAATTAAAGATTACTATTTTAAGAATAGGAGTGTATAATGGAAATAAAAATATACAATACATTAACACATAAAGAAGAGGAATTTATACCAATAGATAAGAAAGAAATAAAAATATATAGCTGTGGGCCAACGGTCTACAGCTATGCCCATATTGGTAATTTTAGAACATATGTATTTGTAGATAACTTAAGAAGAATGTTCAAATATAATGGATTTAATCTTAAACATGTAATGAATATAACAGATGTAGGACATCTAACATCAGATGCAGATACTGGTGAAGATAAAATGGAAAAAGCAGCAAAAAAAGAAGGAAAAAATCCATACGAAATAGCAGACTTTTATACAAAAGCATTTATGGAAGATATGAAAAAATTAAATATAGATATGCCGAATATTATTTCTAAAGCTACAGATAATATACCAGAGATGTTAGAAATGGTAAAAGAAATAATGAAAAATGGATATGCATATGAAACAAGTAAAGGAATATATTTTGATGTATCAAAACTTGAAAAATATCCAGTACTTTCAAATAATAAAGTAGAAGGCCAAGAAGCAGGAGCAAGAATAGACGTAGATGAAGAAAAGAAAAATCCATATGATTTTGCAATATGGATAAAAGCACCAGAAAACCATATAATGAAATGGGATAGTCCATGGGGA